>Ga0308395_1000492_pt1 | contig 30816 bp, 26 predicted proteins | sample Hotspr20SampleP4_FD_202097 | JGI IMG/M metagenome (GOLD analysis project Ga0308395, IMG submission 202097) | Hot spring phototrophic mat microbial communities from Mushroom Spring, Yellowstone National Park, Wyoming, United States - 20050930_P4 ...
CATGAAGACCGACAACTGGACTGGATCTGCCACTTGGCAAAGCAAGGTGTTAAGCCAGCGGTCATCAAGCAAGCGCTTTCCCCGGCCTTCTCACTCTCCAATTGTTAAAAGTGCAAAACTACTGTTCTATAAAAACGCAACCTTTTCCGGTTGAAAATTTATCAAAATAGCGCAATGAAGAGGAAACCGACAATTCCTGCCCAAAGAATATAATAAAGCATGGGCATTAATGTGTAGCGGATGATGCTGCCTTCTTTACCGCTCAATCCAACCACTGAAGCGGCTGCCACGACATTCAGCACGCAGATCATATTACCGGCATTTGCTCCTAAGGCTTGCAATGCCAGAATGATAAAGGGTGATAGATTAACCTGCGTGGCTACGCTGACCTGAAATAAGGAAAACATCATATTGCTGAAAGTAGCACTGCCGGCTAAGAATGAACCAAGGCTGCCGATGAGCGGGGCAATCAGCGGCCAGTACTGACCCACCAGATCAGAAGCCTGACGCGCCAATTCAATGGGCATACTTTCCAGACCAGCCAGATTGACACCCGAATTGATAAAAATCCGCACCATCGGTAAAGCACCGCCCAGCGCAATGGCACTGCTGACCAGGCGACCCAGAGATTGTGAGATAACCTGATGGCGGTTATTGCTTTGGATTTTGAAAAACCAGAAAGAAAACAGAGAAACCAGTACGAAAATTGTGCCGGGCAAATAAAGAGGTTCTAATGAAGTGCTGATACCCGTTCCAAAAATGTCGTTGAATTGAATGGATTGGCTTTGTAAAAATGATTTTAAGGGCAGAAAAGGCAAGCGGGTTAGCACCAGTAGAGCTGTTAAAAGAATATAGGGCAGCCATGCGCGTTGGAGCGACATGGGATGTTCAAAGCTCTGCGCTTCTTCTGTTGGGTCTTCAAAATACCAGACGTCCTTGGGAATGAGAAATCCCTTACGGGCAGCCGGTATTACGATAAGCATGGCGACCAATGCGCCAATCAAGGTTGGAAATTCCGGTCCTAAAAACAAGGCAACCAGATAAGCGGGCAACAAAAAACTGATCCCGGCAAAAAGGGCAAATTTCCACATCACGAATCCTTCCCGCCAGGATTTGTTCCTCCCAAAGAAACGAGTCAGGAGCAGTACTTGAAAGAGAGGAATCAGGGAGCCGACAAACAGGTCAATCTGGACGGCTTGAGCAGCAACCGTATGAATTACTTGCGGGAGGGTAAGGCCGCCGGTTGCCTGAGAAACGAGGCCGGCCATTTCCCCGCCTTGTTGTAATCCACGGGTCATGCCAATTTGAAAGGTGGTACCCAGCGCACCGAAAGTAACCGGACTGCTGTTGGCAGTCAGCGCAAGCACAACTGCCGCCAGTGGAGGAAAACCAAGTGCAACCATCAAAGGAGCCGTGATTGCTGCTGGAGTGCCGAAGCCGGCTGCCCCCTCAATGAAAGCACCGAATAACCATGCTACAATGATGGCCTGGACGCGCCGGTCGGGAGAAATGCTGAAAAACATCGCCCGAATACGCTCCATAGCCCCTGCAACTGTCAGCGTATTGAGCAGCAAGATTGCCCCAAACAAAATCCACAAAATTGAAAGAGAAATGATCAACCCTTCCACGACGGATGCAATGGTGTGTAAATAGGGTACTCTCCAGACGAGAACCGCCAGAATGGCGGTTATAAAGAGACTTAAAGGCATGGCTTTGCTGGCTGGCAGACGTAATAAAACCAACAGCAGGAAAATTGCTAAAATTGGCGTCAGAGCGGTCAGAGTAGTCAGGAAGGTCATGGTTATATCCATCAAAAGGAATGAATTTTCGGATGCGCTATTTTACCAGTAGTTTGATGCTTCTCCATAAAATTGTTAATTGAAAAATGGATTGGAAACGGTATAATAATAGGCGACCAAGGAAAAATGAGGGTGGAAAATTGATGCGTGAAACCAGAATTTTGGTAGTGGATGATGATCCTGCCATTCTTCGCCTTTGTCAGCGCATTTTAGAACGGCATGGATTTGAAGTCAAAACTGCCACGAACGCGCGAGATGCGCTTCAAACTGCAGAAGAGACGGATTACGATTTGTTGATCACCGATATCCGCATGCCATTTATGGATGGTTTTGAACTGGCGGCTCGCTTCCGGCAACTTCATTCGGAAGCGGCTGTAATCCTCATCACCGGGTTTGGCAGTGTTGAAACCTCCATTCAAGCCTTGCGGAAAGGTGTGGATGGGTTGCTGGTTAAGCCGTTCGAATCTTCCAAAGAATTGATTGAAACGGTAAACCATGTCCTCGAAAATCACCGTTATCAGATGGATGCAGCCCGTTTGAAAGTGCTTCGCCCGTTATTCGATATCATGGAAAATATTTACAGCCGGGTTGAACTGGAGTCGCTCAAGCAGTATTTACAAGAACTTTCCGGTGATTTAATCAAGGCTGCTGAGGCAGGTGTCTATAAGCTTGAGTCTTCAACCTTGCAATGGAAACTGGTTTACGGCTGTGATTTGAACCTGTTGGTTGACCCCCATCAGGTTGATTGGGATCGGCTTCTCAGTCAATCGAATGATGAGCGGCTGAGGATCATTCAAACCGATCAGTTGGATGATTTCATTCTAAAGAATTATTTGATGCAGAATGATTTGGAAATCCTGCTGGTGCCGGTATTTCGCGAAAAGGCAAGGTTTGTTTTATATTTTTTACGCCCCAAAGAATACGGTAAATTATCGGAAGCCGATCTGGAAATGGCCGCAATTTTTTCGCGCCAGGCAGTGGTTGCCATGGAAAATGCCTTGCTCTACAAGGATTTGGAGAAAATGATTGAGCAGGCTAAGGAATCGCACCGAGCCATCCTGCTGGCAGAGAAAATGAGTGCATTGGGCCGGTTGATGGGAAGTCTGGCTCATGAGATGAATAATCCACTTCAAGCAGTGAGAAATTGTCTGCATCTTTCCTTGAGGGATGATATTTCAGATCCGCAAAGAAGGGAGTATCTCAACCTTGCGATCTTGGAGATCGAAAGGCTTTCTACGTTGGCGCAAAATGCCCTCTCCTTCTATCGTACTAATGACCTTGAGCGTAAGCGGGCTGATTTATTGCCGGTCATTGAATTGGTCAATGAATTAATCAAACCCCAATTACACGCGAACGGAATCGAACTGATCAAGGATTTTCCCTCTCAACCGGTTGAGTTGGAGATGATTCAAAATCATATTCAACAGGTTATCCTGAACGTGTTATTAAATGCGATGGAAGCCTTGAAAAGTCAACCGCCTCCTCGTAAAATCTGGTTCGAAGTCAATAATGAGTTGGAAGATCGGGTTGTGCTGAGCATTGAAGATAATGGTAAGGGTCTGACGGCTGATTTAGAAGAAAAGGTATTTGAACCATTCTTTTCGACCCGGCAGGGAGGCACCGGTTTGGGCCTGTCGGTGAGTTATGATCTGGTGGTGGATGTTCATAAAGGGGATATTCGTTTTGTTCCGCCGGTGCATGGAACTGGCGCACGTTTGAAGATTACCTTACCCAGGCGAGGATGATTGGCATGCCCAGAATCTTGATTGTAGATGATGAAGATGCAGCCCGCGTAACCCTGCTAAGGATTTTGCAGCTGGAAGGTTTTGAAGCTGACGGGGTTGAAAACGGTAACGCGGCGTTGCAAGCTTTGGCTCGGCTCAATTATGATTTGATGCTGCTCGATTTGCGCATGCCGGACCTTTCCGGCATACAGGTTCTGGAAGAAACGGCCTTCAAATATCCGCGTTTGAAAGTCATTATTCTCACGGCGCACGGTAGTTTTGAAACAGCGGTTCATGCCTTACGCTTGAAAGTCGTTGATTACTTGCTGAAGCCTGTTTCACCCGAAGTCATCCTGAACAGCATTCGCCAGGCCTTGGCAGATGATCAGCCGGGACGTGCAGGGAACTTTGTGCTTGAGCAGCGTGTCCGGTATCAAGCCGCCGATACCCCTTCGCAAGGAGAAAATACACTGCTGCGTCTTTCCAACGGAATTCAAATTGATCTGATGAGGCGCGTTATCTCATGGAATGAAAAAACAATCCATCTGACACCCAATGAAGGCAAATTGTTGGGGGTTTTGCTGGCAAACCACGCGTTGGTGATGCGCCATCAAGAACTGGTGCGGATGGTCTATGGCTACCGTCTTGGGGCGGAAGAGTCAGCCAAAATCCTGCGGCCGGTCTTCTCGCGTTTGAATCATAAACTGGCCGCTTTGCCCGGCGGTGATCAGTGGATTCGCAGTGTGCGCGGTTCAGGGTATGTGCTGGAAATTGAGGAGCAGGAGAGCGGAGTAATTGGTTGAAATCACTTTTGCCATGGGAGATTGGTGATTGGCATGCGTGGCGGATTCAGCCAGGCCAGCCAACCGGTTTGATGCCTTTTTTCGGTGGTTTGTTTTTCAAAGCCGACCAAAAACAGGCTTGCACCAATAAAGAATGCTCCCAGCCATTGATAGAGGTTTAAGGTTTCACCCAGCCATAAATGGGCAAGTACGACCGTGACGATTAACTCGCCCAACCCCAGCAATGCTGTTTGCAAACCGCCCAATTTTTTAACGCCCATGAACAGGGTCAGACGGGCTAAAAAGGTGATCGTTCCCATGCCGATCAACGGCAGCCAGGATGGATTGCCAGCCGGCAATTGGCGGTCAAAAAGCAGATAACCGGTCAATACGGTGATTGCCATGCCGAGCAGGGTGTAAAAAGTGACGGTGGGGGGCGGGGCTTCGTATAGTATCCTCTGGTTGATGATCAGGTGCAGCGCATAAAAAGCTGCTGAAATCAACATGAAAAGCGCCCCAACCCAATCCATAACGCCGGAGCTGTTGTTCAGTAAAAGGTAAGCTCCGGGCAGTGCGAGGCTTAATCGAAACATGGTTAGCAGAGAAATCGTCTGGCGGTCGAGCAGCAGCCAGAAGGCAACAAAAAGCGGATAAAAAGAGTAAAGCAGATGACCAATGCTGGCCTCCAGACGGGCAAGGGCGATATAGTAAAAAATTGAACCGATTCCGTTTATAAAACCCGCCAGAAAGCAGCCAATCAATCCAATCGGATAGATGTAGAGATAAGGACGCTGAAAAAGCATGAAGACCGCCAACAGACTGACGGCTAGAGTGGTGCGCACGGCAACGACGGCTAACGGCGAAAATCCAGAAAGCAGGGCCTGCTTTCCAAAAATGGGAAGCAGACCCAGCAAAATGGCTGAGGATAGTGCGGCATTAATCCCCTGAGAGCGATTTTTTCGTTCCATAATGAAAGAATACTCTCAGCGGTAAAAGATCACTTCAAAAATGCCCGCACCTCGTCCAATAAATCATCGCTCATAAAATCCCCTTTCTGCATCAGTGTTTGAATGTGACCGCGTAAACGTTCTTTTTCTCCGGCGCTTAGTTCTTTGGCGGTAATGACGATGATCGGTATTTCCGCCGTACCGGGATCAGACTTCAAGGCCTCCATCACCGCAAATCCATCCATTTCCGGCATCATCAAATCCAGAATGACCAGATTGGGCCGCTGGGTACGGATCAGTTCAACGGCTTCAAGGCCGTTACCGGCTTCAAGTAGTTCGTAGTCTCCCTGAGATTGCAATATTCTGCGAATGAGGCGGCGAACGTCCGGGTTATCATCCACGATGGCGATACGCGGGAAGCGGTCAATGGCAACTTTGCTGAGGGCAGCCAGCAAACCTTCTTCAGCGCTTTCCTCCATTTGTTCCGAAGGCAGGACAACATCTTTCGACCAGCCTTCGCCCAGAATGTTGCGCTCAATTGGCATGGTGTGACCGCTGACATTGATGACCACACTTTCCTGGGGGGTAATTTGACCGGCACGTACCAGCTTAATCAACCCTGCTACTGCCACACCGGCTGCCGGTTCTACCGAAAGTCCTTCCATCTTTGCCAAAAAGTGCATGGCGCGGAAGGCTTCCTGATCGCTGACCATTTCAAAAGTTCCCCCGGTTTGTAGGATATGATTTCGCAGGATGGTGTAGGTGCGGCCGGGGTCACCGGTTGCCAGTGTCGCAATCAGGGTGTGGGGTGATCGCACCGGGGCGGCAGTATCCAACCCCTGCCGCCAGGCGTGAACCATGGGGGCACAGCCTTCCACCTGAATGACCGCGATTTTGGGTATACGCTCGATAATTCCCATGCGGTAAAGTTCTTCAAAGCCTTTATAAACGCCCAAAGGTCCCATTCCACCGCTTACGGATTGAATGTACCAATCGGGAGTTTTCCACGGTAAAACAGTCAGACCGTTGGTTGGTTGCAGGGAATTGCCTTTTTGGGTGGTAAACTGCTCGGCAATTTCAAAAGCAATGGTTTTCATGGATTCGACGCTGGTGATGCTTTTAGCGCCGGCATCCAGGTATAACCCCCGCTGATGGGCAAACTCAGCCGCAACCTGCTTTGCCTGATCATAAGAGCCGGTGACCTTGATCACCTGTGTGCCATAAAGGGCTACTTCGCGCATTTTAGCGGCCGGTACCAGACTGGTGAGAAATGCCCAGAGTTTGATGCCGGCTCGGGCCGCATAAGCCGAATATGCGATTGCCACATTGCCGGTGGAGGCAATAACCGCTTCTGTAATCCCTGCTTCTTTCAGGGCAGAGATGGTTACAGCAGCCTGACGGTCTTTGAATGAGGCAGTTGGACCTTGCCGCTCATCTTTGAGGTAGAGGTTGGGGTGACTGAGAATCATCCCCAGATTTAGGGCGCGCACCAGGGGAGTACCACCCTCGTTTAGGCACAGGTCAGGGTTAGGGTTGAGGACGGGGAGTAATTCACGGTAGCGCCAAATGTTAAAGGGACGGCGGGTAATTACGTTTGGCAGGGTTTTGGCGATTGACTCATAATCATAAACCGCTCTTCGCCAGACACTACCGCAGGTTGGGCAGGTGGATTGAATTGGGGAAAAAGGGGAACGGTGACCGCAATCCAGGCATTCTACGACACAAGATAAACTCATCAACGGGTAAACCTCACTTTAAGTTAAGCCTGTATGCGATGCAGAGCCTGTTCAATATGGTTCAGCAGGTCTTTTTCGCGCAGGAAGCTTTTATTCAGCATGTTCTGGCTGAAACTGGCTAACTGATGATGCTGCTCAGGGGTCAGGTCGGCGCCGGTAAGGATGATAATGGGAATGTTTTGGAATTCGTTATCGGTACGGATTTTTTCCAGCAATTGAAAGCCATCCAGTCCCGGCATGAAGAGATCCAGGATGACTGCATCCGGTTTGATGGATTGAATCATTTGCAGGGCTTTTTCGCCATCGAAGGCGGCAAAGATCTCGAAATTTTTGTTCTCCGCAAGCGTTTTCTGAATTAAACGCTGATCTTCGAGCGAATCGTCCACAACCAGAATGCGGTGAATGCGGTTCTGACGGTTCAATCGGTAAACCGCATTGACCAGATCTTCTTGCAAGAAAGGTTTTACCAGATAGTCAGCTGCACCTAAACTGAATCCTTTTTCTTCTTCTTCCAGAATACTGCAAATAATTACCGGAATGTCGCGCGTTTGGGGGTCGTTTTTCAGGGCATGAATGACCTGCCATCCATCCACTTCCGGCATCAACACATCGAGAGTTATTACAAAAGGTTTCAGGGACTTTGCTCTTTCAACCGCGAGCTTGGGTTGGGTAAGGGCAACCACTTTATAACCGCTGGTTTTCAAGAAGCGTTCGTATAATTTGATGACTTGTACATCGTCATCAATTGCCAGGATCACTTTTTCGGTTTTGGAAAGAATTTCATCTGATTTCAGATCACTGGTCTGTTTCGCTGGCTGTTGAACGGGCAGGGTGAAGAAAAATGCGCTTCCTTTACCGATCTCACTCCACAAAAGGCCGATTCGGCCGCCGTGTAGTTCGATGAAGGAACGGGAAATGGAAAGGCCCAGGCCGGTACCGCCAGTTTTGCGGGTTGGCGAATCATCCACCTGAGAGAAGGGCAGAAACAGTTTTTCTCGGCCCTTTTCATCAATTCCCTGACCCGTATCCGTAACCACCACCATGACTTCGGGTTTATTGTCGGGGCTGAAGGACTTTTTGGCTTCAACCGTGATCGAACCGGCATCTGTAAATTTGGCGGCATTGGATATGAAATTGAGCAGAACCTGGCGGATGCGGGTGTTATCTGCAATGACTGTCGGCAAGTCAGGTTCCACAAAGTGTTTCAACTGGATGGGTTTATCCTTTACCAGCCCCACAGCAGTGGACATGACCGAGTTGACCAGATCGGCAATGTTGACTTCTTCAAATTGGAGTTCCATTTTGCCGGCTTCGATCTTGGAAAGATCCAGCACATCGTTGATCAAACCGAGTAAATGCTGACCGGAATTGTAAATCGAGGTGAGGTCCTGCCTTTGAAGGTCGTTGATTGGTCCATCAATGCCTTTGAGGATCACCCGTGAGAAGCCAATAATCGAGTTCAACGGTGTGCGCAATTCGTGACTCATATTTGCCAGGAATTGGGACTTCAGGCGGTCAACCTCGCGCATCTCCTGATAGGCTTTTTGGGCCAGTTCATAGGCGCGGGCGTTTTCAATCGCCACGGCAATCTGGTCGGCCAGAATCTGGAACACCCCCAGTTTATTTTCCTGAAACGCATTCGGTTGATTGGATTGAATATCCAGTGCTCCGATGACACGGTCGGCGATGCGCAGAGGAATACCCAGTTCCGAACGGGTATCCGGCAAATGTGGATTGGGCAGGTAAATTGGGCTTTCTAGTACATTGTTGACCATTACGGGACTACCGGTATCGGTAACCTTTCCAATGATGGAGCGCGAACCAACCGCAATTTTTTGACGGCTCTCCAGAACTTCTTTCGCACCGTGTCCACTGGCCTGTTGGATGACGGCATGAGTGCCTTCGTCATTGACCAGAAATATGGCGGTATGGTAAAAACCAAAACGCTCCCAAAGCAGATTTACGATACGGTTCAGCAATTCATCCTGAGAAAGAACGCTGGTGGTATCGCGGGCGATTTCGGCAGCGGCCTGAAGTTCAAGAGCCCGGCGCTGGGCTTCTTTGAGCAGGCGTTGTCTTTCCAATGCTACGGCTACACCACTGCTGGCAACATTCAGTACCCACACCTCTTTCAGGTCGAAACTGGCTGGTTGACTGGAAGTAACTGCCAGCAAACCCACAATTTTGCCTGCACTGAACAACGGCACAAAAATACCAGCAGCAACGCCCATCAGGTTCAGGGTTTGTTTGGAAACAGGGTCAAGTTTGCTGTTTTCGAGATGATTCAACAGGATGGGTTCTTCGCGTAATTCCTTAAGTATCGGCAAATGGGTGACGGATTGACGCACTCCAGTCAATTCCGATGAACCGGCAACTGAGGCGCTGGCAACAATCTCAAACTCCACTGGAATGCCATCCTGATCGTTGTAAATCTGGATGATGGCTGCTCGTTCTGCTTGAGCCGGGAGGATTTCAGTCATCACCAGATCTACCAGATCGCTGGCATCCCCTGCCTGTGCAATTCCGCTGCTAATGCGGTAGTACAATTCTGTTTCAGCCAGAGCCGCCTGGGTTTGTTCAAAAAGCCGCATGTTTTCAATAGCGGTTGCCATCTGATCCACGAGGGGCGGGAAGGTACGCATTTCACGGATGGTGAAGTAATGCAGCCCTTCTGAAAGAAAGAGCAGTGCGCCCAATTGTTTGCGGGCCGCCCACAGCGGTAATACGGCAATGGAGCGCACCTTCAATTCTTCCAAAGCAGAACGCGTAGCAGGTAAAATGTTCAGATCATAAATATCATTGTAAAAAGCAGGGGTTTCAATCAAAATCAATGGATTAAAAATAGCGTATTCCAGTTCTGAATCAATTGCCGGGGGAGGAGTGCCTCTTCCTGAGTGCCATGTTGCAGCAATGCGCAGCTGAGGATTGCTCAATTGATCGGTTTGTTCAAAGAGAACCAGCACGATTCGGTTGATCTTCTCGTCAGTGATCCCACCGGCAATTGCCCGCACCATTTCGTGATAATCTCCCGCCAGAGCCAGATTATGACTGATTTTATAAAGTGTTTCGGTTTCATCCAGCGAGGAGCGCAGTTGTTCCAGCAAGTCTTGACGGACAAAGGTGTTGGCTAAGGCATCTGCAGCCACCTGAAGAACGCCAATTTCATCATTTTTCCACTGGCGCGGTGTTCTTTGCTCTAATGCGATGAAGCTGGGAATATCGCGGTTGCCCGGTACTGCCAGTAACAGCATGGACTGAATCCCGCGCTGACGCAAAAACTCGCGTTCACGCCCCTCGAAATCTTCCGGTTGTCCAAAACACCAGCCTTTTTCTTTGAGGGTGGCTGCCCAGTTGGGAAACAAAGCAGCGGAAAGCGGCTGCCGTACAACCAGTTCTGAACCGGGGCGTATTTCAGGGGCAATCCAATGATCGGTAGCGATCCAGTGCAGCCCCTGTTCATCTTCGCGGGCGCTGGCAAAGTAAATATAATCGCATTGGGCAGCGTCACCCAGATAACTCAGCATGTTGGGAATGCCGCGAACGCCGCTTTCGGTCAGGGTAGCAACCGCCTGAGCAACATTCGCCTGATAGCGTTCGCGTTTTTCAATGGCTTGCAGGGCGGTGGTAACTTCTTGAAAGAGATTGGCGTTAGCAAGGGCAATGGCAACCTGCGAAGCAATGGTTGAAAGAAGGTCTGCCTGAATTTCGGTAAAGAAAGCAGATGGATCAAATTCCTGCAGGTAAATGACCCCCATTGCTCTTTCTGCGGTCACCATAGGAACGGCTAGCAAGGCTGCGGGGATGGGTTGTTCGGCGATGATTCCCTTTGCTGCAAAGGTGCCTGCAACATCCTGGTTAATGCGCAGGACTTCCCGGCTGCGGATGACATAACTGATGGGGTCGTCACCCAGTGGTCTGGCGGGCAGTGAATGAGCTTGTGAATCAATAGTGTGTACCGGAAAAGTCAGCGTTTGTTGGTCGGCCTCCAGCATTGCGATGGTCAGGTTGCGGCAATTCATTAGCTGTACAAGTGCTTGTTGCAGGGTGACGATGATTTGCTCTTTATCGGTCAAACGGGAAATTTGCTGACCAATTTCATTGAGAGCGGCAAGGTCTTTGTTGCGCCGTAAAATTTCCTGTTCGGCGCGCACCCTTTCGTTCAATTCCTGTTGAACAGCAGCATACAACTCAGCATTTTCCATTGCCAGACCAAGCTGGTTGGCTACTTCCTGAACCAGTAATAATTCTTCCTCGCTCCATCGGCGTTCCTGATCATCGGCCATGATTTTAAGGACGCCGATTTCCTGTTGCCGCTTGTGCAACGGCACGCTGATGATTGCCGGATGTTCGAGAACAGATCTTTGGCGAGATTTAACGGATGGAGGCGTAACTTTCTTAACTTTCGGTTGAGGCTGAGCCGCCGAAACTTTCTTTTCGGTTGGTTCCGTTTGTGCGGGAATGTGCTTTCGTTCGTGTACTTGATTTTGTTGAGGTGAGGGGGCAGGCGGTCTACTGACGACCAACGGCTGACTAAAACCATGAAAACCGGTCTTTTCCCCATTAACGACAGGTTTTTTGAAGATTGTCAGGCGGGCAGGTACAGGGTTGCCGCTTTTTGCCAGAAACACAACGCTTATATCCAATGGAAAGAGATTTTGGCCCAACGCATTTTGCAGGCTGGATATGGATTCGCTGCTCAGCCCAAAACTTGAAAATGGTTGGCCGATCACCTCTTCCGGGGAGTATCCCAGACAAGCCTGTAAAGTATCTTCGCAAGTGGTATAACAACCGTTTTCGTCGGTTTCCCAATTCCACAGCGGTAATTCTGGCAGCAACGGTGCTTGGGGTGGGAGCTGCCCGGTGACATTTTCGGCGATATCGGCGAAGAGATTTTCAAGCCGGTTGCGCAATTGCTTTTTCGACATATTGCAGGATCTCCTGTGCTAATTCGCGGTATTGCAAGGCGGAACGGCTTTTCGGGGCGTGGTAGATGATGGGCAGTCCGGCAATCGAACTTTCCCGCAGGCGGGTATCTACCATAATGACAGTTTCCAGAACACCATTGCCAAAATTGGCTCGCAGCTGCTCGCTGAGGGTACGGTGAATGCGGTTGCGGCGGTCAAACATGGTCAGCAATAACCGATAGGTGAGAGACGGGTTGGTTTGAATGCGAATTCGGCGGATCAGGCTCATCATGTTTTTCAATGCATAAATCGAAAAGTACTCTGCCTGTGTGGGTATGATGAGCAAATGCGAAGCGGTGAGGGCATTAGTTACCATTGCCCCTAAAAATGGCGGACAGTCAAAGATTACATAATCAAACGGCAGGAGCACATCGGCAAAGGCTTTTTTGAGGGTAAACTCATATTCCGGTCGGGCGGGTAAAATCCGTTCGATATAACTCAGATCATGATTAGCGGGGATAAGATAGAGACCCGGAATGCCGGTTTCCCGCCAAAGTTGATGAAGCGGGAAACCGTCGGTAACGGAACTCAGAATGGTTGCATGCCCATTCAGCGGGTCTGCTCCCAGCGCCAGGGTGAGATTGGCCTGGGAATCCAGATCGACCAGCAGCACCTGCTTGCCGGCTTCAACCAGAGCAGCCCCGAGTGAAAGGGCTGTGGTGGTTTTGGCAACCCCACCTTTTTCATTGGTGATAGAAATAAAGTATGTCATTCCTGCCTCTTCCTGCCTGAACCATTTGATCCATTATCCCGTTTTTGCGGGGATGATGTATCCCCACTTTCTTGGGGTTGATTTGTGGCATCTTCATTGCCCTTCCAGATGACCTGTGCATGGCTGGCGTTTAAGGTGCGCTTCAATTCCTGGATGGCAATTTCGATCATCATATTCGGGTCATTGGTGGAGCGAATCTTGCTTGTGATCTCCAGTACGCGGCGCTCGCGCTCAGCGCGACGGATGGTCTTTTCCAGCAGGCGTGCGTTCTCCAAAGCAAGCCCAACCTGGTCTGCAACGGCTTGTATGGAGCGGATTTCTTCATCACTCCATACTCGATCGGCAATTTGATCATCTTCAATATAAATCACACCAACGGTTTCACCTCTTAGCCTGACTGGAACGGACAGAGCAGCGGGTTGATTTTCATTTGCCGGACGAACCAGCGTATCTCCCGAAAGCAAAACACTGGAAACTTCCTGTTCTCGCATTTCTTCGAGAGCAATCAATCCATGCGCTGTAGCGCGGTAGCCGATTACCGGTCGTTGGCTGGCTTCTTTGCTCCATTCCTGCTGCAGGTAAAGCCGGTGAACGCGCTGAGATTCTTCAAGGGCTTGCAGCGTCTCGGTATAAAGCCGGTTGTTGAGAATCGCAATGGCAATTTGGTCAGCCAGGATGCTGAATAGCTCGATATCTTCCTGAGTAAAGGCATTGGGGATTGTACTTTGTACATCCAGAGCGCCGATGACTTCGTTATTTGCTTTGAGCGGCAAAGCCATCTCGGAACGGGTTTCGGGCAGGTCAGGATTGTTAAAGAAAACGGCATCCTTCCCAACGTCGGTGGCGATACGCGCTTCACCGGAACCCGTTACATAACCAACAATACCAACCTGACCGACCTTGAGGCGGTGCTGACGGGCGAGCATGCGTTTACCGCCTTCCGAGTTGGCTGCTCGCAGAACCGCGTATTCCTTTTGCTCATCCAGCAGGAAAACACCTACATGGTAGAAGCCGAACCGCTCACTGATCAGGATGGTAAGTTGATTGAGCAGACTTTCCAATTTTTGAGTTGAAACGATGCCTCGTGCTACATCGGATACCGTCTGTAACTGACGGGTACGGTAGAGCAGGGCTTCGTTTTGTTGGGCAAGTTCCTGAGTTCTTTCCCTAACACGGTCCTCAAGGGTGTTGATCAAATTTTTCAACTGGTTGGTCATGAAGTTGAACGCCTGAGCCAGTTTTCCGATTTCATCACCAGTTTCAACCTGTGCCTGAGCCTCTAATTCACCGGAGGAAATGAGCTCGGCAGTTTGCTGCAAGCGAACAATGGGGCGGCTGAACGAACCCGAAACCACGCTGGCAATTAAACCTACCAGTCCGGCAATCAACGTGGAAATCAAGATGGATAAGCGGCCCTGCCGCGCGATCTGACCGGCAAAAGTGGTCTGCTCTCGGACAAAAACCAGATACCATGGCCTGGTTTTCAGGCGGGTAATTGCCCCAATTTCCGGGTGGTTGGGATCATCCGCATGAAATTCTGCACTGAAAAAGGGTGAGTTGAGGTAATTTTCCAGGCCAGCAGAAAGGGCAATATCATTGGTGCTCATTGCGTATAGGGGTAAATTGGGGACGCGATTTGATTGAATCAGTTTTCTCATGACGTCCGATGGCAGCGGCATGATCAGTTTGTAAATGTTGTTCGGGATGAGGGTATCTGCCAGTCGTAAATAATTCTCATCGAGCAAAATCGGATAGGAACGAACACCCACCAGATTAACTTCTTGTTGCAACAATTCCTGCAGGATCAGGGCATCAAATTTTGCGCGTAAAACGCCAATAACCTGCTGATGCTGGTTTCGGATGGGACTGGAAAAGTAGATAAATCCATTGAGATACTTTTGGTCAAAGATTACCGGTGAGGCGTAAACCTGTCCGGTGGTCACCGGCAGGGTGAAGTATTCGGATCGAGATTCGTCCTGACCAACTTGAAGAGGGTTGATATCCAAAACAGATTTGCCTTCCAAATCAATCAAGCCGTAGGAACGCAGATAGCGCTGCTGGCGAGAAGATAAGGACCGCAGTGTCAGACTTGCGGCTAACTCCTGTGAACTATTGGTGCGGTAGGTGGGTGAAAGTGAAAGGTAATTCGAAAAAACTGCCAGCGATGCCTCGCTGCTGATGGACTGTTTGTTTTCTTCAAAAAAGGCATCAACCTTTGAAGCGGTTTGCTGGGCTGCCAGTAAGAGAACCTGATTGGTTTGATTACGAAGAGCGTCCTGGAAGAATCGCGAGTTAATAATGGAAATGACCAGTAAGGGGATAATAGCAATGGCAAGAGAGATGGTTAGCAGTTTAATGCGCAGTGTTGCAGATAAAACTTCCAGCATCAACAGGATAATATAAACCATCAACAAGATGCCCAGCATCACCGGTAGGTACAATTCCACCTGGGGCAGCCTGATTTGGGAGAGAGGTGAAAAATTACCGGCTATGACCACTGCCAGCGCTGAAAAGAATGCATGCGAAATACCTGTATCCCGGCGTTGACCTTCCAATGCACCGGTAACCAGAAGTGTAAAAAACAGAAACAGCAAAATGGCAAGCGGTAAGGCTACACCGGTGATCAGCGCGCTAAAAGCGATTGCAACAATTGAAATAATTGGCGATAGCAGGTAGGCACGTTTGTCGGCTACGTTTCTCTCTGGAAAAGTGGCAGAAAACAATGATGCCAGGAAACCCGCTGCGCTAAAAAATGCGAGCGTGAAAATTTGCCAGTAAGGCTTATCGAAGGAAGTAAGCAGGAAGATAACGCTTGCCAAGCCAAAAATCACTGCAGTAATTCGCGCAATGCCGGCAGCGAACCGGTCGCGGCGGTAGGCTGGGTCAACCCCCTCTTGCGAGATTATCCGCATGATATTGCTCTGGTAACCGATGTTCATGAAACCTCCACTGGTGGATAATCCCCTTGCTGCATCTCTTCCGGCGGAAGGATTTGTACGACTACTTCGCGTAATCCCAGTTTTTGCCTGATCTGCTGGGCGGTTGTTTTGAGGATGTGCTCAAAATCGGTGCTGGAGCGTACCTGAGTGGCAAGATCGCCAACCAGGCGCTCCCTTTCAGCGCGGAGTTGCAATTCCTCCAGCAGACGGGCTGTTTCCAGTGCGGAGCCTAAACGTTCGGCAGTCGTATTCAGTAAACGTTGAATTTCGGGAGATGGCTGACCACCCTTGAATTTGATGTTGAGCAGTCCAATCACTTCGCCACGGCTTCGGAGAGCAACCTGTACCGAATGGGGATCGGAGCTGGTTTGGCCGGCTTGATTTTCGATGGGTAGGGGGTCAAGCCGTTTACGATTGGGATCGTATCGAAAGCCGCGAATTTGGCGAGTGCTGCGAATATACATTCGCCACGATTTACGAGTCTCTGCGCGATAGCCGCTCTCCAGGTCTGCAACGGTTTGCTCCAGTTGATCAATCAGGCGAATGCGTTCCAGAGCCACTGCCAGTTGATTGGCGATGATTTGTAAGGATTGGATATCCACCTGGGTGAAAGCTTCTGGTTCGGTGGATTGAATATCCAAAGCACCCAATACCCGTTCACCGATTTTGATGGGCAGGGCAATTTCAGAGCGCGTTAACGGCAGAAGTGGATTCTTGAAGTGGACGGCATCCTTACCTACATCCAGCGCAATGCGGGCTTCACCGCGCGCAACTACATTACCCACAATCCCTTCCTCGCCTTTCTTCAGGCGGTGACCCTGGGCGAGCATTTTCTCACCTGCTTCTCCTAAAGCTGAAACCAAAACGGCATACTCATCTGCCTCGTCCATGAGGAAAATGCCGGCATGATAATATCCCAGCCGTTCGCGGATCAGTTGGATGGTAGTGCGCATCAGGTTTTCCTGATCGGTTTCCATTGAGATTTGATGGGCAATCTCGCCGGCAGTTTCCATCAGGCTGGTCTGGCGGGTGAGCAAGCGAGTGCGTTCTTCAATACGCGCTTCCAGATTTTTCCTTTCCTCTTCCAGCATACGGGCAAGTTCATTTTCTGAAGCGGCGGCTTTGGTGTAAGCCTTGAGAAGGTATCCACTAATGATGGCTAAAGACCAGTTAACCAGAACATACGCGGCGATCACTCCCCCTAAGGTTTCAAGCGCAATTGACTGAGATGCTAAACCGAGCGGCCGCAGCCAACCAAAATACTGAGAAACACCCACCATGACGATCAGAGCCGAACTAAAAATGAACGATAATCTGCCGGCATTTTCATTCCAAAATGTGAAGGCGGTTTGCACTGCCATCAGGAAGACGAAAATGGCGATGCTTTGTATTCCCCAAACCAGCGATAGGGCAATGCCAATGAGCAGATAATAACCGAATAACAGAATGACTCGTGTACGAGCCGGCAGACTTTGGCGAAAAGTGATGATCAGGATGACAACCAGAAGGGGAGCGAGCGCCAGAGGAATGAGGACTTGCCGGTTGAGTGCATTCAGAAAGGCGATCCCCAGGTAAGCGGTCAGGCTGATAATGCTGGTCAGGTTGAGAATCGGTTGGAGGGCGTTTCTCAGCTCTAAAACTCCCTCCTGCCGGTTGAGAGCGGAGGATAAAGAAAACAATGGGCGGGTAGGTGAACTTTCACTCATCCTTGGACTTCCTCCATTCGATCTTCAACCGGTGGAATAAGCTGGACGCTTACCTCGGCAACATTGGGAAGGTGACCAATTTCACGAAGAGCAGCTTTAAGGATCTGGTCAACTGTGTTGGCACGCGAAAACTGGGCAGTCAACTCACTGAGACGTTGCTCTTCAATTGCGCGGCGTTGTGTTTCCTGAATCAGACGTGCGTTTTCGAGAGCTATTGCGGTTTGGTTGATAACACCGTCAATAAATTCCATCTCCTCTGGCGTCAGGCTTTTCTCTCCCAGATCAAGGGTCAAACTGCCAATTGCCTGCTCACGGAGGGTCAAGGGGATGTGGATTTGATTGGATTGATTACCAGTATGAGCAGCGGAAGGGTTGTGATAGCTGTATTCCAGTTTACCGTGTAAAGCGACTGCATCTTCCCAGGCCTGCATCAAGTAAGCCCGATTGAGAGCGCGAATTTCTTCCAGGTTTTGCTGGGTTTCCTGAAAGAGGCGGGCATTTTCCAGCGCGGTAGCCAGCGAGTCGGCGATTCCCATCAGAATGCGGATATCGTTTTCATCAAAGGCTTCGGGTTGGGTAGATTGAATAGTGAGAGCGCCCAAACAACTGCCGCGGCTGACGATGGGTAACGCCATTTCTGATCGGGTCATAGGAAGGTAAGGGTTGTTGAACCGAACTGCCTCTGTGCCGGTGTCAAGGGCAATGCGGGGTTCTTTACGCGCGGTTGCCCAACCGATCATCGAGTTACCGCCGACAGCCAGTTTATGCCCGGCTGAAATCATCTGGCGGCCGGCATCACCTGTACCTGCCTTGAGAACGGCAAATTCACCGCGTTCGTCAATCAGAAAGATACCGGCATAATAAAGATCAAATTCCTTTTGAATTAAATCTACGGATTGTTGTAAAAGGGTATCCGGGTCAAGAAACGTATTGACTGCTCTGGCGATCTCTGCTGCAGTACGGATCTGATTCAGGCGGCGCTGCAGGGCAGCAGTTCGTTCTTCGACGTTCTTTTCAAGATTCAAGCGGGCTGCATTCAACTGCATGGTCAGGGTGCGTTGCTGAAGTAACGAGCTTTGCAAGCCATTGAGAATGGTGTAAATGGATATAAGAATGAATCCGCCAACGATACTGAAATGGACGGCAACATTGACCCAGTTGCTGAAACTTATTGAGTTCAAAAGTGTTTCCCGCAAAGGCTGGCTCATGCCGCCGTAGTTCATTCCATAACCCATCCCAACTACGGTAACAAATGCCAAAAGGATGGTAAAAATACCGGCGCGCACCCCCCACAAAATACCCGTGATGAAAATAATAGCCAGTACAAACGCTACGGCATTCCGCGTTACCCCATATACAACCATATTTTGGATTGCCAACCCATACAAGACCAGTATGATGGTGAACGTGCGCAGATTGAAAGATAATTTTCTCGCAACGGGCAGCGCCAAGGCAATCAGCAACGCAGCGGAATAGAGAATTATGGATGTGCGGTCCTGATATTGAATTGCGCGTTGTATGGCAAGGTAGTATATGACAATACTCCCCAGCGCAAATAAGAGCAGGGTTGTTTGTAAAATACGCTCACGCCATGAAGCCAGCTCACCCTGGTGGGAGATATGCGGAGGAGTATAAGCGGGATTGATTTGCCGGATGAAGTTCATGTGCCGTTTCCTTCCGGGTGATAACCGTTGTTGTTACCGGGTGGTTCGAGTTGCGAATCCTCACTTTCAGTTGATAAACTCTGTTGAACTGGGTTGATTCGGATATGGGCTGTGCGAGCACCAACCGCCCGGCTGATTTCATTGACTGAAGTACGAAGAATGGTTTCAATATCTACCGAACGGCGAATTTTACTAGTGATTTCATAAAGCATGCGTTGTCGTTCTACCTGCTGGCGGATTTGATCCACCAGGCGGGCATTGGTGAGGATGGCTCCCAACGAGTCACCCAATGATCCGATGATTTCCTGATCGTTTTCATCAAAGCGTTCCAGATGGTCGGATTCCAGACAAAGAACACCCAATAAATCCTCTGAGAAAAGGACTGGCACGGAAAGGGCCGAGCGTGTTTCGGGGTGAACGGCCGGTGATTCTGGACCAATAGGTAGATGACCGACCCTGATTGGATGCCGTTCCCTGGCGGCTACTGCTGGAAGTTGTTTGCTGGTTTGGATGTTAAATTGATTGACTTCCAACCCCTCATATCCAAGGGCGGTATGCAGAAACAGGTTGCCTTCTTGATCGGCGAGATAAAACGCAACACGTTCCTCTCCAAATACTGTACGCAAATTCGAGATGGTTTGCTGAATGGCATCGCTGACGTTGGCACTGGTCGAGGCTGCGGTGGTCATCTGGTGCAGCAAACGATGCTTGACCAGATTTTCTTGTGCTTTTGTGTAATTATTGGCATTTTCAAGAGCCAATGAAATTTGATCTGCCAAAATTTCCAGCGTGTTAACGTCCAGCATTTGGAAGGCATTTAGCCGATCGCTCTGTACGTCTAAAGCACCAATAATGCGGTTGGCAATTCTTAGCGGCACAACCATTTCCGACTGCGTATTCGGTAGGAGGGGATGATAATAAAATTTGGAATTTGCAAGAGGGTAGTTACAAACGATCGTTTCGCCCTTGGAAACCGCTTCTCCAACCAAAGAATGCGAACCAACAGCCAACCGATGACCGGCCGCCTTCATTTTTTGCCCAATTTCGCCGGAAGCTTCGTGTAACACGGCGTATTTTCCACTTGGCTCAATCAGAAAAACTGCGGCATGGTAATAACCAAATCGTTCGCGGATCAGATTGGTAGCGTTAATCAGCACCTGCTCAGCCTGCAATGAGGATGCCACGTCGCGCGCGATTTCGGCAGCAGTGAGCAACTGTTGTGCCTGCCGATTGCTCAGGTTTTCTGTTTTCTTCAATTCCGTAATGTCTTGTGAAATGACCAGCAAAGCGTAGGGGGACCTGTCGGAAGTATCGGTGTTCGAAAAGAGAGGCACGCGAGAAACCAACTCCCAAAGCGTTTCTCCGTTTTCGGCGTGGTACTCGACCATCTCGCCAATTATTGGAATGCCGGAAGTGATTACCTGCATGTCTTTCTGGTGACGAAGGCTGCCGGCTTCACCGGGGATTAATTCTTCATCGGTGTAACCGCTGATCTCGCTGGCGGAGGAATGTCCAAGGCTGGCAATGAAGGAGTTGGAAACGCGCAGGTAGCGACCCCCTTGATCTTTGAAATAAATCTTTTCGGGCACATTTTCAAGAAGGGCGTTCAGCAGAGTGTGTTCCTGATCGAAAGCCTGCAGGGTGGAAGTCATACTTTCAACCAGTTGAGCATTGCGAATCGAAATGGCAATTTGGGGGGCGATGGTTTCCAATAAAATCAGGTCTTTTTCGGAAAAGCGTTCTTCTTTTTGGTTATCCTGTACGATAATTGCGCCGAGCACCTGCCCGCCCAACATGAGCGGTACGCCCAACCATGATTTGGCGGGTTTCCCAATAATTTTTGCTCCAAGGCGCATAGCGTCGCGTTCGACATCCGAAACCGCATACACGAATTTATATGCATTCCAGCTGGCGGGTAAGTCTTTTGGTTCGAACTTTAAGGGTAGCAGGAGTGATTTTCGATTTTGAATGATGTAAGAAGTCAGTCCTTCACCCAACGGAAAAGGAGGAATCGAAGCGAGTTTGCCATCTTCGAAATGGTAAGGGAAGCGGATGATTTGATGGACATCATCGTAAAGGGCAATGGAGAATGCCAAATCAGGGCCAATTTGCTCGGTAACTTTTTGATGGACGAGTTGATAGAGAGGTTGAAGATTAAACTCGTTACTGATTGCCTGACTGATACTGGTCAGGGTTTCGTAAGCCGACATCTGGTTGCGCAAATTACGGATATTGCCGAGTTTTTCCAGCACCGCGCTGACAGTTTGGGAGAGGTGAATAAAAGGCTGTAAATTGACCGCTGAAAGCGGGGTTGGTTTACGGGAACCGATGATGAGCAGCCTGACTACCCGCTGATTGATCACCAAGGGAAAAATCGCTATTGAGTTACAGTTTCTGCTTTCAAATAAGGAGAAGAGCTCGCTGAGTGCGCTGATTTCCTCTTTTTGTTCAAGAATGAGGTACTCTTTACCTGAGAATAAGGTTTGGGGATTTTCAATTTGGATTGTAGTTCCCTTGAACGATTTATCGGAAAGGCGGCCTTGCCGGTCGAGGATATTCATCAGACGCAGTGTGTTGGGGTAAAGGTCAAAGAAGGCAGAAACAAAATCCAGTTTGGATAAAGTCTCTTCCAGAATCTGATTGACCTGAGCTTCATCATTGGCATGGTTGATTCGCTGAGCAGCGTTGTATACCAGATTTTCTTCCTGACGATCAAATTCAAATGGTTCAAAGGCAAATACGCCCCCAATAGATTCTCGCACTTCATCATCCAGTGAGAGGTCCACTCCGGACTCAACCAGACCTGAATCCGGGTCGGTGCTTTGGGAAATGGACAGGCGCTCAATTTTCCGGTACATGAGCCCCAGTTCGTTGCGAAGCATGTTGAGAGCGTAGGCCAATTTGCCAATTTCATCTTTGCTCTGGACGTTAAATTTTTGACTCCAGTCACCGTTGGCAAGTTTTTCCGTTTGGGAGGAGAGATTTTCAATGGGTACAATAAAAACCTGAAGGAATAACCACACCAATCCCGCACCAACCAACCCGCTGATTCCCAAACCCGCCCAAAATACTGGGTGTGAAAGAAGCGAAACTAAGCCAGTTTGTCCGGTTGCAGCCGACTGCACTAAATAAGCTGTGAGTAAAGTAGAAGCAATTGAAAGCACAAGCGGGAGGCTTATCAGCATCAGCAAAAATAAAAATGCCTTTTGCCTGATGCGGTTGGAAAACGAAGGGGATGATTTGCGGGACGGGGCGGGTGAATTCTTCATTGGAAGGGTTTTTACTCCATTTCCCAAACAGGTTCACCGGCAAGAATGCGTTGGATTTGATCGGGGAAGCGATCCGGGTCGAGCGGTTTACCCAAGAAACCATCAAAACCTGCTTTCCGGGCTTTGTTCATTTGCTCCAGGCTGGCTTCAGCAGTAACGGCAACCACGGGAACATTCTTGAAACGATCCGATTGCCGAATTTTATTGAAGGCGGAGTATCCATCTTCGTAAGGCAGGCGGATGTCCATCAAAATCAGATCTAAGCGGGGGAGTGTATCTGCAAATTCGACAACTTCGTAACCTGAGGTTTTCCATTCACAATGAATTCCTAAAAAGCCCAGCATGCGGGCAATCAGTACGAAGTTGGAGACATTATCTTCAACTACCAGAACGGTGATGTCTTTAAGCAGGCTGCCGGTTGTGCCTGGAGCTGAAACCGGTTTTTGAGGGTTTTGATTGGGGGTGGTATTCATAGCTGCTTACTGCCTTTTCCATTCAAATATTGATAAATTTGTTCGATAAAAGTATCAATATCAATAGGTTTTTCAATATATCCGTCACAACCAGCGCGGAGTGTGCGTTCTTTATCGCCGCGCATAACATTGGCAGTCAGTGCAATGATCGGTATTTGACTGGTGGAAGAAGTGGATTTGATTTGCCGGGTGAGGGTGTAGCCGTCAATTTCCGGCATGTTAATGTCCATCAGAATTAAGTCTGGAGTGTTGGATTCCAACAAATCTAAAGCCTGATGGGCATTTTCGGCTTCCAGTACCAAAAAACCCTCATGTTCCAACAAACGACGAACCAGCATTCGATTGTCAAAATTGTCTTCGATGTAGAGAATTCTCTTTCCTGCGGACATAAGATGAAGCACTCCTTGACTAATGAGAGAGCAAAGCAGGTGGGATTAATTCAGAAAAGTTCCGGTTAAATTATAGTATTTTCTTGGAGCTGGCTCATCATCCCTTGCATTATTGTTAAGTTATTGAAAAATAAAACAAACCGGCTGGTGCAAGGAACTTGCCAGTCGGTGGTAAAAAAATTGAGTTACTGAGCGGGTGATGGGACTCGAACCTTTGCTTGGCCTTAACGGTACAGCCCATTGATTGGCGAGACAAGATAAAATCCGTCCAGGCGTCATTGAGTTGGACGGCGGCAATGTTAAAAACTTGCCCGGTGATAGCAAACGGTCTTTTGGAATTTGTAGAACCCATGTTCACCGCCATATATTGGGATTGGCGGCGGTTTCAGGGCGTCTGACCCCCAAATAGAGCGGGTGATGGGACTCGAACCCACGACATTTTGCTTGGGAAGCAGCTTTCGAGCCGCCGGACACGAACCGCCATATATTGGGGTTTACCTACCCGTGAACCGCCACAGGTGGGGAGTATTTACCCTTCAAAAAGTTAATTTGCTGGGATAGCAAAATCTCACAAAACTCATTGTACGGGCGACAGCGCAAAAGGCAAGAAATTTTAAGGTTTCTGTAAGGTGTGCCGTGATTGCCGCAAGGGGGGCTATCCTTCGGGGCTGACCCTGTCGGATAAGGGGGGCTGACCTTCCAGACAAAGGGGGGCATGGTGTCAAAGTGCAGATTGCCAGTGGCACAAGGCACACAAGCGCAAAAAGGCTTCGATGCGCAAGGTCTGGCAGGTCACGGCAGGCTCGTGGCTGGCGCTGCCGCTGGCGGTGCAGTCCGGGCTGGCGGCGTCCGGCGTAGGCCGCAGTTTCACCCGCAAGGGGGGAAGGTGCACACCCGCCTTGCGGGTGATGTGGCTGCGCTGGATGACAAAAGCACAGCCACAACAGGGGGAAGGGACGGTCAAATCTCTGGCACTTCAAGGCATGAGACCGGTGCGGCAGCGAAAAAATCACGGCCGCGATTTAGTGTATGGGGTACACGAAGTCGCAAAATGACAGGGTGGGGTTAGGTGATATTAACACAGTCACAATCCGGTTGTATAATCAAATGTGGCGGGTGGCTTCGGCGGCCCGCAAGTGTCGAGCCTGACCTGTGCAGGCAGACAGCCCGCCAAATGCCGACACAGGACTTTGAAGATGGACGAAATTCCCAAGCAGTTGAGAACCGAAATAACCGGATTGAGCCGGGCAATTGTAGAACGTTTCCAGGCCGCCGCTTCTGACGCACTGGCTTCACAAAAGCGTTTGCTTGAATTTGCACAGCCTACGCTGGCATTGAATGTAGTAATTCAAGGCATTTTCAACAAAAGCATTCGTCCGATAATCCAGATGGTTGAAAACCCGTTGGTTTCTGCGCCGTTTTTAGTCGTTGACAAAACCCGGCCTGATGACCAGCGGATGGAAGCAATAAACCGGCTGGCGGGGCACAAGGCTTTTAGCCGCCGGGCATTGTTTCACCCCTCACGCTGGGCGGCCCTTGCGGATGGATTTAGCGCCTACTGCACTGAACAAAAACTGACCGCAGAACAGGCATGGGGGGAGATTGTCCGTCCTGCGCTGATTATTGCGCTGGCAGAGGCTGACCGCAAGGCAAGAAACAAACCGCTTATCGAGTTTTGGCGCACGGCGAGGCGTGAGGTGCGGCGGGAGATAGAAAAAACAATCCTTGACGGCAAGACGCTTGACCGGCGGGGGGAAGTTGAATTGCCAGAGGATGAAAACGCCTTGCCGGATTGGATTGACTTCGAGCCGGAAGGGGAACTGGGGGAGCGTGAGGCGGAGTTATTCCGGCGGGTTGCGGGATTGCTGACCTTGCGGGAATTGCAGGCGCTTCTAGACCATCCCACAGACAAAGCGTCACTGATGGCACGCAAGCGGGCAATGGATAAAATCCATAAAGCGGGGCTTGATGCGCTGGTAAGCACAGCCCAAACATTAAAACAAGATTAGAGTTTTCCAAAAACCGGCAAAAACGGCGAAAAAACGTTACCCGTCAGACTGGTTAATTACAGAGCCCGATGAGGGCTTTTTGATTTCCAGTTTGGCGAGGTTGCGTATGGCGATAAAAATTCGATTAATCCGTGAAGTGCGGGGGTTGGAAATCCCTTTGGGGCGGATTTCCGACCCTGTCCTTGTCGAAGCGGCCGTTCGGCGGCTGATGCGGGCGGTGGACAATGAGCGGTACAAAGACCCATTCCAGCAGGCGGCTGCTGATATTGAGCGGCGGCGAACGTTAGAACACCTGGCCGCAGAGGGCTACCTGCCGGAAGGCGATGAGGATGAGGGGAGCGAGCGATGAACGGGTCAAATAAAAAACCCGCCGTTGGCGGCGGCGGGCAGAACAGCACGGCGACCAATGCAGGGGTGCGCCGCTACTATTATAGCGTCAAGGGGCAGGTGGTGGCAAGCCTTGAAGGCCGCATTTTGCGCAAGGTGGTACGAGGCAGTCTTCACCAGTTGCGCCGGCCGCCTGCGTGGGCGATTGACCTGCAAATCCTTGAAGCCGCAAGGCGTGATGGTGCGACACGGGTTGAAATTACCGACATTGAGGGCCGCAAGGTGTACACGGCGGCGGTGATTGATTTTGATTTGCACGGCTTCAAATTCAATCGGGGCTTCGGTGTTCAAGTTGGGCTAGCCCTTTGCTATTGGCAAGTTGAAACGCAGGACGCAAGGCAGATGCTTCTTTTCGAGGTTTAGAGACTATGACACAAACCATTGACGACCTTTTACAACAATCCCTTCGCTCGGCACAAGCGCAACCTCCGGGCGTGCGGCTTTACTCCCTTGCCGAAATGCTTGCGCCGCAGCCGCCGCTGGATTGGATTGTGGACGGCTTGTTACTGCCGGGCAGTGTGGCGATTTTTGCCGGTGCGCCCGGCAGTAAGAAAACATGGACGATACTAAATTTAGCCGTTTGCGTTGCGGCCGGCATTGATTGGCTGGGGCGCAAGACAAAACAAGTGCCTGTCCTGATTGTGGATGAGGAAAGCGGTAAGCGCAGGCTTTTTGAGCGGATGGGCAAGGTCATCAGAGGGCTGGGGCTGGGTGACGGCTTGCCAATCTATGCTTCCGTTATGGCTGGCTTCGACCTGCGAGACGATGACAGCGTGGCGGCGTTGTCTGACCTCATCCAGCAGACCGGTGCGGGCCTGGTGGTCATTGACGCTTTGGCTGACGTTGCGCCGGGTGCGGATGAAAACAGCGTGAAAGACACGATGCTGCTGATGACAAACTTGCGCAGGCTGGCAGAAGATTTGCAAGTCGCAATCGTACTGATACACCACAGTAACAAAGCGGGTGGTGCTTATCGAGGGTCATCTGCAATCGCCGGAGCGGTGGCGCTGCTGGTAACTGTGCAGAGCGAGGCAAAAGAGAGCCTAATAACGTTCGACATTGTGAAGTTTTGGGACGGCGAGCCCGGCAAGTTTTACGCACTGGCACAGTGGGACAGTTTCGCCGATACGTTCACCTTGACAGAGACCGCACAAACGCCAAAGTTGAACCTGACAAATGCGGAAATTTACGTTCTCAAATACTTGGGTGATGAGCAGACCGCTGAACTGGCAGACATCCAAAACAGCACATTGCTTTTCACAGCCAGCACGCTGAAAACCGCAGTTGTTGAATTGGTCAAACGGGGCTATGTTGAAAACACGGCAAAAGGTTTGCCTGGTAGGGGCAGGAAAGCAACTTATCAACTAACCACACAAGGAGAGCAGGTTTATGAGCAAGTCAAAAACAGTTGAGAAAAATGGTGATGAAAAAAATGGTGATGATGATTACCCCCTTAAAAGGGGGGTAATCATCACCACTTTTTTCACCACTTTCACAGGTGATTATCACCATTTAATCACCACTTAATCACCAATTACCATTTTTTGAGGTGTTGAATGGCAAAGCGCAAGCGAGCGACTACCAAAAACCGAATTGACGTCTTGACCAGGCGGAATTACCTGCGCAAGATTTTAGCCAATCCGCCGATGCCCGGCACGGTGGGCATTGCACACATCTATCATGATGACCGGTGCGGTTTCTGGAAAACCGGCGAGTGCAATTGTGATTGTTATGTTGTCTACGAGTATCCAAATTTGCGAGGTGTGAAATGAGCGAATACCGAACGATTACCCACAAGGGCGTAACCTACCGGCTTACGTTTGCCGGCCTGGTTTCGCAGTATCTCTTGAAGCGACAGCCAAACATTCTTTCTCCGCTGGATGAAGAGCAAGTTGAACGGGCTACAAAGTTTTTGCGGGAATGCACAAAGCGGAGCGACCGCAAAAAAGGGTACAGTTACGGGCTGAAACACATGGCGGAAGAATACGCTGGCGATTACGTCAGCAATGGCGCATTGATTGAGGCGGCTTTACGGCTGGGCTATCGGGTTGTACCGGAAGATGAACGCAGTCCAAACGCATTTGTGTACCTGATTGTTGACAAGGCGGTGTTTCGATGGATGACATCATCATCACGCTGATTGAACAGGATTTAGGGCAGGGCAAGCGGATAGGCGGCTGGCAATTTTGGCATTGTCCTTTTCACGCAGGGGATAATACGCCTAGTCTTGCAGTGCGCAATAACCGCTACTACTGCTTCGCTTGCCGGGCAAACGGTGATGCGGTGGATTGGCTGGTGAATTACCGCCGGATGACGATGCGGGAAGCCTTACAGCAGGTCAAGGGGCAGGCTGCCAGTCCGAAACCGGCGAAACCCAAAGCGCAGGACGTTCCGCCGCTGGTCAAACCTGATGATTTGTGGCAAAGCCAGGCCCTTGATGAGGTTCTGCGGGCGCATGATGCCTTGCTGAACAAGCCGGAAGGTGAACCGGTGCGCAAGTACTTGCTTGGGCGAGGGGTGAAACCGGAGACCTGGCAGGCGTGGGTTTTGGGGGCTGGTTTCGTGTACAGCCCTGCGACTGGTCAGCGGGAAAGGGTTGTTGTCATTCCGCACTTTGACGGGCAGGCGCAGATTACTGCCGTCAAGTACCGGTTTATCGCCGGAAGCCTGCGGTACATCTCACGCAGGGGCAGCAGGCCCGACCTTTACGGGCTTTGGCAGGCGGTGAACCCGGTTTTAGTGGTTTGCGAGGGCGAGCTAAACGCCATGTCCATCTGGCAGGTGGTAGGCGAGTGGGTGACGGTGGTCAGTCCGGGCAGCCAAAGCGCAGGGCGAGAGCGGTTGAAAGCCCTGCTGAACAGCGGGGGGTTTTGGCGCACGCTGGTTTGGTTTGACGAGCCGGAGAGTGCGGCGGAGTACGCACGGCTGGCGGATATTGCTTTGGTCAGTCCAAACGTTGACGGCCTAAAACTGGATGCAAACGAGATGCTGAAACAAGGCATTTTGGACGAGTTTATCAATCGGGCTTTGCAGGTCAAAGCGGGAGTAGGAAATGGCTAACGCGAATTGGAAACAAACCGAAAGGGCGGTTGCCAAACGGCTGAACGGCCGGCGTCAAGGGGCGACCGGTAAGGCGACGGCTGACGTGCTGACCGGCTGGTTGAGCGTAGAGGTCAAACATCGCCGCAGGCTTCCGAAGTGGTTGATAACCGCCCTGACACAAGCCCGAACCGGCGCAGGTGAGCGGCTGCCGATTGTGGTACTGCACGAGGCAGGGCAAAGGCACAGTGACGACCTGGTAGTCCTGCGCCTTGCGGATTTTCAAGATTGGTTTGGCGAGGTGCGGCCGGAAGGGAGTGAATAATGGGACGAGCGGATGATATTTTTCGAGTGGCGGGCACTCCTGACCCGTTTCTTGACGAAAACCCTTACCTTGCGGCGCTGCTACAATTGCCGCCGAGAGAGCGCAAAGTAATTGTCAGACAAGTTACCCTGCTGATAGCCGCCGTTCCGGGTCTTGACCCAGAAGGCGGCTTGGAAGTGCTGGCAAAGTTGGGTATGTGGCTGAACGAGCGACCGCAGACAGCGGAGTACCACACCTTGCGCCTTGCTGGATTGCAGTTGTTTCTGAAATTACAGAAATAACTGAAATCAATCAAAAAAACGGGGTAAATTGCGATGATTTTCGAAAAACCACATCGAAACATGGTTAAGCCGCAAAAGGCGCAAAATTGAGCGATTTAGAGGCGTTTTAGGGCATTTTGGAAGGCGGTTTGAGGTAGAATTTTTATCGGGCAGGATTTTCGGCACAGGGGGTGCGCTTACAAGGGGGCAGGCCGGCGCACACTCACCAAAACCCAAAAAAAGCCCTGCCACACGGGCAGGGCTGAAACAATCCGCCGGTGGGGAACTAACCGGCGCTGCGCTTGGCGTAAGCCGTGATACAGTTTGGACAGCGGATAATCAGCAAGCCGCTTTTTCGCTTGTGGCTGGCAATCAGCCATTTGGCAGACTTGGCTTTGTGGTATTCTTCAAGCCGGCCGCACTTTGAGCATACAAGATAGGTTGTAGTCATGTTTTTTACTCCTTTCGAGATAGATTGTCAATTGGACTTGCGCGCCGGTGGGCGGCAATCAAATCCTCATCCAGCCACTGGATATACCGCCTTGTGGTGCTGATGTCTGAATGACCCAATAAAGTTTGCAGGCTGACAATATCCATGCCGCTTTTCAAAGCCAGCGTAGCAAATGACCGCCGCAAGGCATGGGCAGAAAACGCCACACCTGAACGGCGGGATACCCGCCGCAAAAGGGATTGTAAGGCTTCGGCACGCAAGCGTTTGCCTTCGGTGGTTTGGAAGGCCGGCGCGTTATCCTCTTGAAGCGGGCAGGTTTGCCAGTATTTTTTGAGTGCGCGCCTTGTGGTTGCGCCGATAATCGCCGTCCGGTCTTTTTTGCCTTTGCCTTGCCGAACCTTGACGATACCGGTTTGCATGTCAATATCGTTGCGGTTGAGGTTGCAGGCTTCCTGACGGCGCAAACCACTATCTACCAGCAGGTAAATGACGGCTTTCTCACGCACATCACAAACCGCAAGCACTTGCTTTATCTGTTCTGCGGTCAGGAACGGCAGCCGCTTTTGGCGTACTTTGGGCAGGTCAAAAATGACCGGCTGGGGCAAATAGCCTTCTTTGTGCCAAAAGCGGACAAGGGTTTTTATCTCACGGGCGATACGGTTTTTTGTCCAATCGGCTTTGTCTGCAAAACCGGCTAGATACTGGCGAATGTGTCGGGCGGTCACTTCCTGCGGTGCGGTAATGCCTTGCGTTTCCAGCCAGGTGATGAATTTGGCAAGTGTGTTTTGGTAATTCTTCAAGGTGGTTTCGGTACAGCCCATTGATTGGCGAGACAAGATAAAATCCGTCCAGGCGTCATTGAGTTGGACGGCGGCAATGTTAAAAACTTGCCCGGTGATAGCAAACGGTCTTTTGGAATTTGTAGAACCCATGTTCACCGCCATATATTGGGATTGGCGGCGGTTTCAGGGCGTCTGACCCCCAAATAGAGCGGGTGATGGGACTCGAACCCACGACATTTTGCTTGGGAAGCAAACGTTCTACCGCTGAACTACACCCGCATTGTGATTGGGATTATATGCTCTTGAAGGGAGAATGTCAAGCACCGTAATATGCTGTGACTGTTCCAATTATGGTGAAAAAGGTGTATAAAAGTATTTCCGGGACGATTGACCGTTCATCCCGGAAATCCAAACAGGAGACACATGGACAATATGCGCCTCAAGCTGATTCTACCAGTG
>Ga0308395_1000494_pt1 | contig 30650 bp, 17 predicted proteins | sample Hotspr20SampleP4_FD_202097 | JGI IMG/M metagenome (GOLD analysis project Ga0308395, IMG submission 202097) | Hot spring phototrophic mat microbial communities from Mushroom Spring, Yellowstone National Park, Wyoming, United States - 20050930_P4 ...
CCGTTCGGCTCGGCCGGGTGAGGGGGAAAATGCCTCACCGCCTGCCCCCCTGGGTCATTCCTCCGGAAGCAGCAGTCCAGTATTTCCCTCTCCCCTGACGGGACAGACCGGCCTGCGTAGCAGGCCATCTGAGGGGCCTCCCCCGGCGAGAACCGGCCTTTCCCCTGGGAGGAGAGGCCATCCTGCGCAGCAGCCCGGGAGAGGGGGGCCTGGCCGGAGGCAACGCCGAAGAGCAGTCCGGCTGAGGGCGTGCATATCCTCCCATCGGTTCGACGGTGTTTTGCTTCCGCTTTGGCAAGCCAACTTCCGTTTTGCACTGGCTGATCCATTTCCTCTTCTCCTTTCGTACGGAGCTTCAACCTTGGCTCCTGGCCCGTTTTATTTGGGTAACATTTTAGCCGAATGGAGGGACCAAGGTGTCCCTGCTGCGCAAGCAGCAGTCCAGGTGTCTTTTGCCACCCAAATCCCCCTTGTATGTCATTCCCGCGAAAGCGGGAATCCAGTTATTTTTTCTGGATTCCTGCTTGCGCAGGAAGGACACTGGGGCCCCCCTCCCCCGGCGGTACCTTTGGCACCGCCGGCCTCTCCCACGAGGGGGGAGGCGAGTTGCTTCCTTCGGCTAATCCGGATTTATTTGGAACTCAGGTCAAAGTCTTTGGTTTTCAGGTTTTCGGTTATCTCCAACGGGATGCCGCCCAGGTATTTATTGGGGATGGTTTCCACGACTTCTTCATATTCGGCTTTGGACTCAGGAATTTTCTGAATTTTGCCGGTCTTTTTCGGTGCACTAAGCATCACCAGTACCGGGCCAATCGGCACGTTGTCGGCCGAGTATCGGCCATCCCGGATTTGGGCCTTAGCGGGCGGCGCCTGTTTTTTGCCCTGGGGGAAGAAACTAATGACCCCTTCGGCCACCGGCTGGCCATCCACCCGAACCGTCCCTTCCAGTTTGGTGGTCGGTGCCGTCGGCCCTTGCCGCCCACAGCCCAGCAACCCCAAAACGACCAACCCTAGGCAAAAAAACCCAGCTTTCCTCCCAAAGCACGAAATGCTTAACATCCGCCATCTCCTTGCCAGCAGCAAACGGTTAGACGCTCCGTATCCTCTCCGTAACGATTTAGCCGAATAAGGGTGCCCTTTCACCCCCTCCCTCGGCGGGAGAAGGTGGTTAGATGTTCATTCTGAGCGGGTGAGGGAGACAATATTTCATTCCTTCGCCCCTATGTCATTCCTGGGTAAGTAGGAATCCCCAATTTACGCCTCTCCCTTGGCGGGAGAGGGTAGGGTGAGGGGGCACTGGATTGCTGCTTGCCCAGGGACCCATCGGCTCATTCACCCGGCTTCGTTCCGCTCTCAGCCGGCCTCTGGACGGCCAAGGGAGAGGCGAGTGGCTTCATTCGGCTAACATGGTATCCTTTTATCTTTCGGCATCGGGCCAACAACGCCAAGCCCCCAAAGCCCAGTAGCGCCAGGACCAGGCTGGACGGCTCCGGAATGTTGGCCACCTGATAGTGCTGGAGGATTTCTTGCGGAGTGAGCACCCGGGTGTAAAAGGCCACTTCGTCGATCAGGCCGTTGAAGTATCGGCTGTCCAGCGTGTTGCCGCCGATGTCGATATTGGGGTTATCATCCAGCACGGCCGAGCCGGCCAACCCGGAAGCCTCCAACATGCCATCCACATAGAGCTTCATCAGGCCGCCCGCCTCACGGGTCACCACGACATGGTGCCAGCGTCCGTCGTTGATGGGGGTGGTGCCAATAATAGTTGCTCCGGCGCCGCCATTGGCATCGCCATCGAAAAAGGCCACCCGATTATTTAACACGGCCAAGATAAAATCATCCGCCACGTCGCTTACATCCGACCAAATAATCCCGTTGCCATGGTAGGCTTGGCTGCCGGTGAGGCTTTCGGCCGTGGTATTGATAAGCACTTCCAACGAAAAGTCGGCAGCCCCGGTGGCGGCTAGGAAGTTCGGCACGCGGATATAATCATCCGTTCCGTCGAACCGGACCGCCGTGTTGAAGTCGTGGATGGTAAAGGGGCCGGGTTGGTTGACGGTGGGGCCGCCAGAGAAAGTGCCGTGGGTATTGCCCGGCCCGACTTCGTTGTAGGCCTTGGCCGCAGTAGTCGTGCCTTCGCCCAGTCGGTAATAGGCCGCCAACCCCGAAGTGTTCAACACCGCCTGCTGATAGGGGGAACCCGCATAGGTGGCCAGCAATTGGCCGGAAAGGGCGGCCACTTGGGTGCTGTCCAAAGTTACGTCATAGACGCGGACCTCGGCCAGATCGCCGATCAGCTTATTGCCGCCGGTATGATTGCCGCCAAAGAAATAATCCACGGCGTTGCGCAGGGCGGTGCTGGCGCCGGTGAGCGTGCCGACCAAGGCGCCATCCACATACAGGTTCATGGTTCCGCCGGTACGTGTATAGACGGCCACATGGGCACGACCATCCTTATAATAGCCGCCGGAGCTTGAATAGAGGGTACTATCACTACTACTACCGCCTAGCCCGGCAGCCAGTTTGCCGTTACTTGAGATGCCCAGTCCCCAGTCATTCGTGAGACCCGCTTGTTCCGAATCCACGATGCTGGTGTTTTGCCACCACTGATTCGTGCCCTGAATGTCGCCGCCGACGCCTTGGTTGGTGCGATAGACGGCCACGATGGTAAAATCGCCGCCAGCCGTGGTGGTCATGGCGCCGTTGATGATCCGGAGGTAGTCGTCGCCGTCGAAATTGACCACGGCATGGTTGCCGATGGCGTTGGTCCGTAAGGTGGCATCTCCGCCTGCCACATTGGCCTGGGCGCCGGTGTTGCTGCCCAGGCTTTTCCAATCGCCGTTGGCCAAGACCCGGCCATTGCCCAGACCGGCCAGGGAATCGGCCACAAAATGATCCACCGGCTGGGGCAGCGGTAAACTGCTGGCGGATCCTCCCGCCGCCAACGCCTGAATCTGATTGGCCGTCAACCCATTGTTCCAAATGGCCACCTCGTCCAAGGTCCCATGAAAATATTCGTTACCATAGGGATGAATGAAAGCGCCGAGACGGAAGTTTATGCCTTGGGCGTTATTGGTTCCAGGGGTATCTTGTGCTTTCAGCACCCCATCCACCCAGATGCTTCGCACTTTGCCGTTATAAGTGGCCACTACATGATGCCAATTGCCGTCGTAGAGGTTGACGGGGCTGGTGGAGACATTAGCCAGGTCGGCGCCCCACCAATAGTTGGTCAGATGGCTTGCACCGTCGCCGGTACGAAAGGCATTGACTTGTCTGGTCGTGCCAAAGTTGCCCCAGCCGACGATACCTTCCCGGTTCAATCCGCCCACGGCAATCGGCTTAATCCAAGCGGCGATGGTGTAGGAGCTATTGCCGATCGGTATGCCGGTAGGAGCCGAGGTAAGCGGATCAAAATAAAGATAATCTCCGTTGCCGTCCAAGAGCAGGCCGCCGCCGAACTTGCCGGCCGAGGTGTATTGGGCATCCCCGGCCACGGTCAACGACTCGGTAGGCAGCACCGTATTTTTACCTAAATTGGCAGAATCATCGAATTGCCAATACCCGACCAGGCCAGCCTGAGCCGGAGAGGCCCCTAGCCAGCCTAAAACCCCCACTGCCAAAAAGAACACCACATGGTAGCGTTTCATGACACACTCTCCTTCCGACCAAGGAAACGACCCCAATGCCCTAAAATACCAAGCACCTTCCCGGAACCGTAAGGTGCAGAATTGCTGCATTCTGCTTGACGTCCGATTCAGGCCGAAAAACTCCGAAGAATCCGACGCCTTTTTCCAGTGTACCCACAAAACAGCCCCAATGGCAAGGATTTGGTTTGCAGGTTTTGGGTCAAGAAGGTATAATTTTGGGTAAGAATGCATAATGGATATTTGGCCGCCTTGAACGCCCCCGATCCCTAAAATAGCCTGGGCGGGGGCCAGATATACGAATTGTCCACGCTCCAGGACCTCTCCCATGCGCCGAGCCGCTAAAAAAAGCATTTCCCCATCGTCCCGGCCTCCGGCCCCCAACCGATTAGGCCGGGCACGGCCCAAAGTGGCCCTGATCGTGGAAACCTCCTTGGCCTCCGGCCGGGACATTTTGCGGGGCATCGCTCAATATATTCGGGAACATGGGCCTTGGTCGGTCTATCATGAGCCGCGCGGCCTGGAAGAGGATGTGCCCCGCTGGCTGGCCCGATGGCGTGGGGACGGCATTATCGCCCGGGTGCAAACGCGGCAGATTGCGGAGGCGGTGTTGGCCACGGGCCTGCCCGTGGTGGATGTGCTAGGACTTGTGCCGGAAGCGGGGCTGCCGCTGGTGCATGTGGATGATCGGGCCATTGCGGAGTTGGCCGCCGAACATCTGCTGGAACGGGGTTTTCAAGAGTTTGGCTTTGTGGGGATTACCGGCGCTCCGTGGGCGGAAGGCCGACGCCAGGCCTTTGAAGCGGCGGTCCAGCGGGCCGGTTTCCGGTGCCACAGTTGCATCCTGCCGCCGGACGCCCGCCGCTATGAAAGTTGGGAAAAGCAGATCGAGCGGTTGATCCAGTGGCTGCAAGAATTGCCCCGGCCGATCGGCATCATGGTTTGCAACGACCCCCGAGGCGAACTGGTCATGGAGGCCTGCCGACGAGTGGATGTGGCGGTGCCGGAACAGGCGGCCATCATCGGCGTGGACAACGACGAGCCGTTGTGCGAAGTGTGTAATCCGTCGCTTTCCAGCGTCATGCCGGACCATCGGCGTGTGGGCTACGAAGGGGCGGCATTATTGGATCGCCTGATGGCTGGCCAGCCGCCGCCGAAAGAACCGATCTATATTCCGCCGGTAGGCATCGTGGCCCGACAATCGACCGATGTGCTGGCCGTGGCCGACTCCGTGGTGGCCCAGGCCCTCCGCTTCATCCGGGAATACGCCTGCGACGGGATCAGCACCGAAGACATCCTCCCCCATGTGCCGGTCTCCCGAAGCACCCTGCAACGGCGCTTTCGAGCCATCCTGGGCCGAACCGTCCATGACGAAATTCTTCGGATTCGGCTCCGACGGGTCTGCGAGCTGCTGGCCCGCTCCGATCTGCCGATCGACGTGGTCTCCGACAAAGCAGGCTTTACCCATCGACAATATCTGGGCGCTGTGTTTAAGCAGAAAATGGGCATGACGTTGGCGGAGTACCGCCGCCAGATGCGGCGCCAATAAGGGGGATACTTTTTCCGCCCAGAAAAAGGCTTATGAGCCGCTCCTCCCCCAAACGCCCCTCTCCTCTGAAGGGAGAGTCTGTCCTGGCCGGAGAGGCTATCCTAGCCGGAGGCACCGTCGAAGGCCTGGCCCACCTCTCCTACCAAGGCAGATGTATAATCTGGATTCCCGCTTGCGTGGGAATGACACAAAAGGCCTCGCTGCCGCCGGTAGAATATTTATTCGTTCACTGGACGGAGTAGTTGTGTTTTCCCTCGCTCTGGGCAGGCCGACGCAGTTCGGCTGGTAGAAGAAAGTGCAGATGTTCTTCCCGAACGGTGCGCTCTTGGACTGTGGCCTGGAAATGCTCTTGGAGCCACCCCACGCACTGAGCCACCAGGTGTTCCGGTGCACTGGCACCGGCAGTAAGCAACACCGTTTCATCACCTCGGAACCAACCCCGGCGAAGGTCCTGAGGTCCGTCGATTAGGTAGGCGGGCACACCTTGTGCCTGGGCGATTTCGACCAGACGTCGGCTATTGGAACTATTCGGACTTCCGACGACCAAAACCATTTGGACTTCGGGGGCCAAAAGCCGAACCGCTTCCTGCCGGTTTTGGGTGGCATAACAGATGTCGTCTCTGGGCGGGCCGATAATCTGCGGGAATCGCTCCCGAAGCCGAGCAACAATCTTCTCCACCTCCTGGGTGGAAAGAGTCGTTTGGGTAAGATAGGCCACTTTGGCGTCCGACGGCAGCTCCAGCCGATCCACATCTTCCACCGACTGGACTAGCCGAATCGCCTCCGGCGCTTCTCCTAGCACACCGACCACCTCGTCATGACCGGCATGGCCGAGGAGCAAAATCTGGTAACCTTGCTGGGCAAAGCGGCGGGCCTCTTTGTGAACTTTCGTTACCAGTGGACAAGTGGCATCTATCACCCGAAGGCCTCGGGCAGCCGCCTCGGCCCGAACCGCCGGCGAAACCCCATGGGCAGAGAAAATCACCAGCGCTCCGGTCGGTACCTCGGCCAGATCCTCCACAAACACCGCCCCCTGCTGGCGAAAATGCTCGACCACCCACCGGTTATGCACGATCTCATGATAAACATACACGGGCGGGCCAAACCGCCGGAGCGCTGCTTCTAAAGTCTCCAGGGCCATCCGCACCCCGGCACAAAACCCTCTGGGTTGAACCAAAATGATATGCATAAATATTTATGTCTCCTCAGAGGCTCTCCCGAAATTCCGTTTCAGCCGGGAGAACAAGTCCTCCTTCTCCCTGCAACCTTCCGAAAAACCGCACAAAAACGGAACTTTTGCTAACTGGGAATGGAGTAAAAGGATCGGCCGATGGCCTCGGGAAGACCATTTCGGGACAGCCTCTCCGTCCCCCATCCGTTGCCCATGCTTCCGACAGGCAGTAAAAGCCACCCCCGCCTCGAACCCAGGCCTCCCATTAACAACCTTTCCCAAAATTCCCGGCCCTGCCGGTTCGGATACCTATTCATCCTCCCAAAAACCAAGGGACATCTATAGGACTGAAAACGGGGGAGTTTAGGGGCGTTACCATTTCTGTCCCATTTTAGCCAAATGAAAAAACCCTTGGAGGGACCTGCTTGGGGGGTCCGATAGTCTTGAGAGGTCTCTGCGTTGGACCGCCGCTTTTGGGGGGTCTGCCAAGCACGTCCCTCCATACAGCTACCATGTTCCCATTTATTAATGTTCCTGCGGGAAAACCAGAAATCCAGCTTCGGTGGTTTACTCCGGTTTCTCATGGCCAACGGCCAGAAACCGAAAGCGGGGATCGTGGTACCAGAGGGGATATCGAGGGTCTTTGTTCCAAAGTTCATAGCCATCATGGACTTGCTCGGTAAAGCGGTAGGTGATGACCGTCGGTGCCGGGGCTTTGGCTTCCGGCGGCACCTTGCCGGCCCGAATCCAAAGCTGGCCGGTGCACAGATCGCCTCGCTCGAAGGCGGCTTCTACCGTTCGATCTTCTGCCTGGATGGCCACATGCATCTGCTTGTCCGTTAGCTCCAGCGAACCGGCGATCGCCGGTGAGCTACCCAGGCCGATTCGCATGGCCGTCAGGAATTCGATCACCCCCTGCGAGGAAGATTCCGCCGAGGGGAGGCTAGGTGGATGAATTTCCAGCACTTTCAGGTTTAAGGCCCGCTTGTCGAAAAGGGAGCGATATTTTTCCGATTTGGCCGGGTCCACGGCCACCAACCGGGCTTGGACCGGTGCCAGCACCAAACCGTTCAAAAAGGCCTCCCCGCTTTGGACGATAAACCGATTGGCATTGGTCTGGAGATTCAGTCCGGTGGCGGCCAGCCAATAGGCCCGTTCCGCCTTCGGCCCCAACCGAACCCGGTCATACACCAGCACCAGATCAGGGCGAACGAAGAGCACCTGCCGAACTACTCGCCGGGCCTGTTCGGGGAGCCAACTGAGCGTACCATCCCCGGCGACATAGTCAAAGGCCGGATGGGTCTCAAAGGCCAGGATTCGGCCCTCCCGGTGGAGAAATGTTTCGGTATGGCCGTGCAGGTTCAGCCCCCCACCGAAACCACTCTCGGCAGGTAGGTAACCGGCCAGACGCTGTTCCCGCACCAGGCGGCGGAATGTGGCGTTGGTAAATCGGTTGATCAGGGCTAATTCTTCCCCTCTCGGATGGAAGAAGTTGTTTTTCCACCGAGTCTGCCAATCCGATGGTTCCACAACCACCACATTGCCCCAACTGTTCCCCTCGGAGATGGCCAACGAGGGGCATCCATGATCGCCCCAAAAGGAAGCCGTGGACAAAAGTGGTTCTCCCGCTTTCATCACCATGAGATGCGTCGGCTGATGGCGATACACATGATCCCGAATCCCACAGGCAAAAAACACTTCCGTAGCCTGGGGAGAGTAGTCGCTGCGCATCACCACTTCCCCTTCGCCGTCGAAAAGCACGGTAGGCGGCATTTCTTCCCATCCCACCTGGGGCATCTGGGGATCGTACCACCCTAACGCCAACCCCAACGGGAGCACAAACGGCACCGGCAAATTATTGTTGGCGCTATCAGGAAAAAAGAAACACCGGGCCAATTCTTCTTTGCTGGGTGGCTCCGGTTGCTGAAGCCGATCCAGAATCGGCCGCCAATTGTAGATCGTTTCCGTGAGCGGATGCCGGCTCAGCACATGGGTGATCCACCGTTGGGGTTCACCCGGTGGGCTTTCCGGGCCGAAAATCCCTCGCACATCCTGCCGGGGACGAGTAAGCCGAGCATGCGTCACAAATCCACGGATAAATGTTCGTTCATGTAACCGCTCTTCCCCGAAGAAATGCCGAAGGTACAGAAAACCATACGCATAGCCCGCAAAAGGACAATGGCATCCAGTGCGGTGGTTCAGCCACCATGTGCCGCCCCGTTTGCCTGCATGGACCGTGAAATACCGCTCTGCATTCACCCGCCAGGTCATCAGTTCCCACAGGAGCATTCGTTCCCTGGGCGTAGGTGGATCGCCCATGGCCGCCAAGGTCCAGGCCAATACGTTCATATCCCCCAGCCTCCCGGCCAAAAATTCCCGAAGCTTTTGGACCGGCTCGGTCTGTTCGCCCAGCTCGGCTGCCGCCAGATCCAAAAAAGCCGCATCAAAACCCGGAAAGAACGGCCCATGATGATGGAAATGGCAATAGGAATCACTCCGACCGCTCCGAAGCACCTGCAAGAGGCTCTGCTGGAAGGGATTCCGGTCGGGTTCAGGGAGCAAGTGGCAGGCCAACTCCACCCCCAGAAGCCGGTACGCCAAATCATACCGCCGCCATCCCCCCTGGTTGGCAAGTTTCTTTTGTTCTGGCGGCAGGCTGGGCAAAAATTCCGCCCGAAGGAGCGAGGTAGGCAAAAACCCAGGCGTTTGCATCTGCTCGACCAGCCACTGAAAATATCGCTGGAATAGATGGGGATATTTGGCCATGATCTTCTTAGCCTCTGCCCATTGGGCTGGCCGGGCCAAAAGCCGAGGACGCTCCAGCCGAGGCATCCGCAGAAAATAAAACGTCTTCTCCGCTTTGCCCGCCGAGGAACGAAACTCCGCTTCCAGCCGATACACCCCCGTTTGGCTCAAAGGAAGTTCCAAAATCCGTTCTGATCGGCGTTGCTGACCGCCAAGATACTCCTCCCACCGATTACTCCAAACATGTTCATCCATGGAATTAAAAACATGAACCGCTAATTCTCCTTGGAATGCCATACCGGATTCCAACAGATGGAGGCTCAGTTTCAATCGGACCGGCTCTTCGGCATAGAAAACGGCCCGATACCTGGCCGGCACCTCCGCCGGCGCCAGCCCGGTAATCTCCAGCACCACCGGCGCCACCGGTTCCAGCCCGATCTGCAGTTGGGGCTCTGCCCCGCCGCTCAGGGCCATATGAACCGCTCCTGCTGGCAAGGAATGCTCCTGCAAAGGCTCTAAAGTTTCCGGATTCAGCAGGTACAGACGCCGGCCGGCCCGGCTCGCCGCAAAAAGCACCTCTCTCTCTTCCCCTAACCCCCATCGACCTCGGCCCATGGCCAACCTCCATATGCCGGGCAATTGCCTTTGCAAAACCGGCTCCTGCTGGCCTGGTTCCAGGACCACAATTCGGCCGGCCGCCGCATCCACCACCAATAGCCGTTTCCTGGCCGCATCCACTACCAAATCCGTCACATATCCGCCCACCTGGATGGAACCCACCAGGTTCCCCTCCAAATCGACCGAGCCAATTTGTCCACCGGCTGGGGCGGTGAAAAAGAAGCGGTTTTCGATTGCGGCAACGGCATCCGGGCCAAACGCCCTCGGCGCTGGAAACGGGAAAAAACGCGGCGGCATTTTGGCACTATTGCGCCAGAAAATGGGAATCACCCGGTATTGACCCGGTCGGGGGAAAGAAAAACGGTACCTAACACGAGCTCCTTCTTCCGACACGGCCTCCACATAGGCCCCACCATGGGCCTCCGGATGCCCTTGCCGAAGAACTTTTCCGCTTACCGTCTGACCTTCTTCCGCCTCCAGAAGAAAGGCTTGGGCAGAGAGGGAACTTCCCGCTTGTTCCCCCGCCCTCAAACCCACACCCCCCAAAAACACAACAAGAACTTCCAGAGCCTTCCACCAAACGGTCTTTCGGTTCATGACACTACGCCTTTGCCAAACATGTACAAATGACCCCGCAAGAAAACCGGATATGGAGATCGTCCCTTTATTGGAACGTAATTTTCGGAGGCAGGTGGGGAAATTCAGGAGGGCCGGGTCTGCGCCTGGCAATCGTTTGGATTGATGGAAGCGAAAGCCTATTGCATCTTAGCCCAGCAACCCCGGTTTGTCATTCTCCCAGAGCCGGTCGAAAGGCAAAAAAGACGGGATTCCCGGCTAGGCAGATATGTGTCTCCCCTCTAGTGTTCCCCGGGCTTTTTAGGTGGGATTTCGGAGGTTTTCCTGGAACCCCGGGGTGTGGAGGAGGTTTTCCCTCAGCGGGAGCCAAGTGCCGGAACGTTCTTTCCCAAAAGAGTGCACGGAATCGGAAGGGATTCTTCTCCAAAATAGTAGTCTTCCCTCGGCCAAAGGGGTACGAAGGAGAAATACCGACATCCCAAGGGAAGAAATAGCCCCATCCAAAAGAAAATAGAACACCGGCAGTTAGAACAGGAGGGGCAAAACTGCGCTTATCCAGGCGGCGAAGGGACGGCCGGGGCCGGTTGGGTTGACCACCCAAACCACCGACGCCGCAGCTCATGCGGTCGAGCACGTTGGATATCCCACGGAGGATGGAGAAACTCCATCGGTCTGGCCCCCTCCACCGGAGGACCCAAATCATCCTCCGGATAGGGGTCAAACTGATGCGCACGCATCTGCTGGCTCTGGGCAGTCCCAGGATGCCGCCAATTGGGCGTCCCTAAACTTGCACACCCCAGAAGGGGTACCGCCCCCCCAATAAGCACTACAGCAAATGGCCAAAGGCCTACCCCCCACACCCGCTGGAGGGTCGAACAGGGGGCTTTGGTCCCCCGAATTTCCCAATGCCCGCCCGGTCTCCCCACCTCAGAGGAAATTAACTGATACCGAAAGCCCATCCTAGCCTTCTTTCATGGCCATTTAGAGAGTAATCCCCGGGAGTTCGCCTGGACATTTTTTAGGAAATCCCCCTGCACTTTTAGGAAATATCCTTGGAGTCCGGATGGGGAATAGCCTGGAAAAAGTCGGCCCCGGGGGAAATCTCCTCCCCCGAGGGAACCACTACCTATACCTATAATGAGGGCACAATATGGTCTTTTGTTTCCAAAAACCCCGGGATTATAAACACCCCTTTTCTTTCGGGAAAGGGGAATCTACCGCTCTTTTAGGGGGATTGGAATAAACTTTTCTGGGTAAATCTATCAGTTTCCCTACCTTTGACGGGCTAAAATCCCCCTAAAGATAGCGAAAATATACACCCCCATCATTGGGGATTCCCCGGTAGGTTACCCCTAGAAGACATCCAAAAAGGTGAGGCTCCCCCCTGCTGGGGTAACTGCCAGGGGCCCCAAACAGGCAGGCAACAGCCAGCAGGTTCCCGGCCCCCAAGGCCCTCTGGCGGGGTCTGCTTCGACCCATCCGTAGCCTTCCAGGAAGATGAGTATATGAAATCGGCCATCCCCCCCCACATAATGTGTATTTTGAATAACCCATCGGTGGATAGTAAAGTAGGGGCATTCGAGCAATTGGACCCCCTCTTTTTGGGAAAGCGGCTTGGGCTGCTGGGGAAACACCGGCCCACGGTTGAAGTCGATCACCGCCAAGGCTTCCTGAATATGCAAAGGCCGGGGTTTGCCGTCCGGCCCCAGCCGATCCCCCCAATCGTACAGCCGAAAGGTGATATCGCTATTTTGCTGGATTTCGGCTACCAAAATGCCGGCACCCAGGGCGTGGACCGTACCGGCGGGCAAAAAGATGCAATCGCCCGGTTTCGGCTCAAACCGGTGCAATAGTTCGGCGCAGGTACCTTGACGAACCGCTTGAAGCAGTTGTTCCCGGCCCACACCCGGACGAAGGCCGGCATAGATCACGCTTCCCGGATCGGCCGCCAGCACCACCCAGGCTTCGGTTTTACCGGAATCGGGAAGATTCCATGCGGCGGCTTGGGTATCGTCAGGATGTACCTGGACCGACAGGGTCTGGGCCGCATCGAGAAACTTAACCAGCAGAGGAAATCGACCCGAAGAGGGAACACTCCACGAAGCGGTCTCCACCCCCTTGGGCTCGGGGCCAATCGGCGCCCCTGGTTCAGGTGGGGCAGTGGGAAAATCCCTCTCCGTCCCGCCGGAAGGTCCAGAGCCGATCAATCGACGCCCATACTCCTGGAGCAACCGGTACAACGATCGGCCTTGCAACGGCCCGGCGGAGACGAGGCTTTGGAGGTTGGGCCGGTCGCAGATTTCCCAACTTTCCGCACAAGGTTCCGGCCCGGTGGGTTTGCCTAGCAGGCTCCGCAGCCGATGCCCTCCCCACAAATATCGCTGAAAAATAGGCTCAAAACGAAGCGGATACAGCGGCACTTCCATCATCGGGTCTTCCAAGTGGGAGTGATCTTGGCCCCTGCGAGGCGGGGGTCCCTATTGAACTTCGCAAATCCTAGAGACCCTGGTTTTTGGCCACGTTGGTGTCCCTTGCTCTTGTGAAGCCCCATAAAAGTTCATTCATTGTACCGCAGCGAATGGCCTGGTAATATAGAGGGCCTGGGGCCAGTGGAAGTAGAATGGGAGGGAATCTACCCTGCCATGTTCGGCCGGCAGGGACAAGTCTCGGAAACGGAACGGTACTTCGATGTGGTTTTGTCAGAGGTCGGTTGGCCATGCCTCGATATCCATATGATGAAGATATTTTCAAAGATAGCACGATGACCTTCGGGGAACACCTGGAGGAGCTGCGCCGATGTTTGTTTCGGGCGTTGGTGGGGTTGATAGTAGGGTTTTTGGTGGGGCTGGCCATTGGCCAACATGTGGTCGAATTCATCCAAATTCCGCTTCGCAACGCTTTGGAGGGCTACTACCAAAAGAAGGCCTTGGAGGACGCCCAGCGCCGATGGGAGGAGTTGCAAAACCAACATCTTCCCATCCCGACGGATCTGGAAATGGTCAAAAAGCTGGTCATCGAAGAACATTTGTTACCCGAAGAAGTCTATGTCCAGCCGGAGGAACTCCTTCGGGGTCTCCAGCCGCATTATCCGCATCTCCGAGAGATGCTGGAGAGGTCTTCGAGGAGCCAGGGTCGCTTGGAGGCAGGTTCGGGGGAAGCGGCTGCGGTGTCTGTCGGTCAGAGCGCCCAGCCGCCTGCCAGGCCGGCCGGTCGGGGGCTTTGGGAAGAAGCGGCTGGGGCCGAGGCTGCAGCCGGGAATCCCTCTGCCGGAACATCCGACAACCAATCCTCCGACCGGCAGAAACTGGTCCGGATGTTTCTTTGGCGTCGGGTGGCCGAAGACCCACGGGTCCAGATCAAAAGTTTTAACGTCCAGGAAGGCTTCTTGATCTATGTGAAGGCTTCGCTGCTGACGGGAGCGATCTTAGCCAGTCCATGGATTTTCTATCAGTTATGGATTTTTGTAGCTGCCGGGCTGTATCCCCATGAAAAGCGTTATGTCTATGTGTTTTTGCCGATCAGTCTGACGCTGTTTCTTGCTGGTGTAGCACTGGCGTTTTTCTTTGTGTTCCCGCCGGTGTTGGACTTTTTGTTTAGTTTCAACGGCTGGCTGGGGATCGATCCAGATCCTCGGATCAGCGAATGGCTCACCTTTGTCCTGTTTTTGCCGTTGGGTTTTGGCATCGCCTTCCAATTGCCGCTGGCGATGCTTTTCCTGGAACGGATCGGGATTTTCACGGTGCAATCGTATCTGGCAAGTTGGCGGGTTTCCGTGCTAGTGATCTTTATTATCTCGATGGTTTTTACACCGGCTGATCCGTATAGTATGTTTCTGATGGCCATTCCTTTGCTGTTTCTTTATGCATTAGGTGTTTTGATGTGCAAATATATGCCTCGGCGGTGGAGTCCGTTCGAGTAACGGAGGAGAGGCTACCCAGCAATCGCCCTCCGAGCGAGTGCCCCGCCGGGTCGTCCTTTCCCACCTTTGTCTTAGCTCGACTTTTGCCATTTGGGGCACCTGGCAATGGAGGAACACACCAACTCTTTGAAAATTTTGGCGTTAGGAAAAAAAGAATCTCCAAAGGCGGTTGGTGATAACTTCTGTACCATTTTAGAGCCTATCCCAAAATCGGGCAGGTGCATGCGGGATTGGACTGATATCTTGCCCCTGAAACCTACCGCCATCGGAGGATCGGACAAGGGGACCGGCATTTTGGGATAGGCTTTTAGCCGAATGGAGGGGCGTGCTTGGCAGGCCCGCAAAAGCGCTCTTCCAAGGCAGCCCCCTCCAAGAGACCGGGCCTCCGAAACAGGTCCCTCCCAGGGTTTTTCCGGTCGGCGAAAATGTTACTACCTTCTGATAACCCAAAGGGGTACGGAAAAAGGCAAAAGTCGAGTTTAGATGGCTTCGCCGCCCCGTTCGCCGGTCCGGATGCGGATGCAGTCTTCCAATGGGAGGATGAAGATTTTGCCGTCGCCGATTTCGCCGCTGGGACCAGATCGGCCTGCTTTCAGAATGGCCTCCACGGTGGGCTGGACAAACTCATCGTTGACGCCGATCATCAATTGTACTTTGCGGACCAGGTCCACGGTGAACTCAAGGCCTCGGTAGATTTCTGGCTGCCCCCGCTGCCGGCCAAAGCCCTGGACATCCATGACGGTCATCCGGAACACTTCCACCTCGGCTAAAGCGGCCTTGATCGCTTCCAGACGGTGCGGTTGCACAATGGCAATAATCAGTTTCATGGTAGGTTCCGTTGGGCAAGCAAAACCGACAACAATCCCTCCGCCCCACAGATCAGGCTAAGCAGGTTATTCATCTTCGCAACACCAAGGGACACAAACGGGGCTGAAAATTAGGGAATTGAGTCTCTTGTAACATTTTAGCCGAATGAAGCACCCGCCCCCTAGCCCTCCAGAGGCCATCTAAGCAAAGCCAGCTAAGGGGTGTCATTCCCGCGAAAGCGGGAATCCAGAAAGGAGAACTCCCTATTGCCTAGATTCCCGCTTCCGTGGGAATAAGGCTGGATTGCCGCTTACGCGGGAATAAACCTGGACTGCTGCTTAAGCCGCAGTGCCCCATCGGCCCCCTTCCTTCGGCTAACGTGTTCCAGGGTCTCTACAATTTGCGAAGATCCATAAGTTGGTGTGCCGGGAAGGCAAAAGATTTCCGAAAGCCCCCTTCCACCGGATTGGTGCGGCCTTTTGCAGGCGGCCCCAATTCCCTCATCTCAGTGTTTGTCCCTGTGCCGAGCATCCTACCGAAAAAACTACTTTTGGTCTATGGACTCCACCCGGCGGATTGCTTGTAAGAACCGTTCCATCGAAGGACACCGACGGTGAGGATCGGGCTGGATGCACCAGTGGATGGCCTCGGCAAGCCGGGGGTTAATGGTGGGGCGATATTTACGGATGTCCGTGGGCGGCTGGTCATGGGTCATGGCCGCCAGCCCCGTGCTCCCTCGGGGCCAAGGCAATTCATAAGTGCAAATTTCATAAGCAGTTACGCCAAACGAAAATACATCAATCCGTTGATCGGTTGGGAATCGGCGGACCAGTTCCGGGGCCATGTAGTTGGGCGTGCCGGTCCGGTTGCCCGGCTGCATAAACGGCGGGGTGGCCGGCACGGAAAGCCCGAAATCCGTCAGTTTCACTGTCTGACAGTCTTCGGTCAGAATCAAGTTGCGAGGACAGATATCCCGATGGATAAACCCCGCTTTATGGACCGCGTCCAATGCCTCCGCCGCTTGCCGAATGTAGCGAACCTGGTTGCCTTCCAGCACCGGCGCCCGGGTGGCTAAGACCGTATTCAGTCCCGGCCCACCTAGATACTCCATGACCAAATACTGGCACCCATCCGTGGTTAACCCGTACTCAAAGGTTTTGACAATATACGGATGATCAAACAGGATGGCAATCTCGCCTTCGCTAGGTTTGTGAAGGCCTTTAAAACGTTCTTCCACGAGGGCGGTCTTTTTGGGGTCCAGAATCTTCAGGCCTACAATCTGTCCGGTCTTCCGATCCCGGGCCATGTAAAACTTGGACATGGTCCCCGCAATACCCTCCCGGAGCAGTTCAAACCGCTCCCGGACATCTACCCGATCCAGCCGTAAGGCCGATTTAAGCCGATCCAATAGACCCATTGTCCCTTATCTCACCCAGGCGTCATATGGAACATACTTTTTTCGGGAAGACTTCAGCCAAGGTACGCCCACCTGGCAGCGGGGAGGTTGTCCGCATTCTACTGGGTGGGACGTCTCCACGCTTTAGCCAGGCAAAGTCCGGGCTCATCTCCGACTATTCCCACCCAGCTAACCTGATTCCTCCGATTTTCTCCTACTGTCTATGGGCATCCGGAACCCGTTTTCGCAGGGCTGACAAAACGAGGGACCTCTCCTTTCGGGCGAAATGTTATCTCCTTTCTTTTTAATCTAGGCGGAATATGTGCCCTCTGCAAGTCAACGGAATGAATCAGCCGAAAGACATTCCACAAATTAGAGAAACTAGAGAAACTGGGAAACCTGAGTTGTTTCCCCGGGCGTCTATTCTCCTAAATTGTTTTATACAGATTGTCTATATTGCCTATCTTTACATCGGGCGGGAGAGCAGCCACTAGAAATCTTAATATCCCCGAAGAACCCCTGGTAACAGGGAAGGCGCCGGTAAAAGGTAAAGGCTGGCCTCCCTCCGGAGACCCAAACCTCTCGAATTAAAAACAGACGAGATTTTTAGGCGGCTTGTTGGTCTGTTTCCGGGCCAGCCGTGGCCAGGGACTCCAGAATCGGCACCCGGCCGTCTTCGCTGATATCCTCAAACCGGACGGAGACCTGCTTAGACACGCCCGATTCCTGCATGGTTACCCCATACAACGTATCCGCACAGGTCATTGTCTTTTTCGAATGGGTAACCAGGATAAATTGGGTAATACTGAGAAAGTCCTTCAGGACCTTGATGAATCGGTCGATATTGGCTTCATCCAGGGCCGCATCCACCTCATCCAAGACACAGAACGGACTAGGCCGACTCCGAAAGATTGCCAGTAGCAGGGCCACACAGGTCAGTGTTTTCTCCCCGCCGCTCAAAAGGGAAATACTTCGGGGTTCTTTACCGGGCGGACGGGCCACTATCTCCACCCCACTTTCCAGCACATCCACTCCCTCTTCCAACAGGATGTCGGCTTTTCCGCCGCCAAACAAATCGCGGAAAAGCTCATGGAAATGCCCCCGGACCGTTTCTAAGGTTTCCAGAAACAGCCGACGGCTATCCGCATTGATCCGTTCGATGATCCGTTCCAGGGAGGTTTTGGCTTTGGTGAGGTCGTCGTATTGGGTTCGGAGGGCTTCGTAGCGGGCTTCCAGTTGCTGGAGTTCATCTAGGGCTTCCAGGTTGACGTTGCCCAGATGCTGGATTTTGCGGCGGAGGTCTTCGATTTCCTGTTGGACTTCCTGCCGGGTGCGTCCGTCTTGTTCGGGCGGACCGTTTTCCAAAGCCGCCAGATCAATGCCATATTCTTCCTGAAAGCGTTGGGCCAAGGCGGTTTGTTGCTGGCGGAGTTGGCTGGCGGCCAATTGGCACTGGTGGAGAGCGTCTTCGATTTTTCGGACCTCAGCCCAGGTTTGCTGGGCAGCCGTAGCCAGTGCTGAGCGCCGTTCCTGGCATTGCTGCTGGGTCCAAAGGCATTCTCGAATCCTGGCCGCTACCGCCTCTTTGGCTAAATAAAGTTCGGCAATTTTCGATTGTCGTTGGAGGATTTGGGTTTGGGTATGTTGAATCCGAGTTTGGATCTGGGAGAGTTGAACGTGGAGGTCGGCCAGTTGAGTTTGCCGTTCTTGCCGACCCTCTTCCACCTGCCGGAGTCGGGTTTGGAGGGTGGCCAGACGTTCCTGGCTTTTGGCCAATTCCACCTGCACCGTGGTGATCTGCTGGGAGAGGGCCTGGCGGCGGGTTTGCAGGAGAGCGATTTGTTGGGCCACGTCGGCCAATTGGGCATCTTGTTGAGCCAGGCAGTCGGCCAGATGGTGGCCTTCGGCGTCCGATTGGGCCAGGGCGGTCTGAGCCGATACTGCCTGCCGCTCCGCCTGCTGGATTTCCGCCTCCAGGGCTTCCTGTTGCCGACGGTATTGGCCGATTCGTTCTTCGACTACGGCGGCCTGCTGTTGTACCTCCGCCAATGAGCTGAGGACCTGTTGGTATTGCTGACGCGCAGTGTCCAGGTGCCCGCTCCAGGCGGCGATCTGTTCCTGGAGTTGTTGGGATTGGGCTTGAAGGGTTTGCCGAAGGGTTTGGAGTTCGTCCAGTTGGTTCTGGACCGCCCGGAGTTCACTGCGTCGGGCAATACCGCCGGCCAGTGCGGGACGAGGTCCGATCTCCAAAATTCCTTCCGCTCCAAGCCGCTCTCCGGATAGAGTAACAAAATGACACCCTGGGGCCAGGTTGGCCAACCGTTGGGCTACCGGAAGCGATTCGACAATCCAAGTACGGGCCAAAAGGCGGCGGATCAGCCCCTGGTAGGCCGGTTCGCTTTGAAGCAACTGGTCTGCCCGGGCCAATACGCCCGGCTGGCCGCGCAGATCGTCCGGTCCTGCCGGTGTTTGTTCGGCGAAGCGGCTTTCCTCTACGATACTTTCGTTCAGGCTACTTTTGTCTGAGCTATTTTTGTCCAGGCTATTTTTGTCCAGGCTATTTTTGTTTGGGCTATATTTGTCCAGAATATTTTCGTTCAGACTGATTCGGCCCGGGGTGTTTCGGTCTGGACTATTTTCATCCAGAGTACTTTCATTCCGCTTGTTTTGGTCCAGCCAAAGGATGCCCACCCGGCCTGGAAATTCCGCGGCATGTTCTTGCAGATATTCCCATAACGAAGGGTTGGGCTGGGCCACCAGATAATGACCCCATTCTCCCAAGGCGATATCGACCAGAGGAGCGGCCTCGATCGGGGCCTGGACCAGATCGGCCAGTAGGCCCACCAGGGATTGAAGCGGGCCGTGCGGCGTCCGTTGGCGCTGGGCCAGCAGGTGTTTGACGCCGGGGCTGACCCCTTCCTGCCGTTGAAGGAGTTCCTCCAGCAAGGCTTTTCGTTCCTGGAGGGCGGTTTGGCGTTGGGCCAGTTGATAGGCTTCGGCGTGAAGGGTTTGGAGGCGTTGTTGGAGTTCGGCCAGGTGGGCTTCCTGCTCGGCTATTTGGTGGCGATATTGGTCGGCTTGGGAAGCCAGGAGTTCCTGGCGGCTGCGAAGGTCCTGGGCCAATTGGCTGCTCTGGTGCCATTGGTTTTGAAGTTCTGCCAGCCGGTCTTGGGCCGATTGCTGGGTCTGGAGGGCAGCGGCGACCAATGCCTCCAGCCGACTCCTTTGGCTTTGCCAGCTTGCCCGCTTTTCGAGCAATTGGCGTTCGGCTGCCCGAAGCTGTTGCTGCCTTTCCTGAAGGCTTCCGATCTGTGCTTCCAGGTCTTCGAGGCTTTGCTGATGGTGGGCAAGGGACTGGGAGAGTTGCTGATGGTGGGCTTCGGCCTCGGCGAGGGCCTGGGTCAGTTCGGCCATTTGTTGCTCCACATCGTTCCGGCGGGCGCTCAGAGCCAGAATCTGCCGCTCCGTGCGCTGGAGCTGTTCCGAAAGATCGCGAAGTTGGCCCCGGTGTTGTTCGACGGCGGTTTCTTCGGCGGCAATCCGCTCCCGATAGGCCGCATGTTCCATCTCCGCCGATCGGATCAGCTCGTGCAACTGGGCTATTTGGGTGTCTAATTCAAGTTGCTGGGCTTCCAGGGTTTCGGCTTCGGCGACCCGCTGGTCCCGATCGGCCGATAGCTGGGCCTCCTGTTGAGCCAACTGGGCCACTTGGTCCCGCCATTGGGCCCAATCCACCCAGGCCACCTGGGTGCGGAGGGCTTGGAGCCGGCTGGTGTACTCTTGATACCTTCTGGCTTTGGCCGCCTGCTGCCGCACACTCCGAAGCCGACTCTCGACCTCTTCCACAATATCCCGAAGCCGAAGCAGGTTCTGGTCCACCCGTTCGAGGCGTCGGAGGGCTTCCTGTTTTTTTGCTTTGAATCGGCTGATGCCGGCGGCTTCCTCGAAGAGAATCCGGCGATCTTTCGAAGAGGCTTGCAGGAGGACATCGACTCGGCCTTGTTCGATCACACAATAGGCATGGGAACCCAGGCCGGTGCCGGCCAGCAGATCTCGAATATCTTTGAGACGGCAAGGCTGGCGGTTGATCAAATATTCACACTCCCCGCTCCGATACACCCGCCGCGTCAGATGCACCTCCGGCGTATCCAACGGAAAAAACCGCTTGGAATTGTCAAACGTCAGCGTAATCTCCGCCGAATTCATCGGCCGACGGTTCTCCGACCCGTTGAAGATCACGTCGGCCATCTCCGTGCCGCGCAAACTCTTGACACTCTGCTCCCCTAAAACCCATTTGATCGCATCCACAATGTTCGATTTGCCGGAACCGTTCGGCCCCACAATGGCCGTGATCCCTGGCGGAAACTCAAACCGAGTCCGATCCGCAAAACTCTTAAACCCAAACAGTTCCAACGCTTTGAGCATCCTACGGCCTGCCTTCTAGGAGAACCGTCGTCTGGGGTGTTGCCCTCCGGAAGCCTTCTGGTGGGGAGAGATTCTCCCGGCCCTCTGCCAGCCCCTGGTGTTCACCTCTCCGGCCATCCGCAGAGAAAACCGCCGGTAGGCTGGCAAGCCCTCTGTTCCGGGCGAATCGATTTTCTCTGCTTCTGGAATGGTGTCGGCTAATTCAGCTTCCCGCCACCGGCCCAGAGGGTTTTTGTCCATCTTCTGCCCAGAAGTCCTCCGGCCCCGCTGCTGGAGTCTGATTCTTCCCCCTGTTGGGAAACCTGGGGGCGGTCTTCGGGTTCATAGGATCGGCCCGGTTCTGGGAGGGCATCGACTTCGAATCGGCTTTCCAAGGCGCCTTGGGCTTTGGCCTGCACCAGGGCCTGGACCACATCTGGATAGCACCCCCCCAATTCGGCAATGGCCCGGATCATCGCATCCAGTTGGTTGGGCACGATGCGTTGTTGGTCGGGCTCGCCGACGGCAAATCGGCTCACCACCAGTTCGTCCGGATTCTCACGATTGGGGCGGACGACGATCCGGCTACCGGCTTCTAGGAAGAACGGACCCCGGAGCCGATGCTCTTTGCCAAACAGCACCACCTCGGCCCGCTTATGGGTACAGACATGGACCATGGGAGTCCCTTCGGTATCCAGCACATGATAGCTGAACTGATCCGGGCCGAGACGTTCCCCTCGTACCAAAGGATCCAGCCGATTCATGGCCCACAAAGCTCGGAAGGCGCCGTATCGGGTTTCGGCACTGGAGCCCTGGAGCAGGGAGCACAACTGTTCATATGCCACCAGGTCGTCCATCGTGCCCAAGGCAGCCAAGGCATAGACCCGAAAGGCCGGTTGCTGGCGGGCTATCTGGGCCAACGGCGCCGCCGCCTCCCGACAGTCCAAATACGCCAACGCCTCCGCGGAATAAAACCGTACCTCCGGATCTTCCGCCGTTAAGCCTTTGCGGAGAACATCCACTGCCCTTTTGCCGATGGCCTCCAACTCCAAGGCCGCCCGGGCCGAGCTGAGCGGATCGAACAGCTGTTTGCCCAGTTCCTCCATGCGCTGGGCCTGCTGGGCTTCGTCTTCCCGAAGGGCAATCGAGCGGACCACATCCAGATATCGGCCAATATTGTCTTTATACCGGGGGTGAACGGCCAATTCGATGAATTCATCCGTTTTGGCCGTGGCCACGCCCGTTTTGACCCCTTTCTGGGTAAGATAGAATCTTTTGTTCACTGCCGCGGCGATCCGGGCGCTATTGGCCACATTGCGATGTTCCGGCTTGAGCACCAGTCCCAGGGTGCGAGACTTCAGGCACACCCCGCCACCCAGGATGCGCCCCCGGCCTAACAGGACTTTCTCCTGCTCCGGATTGGCCGTCGGATCCACCAACACCGGCCCTTTGGCCAACGCCCAGGTGTGACCCTCCAAAATCCGTCCGCCTAAAACCGCTTGCTCCTTCAGGCGGGTCTCCAGTAAATAGCCGCCCCGTAAACTGACCGTCTCCCCCTGGGAAGGTACCCGGACCTCCACATCGAAGGTATCGCCCTTTTGGATACCGGGCCGAAGCCAGCCCCGTACCATCACCATGGCTGTCTCCCGGGAAGCCAACACGGCATTGGGCATGGTTACTCCCCGGGCCTCCATCTCCGCAATCAGGGCGGAGCGCTGGGGCGAGGGGGGTGGATCCTGGCCGGTGCCCGGCAATCCGGTAACCAGGCCCACATTTTCTATCCGGATCGGCTCCACACCGAACGGCACCGCCATATCCCCCACCAGACGGGCCTTCCGGATGGGTTCCTCTTCGGCCGGGCTTTGAAACCGGGAGAGCATATTCCAACTGGGCAAACTCATGCACCCAGCCAACCACACACATCCCAAAATCCCCACCAATGAGGGAGAAATACGCCTATTTGCTACTCTCAAAGGGAGAAAATCCCTCCCAAAGTGGGGTATCTTTTCCGAGAGTTTGAAAGGGCCAGAAAACGGGAAATTCCGACACCCCCCCAACAAGAGGCCGTATATCCATCCAATATAGGGGATTCCGGGCCTTTCTAGGTGTGCCATCGTGATCCCTCCTTGGAAAGATCGCTTTATAAATCCGATTTTTGCCCGCCAACTCTCTGCAGTAGGATTGTCTTGCCCCCCAAAAGGGGATCAAGTTCCATTTTCGTCGGATTAGCCAGATTGAGCTATTCTTTTTGCCCCGATCGAGGTATCCCTGTCGGGTTTTGGCGGCCCTAAATACCAGACCAACCTTTAGCAAGAACAAAAGGGGGCTAAACGATAGTGGTTTTTCTGGTACCGGTCAAGGGATTCACGAAGTACTTCGGGGCCAGACTAGGGGGGTAGCCATCCCCCGGAAAGAGCGTAAAAATTGCCTCGGTCGAAGGACGCTGGCTTCCCCCAGAAAATGGACTACCCCTGTAGTAGGGTCTAGCTACCGGGCACTTGGCCAGTTAAAATAGACAATTCTCTTGTTTCTGCCGTAACATTTTAGCCGAATGATGGGGAACGAAAGTCTCATTCCTGCGCAAGCAGGAATCCAGGTTTTATTCCCCCGGAGGCGGAAACCCAGGCTATAGGGAGTGTTCCTTTCTGGATTCCCGCTTGCGCGGGAATGACACCCTTCAGCCGGTTTTGCCTCTGCCGGCCTCTCCCACGAGGGGAGAGGCGGGTGCTTTATTCGGCTAAATAGTTACTTTCTGCCAACCGACTTTCGCTAAGAGGTAGTTTCATGGCGCAAAAGCCTGAGGTACCAGAAGGACCCGATTTTGACAAAGGCGATGGCCTGTTGCCGGCCATTGCTCAGGATGTGCATACCGGCGAAGTCCTGATGCTGGCCTACATGAACCGGGAAAGTTTTGCGGAGACGTTAGCCCGGGGGGAGGCGGTCTATTACAGCCGAAGCCGACAAAAACTCTGGCGCAAAGGGGAAGAAAGCGGCCATATCCAGAAGGTCCATGCGATTTACGTCGATTGCGACCGGGATTGTATCCTGCTGAAGGTAGAACAGATCGGAGGGGCTGCCTGCCATGAAGGCTATCGGAGCTGCTTCTACCGGCAGGTAACGCCGGAAGGGCTCAAAGTGGTCGGCGAGCGGGTCTTCGACCCGGAACAGGTGTATAAAAAACGTGGAACAAGTTAGCCGATCGAAAGAAACCGCCTCTTCCCTGGTGGGCTAGCCCCAATGGGTCATTCCCGCGCAAGCGGGAATCCAGAAGGTAAGAGAACTCCATATTGCCTAAGTTCCTGCCTGTGCGAGAATAAGCCTGGATTTCTGTTTCCGCTGGAATGACCCCTTGTTCCCTTCATTCGGTAAAGGTGTTACAAAAAACCTTGGCTTGAACCCTAACGGACCGATGAGGACCACGGCATGGCACAGCATGTATTAAAACTCGGGATTCCTGCGGGCAGTCTGCAAGAGGCGACAGCGGATTTGTTTCGTCGGGCAGGCTACCGGCTGACCTTTCCTCCCCGCAGTTATTATCCGACGATTGACGACGAGGAGATCGAATGCCTTTTGATTCGGGCCCAGGAGATGGCCCGGTATGTGCAAGATGGCGTATTGGATGCAGGGCTCACCGGGTATGATTGGATTTTGGAGACCGGCGCTGATGTTCACCAGGTGGCGGAACTGGTCTTTTCCCGGAGCAGTTTGAAGCCGGTGCGCTGGGTTTTGTGTGTGCCGGAGGACTCCCCGGTGCAAACGGTCTACGATCTCCAAGGTAAACGGATTGCCACGGAAGCGGTGGGGCTGACCAAACAGTATCTGGCCAAGCACGGGGTGCAGGCCAAGGTGGAATTTTCCTGGGGGGCCACGGAGGTCAAACCACCCCGGCTGGCCGACGCTATCGTCGAAGTAACCGAAACCGGCACTTCGCTCCGGGCCAATCATCTGCGGATCGTCGATGAAGTCCTTCAAAGCACTCCCCGTTTGATCGCCAATCATCAGGCCTATGCCGATCCCTGGAAACGCGGCAAGATCGACGATTTGGCCCTGATGCTCCGGGGAGCGCTGGCAGCCATGGGCAAGGTGGGCCTCATGATGAATGTGCCCAAAGTGCGGCTGCCGGGTGTCTTGGCCATCCTGCCGGCCCTAAAGAATCCCACCGTCTCCGATTTGGCCGACAAAGATTGGGTCGCCGTCAATACCGTCCTGGACGAAACTATAGTCCGGCATATTATTCCCAGACTCAAAGAGGCCGGCGCCTCCGGCATCGTGGAATACCCGCTCAGCAAAATCATCGAATAAGCTGACGCCGTAACACTTTCGCCGAAGGGGAGGCGGACTGGGTCATTCCTGCGTGAGCGGGAATCCTGGCCTGTTCCCGCACAACCGGGAATCCAGATTTATTCCTGCACAAGCGGGAACCCAGAGAACACGGCGTTCTTCTCCTTTCTGGATTCCCCCTTTCGGTGGCAATGACACGAAAGTGGCCCTTTAGACGGGAGCGTTTTTCGGCACTGCCGACCTCTCCCACCAGGCAAAAGGGGGTTGGGTCATTCGGCTTCCATGTTACCCTGCGGATTTAGGTTGGCTCGATGGCACCAGCGGTTTGGCCTCCGCCGGTTCGGGGTGCCGGGAAAGGTTTGCCTAGCTCTTACATTGAGGGAGCCGGCGGTTTAGGCTGGGCCGGTTTCGGTGGTTCGGCGGGTTTTGATTGTTCAGCTGGTTTCGGTTGTTCGGTCGGTTCGGGCTGTTGGCTCGGCATGGGTTTTTCGCCCGGCGGGGAGGATTCCGCCGGCTTGGGTTGTTGGGCAGGTTGGGGTGGTTCGGCCGGCTTGGGTTGTTCGGCCGGTTTGGGCTGTTCGGCCGGCATGGATTTTGTGGCCGGTTGGGCGGATTCGGCCCCAGGGGCCGCCGGTTTAGGCTGCTCTTCTGGCGGGTGGTTATGTTCCGGCTGGCCGGGCTCGTGTTTATCCGCTTTTTCTGCAGGTTGCTTCTCGGCCCCTTCTTTGGATTTTTCTTCTTGCGGTTTTTCTTTTTTCTTGACGATGTCGGCACGGCTGAGCCGGATTTTCTTGTAGGTTTCTTCCGAGATAATGTAATACCAATCGGCAAAGCGGTCGTTTAGTTCCTTGGCCTTTTTGCGACCTTGTTCTAATTTTTCTTGGTATTCCTTCTGTTTTCGCTCATTTTCCTTTTTAATTTCCTCTCGACGTTTTTCTAACTCTTTTTTGGCCTCTTCGGGAGATTTTTTGGGTTCGGTTTTTTCTTTGCCCTCGGGCTGAGATTTTTCGGTCGGAGTGGTTTCGGAAGGGTGGGCAGGTTTTGCCTCGGGTTTTGGTTCGGCGCTGGTTTGCGAAGCAGGAGCAGGTTGGGGCTCGGTTTTGGCCTCTGCGGGATTGGCGGCTGGCGAGGCCTGAGGTTTAGGTTGGGAATCAGTTTTTGGGGGAGTTTCTTCAGGCAGAGGCTGGAGTTCGGGTTTTGGAATGGCCGACTCGTTGAACCGAGCCGTTACCATGATAAATCGGTTCATGCCTGGAGTGGTTTTTTGTTCGGGAGTTTTTTCTCCGGGTTTGGATTCGGGTTTGGGAGTTTGTTTTTCTTCGGTACGACCGGTGCCGGCCGGGCCGCCAAATCGGAGCAGATATTCCACCCCGTCTTTCATGAGCACCCGGATTTCACCCTCGTTGGAGACGATTTCATAGCGGTCGTCCATGCGGGCGGGATAGAAACCGCGGGCGGCCAGGTTCTCTACCGCTTCTTTGTTGCTGATGAGCGTTTGTTCTGCTTTCAGATCGGCGCTAAGTCCCGGGGGTTTGCGATTCACATCGACGATTTTGAGATCGTCCAGGGCAAATTTCATGTCATCCAATTTGGTGGTATTGAGTTCTTCGTCCGGCCCAAGGCCTTGCTGCTGGAGGCCTCGTTCTGTGGCCTGGAGATCCTGCACAAGTTTCCATCGTGGATCGCCGGTGTCGTTATATTCCAAGGTCATTTGGCCGCGCTGGATGATTATGCCCCGGACAATATCCACCGAGTAATCCCGAATTTCCACTTCCTTGATATCCCAGGGATTGAGTTTCAGGAGATCTTTTTCGATCCAGTCTTCAAAGCGGGTGGACAGACGATCCGTGTTCAGAGATACTACAAAAACCTGGTCCTGGCCTACGCGGCGGACATAGTACAGATCGGATTGGGCGGGCACCTTTTTGCCGATGATCACCGCTACCATCGGGTTGTTGTCCTTGTCTTTGATGATGACCCGGGTGCCCATGCCTTCGCTCGGATCACGGGGATCCGGCTCGAGCACGCCGTACTGTTTATGGTCGCCGGGACTTTCTGAGACCAGTTGGAGGATTTTCGCTCCGACAAAGGTGGTAGCGGCCTCGGCCATATGCTCTTTGGCGTCGGCCGGGTAGTTTTCGTGGGAGGGGATGGACCAGACGCCCTTTTGTTTATCATGGGCCACTTCAAAGGTTTCCACCCGGGCCTCTTTTTCGTCGTATTTGACGATTTCCAGGCTAGCGGCCTTGAGCGGATCGAAATCTGCGGGCACCAGAAGTTGGCCGACGAGTTCTGGCGGGCGTTCTTCGAGCCGTCGTGGCTGAGCCGCCCAAGCAACCAACAAAATCACCACCGCTACCAGAACGAACAGAAGCGTCTTGGTTTTTTCCGTCATCGTGGTGTTCTCCTTGTGGCGTTTCCCAAATTCCGATGGTAGGCTCGTTCTCACCTTCTGATATACAAAAATCTACGTTATGGGGAAGGGAAACGTGCTGCAACCGGCTTGCTGTTGAGAATGCTTTGCAGACCGGATGGGGAGCAGAGTTTCTGCCTCTGCGGAACTATGGCCAGAACGCCTATACATAATTTAACTATCTTTGTTGGCCGATTATCCGCGTAGCCGACTTTTGGCCACGCCGATGTGTTCTTGTCGTCGCCGGATCACAAATACGACAATGGCGACCACCAGGGGCGGGATGGGCGGCAGCAGGACGGCCCACATTTTATAGGCGTCTTGGACACGGCGGATTTGGGTAGCCAGTTGGGTTTCCACGCGTTTGATTTCTCGGTCCCGTTCTGCCTCCGCCTCTTTGACTTTGGCGTCCAGCCGACGCTGACCGCTCCGCTCCAGCATCACCACCTGGATCGCCTTTTCCAGTTCCGGCATATCGGTACGTTTCCGGAGTTCTTCGACCTGTTTATCCAATTTGGCTTGTTCTTCGTCTCGAACTTTTTCTGCCTTTTTATAGGCTTCTTCTCGGATTTGGGCGGTTTCTTCGCGAGCCTGTCGGGTGGCTTCCTCGATGCGGGTCAGGGTACGGTGTTTGGGCCGACGTTTCCGAAGTTCAAAAAACCGTGTTTCGCCGGCCAACTCGTCCAATACATTCAACACAAACGTTACATTGTCGAAATCAAAGGTAATGCCCAACTCTTCGATTTCGCCTTGTTCGCGCAGGGCGAAAAAGGTCGGGGTGAGCATATCGATGTCGGCCACCACGACCACATTGACTTCCTGGGGTTTGGGCTTTTCAGCCGATGGTTTGGGCTTTTCGACCGATGGCGGGGTGGTCGGCTGGGCCTTTTCGGCCGGCGACGACTCTTTGGAAACCGGCTTTTCCTCAGCCGGCTTTCCTTCTGCCGGTTTTTGCCCGGCTGGTTTTTCCCCGGCCTGTTTTTCCTCGGCTGGTTTACCCTCCGCCGGTTTCCCCTCCGGAGAAGGTTTTTCCTCTTGGGAGGCCGATGCCGGTTTGCCGGTCGATTCGGGACCCGAAGCGGTTTCCGAGGATTTTTCGCCAGCAGCAGGTTCGGTTTCTGCTAGGGAAGGTTTTTCCTTTGGTTGCGCTTTTGGTTGGGCGACGGGGGCACCGGCCAATTCGTTCGGCGAGGAATTAGGCTGAGCCGGCAATGCAGAGGCCAACCAAGCCCCTGTGGGCCATAGACTGCTGGATCCGGTTCCTGCCGGCACTTCGCCGCCGGAAGGCTGAGGTTTGAGTTTGCCTCGGATGCGAGCGGCCAAGATATACTGTTCGTTAGTGGGCCTCAGCCGAGCGGCCGGATTCATCTGCCGAGAGCCCCCAAAGGGATTAAACCGGAAAAGATCACTATATCGGACGAACCCGGTGCGGGGGCCGGTCCGCAACAAATCTTCAAACGCCAACTCCGAAGTGCGCCATTTGAAAATCGCCCCCGGAAACGGCAGGAGCATATTCTGAAGCCCCCGGGTGATAGGACTTTGTTCATTGAACGGCCTTTCCGCTCCGGAGCCTTTGCCAATGAAGACGAACGGCTTCTGCTCCCGGAACAGATCGATCTTGGGGTACGGATTGTAGTCCTGCCAGACGATTTCATCCTTGGGGAAGTCGATGCCCAACAGATTCCAGAGTTCTTGGATGTCGCCTTTGGGCATCTCCCGCGGAAACATCATGAACGGGCTGCTAGGCGGTCGGCGAGGTTCGCTGGTGGCCGACACCCACGGCGCAAACCGCGGACAAGGATCCTCAAAAATCGCCGTGGGAATCCCCGACCGGACCGCCTCCACGAAATGTTTCATCTGTTCCGGCGTGAGCGTGGAAGGCTGGACGGCCAACAGCACATCCACCTCCCCCGGTTGGACCGGACTGTTCAAATCCATCCGTTTGACTTCGTACTGTTTTTCCAGTTCATCGATGATGGGCCACTGTTGCACGCCGGCTATGAAGTTGCCCTGCAAGCCAGCGTCGGTATCCACGACCCCCACCTTTTTCCGTTTCTCACCGGCCACGATCGCCAAGGATCGGACCAGTTCGTATTCGACCGGGATGCCCCGGTCGATGAACGGAACCACCACTTTTTCTAACCCACAGGTAAAAGCCACCCCCAGGAAGATGTTATCCGTGCGCAGAGTGCCCCGGTCAATGCTCCGGACCTCTTTCGCTTGGATTTTATACCGCTGCTCCGCTCGGGCCGCCTCTTCGCTGTATTGACTGGTTTCGTTCACGATCAAGCGGATTTTGTCTTTTCCCAAAGCGGCCAGTTCGTACAAATGGTGTAAAATATTAAGCCGAGTTTGCACATAGGATTCCGGGACTTCCGAAGCCGGGCTGATGAACGCTTCGATCACGATGGGCCGATCCACCCGAAGTTCTTTGACCAACTGAACCGTCTCCGGCGACAGCGAGTTGATCCGTTCACTGGTTACATCCCATCGGAGATCGTGGGCATGGAAAAACAGGACCAGTCCCACCGCTGCCGCCACCACGGCCAAAATCCGCGTAATATAATGCCCCGGTAAATCGGGAATCGTAAACCCAACCCTCTCCCACAGCGCCAATAGGGCGATCTGAATTCCCAGATAGGCTATCATCCCAAGCACCACGCCTGGAATCGGCCCCAGACCATAGGAAACTCCCAAGGCCAACAAAACGGCGACAAAGATAGAGGCCAGGTGGAGCAGTCCATAAAACCCGGCTACCGAACCCACCACCGGGCCAAGACGCCAATGTCGGCGTCCGATGAGCACCATGCTCAGATAAAGCATGATCAAAGCGATCGAGAGGAAATAGATGATGCCGGCCCAACTGACCACGCCACGGGCAAAATCGGCCAACTGCCCGCCTATACCCCACCGCTGCAACTGGACAGCTAATTGGGGGCTACGCAAAATGGCCGACAACACCGGCGCCGTACCTAAAATGACCAGAATCCCGTTAAACAAGGCCCCCAGGATGTAGGCCACCGTCACGTTGGCCGTCAAAAACGACGCCACCATGCCGACGGCCAGCATGGCGAGCCCCACCAACCAGTAGCCAAAATAGGTGCCGATAAACAAACCAATATCCGGA
>Ga0308395_1000495_pt1 | contig 30637 bp, 23 predicted proteins | sample Hotspr20SampleP4_FD_202097 | JGI IMG/M metagenome (GOLD analysis project Ga0308395, IMG submission 202097) | Hot spring phototrophic mat microbial communities from Mushroom Spring, Yellowstone National Park, Wyoming, United States - 20050930_P4 ...
CCTTGACGGGACGCTTTTTCTGCTTAGCCACTTTGCGGGAACCCGCTACCCGTCTGCACACCTGTTGAGCCAAGTTACTGGACAAGCCAAACCGGGCTCGAATCTCGTAGTAGCAAAGGGATTGCAGCTTGACCGCGTTGACGATCTTCTCCGGCGTGTTCTGGTTGACCCAATTCAAGGCTTGGCCAAAAGCCTCCAAAGTCGCGTCCAATTTGGCGGCTTGCGACTGGGACACCTTGAGCTTGCAGGAGACGGTCAGGACTTGGGTCATGGTTCTATTGTAACCTCGCATTCCTCCCGGCACTGACCCTACGGGTACAGTGCGGGGCTCCTGCGATTTCTAGCTGAGAAGGCAAAGGCGAATTATACAGCTTGAGCTCTGAGATGCGGCTGAAGAGATACCCAACCTGCCAAAACCTGGCCAGACAACTCCACAGACAACGGGCAGACAAGGGAGCCTCCAACTTTGCGCACTGCTTCCTACACAATACTTAACCTAGACTTACCCAAGCTGACTCTCTAACGGGATCCTACAGGATGAAAACTATGATAGAACTATGATAGCATTTAGTGGTCCTCGGAAAGACTGTGGCTGCGGTTCCCTCATGTTGGTGAGAGTGGTGAGTTTATATGTTCAAAGATGATACTCATTCGGAATAGTTCCGGCACAGTTCTTATGTAATGAAGATTTCCCCAGACATAGGTTTTGGATCCAGACATAGGTTTTGGATCAAGAAAAATTTGAGCCTGCTCAGCAATGATTAAGGTGATTAGATGGCGAAGTCAAGAGCTCTTACCGGTACCTATTTTAGGTGGTCTAATCCTGTCCAGACTCTGAGTTAAATCTAGGTATAGAGAATGGTAGCTACATCTTTCGAAACAGGCTCAACCTGGAACACCCTTGGGATTAATCAAATTCGCATAGCGGCGACAGCTCCCACGTCCAAGGAAAGAAGAAATGCTTGGTCAGTAGCGCTTTACTACTGGAACCAAGGCGTTGACGTTGAACCAAATCATCTGCCTTGCTTATTAAATAGACTCCATTCGCTTTGGGTTCTAGGGGTCTCTTTCACTGTTATGGAAGAAGCAGTAAAGCTTCTGAACCAGCTAGAGCTAGACCCAGAGAAGTGGAGAGATATTCCCCCTCCCAACACAGAAGGTTACGAACTAGCATGGCGGATTGATTCTCCCTACTTTCAGCTAGAAGACGATTTTGGTCTGGCTCTTCCGTCTGTAGATCAGTACCTGTACTACCTAGCTCGTTGGATAGCTGAAAGGATAGCATTATACTACCAACCTCAGGCGATGCCCTTCTGGCGCATTGCCGCAGCCATTTACCCAAAGGATTTACAAGCCCAAGCAGTCGTAGGTCTTGGATTATCCAAAAGTTTGCAGGTCGAAGGTATACATTACCTGAGGCAAAATCAAGCCCAAGCAACCACAAAAGCCATTAGAAAGTGGACTGAGGCTTGCTTTCAAGTATCTGTGAGTTTCTTTCGAGGAAAAACGGATAATCCAAAGCTATCAAGTCAAAAGAACTCAATAGAAGTTATTGATGTGCCATATGAAAACCACATCATGAGTCTGGAAGGCAGTCTGGATTCGGTCGTTACCCATTGTCATTTGGCCCAAGGAAGATGGTTTGAGGCGGAGATTGACTTTGTCAAGTCTTACCTAAAACCGGGAATGACATTTATAGATGTGGGGGCAAACGTAGGTTCATACACTCTTGTTGCGGCTCAGGCAGTAGGTTCTCAAGGAAAGGTATTTGCATTTGAGCCGACTCAGGCTTGTGTGGAAATACTGAAACACAATGCAAACATGAATCAGCTACCACAAGTTACAGTAATCCCTTGTGCGCTGGATAGTGAGTCAGGAAAGGCATACTTCCTAGAAAGTGATGATAGCGCGTGTAATCGAGTAGTAAAAAGTCTAGTTGGAATAACTCATCCTGTAAAAACCGTTCAAAAAGTTACACTAGACGAGTGGTGGCGCTCTCTGGAATGCCCCTCAGTTGATATGATCAAGGTGGATGTTTTTACTGACTCCTTTGACGTTATACGAGGTGGCCGAGAACTCATAAAGAGTTGTAGCCCCATCATTCAAGTAGAGGCAAAAGGTGATTTAGGATCTGCATCACGAGAAGTTTCTTCTTACTTATCAGAGCTAGGATATACTTTCTTTGCATATAACCCCGCTTTGAATGAGTTATCAATGGCTCGCAAACAAGCTCGCAACCTCTCGACTGTAAACTTAGTGGCGGTGCCGGAAGCTCGCTACGTGAACCTTAAGAGAGAGGGTATCTTAGAAAAAGGCTCATTCCCCTCCAAAGAGCTTGATCCAAGCCTGTCTTCTTTACTTTGATCCAAGCCTGTCTTCTTTACTTTGGGATCTGGTTGAGGAAAAGCAATGATCGTTGTTGATGGTGTTGCCCTACAGCCTAATTTAGAGACTCCACCCTCTATTACAAGTTTCTGGTGCAACGTCATAGGTGAGTGGGTAAGGCTTGGATATACTCGAGACTTTATAGTCTTAGTGAGAGAAAGCCAACGTATAGGTTTTCCAGGCGACACTGTTGTGGCCCTAATCCCTGATTACAGCTATGAGAATGCTGAGTCTGATCATATAGGTCTGCAAAGTGTCTGTGATCAAGTCAATGCATCCATTTTTATCTCAACTTTGTATACGTATCCCCTCAAAACCTCAAGCGTAGCTATGGTTTATAGTATGGACGAAGTCCAAGAGTTCTTACCAAGCTTAGCAGCACAGGAGAAACATAATACCATTTTGGCTGCATCGGCATTTATATGTCCTTCCAAGTGGGTGTCATCAGATTTAATGAGGAAATATCCAGGTATTTCTAGTGAAGATATTGAGGTTATCTACCCAGGTCTGCACAGTGACTTGATGCCATCGCCCCCTCTAAAGGTAAGAAAGTTTCGGGAAGAAAAAGACCTAACTCGTCCCTATATCATTTTTAGAGCGGGAACGGGGGAACGAAGAAAGATAGCTCTATTTGCTCTCTTGGATAGTGTAAGCTTAGTATCTGGACAAGTCCCTGAGCTTGTTTACCTATCAGTTGATGGAAGTAAAGTTGATGTGCCACTAGAATCTGTTATGGATTTATCCAAGCCAATTCGATCTCGAATCCATAACCTTAGGCTTTGTTCTGATGATTTACCACTGCTTTACACAGGAGCTGTTGGATTGTTTGAGATTGAACCTGAACTTGGAATGGGCAATTACACTTTCGAGGCAATGAGATGCGGTTGCCCGGTCATTATCTTGAGAGAATCTGAAGATCATCAATTAAGGCAGCCTACAGAAACTGACCCTTGGATTGAGATATCCATGCAGCCGCATGTCATATCGCAGACTATTGATCAGCTAAGAGATACAAGGTATAGAAATACCATACTCTCACGAGGATTAGATTATACGAAAAGCATGACCTGGGAACAGGCCGCTAAGCGAATGTGGTCTTTCCTCAAATCAAAGGCAAAAAGTCTAAGATCCTAGAGCTTTGAAATGTAGATGTCGTAAAATGAAGTACCTTCTATCTCATCATGAGTTCTGAGAACGTGAGAGCATAAGTCATAAGAACGATAGACCTCATGGAGGATCGTGGCAAGCGCTAGCCGCTTTCTTGATGTCAGCTCTCCCAATCGCATAAAGTCTTTTGCATAAATAAAGTCTGTCCAAGATGCCTGAGTGCGCAAAGACGTAAGGCTCTTCGGAAATGACTTCATAAGTGGACAGGAAATCCCGGTTAAGCTATGAATTAGAAAGCCGCATTCTCTCAGAGCGATATCTATATCAGAGAACAACGGCTGGCCGATGTAGTGAGGGATAAATAGAACCTCAGTTTGAACTACTACAATGCTCTCCTCTAGGAGACGTCTAGCTCCGCGAATAATATTTAGCTCACTGCCTTGAGTATCCATAACAAGCCAGTCAGCGTCTCTGAGACAACTTGGTAAAGCTCAGCCAGATCGTGAAACTTTTCCAACAGATGATAATTGGGTCTAAACAGAGAGGATGTCATTCCGCTGTTGGTCAGGTAAAGGGTGGATTCAGAACCATCGCCAACCGCCATAGGAAGGTATAAGACGTTAGAACTGCCATCACCTTGTCGAATTCTCTCAATTAAGCGGTTGTAAGCCTCAGGATCAGGCTCGAATCCAATTAACTCTCCATAGTCCTTCCGAATGATTTCGGCATATATCTCAGGAGCTCCAACATCAGATGCCCCTACGGCAATTACTTTAATCCGAGGCATTGAGGTTCCCAAAACAGAGGCTATGGACAGCTCAGACATGGTTCCCCTCACTCTTTGTAGGCAATTACATTTAGGCTGATAAGTTCGTTGCAGTAGACAATTGTGCTTGCATCTCTAAACATGCCAAATTGGTCTACTTGAATGATAAAGCCAAAACCAACGGTCTTAAGCAGGTGAGTCAGGTTTTCAATGGTATAGCCGTATTTATGGAAGTCATACTGGTCAATTTGACCGCCGTAAATCATGCTAATGACACGTATCAATTCGTCGTACGAGAGATCATCTCTTAGTATAAGCTTGGACAGCGTCTTTAGATTAGGTACAGAAACAAATAACTTTCCTCCTTTCTTGAGGACTCGATACCACTCTGTTAAGGCCACACCTGCTTCTTGACAACTAAGATGCTCAAGAACATGAGAGGCATATATTTGATCTACGCTCTCGTTCTCAAACATACTGAGATCTATTGCGTTTGCAACATAGTCAACCTCAGGAGAGGGCGAAATATTAAGTATTTTCCAGTCAGGATGTGGTTCTTTACCACCGATGTGTAGATTAAGCATTCTCGTCGTCTGCTCCTACTAGCTAACTTACTTTCTGAGTTGAGCTAAGTTTGGGTGCTTGCGAAACTTGAACGGCAAGTCTGTAAACCTAATTCTAGCTTTTCTATCTTGGCAATACTGTTCCCACATTAGGATGTAAGCCTTCTCTAAGAAAGCTGTAAAAGTTTTGCCGTTAAGAAGTGGTGATTGCGAGAGTCGCTCCCGCATGGTTCTCCTTATCCAGACCAAAAGATCTACGTCTTCAGACAGCCTTGAGGCAATGCGAATGCAGTCTTGCTCCGTCTGTGCGATTAATTCCGGCAAGTCCACTGTTCTCAAGATAGATACTCCAACTCTGGAAACATGTGCTAGACCTTCCAGAGTGATTACCGGAACTCCCATCCATAATGTTTCGCAGGTTGTCGTTGTTCCGTTGTAAGGGAAGGGATCCAGAGCAATATCCACTTCTCCATAGGCTGCGTAATGCTCGGCAAAGCCCTGTCTATCATATTCTAGCTTGACTCTCTCCTCTGGAATGCCGTGTCTTCCAATTCTTTCCAAAAAGAGTTTACGGGTGCTTTCATCTCTATATCGCTGATTTTTCAGGCGCAGAACTGAATGGGGCACTGCCTTCAATACATCTGCCCATAACTTAATGACTCTGGGAGTGATCTTGGAAGGGTTGTTGCAGCATCCAAACGTGATAAAGCCGTTTCTAACCACAGGAGGATCCACAATCTCCGGTGCCTCACGAGAGGGCTTGTAACAAAGAAAGCTATGAGGCATCCTTATCAATTTCTCTGTGTGCAGACTATCGGTTACATCATAAGGATCGGCAAAACTATCTGTTATCCTGTAGTCCACGACGGTCATACCTGTGGTGTCGGGGTAGCCAAGGTACGTAACTTGTACAGGGGCCGGACGCAAAGCCATTAAGTGTACTCTTGTGCCGCCGGTATGGCCACTTAGATCCACTAGAATATCAATCTGATCTTCTCTGATTAACTTTGCAGCTTTCTCGTCACTTAGCTTGTGAATATCTCGCCATCCCGTTGCCCATTTGGAGAGCTGCTCAGTTACTGTGTCAGGTTGATCAACATTTGAGTAGCAGTAGATTTGGAATTTTTCCTGGTTGTGGCAATCGTAGATTGAGCTCATGAAAAAATGTACCGAGTGCAATCGAAAATCACCCGATAGATAGCCAATCTTGAGGGGACGCTGGGTAGTTCGCGAGTTTGCATAAGGTCTCCAGTGGCTTTGATACTGGCTTTGGTAGGAAATACCCCACTTTTGATGCTCTATAAATGTTTCCACAGGGTCAAACTTCTCAGAATAATGTGAAGCCATTAGGATACACGACATTGCAGCTGCGAAGCCAGGAGCAACTTCCAGGGCTTTCCTGTAGTTCTCTAGAGCTTCGTCCAGTCTGCATTGCTCTAGATAAGCACCACCCAAACTCTGATATGCAGCAGCAAAGTTTGGCTTCCTCTCGATAGCTAGCAAATAACTATCTATCGCGTCTTGAGTCCGGGATTGCTTGCTAAGGGTTAAGCCCTTGTAAAAATAGGCATCGGCTAGCTCAGGCTTAAGTCTTATCGCTTCCTGGAAGTGCTCCAGAGCATCATCGTACTTTTGCTGCTCGAAGAGTCTGACTCCGATATTGCAATAAGCTTCTGCAAAGTCCGGCGAAAGCTCTGCAGCTCTGTGAAAAGCGAACTCTGCTTCCTCTCTATTTTGCAGTAGTCGATGAGCAAGACCCAAGTTGTTATATGCTCGAGCAGATGTTGGATCTAAGTCGATCGCTCGCTCAAAACATCTAACTGCCTTGTCGGCTATGGACAAGTCTAAGTAGCAGCATCCTAAGCTGTGCCAGTAATCTGATTCTTCTGGGTTGATCTCAATAGCAAGGCATATATGATATCTGGCTAGATCTAGCCGCTTTTCTGCCCTGTAGAGAATACCTAGGTTGTGATGAGCTTCAGCGTATTCCGAATCTAGAGAAATAGCAATCTGAAAGCAGTCTCTTGCAGCTTGAATAATTTGGCATTGACTTTCAAGATCTTTTTTACCTCCCAAGCTTAGTTCCTGTGCAGCTATCTCTGTTGCAGTTTGGTGTCGTATCTTTCGGCTTAGTGCCGCCCCCAAGTTATTGTAGGCTTTCGCATAGGTTGGATTGATTGCTATAGCTTTTTTGTAGTGCGCTATTTCCTTATCTTCTTGACCAATTTCGCCATAGATTTTCCCAAGATTTAGATGAATAACAGCAGAAGACTTGATCATCAAGGCTTTCTCTAGGGCAACAATCGCATCTTCATACTGCATCGACTCTGCCAGCAATAAACCTAGCTTAAGCTGTAAATCAGCACTAGCCGGAAATTGCGGTTCTGCTTGTCTCGCGTGTTGAATTGCCTCTTCTTTGTTTCCAGCTAAAGAGAGGGCATCAATCAACTGAAGATGAGCCTCAACGTAATCCGGCTTGTCCTTTACTGCTTTTTTTAGGATGCTGATGGCACTATTGACCTGACCTAACTTCAGCAAGACTTGCCCAAGAAAATAAGCTGCCTCATACTCTTGAGGGTTCAACTCTAAAACTTTTAGAAAGGCTTTCTGGGCTTCTTCCCACTGCTCGAGTTGAATTAGAGCCAGACCTAAGTTAAAGTTTGCGTTGAGACTTTCTGGATCTATTTGGGTAGCTTGTCGGTAGCATTCTAGGGCCTTTTCTAGCTGATCTAGCTTCTCGTAGACTGCACCTAAGTTGACATACAACGATGCCGACCTTTGACCAAGACCTATACACCGTTCTAAGTATTCTACAGATTTGACATACTGTTGTTGTTGGTAGGCCAGTATACCCAAATACTGAGTAGCATCAAGATGGTTGGGTTCTAGCTTTAAGATTTCTAGGTAGCATTCCTCGGCCTGATCCCACTCGCCCGACTGATGATGGCCAAATGCTTGCTTAAGGAGCTTTTGAATTTCGGTTCCCATATCCCTGAGTCTCAACTTAGACAATTCTATCAAACGAATAGTGCTTCACCTGCCTTTGGTAGGCTTAACAGCCTAGAAAAGTGGGTAGGCACTTAAGACCCACCCACCTTTTCCATCTGAACGTCTGCTGCCTAAAAGTCAACAGACCCAGCCCTAAAGCCAGATAGAGTGTATGGACTACCGCGGGACAGTGAAGGTGATGTCCAGCCGTGGCCCGCGAGCCGTGGTGATGGGGGCAGCACCCGTGCCTGTAGCCGGCTCTTTGTCGAACTCGGCGCGGCAGGTGCCCGTAGCCCCCTGGCTGATCTCAAAACCAACCGTGTCAGCTGGCGCTTCTGCCGTTGACGTGGACGTGGCTGCGATGACGTCGCTGACGGTGAAGCTAGTCGAGACGCTGGCCGTGTAGGAGAAGGTCTGGGAGAACGGGTTGGCACCTGCTAAAGGGCCTGCTGTGAGGGTTGTTGAGGCGGCAGTAGGAAGTGGTTGGTCGGTGACCGAAAAAGAAATAGTCTGTCCAAAAAACTGGCTAAATGCCAGGCCAGTTTGGCTAATGGTCGTGCTGGTGGTGGGCAAGAAGGCCGAGAAGGTTCTGCCCTCCGCACTGAAGCTCACCGTGATGGAGGTGATGGGAAAAAAGGCAATCGTGACCGTAACAGGGTTGGTCGAAGCAACTTGGTAGGTAGTTTGGTTCTCGGCTCGAGACCCTGTAACCCCAACCGTGACGGGACCCACCCCCTGGAAGAAAAGAGATCCACTGACCGTGCCACTGACCGAGTTGGTGACGGTGATGGAGGAGGTGAAGGCGAAGGTGGTGACGAAGGTGGAGCCACTGGGGAACACAGGGGTAGCCTGGTTGTTCCACACCTCCTTGGCACACTGCAGCCGCACCTGGTAGAAGCGGGAGCCCGACACCGCCCGCTGCACCCCAGGTCGCACATCTGCTGTACGCGGCCCAGCCGATACATCGTTGCCCAGCACGTTGCCGCTGATGCTCAGAGCCACAAAGGTGGGGCTGGAAGCCGGCGCAAAGAAGTCGCTGGACACCACGTTGTTGGGCGCACCCAAGGTCACTTCCTGGAACACCACGTTGTTGGACGGCAGGTTGTGCGGTGTCGGATCCAGGAAGAAGAAGCCCCGCCCCCGGTTGCCAAAACCAGGAATGGTGGCTGAGTCGTTGGAGGGCAACTGCACCAGCGTCAACTGGGCTGCCTGCACCACGGCGTTGGACGGAATGCTGGCCGGGATCGCAAACGACAGCACCGCGCGGTAATCGGTGTAAACCCCCACCGGCGTGTTCTCTGCTACTCCGCTGCGGCGAATGCCATGCCCCACCGGAATCACGTTGGGGTTGGAGAACACTTGCCCATTGGGCGTCACCGCCGCCAGTTGCGTCGGCAGCAGGCTAATCGGGTCGCTCGAAACGGCCACGTTGCCGGTGGTAAAGGTGGCCACAAAGTCTTCGGCCAGGCTGCGGCCCGAGGCAAACAAGTCTGGCACCGCCCGCGAGATGGTGACCCGATAAACAGAGTCGTTGCTTAGCGGCGTGCGGAAGGTGATGGTGACTTGGGTGCGGTCGGCGTTGAAGGTAAGATCCCGAGCCGGCACAGCTCCAGCCTGGGGCGCCACCGAGGTGATGCTCAAAGCCTGCGTCAGAGGAGCCTCACGCACCGGCTCGCTGAAACGGATGACAATCGAGGTGTTGATGGAAACGTTGGTAGAGCCGTCCGAGGGGCTGATGCTGATGACGCGGCCTACGGGTGTGGGAGTGGGAGTCGGCGTGGGGGTAGGAGTCGGCGTGGGGGTAGGAGTCGGGGGAGCTGGCGGCGGGGGCGGGGGCGGTACGGGCACCGCAGTGCCGGAGCTATCTTCGCCGCAACCGGTGAGCAGCATGGGCAGCAGCACCACCGTCGAAGCCAGAGACAGAGACCCGAGTGACTTGAGCAGCCACTTGTGCATTGTTCCGTTCATGTTTCTCCTCTTAACCAAAAAGCAGGGTTTGGCTGAACACTTCCCTTAACTTACTCGATCGGCTTACCCAGGGCAACCTATGCCCTTTGGGGAGTGGCCAATCGAGGGGAGACGCAGACACGCCGCTTGGCGGTTGGTCTGCTTCTCCGTCAATCATACAGGTAGATTTGTCGGTTTTGGCAAGGGTTTTCTCCTTTTCGCAGGCTGAAATGAGAGTGATCTGGGTCACAGACGGAGAACACGAGCTTGCTCGTGGCTCACGATCCGGTGGCTGCTGCTTCGGAGAGCCCTGGTTCAAGGGTGCTGGATTGCAGCAGGGCAGGCGAGGTGGGACATGGCCGGGATCTTTGTCTGGCAAGGCTTTCCCGGATCCAAGTGCCCAAAACCCGAAGATTTGCCTATTTCCTGGCCCAAGAGGGCTTGATCCGGGGCAGAAGGGTGGCAGGATGAGGAGTGGATGTTTTTTCTGGAGATCCAACCAGGATGGCTGTCTACAAAGTTCGGTTGATCAACGAAGAGCGGGGCTTGGACGTCACCATCGATGTGCCGGACGACGAGTACATTTTGGATGTGGCGGAGGAGCAAGGGATCGAGCTGCCCTATTCCTGCCGTGCCGGGGCCTGTTCGACCTGTGCCGGCAAGCTGGTGAGCGGCACGGTGGATCAAAGCGATCAATCCTTCCTGGATGACGATCAGATCGAGCAGGGCTATGTGCTGACTTGCGTGGCCTACCCCACCTCCGACTGCACCATCATCACCCACCAAGAAGAAGCGCTGTACTGAGCCCTCACCTCCGATCCCTCACCCCTGGCCCCTCTCCCATAGGGAGAGGGGTTTTTGTTTTGGGTGGTTCTTTCCGGCAGCCTCAAGCGCTGTGCGCCGCCGGCGGCCCTCACCCCCAGCCCCTCTCCCAGCCCAAGCGCTCCGCGCCGCTAACGCGACCACCCCCAGCCCCTCTCCCTGAGGGAGAGGGGAGTAGGATTTTTTTATCCTCTGTAGAACTTTTTGACGATGACCCCAGAACAAGAAGAGTGGTTAATCCGAGCTGTCCAGGAGCTGCAGGCTGCCCAAAAAGAGCTGCAAGCTGCCCAGCAGGAGCTGCGCCTTGTCCAGCAAAACCAGGAGGTTTTGATTCGAGAGCTGCAAGCGGGCCAGCAAAATCAACAGGTTCTGATTCAGGAAGTGCGCGAGGGGCAGGCGATGCTGGCGCAGTTTTTCCGCGAGGCGCTAGATCGCTTTGACGAGCGCACCCGCGCTATTGAACGCCGCACCGAAGCCCTGGAACGGCGCACAGAAGCCTTGGAACGGCGCACGGAAGCCCTAGAGCGCCGCACTGATGAGATGGCAGCGGAGATGAGGGATCTGCGCCGCGATTTTTTGGAACGGCGGTAGCAGCCTCAAGTGCTCCGCGCCGGCCCTCACCCCCAGCCCCTCTCCCTGAGGGAGAGGGGGGTTAGGATGGCAGCAGAGCAGCCTTTGGAGGTGGCTGTGGCTTTGACGATCGGATCCGTTTCTGCTTCTGGATCGACAACGGCTCGCCTGAGTTTGGCAGAGTACCTCAAGTATTCCGATGGCGGCGATACCCGCTATGAGTTGGTGGCGGGGGAGTTGGTGCCCATGGCCCTTCCAACCGGACGGCATGTCCAGATCCAAAAGTTTCTCAGCCAGGTTTTTGAGGCGGAGATCGCCAGACGGCAGTTGCCTTGGACAACAATCCAGGGCGGCCTGGGGATCCAGTCGCCGCGGGGCAACCGCTGGGAAACGGTGCGGATCCCGGATGTGGTGGTGCTGCCTTTGGAGCAGTGGCAGGAGATGGGATCCCGAGAGGCTTTGATTCGCTTGGAGGATCCGCCGCCGCTATTGGTGGTGGAGGTGGTGAGCGAATCCAGCCGGGCGGCGGACTACCGGGCCAAGCAAGCAGAGTATTGCGTTTTGGGGATCGGCGAGTATTGGGTTGTGGATCCCTTGGAGGAGAAGGTGAGCCTGCTGCTGCTTCATGAAGGCTGGTACGATGTGCTGGAGCTGAAGGGATCCGATCCGGTATCCTCAAAGGTCTTTCCCAAGCTGGAGTTGCAGGCGGGGGAGATCTTGGCTGCGGATTCGGGTTATTCTGGTAAAGCTACGGGGAGTTAGCTCAGTTGGTAGAGCGCTGCGATCGCACCGCAGAGGTCAGGGATTCGAGTTCCCTACTCTCCATCGCCCTCACCCCTGGCCCCTCTCCCAGCAGGAGAGGGGTGGTAGGATTTGCTTATTCCGTAGTGCTTCAGTAACCATGACGCCCGAGCAAGAACAGTGGCTGATTCAAGCCATCCAAGAGTTGCAAGCCTCCCAAAGAGAGCTGCAAGCCTCCCAAAAAGAATTGCAAGCTGCCCAGCAGGAGCTGCGTCTTGTCCAGCAAAACCAGCAGGTTTTGATTCAAGAGCTGCGGGAGGGACAGGCGATGCTGGCGCAGTTCTTTCGCGAGTCAATGGATCGGTTTGACGAGCGTACTCGGGCCATCGAACGCCGCACAGAAGCACTGGAACGGCGCACTGACGAGATGGCCCGAGAGATGCGGGAGATGCGGCAAGAGATTCGGGATCTGCGCCGCGACTTTTTGGAACGGCGGTAGCTTGGGCCCAAGCGCTCTGCGTTGCTAGTGTAACCATCCCCGGATCCTTCTCCCAGGAGGAGATTTAGGGTGGTAGGATTTCCTTGTTCTGTAGCGCCTTGGTAACCATGACACCTGAGCAAGAGCAGTGGCTGATTCGGGCCGTCCAGGAGTTGCAAGCTGCCCAGCAAAACCAGCAGGTTTTGATCCAAGAGCTGCGGGAAGGGCAGGCGATGCTGGCGCAGTTTTTCCGCGAGGCGCTGGATCGCTTTGACGAGCGCACCCGAGCCATTGAACGGCGCACGGAAGCTGTGGAGCGCCGCACCGAAGCTTTGGAACGGCGCACTGACGAGATGGCCCAAGAGATGCGGGAGATGCGGCAGGAGATTCGGGATCTGCGCCGCGACTTTTTGGAACGGCGGTAACTTGGGCCCAAGCGCTCTGCATTGCCGACGCCCTCACCCCCAGCCCCTCTCTCTCAGGGAGAGGGGAAATTGGCGGGATTTTGGGTAGGAAGGGATCCCACCTAGATTAATCTAGAGGAACTTTGTCTGGCCTCACTGGCATTTGCCCTTCCCCACGAGTTTGCCTATGTCTGTCATCCGTGCCCTCCACAGGCAGTTGGTAACCAAAGAGCGCTCTGCCGAAGAGATCGCCCGCGAGTACCTGGAGCGCCTGGCCCAACTGGAGCCGCAGCTTAAAAGCTTTATTACTGTAACCGAAGAACTGGCTCTGCAACAGGCCAAGGCGGTGGACGCCCGCATTCGGGCCGGGGAAGAGATTGGCCCTTTGGCCGGGATCCCGTTAGCTGTCAAAGACAACCTCTGTACCCAAGGGATCCGCACCACCTGCGCTTCCCGGATGCTGGAGGGGTTCATCCCGCCCTACGAGTCGACGGTGACGGCGCGGCTGGCGGCTGCCGGCATGGTGACGGTGGGCAAGACCAACCTGGACGAGTTTGCCATGGGCAGTTCTACGGAAAACTCGGCCTTTCAGCGCACCGCCAACCCCTGGGACCTGACGCGGGTGCCGGGGGGATCCTCAGGCGGGTCGGCGGCGGCGGTGGCGGCAGACCAGGCGGTGGTGGCCCTGGGATCGGATACGGGGGGATCGATCCGCCAGCCGGCGGCCTTCTGTGGCGTGGTCGGCCTCAAGCCCACCTATGGGCTGGTCTCCCGCTATGGGCTGGTGGCTTTTGCCTCCTCTTTGGATCAAGTGGGGCCCTTTGGGCGCACGGTGGAGGACGTGGCCCTGCTGCTGCAGGGGATTGCCGGCCATGACCCCCTGGATTCCACCAGCCTCAAGGTGGAGATCCCGGACTATAGCCAGGCCCTGATCCCCGAGATCAAAGGCTTCAAGATTGGAGTCATCCGCAACCTGCTGGGAGAGGGGTGTGGGGAAGAGACCCGCGCTGCCGTGCAAGCAGCCATCCAACACCTAGAGGAGCTGGGGGCGGAGATCCTGGAGATCGACTGCCCCAGCTTTCGCTACGGCCTGGCCACCTACTACATCATCGCCCCTTCGGAAGCTTCTTCCAATCTGGCCCGCTACGACGGCGTCAAGTACGGCCTGCGGGAACCCGCCGACTCGCTCTTGGCTATGTACGGCAAAACGCGCGCCCGCGGCTTTGGGCCGGAGGTGAAGCGGCGCATCATGATCGGCACCTATGCCCTCTCTGCCGGCTACTACGACGCCTACTACCTCAAAGCCCAGAAGGTGCGCACCCTGATCAAGCAGGATTTCCTCAGGGCCTTCGAGAAGGTGGATGTGCTGGTCAGCCCCACCACCCCCACGCCAGCCTTCAAAGCGGGGGAGCGGGAGGATCCCTTGAGTATGTACCTGTGCGACCTGATGACGATCCCGGTCAATTTGGCGGGCCTGCCGGGGCTGAGCCTGCCCTGTGGCTTTGCCAACGGTCTGCCCATTGGCCTGCAGATCATCGGCAACGTCTTGCAGGAGAGCAAGGTGCTGCGGGTGGCCTATGCCTATGAGCAGAGCACCGACTGGCACAAGCGGCGACCTCCCCTGGGACAGCCCCCCCTTGAGCAGGCCCAGGGAACCGCTCAACAGCCCAAAGCCAAGAGCAAGTCCACCAAGGGGAGCAAAAAATCCAAAAGCTGAGCCCACTAGGCCATGCCCATCTGGTTGGCTGCCGAGAAGCGCTCCATGAAGCGCAGGAAGCGCTCCCATTCTGCTTCTGTTTCCATGTCGTAGATCACTTCCAAGGCCTTGAATTCCCCGTTCAAGAACTTGGCTTTGATGTTGCGGGTGGTCAGCTCCCCTTCCTCGTCGATCATCCGCATGCCAAGGATGCTTTGCGTGTCGGACTTCAGCTCCTCAAAGCGAAAAATGGCGGATCCCCGCTTGCCGGTTTTGGATTTCAGCAACCGCACCTGCGTTGGCACTTCTGGAATACCGGGAGAAAACTCAATAGTGGCCATAATTTTTAAAAAAACTCATTCAAGTCATTATAGTTGTTCCAAACACGATGATTAAGACACTTTGTCGCTGACCCAAGCGATCCCCGCCCCTAGCGGCCCTCACCCCCAGCCCCTCTCCCAAGGGGAGAGGGGAGCTGGAGATCGATGGATAAGCTGTTTCCCAGCCATTTGCTAGGTGGGGATCGGATCCCTGGCCAGAAACTTTTTCAACTCCCAAGCGGCCATCTGCTCCAGGTGGTAACCGGCCTGGCGCTGCGCCTCGGCCACATCCGGGATCCGGTCACAGAGGGCAGCAACTCTAATGGGAAGGGGTCGGGCGGCCAAGTCGGCCCGGGCTGCCGGGGTGGCCTGGCCACAGAGAATCAGCAGGGGCTTCTGGGCCACCATGGCCTGCTCCAGCACCGCCCCCACTACCTTGCCCATGCTGCTCTGTTCGTCAAGGCGGCCCTCGCCAGTTACCACCAGATCGCAGCGGCGGAGACGCTCCGGCAGGGCCAAGTGCTGGGCCAAGAGCTGGATCCCGGACTCCAGGGTGGCGCCCAAAAAAGCCACCAATCCTGCCCCCAGCCCGCCGGCGGCGCCGGCCCCTGGGATCCCCTCCACGGCCCGGCCCAGATCCCGCTCCACCACCCTGGCCCACTGCTGCAGTGCCTGCTCCAATTGCCGCACTTGCTGGGGAGTGGCGCCCTTCTGGGGGGCAAAGACGGCAGCCGCCCCCAACGGGCCAGTGAGGGCGTTCTGCACATCGCAGAGGCCGCGGATGCGCTTGCCTTGCCAAATGCGCTGTTTAGGTGGCTCGATGCGCGCCAGGCGGGCCAGCTCCCCTCCCCCCCAGCCGATGGGATCCCCGGCCCCATCCAAGAGGCGATAGCCCAAGGCCTGCGCCATCCCCGCACCCGCATCGACGGTGGCGGATCCGCCCAGCGCTATCCAAATCTCGGCGATGGGATCCCGGCAGACGGCCCGCAACAGCTCCCCCAGGCCATAGGTGGTGGTGCGGGTGGGATCCCGCTGCTCAGGGGGCACCAAGGTCAGGCCGGCCACCTGGGCTACTTCCAGCAGCGCCCGCTCGCCTGCCACCCCGTACTCGGCCCAGACGGGATCCCCCAGCGGGCCAGTGACCCACAGCCCTCGTTTCTCTCCCCCCAGCGCCGGCAACAAGGTCTCCAGCGTGCCCTCGCCCCCATCGGCCAGGGGGAGTAGCTCCACCTTGGCCTTCGGCAAGACCTGGCGGATGCCCCGGGAGATGCTCTCCGCTGCTGCCTTGGCTGTCAGGGATCCTTTGAAGCTATCCGGGCAGATCAAAACCCGCCGAGGTGGGCGGCTGAACTCAGATCCCTGGTCTGGTGAACCCATACCCAGCATCAGCCCTAAAACGTCCTCGGCGGCAACAGAGAGGATGGATTGAACTTGGCTGCGGGCCCGCAAGGCTGAGCCCGGAGCTATTGGGCACTGCCCCCCTCCGCTGTTGGAGGTTGATCCGGTGTTGAAGGTTGGGGAGAGGGGACGGCGGCGGATGAGTTGCCCAAAGACTGCTCCAGGGCCAGACGCTGCTCCATCACCCGCAGAAAGTAGCCACCCATCATCGCCCCGGAGAGCATTTTTGCCAAGCTCTCGCGGTTGGTGATGATTTGAACGCCAAATTGGTCTGGCGGCAAACTGCCCACCAAGCTGCGAATGTTGTGGCCCAAGATCTCCAGCACCTCCGGCGACGAGTTGCGGGCGATGTCTTGAAAAACGCTGGGATCCTGAGACTGCAGATATTGCCAGAGCCGGTTGTTGGGGCTGGGCGTTTGCGCGGCCTCAAAACCAGGAATGAAATTGATCGGGCTCGACATGGAGTCACCAAGCTCCCCAAACACAGCAAATCTAGCCCAACTCGGAGCTGTTGGCCCCATTCCTTAGGCCTTCGCAGCTCCGCCAATTGGGCTATGTCAAACCTAACACCCGAGCCTCGCCGCCTTCGGTACGGGATCCCACCCCTTTGAGGCGGCAAATGCCGTACCTCGGGAGGCGCCGCCTCGGAGATCAACCGTCGGCCTCGGGGATCCCCTCTGCCGGCTCCTCTTCAGCTTCCGCCGGATCCCTGATAAACGAAGCGGGCACCACCGTCACTCCTACAATGCTGTCCTCCGGATCCAAGCGCTGCACCAGCACCCCTGTCGCCTCGCGAGACTGAGTGGGGATGGCCTTGGCCAACTGGCGCATGACAATGCCTCTGGCAGTTACCAACAGGATCTCGTCCTCGGCATTGACGATGCGCAGGGCAGCCAGCTCATCCGACTCCTGGCGGAACTTAGTGGCGATCACCCCCTTGCCGCCCCGGTTTTGCCGGCGGAAGTGGTCGATGGCCGAGCGCTTGCCCCGCCCTTCTTTGGTAATCACCAGCACCCAGGGGTTGGCCAGCCTCTCCCCCTCTCGCTCAGCGGCCATCACCGACTCGGCAAAGATGATGTCCATGCTGACGATGTCGTCGCCGGGGTTGAGGGTGATGGCCCGCACGCCGCGGGTGGCTCGCCCCAGGGGGCGCAGTTGCTCGTCATCTGCCCGGAAGCGGATGCACATGCCCTGGCGGGTCGCCATAACCACATCGTCGCTGGAGCGGGCGCGGCGCACCCAGCGCAGCTCATCGTTTTCCTCCAGAGAGATGGCAATCAGGCCGTTGGAACGCACATTGGCAAAGGCGCTGAGGGCCGTTTTTTTGATGTAGCCCGCTCGGGTGAGCATCACCAAGTATTCGTCGTCGCTGAACTCGCTCACGGGCACCATCGAGGTAACCCGCTCTTCCCGAGTGATGGGCAGCAACTGGACGATGGCGCTGCCGCGGGCGGTGCGGCTCCCCTGCGGGATCTCGTAGGCGGGCAGGGTATAGACCATCCCCCGATCCGTGAAAAAGAGGATAGTGTCGTGGCTGCGACAGGCAAAAAACTGCTCGATGGCATCGTCGTCTTTGATGCGGGCGCCGGCCTTGCCGCGGGTGGCCCGCCCCTGCACCTGGAACTCTTCAAGGTCCATGCGCTTGATGTAGCCCTGCTCGGTGAGGAAGATGACCGTCTCGCGGTTCTCGATCAGATCGGCAACCTTGAGCTCACAGTCTTCCAGGCAGAGGCGGGAGCGGCGCGGGCTGGCAAAGCGGCTCTTGAGCTGCTGCAGCTCTTCGCTGATGATCTGCATCACCCGCTCCCGGCGGGCCAAAATATCCCGCAAATCGGCAATTTGCCTCACCAAGTCTTCGTGTTCGGCCTGGATTTTCTCCGCTTCTAGGGCGGTGAGGCGGCGCAGTTGCATCTGTAAAATGCCATCGGCTTGCGCTTCGCTCAGGCCCAACGTTGCCTGCAACTCAGCTCGGGCTGTGGCGGCATCGGCGGCTCCGCGGATGAGGGCGATCACCCGATCCAACTGCCCCAAAGCCAAAAGGTAGCCCTGCAAGAGGTGATCCCGCTCTTCGGCTTTCTGCAGCTCGTAGCGGGTGCGCCGCTCGATCACCTCTGCCCGAAAATCCAAGAAAGCCTGCAGTGCGTCCCGCAGCGTCAGGGTGCGCGGCTCGCCGTTGAGGATGGCCAGCATGTTGACCCCGAAGTTGCTCTGCAGGGGGGTTTGCTTGTAGAGGTTGTTGAGCACCACCTGAGGCTGAGCATCCCGCTTCAGCTCGATCACCACCCGCATGCCCTCGCGGTCGCTTTCGTCGCGGATGTCGGCAATGCCCTCCAGTTTTTTCTCGTTGACCAGCTCGGCAATTTTTTCAATCATGGCTGCCTTGTTGGTTTGGTAGGGCAGCTCGGTGATGATGATGGCCTCCCGCGTCGGTCGGCCCCGCTGCTCGATGGTCTCCACCGTGGCCACCCCCCGCAAGGTGATGGAGCCGCGCCCGGTAGTATAGGCTTCGCGGATGCCTTCCTGGCCCATGATCAGCCCGCCGGTGGGGAAATCGGGGGCCGGGATCCACTGCATCAGCTCCAGGCTGGTCAGGTTGGGGTTGTGGATGAGGGCGATCAGGCCGTCCACCAGCTCTCCCAGGTTGTGGGGCGGGATGTTGGTGGCCATGCCCACGGCAATGCCAGAAGAACCGTTCAACAGCAACTGCGGGATCCGCGCCGGCAGCACCAGCGGCTCCTGCTGGGATCCGTCGTAGTTGTCGATGAAGTCGACGGTGTTGGCGTCGATATCCTGCAGCAGGGCTTCCTGGGCAAAAGCGGTGAGGCGGCACTCGGTGTAGCGCATGGCCGCCGGCGGGTCGTTGTCGATGGAGCCGAAGTTGCCGTGCCCGTCCACCAGGCGCTCCCGCATGGAGAAGTCCTGGGCCATGCGCACCAGGGCTTCGTAAACCGCCTGATCCCCGTGGGGATGGTATTTCCCGATCACATCCCCCACGACGCGGGCGCACTTGCGAAAAGGGCGATCCGCCGTCAGGCCCAACTCGTGCATAGCGTAGAGGATGCGGCGATGCACCGGCTTGAGGCCGTCGCGGGCATCCGGCAGAGCCCTCCCGACAATCACGCTCATGGCGTATTCCAGGTAGGACTGCGCCATCTCCCGCTGCAGGTCGGTGGAGATGATGCGCGCGGTCAATTCGTTGTCGCTCATGGGTGGGGGTAGAGGTGAGGGATCCCGGTCGGCTTGGGCGCGGGCACGGTTCGAGGTTACAAAGCTGTCGCAGCAGCAATCGCCATTGCCGGCCAACGGTCGGCAACCCAGGAAACTAAAATAAAGTGCGCCTGCGTCTAGTCTACCATTGCCTTTTGCCGGGGCAGAGGGAGTTGCCCGGAGCTGCCCCCTGTCCCAAGGGGATCCCTGAAGACATTTATAGATAAAAATCTATCCTCTGATCGGGGCGTTATGGTAACGCTCAATGATAGGCTGCCTATAGCATTGAGGGCAGTGGGGCATGTTGGGCCAAGTGACGGGGCAAGGTGGGGGAGTGCTGGCTTGGCGTCGGCGTCTGAGCCTAGAAAACTGGCGTGGGGATCTCTTCGGTGGCCTGACGACGGCTATTGTCTCGCTGCCGATGGCCCTGGCCTTTGGGGTGGCTTCTGGTGCCGGGCCGGTGGCGGGCTTGTATGGGGCGGTGTGTGTGGGCTTTTTTGCTGCCCTGTTCGGCGGCACTCCCACCCTCATCTCCGAGCCCACCGGGCCGATGACGGTGATGATGACGGCAGTCATTGCCAAGGTTACCGCCAGCTATCCGAACCAGGGACTGGGGCCGGCCTTCACGGTGGTGATGGTGGGGGGCCTGTTTCAGGTGCTGTTTGGATCCCTGAAGCTGGGCAAATACATCACCCTTATGCCCTACAGCGTCATCTCCGGCTTTATGTCGGGGATCGGCTGGATCATGATTTTGCTGCAGATCCCGCCCCTTTTGGGCCACGCCAGCCAGGGGGGAGTGATCGGGGCGGTGCAGAACCTGCCGACCTACCTGCTCAATCTCAAGTTCCCGGAACTGGGGTTGGGGCTGCTGACCCTTGCGATCCTCTTTGGCTATCCCAAGCCTTGGCGAAGAGTGGTGCCGCCCCAGTTGGTGGCCCTGGTGCTGGGAACGCTGGTGGCCAACTTGTTCATGGCTGACTGGGATTTGCGGCGCATCGGGCCCATCCCCACCGGCTTGCCCCAGGTGCAATGGCCGCAGTTGCCCTTTGCTTCCCTGGCCAGCTTGGTGTTGGACGGGGTGGTGCTGGGCATGCTGGGCTGTATCGACACCCTCTTGACGGCGGTGATTGCCGACAACCTCACCCGCACCCGCCACGACTCCGACCAAGAGCTGATCGGGCAGGGGATCGCCAACCTGGTCTCCGGCTTCCTGGGGGGCTTGCCGGGGGCGGGGGCGACCATGGGCACGGTGGTGAATATCCAGTCAGGGGGACGTACGCCCTTGGCGGGCATCACCCGCGCCCTCATCCTCTTGATGGTGGTGCTGTTTGCCGCTCCCCTCACCCAAGGGATCCCGATGGCGGTGCTGGCGGGGATCGCCTTTAAGGTGGGGGTGGATATCCTCGACTGGAGCTTCCTGAAGCGGGCCCACCGCCTCTCCCTCAAAGGGGCAGCCATTATGTACGGGGTGATGTTCATGACGGTGTTCGTGGATCTCATCGCCGCCGTGGGGGTGGGGGTATTTGTGGCCAATTTGCTCACCATTCAGCGTCTGAGCGAGCTGCAAGCGGAAGAGGTGAAAGCCATTACCGATGCGGACGATGCCGTAGATCTCACCCCGCGGGAAAAGGAATTGCTGCGCCAGGGCCGCGGTCAGGTGTTGCTATTTTACCTGAGCGGGCCCATGATCTTCGGGGTTTCCCAGGCCATTTCCCGCCAACACCAGGCGGTGGCCTCCTGCCAGGCTTTGGTCTTGGATTTGTCCGATGTGCCGATGCTAGGCGTTTCGGCGACGCTGTCCTTGGAAAATGCCATCCGCGAAGCTCTAGATCAACGCAAACAGGTGTGGATCGTCGGGGCCAAGGGTCGGATCCGGCAGCGCTTGGAAAGCCTGCATCTGCCCTTGCCGGCAGAGCGATTTGTGGAGAGCCGGGAGGCCGCTTTGGCCGAGGCCGTCGCCCAGTTGGGCTTGCCGCTAGAACCCAGCCCCCTGGTTTGAGCCCTCCGATGAGCCCAACAAGAAAGCTGCAGACTTCGTTTGCCGGATCTGGGTCAGTTCTGGATCTATGCACTGGAAAGGTCGGGTTGCCTACTTGGCAACCCTGCATCGCAAAGAGCAGGTGATCGGCCCTCTCTTGGCCCACCACCTGGGGATCCAGGTGCAAGTGATACCTCTGGACACCGACCAACTGGGCACCTTCTCGCGGGAGCGGCCTCGGCCAGGGGATCCCATCCACACCCTACGCCTGAAAATTGAGAGAGCCCGCCAAGCTCATCCCGCCTCTTTGGTTTTGGCCAGCGAGGGATCCTTTGGCCCCCACCCCCAGATCCCTTGGATCCCTTGGAATCAGGAGTGGGTCATGCTCAGGGTTTTTGAACCCGGCGCGGAGCCCTTGGAGCTGGTCGGCTATGCAGAGAGCACCCAAACCAATTTCAGCCATCGCTGGGTGCAGAGCTGGGCAGAAGCGCTGGACTTTGCCCAAAGGGCGGGTTTTCCCCAGCACGCCCTGATCGCCCTCGACCGGCCAGAAAAGCCCCAGGTTATCCACAAAGGAATCCAAGACGAAGCAACCCTGAAGCAGGTGGTGGGGGAGCTGCTGGCTCGGCAGGGTGGCCTGCATCTGGAAACCGACATGCGGGCCCTGTACAACCCAACCCGGCTCCAGGTTATCGCAGCCGCCACCCAAAACCTAATCGCCAAAGCCCAAAGCCTGTGCCCGGCCTGCGGCACTCCTGGCTACTGGCAGATCCGCTCGGTCTCTGGACTGCCCTGCGGCCAATGTGGCGCCCCCACCCCCGTGGCCAAGGCTTGGGTATATGGCTGTGCTCGCTGTTCCCACACCCACACCGAGCCTGTGGCAGAGCCCTGGGCAGATCCCGCTCAGTGCGCCTTTTGTAACCCCTAACTTGTCTTGAGAAGGATCCCGGCGCCAGCTCCAACTCGATGTATTTCGGTGCAAGGGCAAGGCTTGGGAGACTTGCTATAAAAAAGGGATCCGCAGTGGCGGATCCCTAAGTTGTTTTTAACCTAGGCAGGACAGCAAGGGGTTAGAAGGTAAACACTGCCCGCAGAGCGCCCACACCAATGGTTGGGTCGTTGTCCCCAGGTAGAGCACCATTGGGGTTGCTCACAAAGTAGGCTGCCGGGGTAAGGGTGAGGTACTCGTTCACCGGGAAGCTGTAGTAAACATCCACAATGAACGGGCGGGTATCCCAAACTCCTTCATTTTTGGTGGTCACAATTGGCTGGCCAAAAACCACACCCCCTTGAGCACCCTCAATGAACAGATCTGGGAAGGCAAAGCCAAACAGGAATCCGTTAAAATCTTCATCACCCGGATCGATGGTGCCAGCCGGTACCACATTGGGCAAGTTGTAATCCACATTGCCAGCAGTAAACCAGCCAGATACGATGACGCGGGGGGTAATCTCCCAGTTGGCAGCCACAGAAAAGGCGTTCACCCGTGCAGAGGTGGACACATTGGTTACTCTCAGAGGGCCACGGAAAAGAGCTGTACCGTTGGCCAAGAACTCAGGGCCATCGTTTGCCGTCTGCAGATAGGTACTGGCAAACTGCAGGTAAATCTCTAGATTTTCATTCGGCAGGAAGCCCAGCTCTACCGCGTGGGCACTGTCGCTACCGGTTATACCGCTGTCGCCGAAGCCCTTGCCCAAGGCTTGAGCGTTCCTGGTGCTGTAGCTGTAGGCCAAGCGCAGTTGATCGGAAAGGCGGTAGCGGAAGCCAAACAGAGCTCCACCTGGCACATCCGCCGTGGAGTTGGGAGCATCAGCAAAGTCGGAGAGAGCTTCGAAGGGTGTGCTGTAGTTGAATACATCGAACACACCTGAGCCAACGATACCCGTGTAGATGGTAGCTGCTCGGTTGAAAGCTGGGAATTGGTAGATCAGCTTGGCCAGGGTGAAAGTGCCGCCGCCACGGCCGCCAAACTCAAGGCCGGGATCCCCATCAAAGAACTCAGTCACAGCATCGCGAGCTTGGAGACGAATGCGCAGGCGATCGCGACCCACAAAAGAAGCATCGAAGTTCAAGCGTACCCGATAGGGAAGAGTCATGTTGGCTTGGTTTTGCTCTGCTACTACCTTCCCATCAACAACTCTGTCTTCCGTGAGAGCGCTGCCTACAACAGCGGCGATGACTTGGGCATTCAACTTGGTAACCGGGTTGAAGACCTTCCCTTTCAAATCAGTAACATCGGCTTCCAGGGCATCCACCCGCCCGCGCAGGGCTGCCAGCTCAGCAGCAAATTCCTCTTGCAAGCGCTGCAGAGTGGCCAAGTCTTCCTTGGAGACTTTGTCGGCCAAACCGGCTGCAATCAACTCATTGATGCGATCCAAGCAGGCGTTCATACCGGCGGCAAACTCAAAGCGAGTCATGGCCCGGTTGCCGCGGAAGGTGCGGTCAGGGTAGCCGGCAATACAACCGTAGCGCTCCACCAAGGATTGCAGGGCTTGGAAGGCCCAGTCGGTGGGCTGCACATCCGAAAGCTCAGAGATGGAGGTGACCGGCCCGGTAGCTTGGGCATAAGCCACTCCAGGGGTCAGGATCGCTGCTGCACCCAGAGTGCCGGCCAGCAGCGTTTTCCAGTAGTTCGCGTGTTTCACGGGCATGTTTCTCTCCTTGTTCTTTTCCTCACACCTTTTTGGCTGTAGGGATGTCTTCTAGAGGTAACCAATTGCCTAACTCAAGAACAAGTCTGGCAACTGCGGACTTCGGTGAAGACATGATGTGGAGATTATGATACAGCCGAAGTCCACATCCTCTTGCTGTCCGGCCTGCCCTACAGTTAATGCGGTGTCCCCACATCTGTGGCCAAGACATGGGTATCTGTTCCCGCCATTCTCACACCTACACCGAGCCTGTGGCAAAGACCTGGGCAGATCTCACGCAGTGCGCTTTTTGTAGCCCATGGCCTCGTCTTAAGCTCAACCTCAAGCTCTTCAATGTCAGCATCCTTATCCCCACAGAGGAGTTGATTATTCTTATTCAATGAAGGGATCCAACCCAGTGGATCCCTACTTAGCAACTTGGATGTCAGCGCAGGGATTTTAAGAACTAGAAAGTAAACACAGCTCGCAAAGCCCCCACGCCAATGGTTGGGTCGTTGTCTCCGGGTCTGCCGCCATTGGGGTTGCTCACAAAGTAGGCAGCAGGCGTTAGAGTAATGTACTCGTTGACCGGGAAGCTGTAGTAGACGTCCACAACGAAGGGGCGAGTATCCCACACTCCGTCGTTGTCTGTGGTCACGATTGGCTGCCCAAATACAATCCCGCCTTTGGCACCCTCCACAAAGAGGTCAGGGAAAACAAAGCCAAAGAGGAAACCATTAAAGTCTTCCTCTCCCGGATCAACAGTACCAGCCGGTACCACATTGGGCAGGTTGTAATCCACATTGCCAGCCGTAAACCAGCCAGACAAGGTAATGCGAGGGCTGATTTCCCAGTTGGCTGCGACTGTAAAGGCGTTTACCCGCGCAGAGACATTGACCTGCGTTCTTCTTACCGGTCCACGGAAGAGACTTTTACCCGTGGCCAGGAAGGTGGGGCCGTCGTTCGCCTGCTGCAGGTAGGTGGAAGCAAATTGGAGGTAGAACTCCAGACCCTTTGTCGGCAAGAAGCCCAGCTCGACGGTGTGAGCGCTATCATCACCTGTTAAGCCACTATCGCCAAAGCCTCTCCCCAGAGCTTGACCTCTTCTGGTGCTGTAGGCGTAGGCTAAACGAAACTGGTCGCTCAAACGGTAGCGAAAACCAAATAGGGTTCCGCTGGGCACATCTGCCGTAGAGTTGGGAGCATCGGCAAAGTCCGACAGGGCATCAAAGGGCGTGCTGTACTGCAGAACGCTCGACACTCCCGTACCCGTAATGCCCGTGTAGATAGTAGCAGCGCGGTCGAAAGCAGGGAATTGATAAACCAGCTGGGCAAGGGTGAAGGTACCACCTGCACCCCCCTGGAAGCCAACGCCTGGGTCACCCTCAAAGAAGGTAGTAACCGCATCGCGAGCTTGTAGGCGGATACGCAAGCGATCCCGGCCAACAAAGGAGGCATCGAAGTTCAGGCGTACCCGATAGGGAAGAGTCATGTTTGCCTGATTTTGCTCGGCTACCACTCTTCCTTGTACGACCCGGTCTTCTGTAAGAGCGCTACCAAGAATTGCGGTAATGACCTGAGCGTTAAGCTTGGTAACTGGGTTGAAGATCTTCCCTTTCAGATCGTTAATCTCAGCCTCTGCCGCATCCACCCGCCCGCGCAGGGCTGCCAGCTCAGCAGCAAATTCCTCTTGCAAGCGCTGCAGAGTGGCCACGTCTTCCTTGGAGACTTTGTCGGCCAAACCGGCTGCAATCAACTCATTGATGCGATCCAAGCAGGCGTTCATACCGGCGGCAAACTCAAAGCGAGTCATGGCCCGGTTGCCGCGGAAGGTGCGGTCAGGGTAGCCGGCAATACAACCGTAGCGCTCCACCAAGGATTGCAGGGCTTGGAAGGCCCAGTCGGTGGGCTGCACATCCGAAAGCTCAGAGATGGAGGTGACCGGCCCGGTAGCTTGGGCATAAGCCACTCCAGGGGTCAAGACTGCCGCTGCACCCAGGGTGCCAGCCAGCAGCGTTTTCCAGTAGTTCGCGTGTTTCGCGGGCATGTTTCTCTCCTTGTTCTGTGTCCTCACACCTGTCTCGGCTGTGGCGATGTCTTCTAGAGGTAGTCAACTGTCTAACTCAAGCACGAGTCTGACAACTGCGGACCCTCGAAAAACATGGTACAGCCCTGTTTCACATCGTCTACCACTTTACACACTTTTTCTTTTTGAATGAGACTCAACGTGAGGCTCAACGGCGGCAGACGCTCCAGGCCCCATACCCATTACTTTACCTCAGGGATCCGACCCTGACTAGCGGGTGCACGCCAAAGCCGAGACAGAGCTCCTAAGTCGCGGGCTGAAGCGGGGATGGGCGGTACCGGACTCGAACCAGTGACATCCTGCTTGTAAGGCAGGCGCTCTACCGCTGAGCTAACCGCCCTGGGGGATCCCAGTCCACCGAGTTTAGCATTCCCAAAGAACTATTTCCCCATGCCCAGGCTTTGCGCCTTCTGGTACACCTTCCCCTCGGTCAGGAGGGAGGGGGCGATGCAGATCTCCACCTGCTGCATTTCTCGGAGATTGGCAGCCCCCAGGGTGGCCATGCTAGTGCGCAGAGCACCCCAGAGGTTGTGGGTGCCGTCGTCCAGGCGGGCGGGGCCGCACAAGATCTCTTCCAGGGTGCCGGTGGATCCCACGCGGATGCGGGTGCCGCGGGGCAAGATGGGGCTGGGGGTGGCCATGCCCCAGTGAAAGCCGCGACCGGGGGCCTCATAGGCGCGGGCCAAGGGGGATCCGATCATCACTGCATCGGCTCCACAAGCGATGGCCTTGCAAATGTCGCCACCGGTCACCAATCCCCCATCGGCAATCACAGGGACATAGGTGCCGGTTTCCGCCAAAAACTGCTCCCGTGCAGCGGCACAGTCGGCAATCGCTGTAGCCTGTGGTACCCCCACCCCCAACACGCCGCGGGAGGTACAGGCAGCCCCCGGGCCGATCCCCACCAAGACACCGGCAGCTCCGGCCTGCATCAGCTCCAAGGCAACATCGTAGGTAACGCAGTTGCCCACCACAACAGGAATGGGCATCGACCGGCAAAATTGGGCCAGATCCAGCAGTTCCATGCCTTCGGGAACCTTGTGGTGAACGGAAACCACCGTGGCCTGAACGAAAAACAGATCCCCCCCGGCTTCAGCCACCAGGGGGCCATATTCAGCTGCGTGGGCGGGCACACAGCTAGCGGCCGCGATGGCGCCGGCCGCTTTGATTTGGCGGATGCGCTCTTGGATCAGCTCCGGCTTGACCGGCTCGCTGTAGAGGCGCTGCATCAGGGGAACGAACTCGTCTTTGCCGACCGCGGCAATCTGATCCAGCACCTCGTCGGGATCGGCGTAGCGGGTTTGGATCCCGTCCAGGTTGAGCACGCCCATTGCCCCCAGCTTGGAGAGCAAGATGGCCATCTTGACGTCCACCACGCCGTCCATGGCGCTGGCGATGATGGGGATGGGCCGTTGGATCCCTCCCAGGGTGAAGTGGGTGTCCACCAAGCTGGGATCCAGGGTTCGCCTGCCCGGCACCAGCGCGATCTCATCCAGCCCGTAAGCGCGTCTTGCCTGCCGATTGCGCCCCAGTTGTGCGTTCATTTCCCTCCCCTCTGACAGGATCCCTTCTTCCTATCATGCCGCCAACGTGTGATTTGAGACTAGCAAGAGCCGGGTTTTCCCTCCGGTTTAGCTTCGCTTGTCTCTGCCTCAACGGAAGTCTGGCCGGTCTGGCAGAAGCCATACCCTCGCCCGAGTTAAAGCCCTTGTGGAGTTTCCGGCGAGGAAACAGGGCTCTTCCCTTGCAATGAGGGGGGCAGGGGAGTGAAAATGTGGCCTTCTTGCAGGTTGCCGAAGCTGTGGCAGCGCTCGGATCCCCAGCGGAAGCCGTAGAGGGCGATGTAGGCGCACATTAAGGCATCGACTTGGTCTTCGTAGTTTTTGAGTTGGCGGCCCCTAAGGGATCCCACCTCCACTTGGAGCAGGGGCTCGTGGCCTTGCAGAGACGGATCGGCGCTGGCCAAGGCGCGCAGATGTTGCTGGTACAGCCGCCACGCCTGTTCTCGTTGCAGCCAGGTGCGGCGGGGACGCGCTTTGTAGGGGAGGCTGCGGCTGAGGCCAAACAGGCTCACCATGGCGCTGTGGGGGAAGACTTCGGTGATCTGCCGGGCCAGGGATCCCTGCTCGATGCTGGCCTGCTCGCGAAAGCCATAACGGGAGAGAGCTTGCACCAGGGCCTCCCCTCGCACCTGGCCGTTTTTGGCCAAGAGGCGGCGGTTGGCCGGGTGGGCGCCAGCGGCATAGGCGCGAAACACCCGGTTCAGCTCGGCTTCCGCCCGCCGCTGGCCGCTGGGGTTGGGGACGCGCAGGGGGGCATCCACCGCCACCAGGCAGGGATCCCCTCCCGCTTGGGCTTGGATGTAGTCCACAATCTCCTGGTCGGTTTGCAAGAGGCGGTTGTCCCGCAGGTGGCCCGTCAGGTTCGGGGCTTGGGGATCCCCGCTCTCAACCTCCAGCGTTGCCACGCCAGAGGGGTTGCGGGCCGACCAGGCCAGGTCTAGGCCAATGCAGATTAACCGTGCCACGCCGCCTTCTCCTTCCGTTAGTAGGATGGCTCGCCCTCACCCCCCGGACGCCTGGGAGAGGGAAATGCCCAAGAATAAAGGGATCCCAGCCGGGATCCCGGAAGATGGTTGCTCTGACAAGGCAGCAGACTTTCCGCTAGCTGGCGAAGCCTCTGCCTCTTCCTGCCCGAAGATTAGTAGTCGTAGTCATCCACGCCGCCGCCACCGCCAGCGGGCTTGTTGCTCTTGGGCTCCGGCTTGTCCACCACGATGGCCTCGGTGGTGAGCACCATGCTGGCAATCGAGGCGGCGTTTTGCAGGGCAGAGCGAGTGACTTTGGCCGGGTCAACGATGCCCGCCTCAAACATATCCACATAGGCGTCGTTCTGGGCGTCGTAACCCACCGTGAAGGGTTTCTCTTTCACCCGCTCCAGCACGATCGAGCCGTTCTGGCCGGCATTCTCGGCAATGCGGCGCAGCGGAGCGCCCAGCGCGCGGGCAACCAGCATGGCCCCTACCAGCTCATCGCCGGACAAGTTGGCCTGCGCCCACTCCGTTACCGCCGGCATCAGGTGCGCCAGGGTAGTGCCGCCGCCGGGGACGATCCCCTCTTCCACCGCCGCCTTGGTGGCGTTGATGGCATCTTCCAGGCGCAGCTTGCGATCCTTCATCTCAGTTTCGGTGGCCGCGCCCACTTTGATCACCGCCACACCGCCGGAGAGCTTGGCCAGGCGCTCTTGCAGTTTTTCTTTGTCGTAGGTGGAGTCGGTTTCTTCAATTTGGCGACGGATTTGCTCACAGCGGGCTTTGACAGCCGCTTCGTTGCCTTCCGCCACGATGGTGGTGTGGTCTTTGGTTACCGTGACGCGACGGGCCGAGCCGAAGGAGTCGAGACGGGCGTTCTCCAGCTTCAGGCCGCGCTCTTCGCTGATGACCTCACCGCCAGTGAGGATGGCGATGTCTTCCAGCATGGCCTTACGGCGATCCCCAAAGCCAGGCGCTTTCACCGCCACCACGCTCAGCACGCCCCGCAGCTTGTTCACCACCAGAGTGGCCAGGGCTTCTTTCTCGATGTCTTCGGCGATGATCAGCAGCGGACGACCGGCGCGGGCCACTTGCTCCAGCACCGGCACCAGGTCTTGTACCAGGGTGATTTTCTTATCGGTAATCAGGATGTAGGGGTTTTCCAGAACCGCCTCCATCCGCTCCGTGTCGGTGACGAAGTAGGGGGAGATGTAGCCTTTGTCAAAGCGCATCCCCTCCGTCACTTCCAGCTCAGTGGTCATGGACTTGCCTTCTTCCAGGGAGATCACCCCTTCGCGGCCCACTTTGTCCATGGCCTCGGCGATCATGCGGCCCACTTCCTCATCGTTGCCGGCGGAAATGGCCGCCACCTGGGCAATGGCTTTGGAGTCTTCCACCGGGCGGGCATGTTCGGCGATCTTGTCCACCAGGAACTTCACGGCTTTGTCGATGCCGCGCTTGAGGGCAATCGGGTTGGCGCCGGCGGCCACGTTTTTCAGCCCTTCTTTAACCATGGCGTGGGCCAGGACGGTGGCGGTGGTGGTGCCGTCCCCAGCCGTGTCATTGGTCTTGGAAGCCGCCTGACGGATCAAGGAGACGCCAGTGTTTTCAATGTGGTCTTCCAGCTCGATCTCTTTGGCGATGGTTACCCCATCGTTAACAATTTGGGGTGCGCCAAACTTCTTCTCCAGCACGACGTTGCGCCCTTTGGGACCCAGGGTAACGGCTACGGCTTCTGCCAAAATATCCATGCCGTGCTCTAGGGCGCGGCGGGCTTCTTCACTGAAGATGATTGATTTGGCCATAGTCAACCTCTCCGATGCAAATGCAGGTAAGGGTGAAACAGAGTCTTAAGGATTCAATCGTTCGTTGAACTGCTGCTGAATCACTGACTATTACTGAACAATGGCGAGAATGTCCCGCTCGGCCAACAGCACATATTCATCGCTGCCCAGCTTGACTTCGGTTCCGGCATACTTGGAGTAGAGCACTTTGTCGCCGGCTTTCAGTTCCATCGGGAT
>Ga0308395_1000498_pt1 | contig 30592 bp, 27 predicted proteins | sample Hotspr20SampleP4_FD_202097 | JGI IMG/M metagenome (GOLD analysis project Ga0308395, IMG submission 202097) | Hot spring phototrophic mat microbial communities from Mushroom Spring, Yellowstone National Park, Wyoming, United States - 20050930_P4 ...
AAGAGTACCCCCCTCGGTTATCTCTATAGCCTTTTTTATAATCTCCATCTGCTTCTCATTTATATCTTCTGAATAATTAATATCACTTGGAATAAGTATCTTAACCTGTCTTTCATAGTCAAAAACAGAGGGCAACATTAAGGTTTCAACATCTTTAATTTTAATGGATTCTTTAAAGACAGAAAAGTCATTCTCTATAGACAGGGTTGCTGAACAAAAAATTGCTGTATTTATTCTTTCTTTCATAACACTTGAAAACTCATCGAAGGGATCTATTGGCACTCTATGGATAACAAAAGAGTTTTTGCTTTTATCAACATCTATCCATTCAACAATGTCTTCTGGACACCCCTTGTATAAAACTTCTAAAAAACTTAAAACAGCGACAAGATAATCAGCAGTATTTTCTAACTGTTTTAAGAGCAAAGGCCTTTTTTCTTCAACCCTATCCTTTTTTCTTATTTCTTTTACAGCCTTTAATATATTGTCTGCAAAAATTTTTATATCTTCCTCAATCTCTACAAAAAATTCTTTTTCAATGATAGGGCTCGTAACTCTTAAAGAGTCTTTTTCTTTCTCCGTTTTTTTTGACAATTCAGAATAAACTCCAAACAAAAATGTTTCCAACTTTTGGCTAAAAAACCTTGTATTTTCAATAAGAGAGGCAACTATTTCCTTTTCTTCTGTAATATCTAGTAATTTTTTTAAAACACCACTTGCCTTCTTACCTTCATAATACAGTCTATTAACCTTGTTTTTTATAGAGTAGGAACTTATTACCTCTTCAAGAGAAAGATATGCCGCTTTTTTTAAATTATGGGCTTCATCAAAAACTATCCTTGTTGTCTTTGGTAGTAATGAAAAAAACTCTCTTTCATCAATAAGGCTTAATATAGTAAGAGAATGGTTAGATATAATTATATCAGAAGAAAATGCTTTTTGTTTTGCCATGTTATAAAAACACGTCTTAAAGTATTTACACTTTTTGTGCAGGCAAGTATCAGGTGTCGAACTTATTTCTTGATATATTTGAGAAATTATTTGAAAAGGCAACTCCTCCAGGTCTCCATTAGAGTTTTTTGCCCATTCTCTTATCTCTTCATATATAGTTTTATCTTCAAAGAGTGAATCAGATATAGCCTCATCAAGTTTATTTTTACAAAGATAATTGCCCCTACCTTTTATTATAGAATAAGAAAATCTTTGCTCCAAGTTGTTTTTTAAGAAAAAAAGATCTTTATCTACAAGCTGATGCTGAAGATTTTTGGTATAAGTAGATATTATAACTTTTTCTCTATTGATAATTGCCCAAAAAATTGATGGTATCAAATAAGATAAAGACTTGCCAGTACCAGTTGGTGCCTCAATTATAACTTTTTTATTTTCATTAAAAGCATCTAACACCTTTTCTGCCATTTTTATTTGAGACTCTCTCTCTTCAAAGTCATCAATTGAAGAAAAAGGGCCATCTTTTTTAAAGTATTTTAGAATATCCTCTTTTTTTATTTTTTTTACTTCTCTTTCTGAGAAAGGCAAAAAAAATATTATTCTTGCAACAGTAACATCATTGTTAATTATAACAGAACTTATCCCTGACATATTCATGAGTTTTTCTGCAAGATAAAGGTCTTGATCACTCGGAATAAGAGAACCATTTGGATGATTGTGAATCACAGCATCACAAGAATAAGCCTTAAGTAAGAACACAGGGGTAAGATCAAAGTTTCCAAATGTTATTGCCTCAACCTCAGTTATCTTTTGCTTTGTCTCATCAAAATATCCTGCAAAAAACACTTCTGTTCCTTTTGCTTCCTCTATTGTTTTTCTCATAAAAGAGATTGCAGAATCTGAAAAGATTAAACTTACTTCTTTTTCCAAAATTAGAAACTCCAAAATTGTTTTTTAAAGACTATAATTATAAAAAACATTATAAATAAAAAAATTAAAAATCCTTTGATATTATAAAAATCCAATTATTTTCCAAAAACATATTTTTTAAAAATAAAGTTTCCCGAGGAAAACCTCGTTGATTTAAAAATCAATCAGTAAGGGAAAACAAAACTTTTTAAACTAAAAAACCTAAAAATACTCTTTAATTTTTTGTTTCACGTGAAACATATTCTTTTATTGTTTTTAATAAGTCCTCTGCCTCACTTTCTTTATATGACCTAAATATTGTATACTTCTTTTCTGGTTTCAAGAAAAACCCAATGTTCTGCCCCTTGACTGCCAAAACTAAAAAACCTGCCTCCCCTTCTTTCAGCCTGTAGTCTATAATATCATCCAAAGACAATAACCATCTTTTTCTAAAGATAAAAACCTTTTCTATCAACAATAACCTCTTTTCAAAATCAAAAACCACTCTATATTTATGGAATATAAAAACAAGTGATGAGCAAGCTATAAAAAAAGAAACTATAGAGACTATTAACCTACTGTTTGGACTTGAAAAAAACACAATTAATGAAAGAAAAAACAGTATAGTGGAAAAATATAAAAATCCTCTTTTATTCGTCCCTTCCTTTTTTATCGATATTGAATTAATGTTTTTATCCACTTTTGTTAGATCAAATGACATACCATCTCCTTTTAAACCGGATCGTTTTCTAATGGATTATAACCTGGTTTTACATAAAGATTAGAGTTTATTATTTCATTCTTAAAAAGATCTATCCACTTTTCTTGGGGAATCTCCTCTATAGATATAGAAAAAGCAGATTCATCAACACCTAAAACCTCAACTGCTGTCTTTAATATCTTCTCTGCCAGTAATTTCTTCTTCTCCTCAGGTCTTCCAGGATACATCTTGATTACTATATGAGGCATTATATACTCCTTTAATAAGGTTTAATTAAATTTATTAAAAATAAAATTTCTAGAGACAGGAGATTTGAATGGATATAAAAAGTTATGTTCAGGAAATGGCTCAAAGGTCAAAAAATGCTTATATGAAAAGTGTTGGGATAAAACCTGAAATCAAAAACAAAGCATTATCATATATTGCAGAACTTATAGATAAAAATAGAAATAATATAAAAAGTGAAAATACAAAAGATATGAATAATGGACAAAAAGAGGGATTATCTTCTGCTATGCTTGATAGGCTCCTCTTAAATGATAAAAGAATAGACGCTATGATTGAGAGTTTAAACTCTGTTATTTCTCTACCTGACCCAATAGGAGAAGTATATGATGAAAAGAAACTCAGTAATGGTTTGTTAATAGGAAAACAGAGGATACCATTAGGTGTAATAGGTATGATATATGAGTCAAGGCCAAATGTCACTGTTGAGGCATCATCTCTTACAATAAAGTCTTCAAATGCAATAATACTAAGAGGTGGAAGTGAGGCTATAAACTCTAACAAGATACTCGGGAAAATAATAAAAGAAGGTCTTATGAAGGCAAGTCTACCAGAAGATATGGTCAATGTTATAGAAATAACAGATAGAGAAACAGTTTTGCACCTTATAAGAATGGAAGGGCTTGTTGATGTAATAATACCTAGAGGTGGGGAGAGCCTTATAAAGTTTGTATCAGAAAACTCTCTATTACCTATAATAAAACATGATAAGGGAGTATGTAGTCTCTTTGTAAACTATGATGCTAATAAAGAAATGGCTGAAAATATAGCTATAAATGCTAAAGTTCAAAGACCAGGGGTATGTAATGCTATTGAAAATCTTTATATACATAAAGACTACCCTTACAAAAAAGAACTCATTGAGGCACTCATTAATAAAGGAGTAAAGGTAAAGGGTTATAAGGAAGCTGCTGAGATCACAAAAAACATAGAAAAATTTGAAAACATGGATGAGTTCTCTGTAGAATATCTTGACCTTATAATCTCTGTTAAAATAGTAGATTCAGTCGATGAAGCAATTTATATGATAAACACATATGGATCGGGACACTCGGATTCAATAGTTTCAAACAACTATAACGATATGATGAAGTTTAAAGATGAAGTGTTATCGGCTGCTGTATATCTTAATGCTTCAACTCGTTTCACTGATGGATTTGAGTTCGGTATGGGTGCCGAGATAGGCATAAGCACAAATAAATTACACGCAAGGGGACCAGTTGCACTAAAAGAGCTTACAACATACAAATATGTAGTTTTAGGCAATGGACAAATAAGAGAATAATATGACAATAATAAACTCTCTTCAAGATATCCCTTCTATAAGTAGTGCGGTAGTAACTATTGGTTTCTTTGACGGTTTTCACTTAGGACATAAAAAAATAATAGATACTGTATTATCACTGTCTAAAGATAAGAAAAAGTCTGTAGTTATAACATTTACCAATCACCCTCTTTCAGTTATCTCCCCTTCAAAGACACCAAAAATGATTTCTCCCTTAGACTACAAAGAAGAGTTTTTATCTTCAAAAAAAATTGATTACCTTGTTCTTTTAGAGTTTACCCCTTCTCTTATGAAAATGAAGGCAATAAGTTTTATAAATCACATACTTGAAAAAATAAAGAACGTTGAGTTTGTAATAGGGAGTGACTTTAGGTTTGGATATAAAAATGAGGGGGATTCTTTTTTTCTAAAAGAATACTCTATGATAAAAAAATTTGGAGTTATTGTTGTCCCACCTGTTATAAAAAATGGAATAAGAGTGTCAAGCAGCTTCATAAGAAAGATAATTACTGAAGGAAAGGTAAAAGAAGCAAAAAACTTACTAGGAAGAGAGTTTTTTGTCGAAGGAAAAGTTGCACATGGTGATGGTAGAGGAAAAAAAATAGGATTCCCAACAGCAAATATAGAGTTAAGTAGTGAAATTATAGCACCAAAGTTTGGGGTGTACAAAGGATTTACAATAATAGACTCAAAAAAATATGATTGTTTTATTTTTGTTGGAAACAAAAAACTAGGAAAAACACTTGATAATACAATAGTTGAAGCATTTATAAAAGACTTTGATAAAAACATTTATGATAAAATATTAAGAATATTTTTTGAGTCATTTATAAGAGAAGTAATAAATTTTGAAAATACTGAAAGACTAATAGAACAGATAAAGATGGATATATCAAACTTTTCTTAAAACTCTTAAAAAATTGATTTAAAACCCAATCAATTAATACGGCTAAAGGTCTTGACTTTTAAGTCTTCAAGAGTTAATTTTAAAATAGTAAAATTTTAATTTAAAATTTTAAAAATTCCTTATTTTTATTCTTTTTAAAATTGTTAACAATCATCTTTCAAATAAAAAAACTTAGGAGGGAGCTATGAATATAAAACCATTAGGTGAAAGAGTTTTGTTAAAGGTATTACCTGCTGAAGAAAAAACAGAGTCAGGAATAATAATACCTGCAACTGCTCAAGAAAAAACTAATCAAGGTGAAGTAATTGCTATTGGAGAGAGTGAAAACATAAAGGTAAAAAAAGGTGATAAAGTCATATATGATAAGTATGCAGGAACTCAGTTGAAAAAAGGAGATCAAGAATATTTAATAATATCATATTCGGATATCTTAGCAGTAATAAACTAAATAAATAAAATCGGGCAGTGACGCAGTTGGTTAGCGTACACGTCTGGGGGGCGTGTTGTCGCTGGTTCAAGTCCAGTCTGCCCGATTTTTGGATTTTTATTCTTTTTAGCTTTATAAGAAAAGTAGTTATTTACAACTAAATTCTTAAAAAGTAGTCATCAGATTAAAGTAAAAAACTTCAGAATAATAAATATCTTGAATAAATCAAGTCTATATCAAGTTTATATTTTATACCTCAGTACTAGACTAAAAAAGATTTTTAAAAAAAGAAATTTTATTTTAAAAATTTTTCAACAAATTTTTATTAATCCCTTTTTGTATAAACTATTCTTTTTTATTTTTTAGGTGTTCACTTTAATATTAAGCCACTTTATTAAAAAACAGGTTTCTACTTAAGAGTACTTTTAAAAATGCATAAACAATATTTTTCTCATATTCTTAACTTCTTCCCACTTTTAACAATATTTTAACAATAGATTAACATTTTCTTAAAAACATGGGTGTATCCTTTATATCTATTTTTAAAAAACCTAAGGAGAAATAAAAATGTTATTAAGTAAAAAATTATGGTCCTTAAACCATACAAAAAACAGCAAGGGAAGAAGACCATCACTTATCTTCTATATAACACCTTACTTGTATAAGATTAAAAATTTTACCGCAAAAATAGAGTTTAGAATTGAAAAAGACCAATATGTTATAAAAACTGCCACTGACTATAAAGATATTGAGAAAGTTTTGAAATTAAGACATGAAGTTTTCTATACTGAACTCCTGAAAAAAAATCTAATAACAGGCATAGATGTTGATAAGTTTGACTTTATTTGTGACCATTTAATGGTTGAAGACAAAAATACTGGTGAATTAATAGGTACTTATAGACTAAACTCATCTCTATTTTCTTCTAACTTCTACTCAGAGACTGAGTTTGATATCTCAAATATACTTAAACTTCCTGGAATAAAGTTAGAATTAGGAAGGGCATGTATACATAAAGAACACCGAAATGGAATTACAATCGCTCTTTTATGGAGTGGTTTAAGTGAATATATAAAATTAACAGGAACAGATTATCTTTTTGGTTGCTCTTCAATTAAAACAACTTCTCTAAATGAAATTGTTTATATAGAAAAATATCTTCAAACTTATCACTATGCACCAGAAAGTCTACGTGTTATTCCTAAAAAAAAGTTTAAAATTAAAAACCTTCAAAAAAAAGTTGAATCACTCAAAGAATATGACTCAAAAGAAGCAAGAAAAATGATACCTTCACTCTTAAAGTCTTATATAAAGACTGGTGCTCTTATATGTGGTGAGCCTGCCCTTGATAAAGACTTTGAATGTATAGACTGTTTTACGCTCCTATATGTAAGTCAAATGAATAAAATAGTAAAGAATAAGTTTCAAATATGATTATTATAGGTTTAATAAAGACTATTACAGGTATTTTTTGGCTTTTAGCCTTTTTGGTATACTCTTCATTAGTTTCTTTATTCTTTATTAATAATGATGAAAAAAGAAAATTCTATATAAAGACAACATCCTGGTTTTCAGAAAAATTCTTAAAAATTATTGGAATGAGTGTAATAATCAAAGAAAAAGACCTTGAAAAAATAAGGTCTTTTCATGGGTTAATCGTATCAAACCATTTATCGTATCTAGATATCCTTATATTATCATCCCTTAAACCTTCAATATTTGTTAGTTCTGTAGAAGTTGAAAAAACATTATTCCTAGGCAAAATTGCTAAAATTGGGGGTAGCATTTTTGTTGAAAGAAGAAGCAAGTCTTCAATTATAAATGATATTCAAAAATTATCTTCAACTCTAAAAAAAGGATTTAGCATTACCCTTTTCCCTGAAGGTACAACAAGTAATGGTGAAAAAATTTTGAAATTTAAGAAGTCTTTATTTAACAGTGCTATAGAGTCTAAAGTTTCTGTGTTGCCCATATGTATCAAATATCTATCCATTAATAAAAATCCTATAACTGAAAAAAACCGTGATAAAGTTTACTATTATGGTTCTATTAAGTTCGCCCCTCATTTTTTCAAACTTTTCTTTGCTGGCAAAATAGAAGTAAAAGTAAAAGTTTTATCTCCTATTGATGTAAATAAAAACCCTTGCCGAAAAGAATTAACAGAAAAAGCTTATGAAAAAATATCTTTTGCTTATGCTGAAATCTAGCTTTTAGGGAAAAAACTCTCTGTCTATTCTTTTTTTTCTATTCTTTTTCAGGCTAAAAAGAGAAAGAAGATATAGACACTTTATTATTTATTAAGACCTTATATAAAATTATAGAGATTACAAAAAAAATATTTTGTGTTTTATGTGTGGTTTTTAAAACATTTAATCTTGGATTTAATAGCCAACAGTGCTTACGAATCTCTAATTTGTTTAAGTTCATCATTAAATCTAATATATGTAAATTGACACTTCAATTATACCATTTTTAATTTACTAATCATTATTTTTCTCTATCTCTTTCATTTTCAAGAACTTATAGAAATTATTTTACTCTAAATAGGAAAGAATTACTAGTTAAAAACTTAGTTTTTTTAATAAAAATATTTAAATATTATTTTTACAACAATCATTTATTTAATTAAAACTTAATATTTAAGCTTGCCGAAAAACCAAAAGTTAACTTAAATGTGTAACAATTGGTTCAAATATCCTTTATTAGAATTTGTCTTAGATTGCAGACATTAAGCTATTCCAAAAACGATTTTAACAAAATTGATAGATTTTTTATCTCCCTAATCAATTTTCTACATGCCTTTTCTGCATCGAATACTGGCCACATATATCGATAAAATGCTTATAAATATCTCTATCGTTCATGTTGTTTTCACCCAGATTCTTGTATTTAAGTCTAATTCTTCTACGATTTCAATCGCCAGCATCAGGTCCTGGTAATATTCCTGGATAATGGAAAAGTCCAAGAGAGTCTTAAAAATTTTGGGTTCAAACAAATCTTCATGATAGGGAATAGCAACAAATATTTTATTTGAAACAAAAGACAAGTAGATTTGCTTTTCTGTTTTCTTTCGGAAGTCAGTAATTCTTTTCATCAAACTTGTAGAAAGTATATACCTGGCTTCGATTTGATCGCTTCCATAGACAACAAAATATTTTTCAAACTCTACATCTTCCATTTTAATCAATTTACCACGCATTTTATTCCATGATTGGAAAAGGTTGCCTATCAAACTCCCAAACATTTTTTGTTCTGTATCAGGTAAAATTAAGGTGTATCCTTTAAAGTTTTTGTTGAAATCAGCTATAAAAAACAGACCCTTGAAAATTGTATGCCAATCGGTTTGTTTATAACCTTCGCTGTTTTTTGTTTCTGTTTTATATTCCGTATGAAGTTCTGAGAATCTTATGTTTGTTTTTCCCAAAAGCCCATAGACGAGATCATCGCCTCTGTATTCGTCAGGTTCTCTGGGGAATATCCCGCTTCCCATATAATCAGACTGAGAAATACAACTTTGAGGAAGGTAATTAAGATTAGGATCAATAAACTTGATTATTTTGGCTATTACACATGATTTAAAATTGGAAACATACTCCTTTTTAGTTCCTCTAGAAAGAATAACCCAAAGGATAATAATACCTACCATTGGAATTAATGCAGTCAATTTAAAAGAATAAGTATTAAAAAAAAGAATTATAGATATCCCTGTGCCCAAGCCACATAAAAGGTTGATGAGAATAAGTTTTTGAGCTAATTTTTTTCTATCCAGTTCAAGGGTTTCTAAATCTTTTTTTAGTTCAACGTTGAAAAATTCCTTGAGTTCTTCAATGCTTTTCATACTAACCGCCTATCAACTATGAGTTGAAAAGGTGTTTTACATTAACATTTTTTCTTTCTTCTTCCGTTATTTCAAAGATTTTTTTCTTTTTATAACTCATAATACCAGCGAAAATATTTGTAGGAAACATTTCAACAGCATTATTGTAATCTGTAACAGCCGCATTATACGCTCGTCTGGCTGCTGAGATTTGCTCTTCAACTTCATTTAAAGCAGACTGAAGCTGAAGAAAGTTCTGATTGGCTTTTAAAGTCGGATAATTTTCAACGGCAACCATAATGCCACCAAGCATTTTACCCAGTTTATTGTTTAAATCCATTTTTTCTTCGTCTGTTAGATTACTGGACATAGCTTTTACCCGCATCTCTGTTATGTCCTTTAATGTCTGAGATTCATGCTTCATATATTCTCTAACTGATGCGACTAAATTGGAAATTAAGTCATACCTTTTTTCAATACAGCATCTATGCTTCCCAAAACATTTTCCACCTGGTTTTTCTTCCCAATAAGAGTATTATAAAAAATAATCGGAAGGATTATAAAAAAGAATACGGCAATGAATAAAATAGCAATATTAATCGCCATAAAAAACTCCTTTTTAATAAGTTATTAATAGAATTTTAAGAATGTAAAATATGTCATGTCAAGTAAACAAATTTTAGTACTTAATATAGAGTATTTTAGTTAAAACTAATTTTTTGAACATTATAAATAATCTTTATTAAAAAATCTTAGATTATCTGGTCGATTTAAATTTTAATATTCTATTTTAATATTCTAGATGCTTAAGTAAATTAATATAATTTTTCTTAAAGATAGAGCAATTTAAATAATTACCTAAAATTTTATTTTAAAATTTTTAAATAACCTTTATAAGGACCTACTCTTACAAAAAATCTTTTTTGCGTTTTTAAGTGTCAATAATATTAATACTATTTTTAATTCATAATCATCAAAATATTATAAAAGATTTAAAACTTCTTTCCCATGTTCGTCTGGTTTTACTTTATCAAAAATCTTTATTATCTTATCATTCTCATCTATTATAAAAGTTGTTCTATTAGTACCAAAATACTCTTTTCCATACATACTCTTTTTTACCCATTGCCCATACATCTCTATCACTTTGTGATCAGGGTCACTTAGTAAATAAAAAGGAAGTACAAACTTTTCTTTAAACTTTTTATGAGACTTTGGTGGGTCAATGCTTATACCTATAACAACAGCCCCTTTTAAAAGTATATCATTATAAACATCTCTAAAACTACAAGCCTCTTTTGTACAACCTGGTGTGTTGTCTTTTGGATAAAAATATAAAACAACCTTTTTACCTCTAAAATCAGATAGTTTAATATCTTTTCCCTCATCTGAAATAAGAGAAAAGTCTGGTGCAATATCTCCTTCTTTTAACATAAAACCCCCTATTTAATTTAGTTTATCCTTTGGAACAATGCTTTATAAAGCACTTTTTAAAAAAGTATTTATTCGTATTATAAGACTATAAAAATACAATTTTTTTAAAAAAAGAGCAAACTTTTTCTTATAAAGTTTTTAACAGATTTCGGGAAACTTCGTTCTTATAAATCAATCTTTTTGAGTTTTTAAAGTTTTACTGGAAATTAATAATGAAACTTTCTAGAAAAAAGTTAGTTGCGTGTTTCTTTGTCTCCATATCTAAAATAGGGAAAAAAAGTAAATTGTTTCTTAACTTTTCAAAGTCTAATCTCTTTGCAATATCCAAATATTTTTTAAAAATAAAAGGATTAAGTCCCATCTTTTGCTGAATTTCATTCTCCGATATTTTATCTCTCAACATTTTTTTTAAATTATACAATATTTTAAGAGAATAAAAGAGACTGCTTATTAATTGCGACTTATAGTCAGTGTTTAAGTTATTAATCTCTAATATAGAAGGCTCTTTTTTACCAGAAATTATATCATCTACTATTGAAAAAACAGAGACATCAATCTCTTCTAAGATATAAGGTATATCATGAATACTTATATCTTTTCTATTTTTCAAAAACTCATCTAACTTGTCTAAGTCAGTCATACTGGTAATATTCTTAGATAAGAAGTCTATAATAATAGGACTTAATTTATTCCCAAACTTTTTTGATAAAACATTGGATATCTGATAAGGTTTTGGTAAAAAACAATTGTTTAATTCTATATTAAATCCATTTTTATTTAATGCCTCTATCTTACTCTCCACATTTTTAGGCTCTTCATCAGTATAAAAAACTATTACAAGAAAGTTTTTAGTATCCCTAGAGAGTAAAAAAGAGATCTCATCAAACTTTTGCACATAAACCCTTATATACTTAAGAGAATAGAAAAGACCTTCTGAATATATATCATCTATATTTCGTAGATTAAAAGACTCAAGATAGATTTTTTCAATTTCTTCATTCAAACTAAATATTTTTTTCTCTAATTCATGTACCTTGTTTTTTATAAGTTTTACATCATTTCCATAAAAAACATAAGTCATTTTTATTATTTTATAACATCTAATTTGCTTTCTTTTGCCTCTATAGACTCATATATAAGTTTTTTCTCATTCTCAGAAATAGAAAAAGTTATTTTTGACCCTGTTGTATACCATATAGTATCATTGCCTTCCCTTTTGCCAAACTGTCCATATTTTTCTGTAAGACTTGAAAATATAACATCTTCTGACTGAGTCTTTGGAAACTTTATCTCAACTCTATAAAGCTCTTCTTTTCCGTCTCTCTCTTTAAACAAGAAAGTCACTGGAGTGTCAGGCTTTGTATTATCAACTATCTCTTCCTTTGAAACAACCAAAACAACTTTTTTCTCAAGTTCAAGCAAAGTCTTAATATCTTCAAGAGACATGCCCCATTTATACTTACCATACCCTTCTTCACTCTTTTTCTTTTTATCCTGTCCTATTCTTTCAGAAAAAGAAGTGTTGCCCGACTCAACCTCAGTCATAATACTTACAACAACTGGTAATGATAAGTCTTTTATTTCAGGTATTTCTTTAAGTTTTTGAATATCTGTAGTAAGCTTCCTTACTATTATCTCCCCTGACATATAAAGAGGTTCTTGTTTTATACTAAACCTTGTATTATATTTTTTAAAGTCATCAGAAAAGTCTTTAATATAGATATTACCTGCATAATTTATCTTTCCCTTTTCAACATTTACACCAAATCTTTTTTCAGTATAAATTTCTTTAACCTCTTTAGTACTTGATGTCCTTGTTATTGCAGGTGAATTGTTCTCTCCAAAAAACTCACCTATATAATAGTATCCTTCTTTAACTGCAAACACAAAAAAATCTTCACTATCTGGATCAATTCTTAGTTCTTTATCTCCCCCAGTTTCACCTTTAAGCAAAATATAAATTGGGAGTTCTTGTATATTGTTTTTAGCAAAAGAAACACTGAAAACTAAAATACCATATTCATCCAGGTCTTTTTTCTCAAAAGAACTAACTTTTTTTATATGTTCACTACTGCATGATAAAAAAAATACAATACTTAAAAAAAACAGAATAATTTTTTTCATTTTAAACCTCCATTGTCAAAGCATTTGATAATTATACAAATATTTATATATTTAAAACTTCTTTCATAGAAAAAAGCCCTTTATCCTTATTTACAACCCATAAAGCAGCCTCAACAGCTCCTTTAGAAAATGTTTTCCTTGAATGTGCTTTATGAACAAACTCAATCCTTTCTCCTAAAGTAGAGAATATTACATAATGCTCACCTATTATGTCCCCTGCTCTTACTGCTAAGACACCAAATTCTTCTTTTGTCCTCTCTCTTATCCCTTCTCTTCCAAATACAGCATCTTCTGGATAATTTCTACCACTTGCCTTTGCAGCAATCTCTGCCAGTTTTAATGCTGTACCACTTGGTGAATCTTTTTTAAACCTGTGGTGATACTCTACAATCTCAAGGTCATAGTCTTTATTTTTGGATAAGACACCTGCTGCTTTCTCTAAAATACTTAGAAGTAAATTTATACCAATACTATAGTTTGGGCTTATAACTATAGGATAATAATTTGAAAACTCTGTTATCTTTGCATTATCTTCCTTACTTAAACCTGTTGTTCCTATTACAAGTGGTTTTTTATATGACTTGTTAATTTCTGCCAATTTAATTGTACTAGAAGGAGTAGAAAAGTCTATAATTACATCACTACTTTTAAGCATTTCTTCACTATTAGAACCCAACTTTAAACCAAAAAAATTTTTTCCATTTTCAGGATGATCTTCCCTTTCGCAAATATACGATAAAATACAGTCCTTAGTTTCTATAACAGAATTACACAGTTCAATTCCCATCCTACCCCTTGCACCATTTATACCTATTCTAATCATCTTTTTTCTCCTCTTTATCTTGTGGGAAACATTTTTTACACTTAATATAACCACTCTTTTCTGGTATAGACCTTATGTACCATCTTAGTTCAGGGTCAATCATATAAGCGTCTGGACATGGATTTTCAGTAGAGTGAATTATCTTGCTATCAGCTGAGCCAACATAAGGTGTATGCTTTAATATAGGCTTAATATTTTTCTTATTACTGAACATTTTAGAAAACATTGATCCTCCTTGGATTATTGAATATTTTTATTTTAAAATTGAAATTTAACTTATTTAAAATTTAACCTATTTAACATATTTATCTTTATTTTTGATTTTTTAATATTCTATTTTTTAATAAATACCTAGTTAAAAATCATTTTTTGATTATCTTAAAATCTATTTTTAGGTAGTATTTTATTTATTACCACTTTGGCTAAATATTAGGTTTATAGGTTTTTAAGATGTGCTAAAAAAAAATATTTTTAAAAACTCGTCCTTTCAATTTTTTAAAAGACAAATTATTTATTTTTAGTATTATTCAGATTAAAATTTTTAATAATAAAACAAAAAAGAGGTATAAAATGTATAAGTTTTTCAATAACAGAGTAATAGTGAAAGTTGGAGATATAACAGAGGAAGACACTGAAGCCATAGTAAATGCTGCAAACTCAAGTCTTATGGGTGGTGGTGGAGTGGATGGTGCAATTCATAGAAAGGGAGGGCCAAAAATATTAGAGGAATGTAAGAGAATAAGAAAAAAATACATTGGAGGACTTCCAACAGGCGAAGCAGTTATTACAACGGGTGGTAATTTAAAAGCAAAATATGTTATACACACAGTAGGACCAATCTTTTTATCTGACCCAGACCCTGACAATAACTTGATAAAGTGTTACTATCACTGCCTAAAAATAGCAAGAGAAAATAACATAAAAAGTATTGCATTTCCGTCTATATCAACCGGTGTATATGGATTTCCAAAAGAAAGAGCAGCAAAACTGGTTTCAAGTTTTATTGAAAATTATGTAAAAAACTATGATAAACCTGAAACAATAAAACTGGTTTTCTTTTCTGAAAAAGACTTAAAAATATTTTTAGAAAACATAGATTGGGAAAAATAGAGGGGAGAACCCCCTCTAAAAATTGAGTCTACTTAGCTAACTTAGCTATTAAAGGAACCAAAACAAGAGAAACAATTGACAATAACTTTATAAGTATGTTAAGTGATGGTCCTGATGTATCTTTGAATGGGTCACCAACAGTGTCTCCTGTAACTGCTGCCTTATGAGCATCTGATCCCTTTTTATGTCCTTCAAGTTTTCCAGCTTCTATGTACTTTTTAGCATTATCCCAAGCTCCACCTGCATTAGCCATAAATAGTGCTAATAAAACACCTGTTATTGTTGAACCTGCAAGAACACCTTGAACAGCCTTATAACCTTCAGACCCAAACAGTAAAGCAACAATTACTGGTGTTAAAATTGCTATAAGACCTGGAACAATCATTTTTGCTATAGCTGCCTTGGTTGAAATATCAACACACTTTCTATAGTCAGGTCTTGCTTTACCTTCCATAAGTCCTGGTATTTGTTTAAATTGTCTTCTTACCTCTTCAACCATATTCATTGCTGCTTTACCTACTGACTCCATGGTAAGAGCAGAGAAAAGGAAAGGCAAGAATGCACCGATAAAAAGACCTATAACAACTATAGGGTCTAGTACATTTATTATTAAATTGCCAGCTTTATCAATCATACCTGTTACATCCACTCTTAATGATGACAAGTTTGTAAGTAGTGATGAACCAAAAGCAGAGAACAATGCTAACGCTGTTAATGCAGCAGAACCTATTGCAAAACCTTTTCCTATTGCTGCTGTTGTGTTTCCAAGAGCATCTAGCTTATCAGTTACACTTCTTATCTCTGGCCCTAATCCAGACATCTCTGCTATACCACCTGCATTATCCGCTATTGGACCATAAGCATCAACAGTCATTGTAACACCAACTGTTGCAAGCATTCCCACTCCAGCAAGACCTATACCATAAAGTCCTGCTAGCATATAAGAGAAGAAAATACCTACAACTATTAGTATAATAGGAATTACTGTACTCTCCATACCTACTGCAAGTCCTGCTATTATGTTTGTTGCATGCCCTGTTTCTGATGCTTTAGCTATTTTCTTTACAGGGAAAGAAGAAGTATACCACTCTGTTATGAGTCCTATTAATATACCAACTAAGCTACCTACTATAACAACAATAAAAGGAGAATAGTTCACATTATCAGAAACAACTAACCAAGGTCCTTTAATTGAAGATAAGTCAAATATTCTTATTCCTATATACGAACCAACAAAAGTCAATATTGTTGCTATATATGTAGTATTTCTTAAAGCAGCCGCTGGTGATGCTTTTTTAAATATTTTAACTGAAACTATACCAATTATTGAAGAAACAAGCCCAACAAATGCAACAAATATAGGATAAAACATTGTTCCAAAAACGGTATCTTTTGAGACTTCCTTACCTATAAACATACTCGCTGCTATTGTTATTGTTGCTATAACCGAGTTTACATAAGATTCAAATATATCAGCCCCCATTCCAGCAATATCACCAACATTATCACCAACATTATCAGCTATTACAGCTGGGTTTCTTGGATCATCTTCTGGAATACCCGCCTCTACCTTACCAACAAGGTCTGCTCCAACGTCTGCTGCCTTTGTATATATACCACCACCTACTCTTGCAAACAATGCTATTGATGAAGCACCCATACCAAAACCAGATATCAAATTAACTGTATTAGGATCCCCCCAGATTAAATAAAGTAGTCCTAATCCTAAAAGTCCTAGTGAAGCAACTGAAAGACCCATTACTGAACCACCACTATATGCAATCTCAAGAGCAGAATCTTGTCCCTTCTTTGCAGCATTAGCTGTTCTTGAATTAGCAGCAGTAGCAGACTTCATACCAAAGAATCCTGCAAGTATAGAAAAAACAGATCCACCTAAGAATGAAAGACCAACTTCTAACTGAAAACCTAATGTTAATAACACAAAGACTACTACTATAAAAACAGAAAGATAAATGTATTCTCTCTTTAGGAATGCCATCGCTCCCTCTGCTATAGCCTTTTCTATTTCCACCATCTTTTCATTACCTGGGTCTTTTCTTTTTAGGGCTATATATGTTAATAGTGCCAGTATAAGCCCAATCAAAGAAACTATTGGAACCCATATTTGTATATTCATTCTTCTCCTCCTCTTAGTAGAAATTTTTGTTTTAAAATTTTACTCAAAAATTTAATAAAATTAATATACCCCATAGATTACAAAAGAGAAAATGAATAGATAAAAACTATAAAAATTTCAAAAAGACTTTATCTGCTTAGTATTAAAAGGTCTATACTCAAAAAAGTAATTTTAATTATTCTAATATATTGCCCTGATTATTTGTTGCTATTCAGGAATATAAGACTATATTAGTCAATTATTTAAAAATATTTTATATTTTTTTAATTTTAAAAAAATAGTATTAATAATTTTAAGTATTATCCTATTTAATCTTTGCCATATAAGGAGTACAGGTTTAAGAGCACTAAACTATTTTTATGACAAATACTATCTACCAAGTTTTTTCTTGCACTTCCTTTGTAGGCTTAAAAAATATTTCAAGGGCACTTTACAATTTATCAAAAAACTTTAATCTCCACAGGTCTTTATCTTAATGTGAAGACTAAAAAAATAGAAATTTTTCTTATAAATTATTCCTTTTAAATTCTCAAGAATTGATTGTCTTATGCTTAAACTTCCAAAAAATTATCACTTAAAAGCGTATACAACCATAGAGCTTGTCAAAGCAAAGTTCTTGAAATGTATATAACCCTTAAAGTGATAATAGGATATAGTAAACCATCTTAAATAGTCTTTTAAGGACTTAAAATCTCTCCTTGCCTTAAGAAGTTTAGGTATCAAACCAAAATCTACTGGTCTAAAAACCTTTATTTTTTTAAATCCTATTTCTTTTAACTTATTGACAAGTGTTTTACTTGGAAAAAAATGCAAATGATAAGGTATAAAATAATGATAGTCAATCCCTGCCTTTCTTGCCTGCAATCCATTCATATCAGCAGTTTGAATGACTAAAACACTATTTTTTTTTAAAATATCATAACATGTATTAAGAAAAAACAAAGGGTTATCAAGGTGTTCTATAACCTCTATCATTGTTATAACATCAAAAAAGTTTTTCTCAAAGTTTCCATTTATGTTTTTAAATACTCTCCCCTTTCCCAACTCATTTTGGGCATATTCTCTTGAATAGTCAGATATTTCAACACCATAAGGATCAAAACCCATAAGTTTTGAAAAAGATAAAAATCCACCAAAAGAACAACCAATGTCTAATATTTTTGGTTTATCTGTTTTTAAATAACTTTTTATTTTATTTAGTCTTGCCTTCCAAACATAAGAATTATATTTAAAACTCTTTCTCTCATCTTCATAACTACAAACTTTGTTTCCACCATAATATTCCTTATCATACATTTTCTTCAAATCCTCAGGTGATGGAAAAGGATACTGAAACATCAAACCACAATTTTCACACCTATATATATCTATTTTAAAGTCTTCTATTTTTTTTTCATAGAGTTTATAAGAGTTACTCTTACAGAAATTACATAATGGTTCTTTCATTCTTATTCCTTAAGTTTTTTTATAAAGTTCTAGTATTAAAAAAATACTTAACAGTTTATAACTATTTAATCTTAAAAAAATTAGTCCTAATTATTTTAAGCATTACCTCTTTAATCTATGTTGTATAAGCACTCATTCCTTTAAGAGTCACTAGATTAGTTTTAGGATAAATACTATCTACCAAGTTTTATCTTGCTCTTCTTCTGTAGGCTTAAAAAAATATTTCAAGGGCACCTTACATTTATTAAAAAACTTTAATCTCCATAGGTCTTTATCTTAATTTAAAAACTATATAAAATAAATTTTCTTTGCAAATTTTTAAAAAATTTTTATAAAGATTTTATTTTCTAAATCAGTTTTTTAATTTCTTAAGAATGTATTACTTTATGCTTTAAATTAAAAACCTTCCTCTTTTTCTGCCTGTAATGACCTCATTACTGCTCTTTTCTTATGCTCTTCCTCTGATAAACTACAGTAATCTCCAGGCTCTGTACCCTCTATAAACAAAGCATTATAATCTACATACTCGTCACATTTACCCTTAGCAGGGACCTTACCTGATAGAATGCAGACTGGCTGCTTCACTAAGGAAAGACCATCATAGGTAAAAGACCCCATTATATATGTTTCAAGTGCTTTCTTAAATACTGCAGCTAAAACAGGAGCAGCTCCTACCCCACCTGTTATAGTTTTTGAAAATCTTTTATTTGTATCTTCTCCAATCCATACTGTACCAACTAACTCAGGGTTTATCATATTAAACCATATATCTTTGTTATCTTGTGAAGTACCAGTTTTTCCAGCCAAGTCAACATTTACTAAACCATAATTTGATGGTATCCATCCAGCGGTACCCCCTGGTCTTAGTACTTCCCTCATCATTTTAGCAACTAAAAATGCTGCCTCTTTAGAAACTATTCTTTTTGGAATAGACTTCTGAGTCTCATATATAACTTTTCCTTTTGGATCTACTATTTTATAAATGTAAAAAGGTTCAACAATTTCACCCATATTAGCAATCATTGTATAAAGTTTATTTAATTCAAAAGGACTCATATCTACAGCTCCTAGAGCCAATGATAGTTGATATTCAGGCATCCTAGTATTTGTTTCCGTAGAAGACCAACCAAGAGTTTCAGAGATTATATTTATCATACCTTCAACACCTGTCTTATAAGCAACTTGGGCTGCTATTACGTTTGATGAATATTTTATAGCCTCTGTTATGTTTAGATATCCTCTATATTTATCTCTGTAGTTTTTAACATTCCAGTATCTATATTTTTTTGGTGCACCCTCTATCTCTATCGTAACCTCTTTATCTTCAAATACATCATAAGGTGTTATTACCTTGTTTTCAATACCGGAAATATATAAAAATGGTTTTAATGCACTACCAACATGTCTTTTAGCCTGAAATACCCTATTTAACTGATTATCCTGAGTAAAACCATCTCCTCCAATCATTACTCTTATCTCACCAGTATAAGGTACAGTCATAATTACTGCACCCTGAATACTATTATAGTTCTTAGGTGATAAAAAACTCTCATTTCTTATCCACTTTAGATTAGACTTAAGTGTATCTAAAGTATAAACCTGAAGGTCTTTGTCAAATGTGGTATATATTTTGGCACCATCATTATTGACAAAAAACTCCTCTCCTATCTTATCAACAATAAACCTTCTTACCTCTTCCATAGCATAAGGACAGTAGTTTGTCTTTACTATATTTTTTCTTTTGTACATATCTTTTTGGTTAAAAAAGTGTTTATCCCAAAAATCTTTATATATCTTATTAACATCTTTTTCTTTTATATATCCAACTTCTGCCATTCTCTTTAAAACAGCGTAGTGTTTAGCCTTAGAAGAAGTTAGGTTAACAAATGGAGAATATTTATATGGATTTGAGATCAAAGATACCAATAAAGCTGACTCTCCAATATCAAGTTCTTTGCTTTTTTTATTAAAATAAAGAAGAGAAGCATTCTCGACCCCATAAGCACCATGACCAAAAAATATTAGATTTACATACATCAATAAAATATCTTTTTTTGAAAACCTTTTCTCTATCTCTTTAGCACATAAAAACTCATATATTTTTCTTTTTATACTCCTTTCTCGAGTAGTAAAAAGTATCTTTGAAAGCTGTTGTGTGATTGTACTACCACCCTCTGCTATTCTAAGTCTAATAATATTTTTAAAAAATGCTCTTATTATAGCTTTGTAGTTTATACCATCGTGGAAAAAAAATTCATCATCTTCTGTTGAAAAAAGAGCAAACAAAAAGTTTTTAGATACATTTTTTAATTCAATATAATTTCTCTTTTCAGTAGTAAACTCTCCTATAACCCTTCCTTTGTAATCATAAACTGTTATAGGTATTTTCACATTTTTAAGGCTGTGTTCTTTTCCACCAACATTTTTATATAAAAAGTCTTCCTCTGTTTCTTTCTCTATAGTATTAAAAAATATTTCTGCTTGTTTTATTATTTCTTTTTTCTCAAAGTTCCATTCTATTATTACATAAAGAATATACAAAAATAAGATTATGAAGATAATAATCGAAGTTATAAAAAAACTAATTAAAAACTTTTTAAATCCTTTTTTTTCTTTTATACTCTTTAATTCTTCTTGTATCTTTTTTTTAATCTTAAACATGTTGTTAAGAAGCCTCTTAATAGTGATTTTATATTATATATTTAAACTTATTAACTATTATCTATTATGTTATCAAAAATTGTTAACAACTTAAAAATATGTTCTAAAATACTAGTTTTTTTTATGTTTAAAAATTGTTAGTTTTCTGATAATCTTTTCAACAACTCCTCATAGTCGTTTCTTATAGAAGAGTTTTTCTGAATTTCTTTTTCTATTTTTTTACATGAGAGTACGACTGTTGAGTGATCTCTCCCTCCAAACTCCTTACCTATTTGAGAAAAAGTTGTTTTTAATAATTTTTGACACATAAACATAGCCATTTGTCTTGGCAGAGAAACTACTTTATTTCTGTTAGATGAAACCAGTTCACTTACTTCTATATTGTAGTACTTTGCTATTTCTTTTTTAACATCTTCAATTGATAAGAACTTTTCTTTTGCTCTTGTTGTTGTAAGAATATCTTTCATTTCATTTTCTAATAATTCTAATGTTATTTCCTTATTTGTTATTCTTATTAATGAGTCTATTTTGTTTACTGCAGATTCCAGGTCTCTGACGTTTGTAGTTATGTTTTCAGCCAAAAAATCTATTATTTCATCTTTAACTTTTTCCAATATGTTTATTTCTTTAAGTTTTTGATTTAATATCTTTTTTCTTGTTTCTAAGTCAGGTTGTTTTATATCAACTACTAACCCCCAACTGAACCTGTTTATAAGTCTTTCTTCTATTTTTTTGAGGTCTTTTGGTGGTTTATCACATGCAAACACTATTTGTTTATTGTTAAGATATAACATATTAAATGTGTTAAATAACTCTTCTTGTGTTTTTTCTTTATTATCTTTTTCTAAGAATTGTACATCGTCTAATAGTAAGACGTCAAGGCTTCTATATTTTGCTCTAAAACTATCTATTTTTTTCTTATTTATTGAGTTTACATAATCATTTAAATAGTTTTCGGCTGTTACATATATTATTTTTATTTCAGGCTTGTTTTTTATAATATAATTTGCTATTGCCTGTAGTAGATGTGTTTTACCTAATCCTACACCACCATATATAAAAAATGGATTGTATCTTTGCCCAGGATATTGAGAAATTATAACAGATGCTGAGAAGGCAAGTTCATTACTTGGGCTTTTTATAAATCTATCAAAAGTAAACTTTGGATTTATGTCTACTACATAAGACTTATTTGATTGAATCTTTTTAATATTAGAAAAGTTTTCAATTTCTGGTTTTTCATTCTTATATATAAAAAGATTATCCTCTTCTGTATTGTTTTTTAATGTTATTTCTATTTTTATCTCTTCCCCTGAGACTTCTTTTAGAATTTTTTCTAATTCTGATTTAAAACTTTTATTTATTTTATCTATAATTACTTTGTTTGAAACAGAAAGAATTATTTTTTTTTCATTCTGATTATAATCTATGTACTCAAGATTAATTATCCACAGGTTATAGTCTTCAGGGAATTTTTGTTGAAAAATATTTAGGACTTTAAACCAAGTTTTAACAATGTTTTCCATATTTTTTAAACAACCTTTATAAAGTTTTAAACAAAATTTTAAAATAAAATTTAATTTTAAAATTATTTAAATCTTGTTAAAATAAGGTAAGATTAGATTTTTGTGAAATTTCTTTTGTTGTAGACTTTTTTAATTTCACCTTTTATTATTATCCCACTGTTATAGAAAGCAACCTCTTTTAATTGTTCTAGTATTTTTTCTTCTTTTCCATCAATTGATATTTTAACAGGAGGAAAGAGGTCATTTTTTATTATTATTGTTCTATTATACTTAATCTCTTCAGGGTCTGTAATTAATAGCCTTCTTGTTTCTTCTTTTATAAAGTTTAGATATTCTTTATTTTTTTTATATTCTCTTATCTTTAAAGTTATTTCTCTTTTTTTTTCTTCAGGCAGAGTATTTATTTTATCTTTTATTATGTCTAAGACCTTTATGTATCTTTCTAGTTCTTTAAGTTTTAAATCTAAGTCACTTATTTTCTGTTTATGAACAAAAACTACCTCAAAAATATTATTTGAATTCTTTTTAGATATCTTTAGTTCTGATTCTGAGTTTATGCCAGACTTTCCAATGTTGTAAAGACTTATTTCCATTCCTGAGTTTAGATTAGAGTTTAATGTGTTTCCCTTTGTGTTTTCTATAATTGAAAATGCTTTTATACTTGAATTGTAGATATATCCCTCTATCATACATGAACTAAAACTGGACTCTATTAAACTATTTTCTACTGAATTAATTTTTACAAAGGAAAATGCTTTTATCTCTGAATTAGATACTTTTCCTACAACTTCTATTCTCCCACTGTTTGAAACTATTTTTGATTTTTCTACATTTCCATATATTTCTATGTTGTTTGTTGAAAAAATAGTAGTGTCTATTACATTTCCTATTATAACAACTTCTTTTGATAATTCTTTTATATTTAAAGACTTAACGTTTCCTTTTATAATTCTTTTTTCCATTTTTCTAGACTAATAAAAGTATTACTGCTGCAACAACAATTGAACTTACTATACTATATATTATAATTATTTTTGTATTATCTTTTTCTTTTTTACCTTTTTTTGTTTTACTTGCCTGATTTTGAATTGGTGTAAAACACTCTACTTTAATTTCTTCTTCTTCTGTTATTTCTAGTATTATCAATGGAGCAATTCTAACTAATATCTGATAACCCTTTTCTGTTTTTTTAAGAAATATTATTTTTCCCTTTACTTTTTTTATCTTACCATCTTCTGTTATAAGATTGAGCTGTTTTATTATATTTATTGCTTTTTGAGATGTATCATTTATCTTTACAGCTATAACTTCACCAACGGTCAATTCTGAGATAAACTTACCCTTTATTGGTGATAGACTTAACTCACCGTTGACTATTATGTTACCCTCATTTATCAGATTATTCTTTAACTCTGATAATTCATCCTTTTCCTTTTCCCCTTCTTCCACTTTTTTTATTGATTCTTCAATTTTTACTTTTTCTTGTTCTCTCAGCATTATATGTTCTTTTATATTTTCTTCGTATTCAAGTGAGCTTATTTCTTCATATTCTAACTGGACAAAAACATTAGAATCTCTTCCAAATATATAAGAAAAAATGTTTTCCATCTGTATAGTAACTGATGTTAAGTCTCTGTTTTCCAATTTGCCTAGAAGTTGTGATATTATTGCAGGTGAAAACTCTTTTTCAAATTGTATGTTTATCTTTGAGACTTTTTCTTTTTGATGTGATTCTGTATTAAGCCTTATATCTATTTCTTTAAAAAAGTCTAGAAAACTTTTTTTTATGTCAACAGAAAATAGATTAGAACCTTCTTGTATTACTGAATATTTGTCAACCAAATAGTGTTTATATTTGTGAAAAAAAATTATAAAAAGACCTGATTCATTGTTTCTCTCTATATTTATCTTTCCCTTAATTACTACAAAATCTTTTAATATTCCTTGCACAACTTGCTTTGCTCTATTTATATCATTGTCTGTATACTTCATTATTTTGTCTATTTTCTGAGTAAATGCTTTTAGGTCTTTTATATCTTCCATTTTTATCTCCATAGTTTATTATGGCATAAGTGTAAAACTTTATATTAAATTTACTTTAAAATTTTTCTTATATAATCTATTTTAATATTTATAAGGAGATTTTATGGCTTCAGTCTCAAAGAATTTTTTAATATACAATACACTTACAAAAACTAAAGAACCTTTAAAGCCTATTAATGAGAGTAAAATAGGAATATATACATGTGGCCCAACAGTTTACAATTTTGTCCATATAGGCAATTTAAGAACTTTTATTTTTGAGGACTTGTTGGTAAGATTTTTAAGATTTATCGGATATGATGTTATACATGTTATGAACCTTACAGACGTCGATGATAAGACTATAAGAGGCTCAAAAAAAAGTAAAATGAGTCTAAAAGACTATACTGCAATTTATAAAAAGGCTTTTTTTGAAGATATAGAGACTTTAAACATTGTAAAAGCTAATTATTATCCTGAGGCAACGGGACATATAAAAGAGATGGTGGATATAATAAAAGAACTACTTGAGAATGGTTTTGCTTATAAAGCAGAAGATGGGTCTATTTATTTTTCTATTATCAAGTTTAAAGAGTATGGCAAATTATCTGGTTTTGATATAAAAGATCTTAAAGATGGTGCAAGTGGCAGGGTTAAACTTGATGAATACACTAAAGATAGCCCCGTTGACTTTGTTTTGTGGAAGGCATGGGATGAAGATGATGGGGATGTTTTTTGGGAGACTGAGATAGGAAAAGGTAGACCAGGATGGCATATAGAATGCTCTGCTATGAGTATGAAGTATTTGGGAGAGACTTTTGATATACATTGTGGGGGCATAGATAATATATTTCCACATCATGAAAATGAGATAGCACAGAGCAAATCTTATTCTGGAAAAAACCTTGCTAACTATTGGATGCATTCTGCATTTCTTAATGTAAATAATGAAAAAATGGCAAAGTCAAAGGGCAATTTTTATACATTAAGAGACTTGATCAATAAGGGTTATAAACCAATGGCAATAAGGTATTCTCTTATATCTACACACTACAGACAGCCACTTAACTTTTCAGAAGAACTTATTAAACAGAGTCAGGCTACTTTAAATAGGGTTAAAGACTTTGTAGTGATGATTAAGTCTATAAAGAATAAAAACTCGTCTATTGATGTTGAGCATATTATAAATAAGGCAAGAGAAGGTTTTATAAACAATCTGTTAGATGACCTTAATATTTCACCTGCTTTATCTTACCTATTTGATTTTATAAGAGAAATTAATTTGAATTATGATAAAATAGGAGAAAAAGACAGAGACAAAATACTTGACTTTTTAAAAGAAATAGACAGAGTTTTGGGTTGTTTTAAAAATATTTTTGAAGAAGAGGATTTAGATGAAGAAATAAAGAATCTTATAAAAGAGAGGGAAGAGGCTAAAAAAAGAAAAGACTTTAAGAAAGCGGATGAGATAAGAGACTTTTTACTTTCAAAAGGTATTATTCTAAAAGATACTAAGGAGGGAACTGTATGGCAGAGGGTTTAGATGAGTTTTTGAGAGAAAAGATAAAAAAAGACTTTGACGATTTTGTTAAATATTTAAATGAAGTAGCAGATACCCTTCTTGGTAACAATGTAGATGGGGAAGTTGGCTCAAGTAAAAAAACATTAATATATGAAAATGATATAATGGAATTATATTCTTACAATGGATTAAGAAAAAAACCAATACTTATTGTTAATCCTCTTATAAATGGATATTACATTCTTGATATATTGCCTGAGATAAGTTTTACAAGGTTTTTAATAGAAAATGAATATAGCCCATATATAATAAAATGGAAAAACCTAAAGGAATATGATAAAAAATACAATATGGTTTATTATGTTATAAATGGAGTCAAAGAATCAGTAGAAAAGGTAGTAGAAATAGAAAAACAGAATATTGTAATGATAGGTCATTGTTTGGGTGGTATTTTAGCATCTTTATACCTTAGCTATACTGATAATTACCTTGTTGATAAGTATATAAGTATGAACTCTCCATATGACTTTTCTAAGATGGGTGTTGTTTCTTTTCTTACTTCACCTGAGTTTGTTAATGTTGATAAACTTGTTGATTCATTAGGTAATATACCAGCTGAGTTCCAGACACTCTCTTTTCAACTTATAAACACAGGAGTAAGATTTAAGAGTTTAATGGCAATATTATACAATTATAAAAACAAGTTTTTTGTTAGGGTATACAATGCACTTCTTAAATGGAGAGATGATAATATTGACATGCCAGGTGAGTTTGCAAGAGAACTTGTTAAAGACTTTTTTCAGTCAAACAAGTTTTTCAATGAAGAATTAATATTTCTTAATAAAAAAATTAGTCTGTCGAGTATAAAAATACCAATACTTAATATAGTAAGCCAATATGATGATATTGCTCCTTATTCAGCATGTGATGCACTCTCGCTTAAAACAAATACTGATAAGATTGTATTACCTGATGGGCATTTAGCAATAGTTCTGATGAGTATGATTGGAGTTGACCATAAACAATATTGGGAAAAGATACTTGAATGGATAAAAAACTGATTGTTATTTTTATTTTTCCTTTTGTTATTTTTTCTAATCCCTATGATGAGAGAGTTGCTAAATTAAGGGTAAAGGCTGATGAGGCTTATCTAAATAAAAACTGGGTAACTATAATAGATGTTGGTTATAAATTACTGGACTTTGATGAAAAAGAAGAGTTGAGAAAGGTTTTGAAACTTGCTGAGGAAATAGTTATTATGAAAAAGTCTGAGGCAGGTGCCCTGCATATATGTAACCTCTATAAATTGATAGGAGATATGAATAACTCTAATAAATGGAATATTATTTATCAAAAGATAATTAAAACAAGAGATAAGAAGTGGAAAAAAGTTTGAAAGAATGGGTTTCTATTTTACTTAATGTCCTTATTAATCAAGACAGTCCATCTTTCTGGATAGAGCAAGAAAGAGAAAATGGTAATTTAGGTTTTTTCTTTCCTGAACTGTATGAGTGTTTTGGTGTTAAACAGAACAGTTTTCATAAGTATGACCTTTATTATCATCTGCTTTATTCTTGTGATCATGCAGTAAAAAAACTTAATGTTAGATTAGCTGCTCTGATGCATGATATAGGTAAGGTTGAAACAAAGTCTTTTATGGAGAATGATAACGACTATGTCTTTTACAAACATGAATTAGTGGGTGCTAAAAAAGCATATAAAATAATGAAAAAATGGGATTTAGATGACAATCTTATAAAAAATGTTGTTAGGCTAATAAGGTTTCATATGTTTCATTATAAAGAATATTGGACTGATTCAGCTGTAAGAAGATTTATAAATAAGGTGGGGATTGATAACATTGAAGACCTTTTTTATTTGAGAGTTGCAGACAGGGAGGGAAATGGGTTCAGGAGGGGTGAGCCACAAAAGCTTAAACTTTTTAGAAATAGAATATTTAGTGTTATAGAAGAAGAAAAAAAATTTAAGATAAAGGACCTTGATATATCTGGTAATGACATTATGAGCCTTGGGATTAGTGAAGGGCCTATGGTCGGTAAAGTTTTAAAATATCTTTACGAAAAGGTAATTAATGGTGAGGTTCAAAACAACAAGGATAAACTCATAATACTTGCAGAAAGTTTTATATCTAATTGCTATTTGAAGTGAGGAATATTATGAAACTTTTTTTATTATTTCTTGTCTTTGTTTGTAATGTATCTTTTTCTCTAAAAGGTTTTATTATAGATGGAGAGGTAAGGAAAAAGGATTATGAACTTGATAGGTTTATTCTTATTGAGCAAAAAGAAGTCTCTTTATCTTCAAGGGAGGAGATAAAGACTTTTAACAATTCTAGTATATTTTTTTATGATAGTGAGACTTATCTTTTGTTAAAAGAGTTTTCCTTAATAAAATTAGACTTAAACGATGTTTTTCTTGAATATGGTGCTATTTGGTTAGAAAATAATTCGGATTTTATAAAGAAAATCAAAACACCTTTTTTTGAGTTCTATTTTGGTAAAGGCTCTTTTTTTGTGAGACTAGATGAAAATGGAGAGTTTGAAGTCTTTTCAATTCAAGGGAACGCAAGACTTGTTTTTAATAACTATAATTATACATTTTCAAATTACCAAAGATTGATATATAAGGAAAACAATACCTTTTATGGTTTTATACCTATAGGGGAAATAGATCTTTACAAGAATGAGTATATTAAATATATGTCTTTTAAAGGGTACTTTGAGGGTGCAAGGAAAGAAAAAGAAAAAAAATGGAAGTTTTATATTGGTGCATCTGTCTCTTTGCTCTCAGGAGAAGAGAAAAATTATATTATATTAGCCCCTAAACCAGGGTTTAGTTATAAGAATCTTTATGTAAGACTTATCCTGCCTGTTTATGTTGACTATAAGAATGACAAGTTCTATAAAACTGAAAACTTTGGTAATAAAGATGAGTGGAACTTTGAGTCTTTTAGTGACTCTTTGTCTGATCTAATACTTAAAGTTGACCTTATTAATTATAAGGATGATACTGTTTTTATCGAAGCTGGAAATATAGAAAAGATAGAATTAGGAAACAACTTGATTATCAATTCTTTTAAACCAAATCTTAATTATCCTCAGAAAAGACAATTATCATTAATGAATAACTTTTCTTTTTATAGTTATGGGATAAAGACTTTTATAAGTGATATTTCATCAGGAGAAATATTTGGATTTAGAGGTTATTATAGGCCTTTTAAAGGAAACAAAGTTTTTGATAAAACGGAAATTGGATTTACTCTTGTTTCTGACTTAGACCCACAGGATATACCAAAGAAAAAAGGAAAGAAAAAAATTTATGCATTGGGCCTTGACTTAAATATTCCTATATATAATCTCTGGGAAAAGTTTACTATAAACTTCTATGTAGAAAACTCTAAAATGTTTTTAAATACTAATAATGTCCCAGGTTTCGCTGTTTCTTATGGGGTAAGAGGGAACTTGTTTTATTATTTTTCCTACAAATTGGGTGGGTTAGTATTTAAAGATGATTATATTGACAGTTATTTTGATTCTATATATTTGTTGGAAAGAAGAGATAGGTTAAGCAAGTTGATTTATAAAACAGATGACAATAAATATGGTATATTTTTTGGTATTGGTTTTGACAAATTATCAATTCTTAAGTTTGAAGTGTCTTATCGTGAGACCTTAGAAGAGGATATACTTTCTTTTGCTAATAATAAGTTTTCACTTGAGTTTTTTATTTATCCAGAACTTTTGGACTTTATGTATTTCAATATTGGGTATTATAGAGTTGGGATTAATAGTTTTTCTGAGTTTTTCAGTAGACTATTTAGTGACAAAAAAACAAGTGCTAGTATAGGTGTTATTCTGCCTTTCAAATTGGAGTATCTTGCCTGGAAGTTGAACTATAGACGTTCACTGTATATATATGAAGACAGTTATAAGATAGAGAATAGTTATGAAAGTCAAATAAGTTACAAATTTTAAAAAAGAGGGCCCCAGGTTTGGGGGGCAACCTCATTATCTTAGTAACTGGAGAACTGATTGGTTCTTTTGGTTTGCTTGAGCAAGCATAGCTGTAGCAGACTGAATCAATATGTTGTTCTTTGAGTATTCAACCATTTCTGCAGCCATGTCTGTGTCTCTTATTCTTGACTCAGCAGCTTGTAAGTTTTCAGCAGCAATCAATATACCCTTAGTTGCAAACTCAAGTCTGTTTTGATATGCACCTAAGTCTGCTCTCTGTTTACTTACCTTCTTTAATGCCTCATCAAGAACACCTATTGCAGTATTTGCTTTTGTAATTGTTGATAGGCTTAACACGTCTCCTGTTACTGTGTCTTTCAATCCTAGTGCCTTTGCAGTCATTGTGCCTATATATACTCTCTCTCTTTGGTCCATATTTGCACCTATATGGAACCACATACTTCCTGTTGAAACTTGGCCTCTTTCAGCTTCTGCATATCTTCCAGTAAGCATG
>Ga0308395_1000500_pt1 | contig 30550 bp, 29 predicted proteins | sample Hotspr20SampleP4_FD_202097 | JGI IMG/M metagenome (GOLD analysis project Ga0308395, IMG submission 202097) | Hot spring phototrophic mat microbial communities from Mushroom Spring, Yellowstone National Park, Wyoming, United States - 20050930_P4 ...
TCTTTGCGACCCCCCGCGCCGCCGTCTTCAACATTCTACCTGGGTTAGAGCTCTTGCACTCCATTCCTCATTCCATGATTTCTGCCCTTAAGTTAGCGCATATGGGAGGCGCAGGAGGGGGCAAAAGCGCTCGATTTGACTCATCAGTGAATTATTCCGAACAGACATCGGTCATCACCCGCTGGCTGAAGTTTGACCGTTTTCAACGTTGAGAAGCCCTGATGCCATCCGCCTATGGCTTGCAGTGGCCTGCCTGGCTTGCTACAATACAAGCATGAGCCAAACACTGCAGCGTATGCGTTTTCCGCTGGCAATCAGCCTGTTGCTGACATTTTACGCCGCCTGGCTGTTGTGGGGTTCTACCAACGCCTGGGAGCGTTACTGGCTGGGGAGTTTGTCCATCCTGACCGCCGGGGCGGCAACGGCGGCAGCCGCCGGCTGGCTGAGCGGCATCGTTCAAAGTGAAGCGCGGCGGGGTTACACCTTACTGGCGCTGGGTTTGGGCGTATGGGCCTTGAATGACCTGCTGCGCATGATGCTGCTGGGGCTACAGCCGGGCTTTTTGGCGCAACCCAATCTTTGCGATGTGCTCTATCTGCCGGGCGCTGTGCTTGCGGCTGGCGGTCTGGTAAATCTGCCGCGGCCGCGGCCTTCTTCCGGCAGCCGGCTGCGGCGCTGGCTGGATATTACGCTCACATCGCTGGCATCGCTGGCGCTGATCTACCTGCTGGCCGTTCAGCCGCGCACGGATGCGCCGCCGGCCAGCGGCAACCCGCTGGGCATTCTCTACCCCTTATCCGATCTGGGACTGCTGCTGGTGGTGATCAACCTGCTCCTGATCAGCGATGCGCGGCGGCCGGCACTGCCGTTTGGCTGGCTGATTGCCGCTCTGGTGGTCTACACGCTGACCGATTCATTGTATGCCTCGGCGCTGCTGCAGGGCAGTTATCAGATTGGCGCGGTTACCGATCTCGGCTGGGCGGTGGGGGATGCGCTCTGGCTGGCTGCCTTGCTGCGCACGCCTTCCGCCGCGGTGATTCTCGATCCCTCCAGAAAACACCGCCCATCGGCTCCTTTTTTCTTACAGGGCGGCCTGGCGCGTCTGCAAAGCCTGCTGCCCATCCTGGCGGTGCTGCTGTTGGGCTGGTTTGTGCTGCTGGACTGGCAGTTGAACAGCCAGCTCAACCAGCCGGTGTTGTGGGTGACGGTTTTACTGGCAATGGGCCTGATCGCCCGTCAGGGATTGGTCACCGGTGAAATTGAATATGAACAGTACGCCGGGCTGGTCAAGAGCGTGGCGGAGCCGGCTTTTATTTGTGACGAAAACGGGCGGCTTACACTGGTCAACCCGGCGCTTTCGACGGCCAGCGGTTACAGCGAGGCGGAACTGACCACGCGAACCCTGGCCGATTTGCTGCCGGAGCCGCGCGGGGCGTATTCGTGGCTGGATCTGGCAAAGAGTGAACAACAAGGCGAAGGACGGGGCTGGTCGGGTGAAACGGTGCTGCTGCGCCGCGATGGCGAACTTTTGCCGGTCTTTCTTTCCTTGCGCCCGGTACTTTCTTCCGGTGACCGACGCCTGATGATTGCCGGCACGGCTCACGACCTCAGCCTGCAAAAACGCCAGCAGGCCGCCCTGCAGGCCGCCTACGAGCGGATTGCCGCCGACCGCGCCGAGCTGGAGCGGCTCAACCGCGAACTGGAACAACGCGTTGCCGAAAAAACCGCCGACCTCAGTCAGGCCTATCAGCAGTTGGAGGCGCAAAACCGCATGCTGCGCGAACTCGACCGGCTCAAATCGGACTTTGTTTCGCTGGTTTCGCACGAATTGCGCGCCCCGCTGACCAACATCAAAAGCGGCATTGAACTGCTGATGTACGGCACGCGCCCGCTTTCCGGCCGCAGCAGCCAGATCATCGCCCTCGTGCAGGCAGAAATCGAACGCCTGACCCATTTTGTGGAAACCATCCTGGACCTTTCGGCGCTGGATGCCGGTAAACTGCCGCTTTACCCGGCTCCCCTGCCGGTCAGCCGCATTTATACCGCCCTGCAAAACCAGATTGCCCACCTGCCGGATGCCGGCCGGGTGTGCTGGCTGCTGCCGCCCGGCTCGCCGGCGGTACTGGCTGACGAACAGGCGCTCACCAGTATCCTGTTCCATTTGCTGGATAACGCCTTCAAGTATGCCCCTGAGGGGGAGATCGAGGTGTCCGCCGGGGTGGAGAACGGCCGGCTTTGGCTGCAGGTGCGCGATCACGGCGCGGGGGTGCCGGAGGATGCCCTGCCGCACCTCTTCGAGCAGTTCTACCGCCACGACAGTCAGGACAACCGCACCATCTACGGACATGGGTTGGGCCTGTACATTGTCCGCCGGCTGGTGGAAGCCATGCAGGGCGAGGTACGCGCCGAAAATCACCCGCAAGGCGGAGCCTGCTTCACCTGCTGGCTGCCGCTGGCCGAAGTTGGCGAACCGGAAGGATCACCCCAGGAGGAGGGAAAAACACCGTGACCAAGATACTGGTAGTGGATGATGATCCGACTCTGCTGCGTTTTTTGCAGGACTTTTTGCGCGAAGAGAAGTATTCCGTGATTGCTGCCGCAAACGGCAATGAAGCTCTGCGGCAGGCTTACCGCGAACACCCCGATCTGGTCGTGCTGGATGTGATGATGCCGGGCATGGACGGCTGGGAAGTGACCGCCCGCCTGCGCGAACTTTCAGATGTGCCGATTATTCTGCTCACCGCAAAGAGCTCCGAGGCAGACAAACTGCGCGGCTTTGGTCTGGGGGTAGATGATTACCTGACCAAACCGTTCAGTTTTGCCGAATTGAACGCCCGCATTCAGGCGGTTTTGAACCGCGCCCGGCACAAACCGCTTTCGGAAAGGAACTTGCTGCAAATTGGCGACCTGGAAGTGGATTTGGACCGGCGCGAAGTACGCCGTGGCGGCCAGACTTTGACGCTCACTCCGACTGAATTTCGGCTGCTGGAGGTGCTGGCGCGCAATGCCGGCAAAGCGGTTGCCGAAACCGAACTGGTGCGCGAGGTGTGGGGCGCATACCGGCAGGAAAACACCACCACCGTGCGCCGTTACATCTTTCTGCTGCGCAAGAAAATCGAACCCCAGCCGGATGAACCGCGCTACATCCTCACCGTGCGCGGCTACGGTTACCGCCTGGAAGAAGGGTAATGGATGCACACGGCGCTGCGAGGACAAGCCGAACATTTTAGACAAAGGAGATTTTGAGGAACTCATGGACATCCGCGCCTACAACAGTGAAGCCTGGAACCGCCAGGTTGCCCGCCAAAACCCGTGGACATTACCGGTCAGCAGTGAAGAAATTGCCGCCGCCCGCAGGGGTGAACTGCACATTTTGCTCACCCCAACCCGCTTCGTGCCTGCCGATTGGTTCCCGCCGCTGGCCGGGGCGGATGTTTTGTGTCTGGCTTCGGGGGGTGGGCAGCAGGGCCCGCTGCTGGCCGCCTGCGGGGCAAAAGTAACCGTTTTCGACAACTCCCCGGCGCAGCTGGCGCAGGACCGGCTGGTTGCCGAGCGGGAAGGCCTGAACCTGACGCTGGTGGAAGGCGACATGCGCGACCTTTCCGTGTTCAATGACGCCAGCTTTGACCTGATCGTTCATCCGGTTTCCAACATTTTCGTACCGGAGATTTTAGCGGTGTGGCGCGAAGCCTGCCGCGTGCTGCGCCGCGGCGGGGTGCTGCTGGCCGGATTCAACAACCCGGTGCTGTACTTGTTCGACTTTGACGAACTGGATCAGGGTCGGCTGGTGGTCAAAAACAAACTGCCCTATGCCGACCTGACTCACCTTCCGCCCGAAAAACTGCAGCAGCTCATGGATGAGGGGCTGCCGCTGGAATGGAGTCATTCGCTGGAGGAGCAGATCGGCGGGCAGCTGGCCGCCGGCTTTGTGCTGACCGGTTTCTACGAGGATATTGACCCGACCAGTGTGTTGGGCGAGTATCTTCCTTCCTACATTGCCACGCGGGCGGTTAAACCATGAACGAGGCGGAAGAAGTATTACCGGTTCGGGTGGTGGTGGCTTCGCACAATCCGGTGAAGATCGAAGCCGTACGCAGCGGCTTCCAGCGCATGTTCCCGCATTCCCAGATTGAGGTGATTTCGGTCAACGTACCCAGCGGAGTCGGCATTCAACCGCTGAGCGATGCGGAAACCCTGCAGGGCGCGCTCAACCGCGCCCGTGCCGCCCGCCGGCAACTGCCGGCTGCGGATTACTGGGCCGGAGTGGAAGGCGGCGTTGAGGAAAAAGACGGGACGATGAGCGCGTTTGCATGGGTGGTGATTCTTTCCGCTGGAGGCTGCGGCAAAGCCCGCAGCGCCACCTTCGACCTGCCGCCCGCCCTGGCGGATCTGGTGCGGCAGGGAGTGGAACTGGGCGAAGCCGATGACCGCCTGTTCGGGCGGCAAAATTCCAAACAGCAAAACGGTGCAGTGGGACTGCTGACCGGCGATGTGATTGACCGCGCCGCTTATTACGAGCAGCCCGTAATCCTGGCGCTGATTCCCTTCAAGAACCCGCGCCTGTATCCGTCAGCGGAAACTTGTGAATAAAAACAGGCGGGTTCGGGATAGGCGCACAACCCGCGCAGCGAGCGCAGTAATCTCCTGCAGGGCCCCCACCCACCTCCCCCAATATCGCGAAAGCGATATTGGGGGAGGCAGGGAGGGGGTGATTCCCGTCAGCACGGATGCGTGTCGCTGCGCCTGGAAAGATATGGCTGGTTTAACGTCATTGCGAGCGAGCGTAGCGAGCGTGGCAATCTCCGGCATGGCGGTTATGAGAACAGGGTGGGAGACTCCCGTCAGCACTGGTGAGTGTCACTTCGTTCGGAGTAACATGACTCGAGTACGAGTCACGGCGCTCACCGGCAGCCTTCGCCCTTGTCCCAGGTTTCGATGTTCCACAACACGCTCCGCGCGCTGCTGTCCAGTTGAACGCCGCACAGCTGCGGGCTGGCCAGCCCGATTTGCAGACGGAAGTAGAGCGGAATGGCCGGCAATTCCTGCAGGAAGGTTTGTTGTACGGCGCGCTGGGATTGCTGGTAAGCGGCAGGGTCGCGCGGGTCGGCTCGCAGGGCAGCCGCGCACTGCGCATCGTAAACCGCGCTGCTCCAGCCGCTGATGTTGGTGCCGATCCAGCCGTTGGCAGGCGAGGGAATCTGGGCGGTGGTGAACAGGCTGCACGGCGGTGTGGTGCGCCCGGACTGCCAGGCGAACTGGGCCAGGTCAAAATTGCGCCCGAACAAAGCCCCGTCCGGGCCGGGGGCAAACAACTCAAACGGTTCGACCAGTTTCAGGTCAACCCCCACGCCGCAATCGCGCAGGTTTTCGGCAATTCGTTCGGCGGTCATCTGGTGCAGGCGGTCGGGCGTGGTGCGGTATTCCAGTACCAGCGACGTATCGTTCAGCACATTGGCCACACCAGCGGCCGTGCGCGGGGTGGCGGGGTCGCCGTCCAGATCGCGCCAGCCGGCTTCTTCCAGCAGGCGTTGGCCCAGTTCGGGGTCGAACGGTGGGGCGGTCAGGTCATCGAAGGCCAAAGGGTGAGATGGCGGAAAAAAGCCGTTCGCCACCGCCGAATAACCGTACAGCAGCCGATCCACCAGCGCCTGCCGGTCAATGCAGGCCGCAATCGCCTGACGGGTGCGGACATCGCCCAGCAAATCCTGCCGGTAGCCGCCAAAAGGCGTGTAACCACTGTCATAGGCCGCCGGGCGGATGCCGAAGGTCAGCTGCTCCCAGGTGCTGGTCGGCGCGGCGTGGATGACAGCGGCGTTCTTCTGCTGCAACTCGTCCAACACAATCAACTGCCCCTCCCAGTTGACCGTGTCATCCACAAAATCGCAGTCACCGCTGGTCAGGGCGGCAATGTTGTTATCGGCCGGTTCGCCAAAGAAGCGGAAGGTGAGCAGGTCGAAGCGCGGCAGTCCTTCTGCGGCGCGGAAGTAATGGGGGTTACGGCTCAGGCGGATGCTCTCGCCGGGTGTCCAGGTTTCGATCTGGTAAGGCCCCCATCCCAACGGGCGGCGGTTGACTTCCTCGTTTTGCACTAATTCAGCGGCGGTATACCGGCCCCAGGCGTGTTCGGGCAACGGCAGGAAGAAATGCATCCCGTAATCGGCAGGCAGATAACCGGGAATGCCCTCCCACTCGACGGTCAACTCATCCACGGCGCGATAAGCCGCCGTGCGCGGTGTCAGCCAGCGCAGGGCAGGGGTTTGCGGGTCGGAGGCAATCTGGAAGGCAAACACCGAATCGGCAGCCTTCAGTGGAGCGCCGTCCTGCCACTGCAAACCGGCTTTGAGGCGGAAGGTGAGCGTCAGCCGCTCCATTTGCAGCGGAGAAATCCCGTCCCAGCGGACGGCGCAATCCGCCGAGTGACAGCCGGCCGGCAGCACCCGCACGCCGGTATCCAGCACGGCCGGGTTGCCCCCGGCGTCCAGCACATCCTGCCCGCGCTCCACGCTGACAGTTTCGTAAACAGCAGCACCGTTTTCCAGCGAGGGCAGTTCTGCCAGGATGACCGGCTGCGGCTGATAGCCCGCCGTGTCCATCGGGCCGTCGTAAATCGCTTCCAGAATATTCCACATGGCGCGCGAGCTGCCGCCCCCATACAGGTAAAGCGAGGCCGGTTCCTGACCGATGCAGATGGTCAGTTCGCGCGGCGGGATGGGGGTTGGAGTGGGCGGAGGTGTTTCGGTCGGCAGGGGTGGGGTCAGGGTGGCGGTCGGCGTGTTCATCGGCCCGCCGCTGCAGGCAGCCAGCAGTGCAGTCAAGAGGATCAGCAAAAGGGGTTTCATCAGGCGCATGGTGAGTATCTCCGTGTGTGAAAACAATAGGATTATAAACGATAATTTTGAGAAAAAACCTTGACATGACCAGTTGGTCATGTTAGCATATGACCAACTGGTCATATTGGTTCGACAAAAGGAAAAGGCAACATGGTCAAAACCACCTTTCTCAATCTGGATGAAGAAAAGCGCCAACGGATTTTAGCAGCAGCGCTGGAAGAATTTTCCGCTCAACCATACGAAAGCGCATCCCTGAACCGGATTGTGGCGCAGGCCGGCATCCCCAAAGGCAGTCTGTACCAGTACTTTGAAGACAAGAAAGACCTCTATTTCTTTCTGATAGATGAGGCGGCCGAAGCAAAACTGGCCTTTCTGCGCCGCTGCGATTTGCCCGAAGGGAGTGATTTTTTTGAAGGTTTCGCCGCGCTCATGCTGTCCGGCGCCGAGTTTGATCTGAACTACCCGCAATACAGCCGTTTGCTTGGGCAGGCCTTCAACAGCCCTTTGGCAGAAGAAATTACGGAACGGTTGAAGGGTAAAAGTTTTGATTATCTGCACGATTTGCTCTTCACTGCCCGGCAGCAGGGCCGCATTCGCAGCGACCTGCCGCTGGACTTGATTGTCTTCACCCTGAATGCGCTGACCACCGAATTCGGTAAATATGCCGCCCAAAAGGCGGGGCTGAAGTGGGACGGCCGGATTTTTGACCCTCAACAGCGTGAAAAACTGCGTTCACTGGATTTAAAGGGCATGATTGACAATCTGATGCGCTTGCTGAAAGAAGGCATGGCTGCAAAATAAACCTGCGCATGGCGCAGACCGAAAAATTTGACAAATGGAAAGGTAAATCATCAAGATGAATTATTTTGAGGCACTGTCTATAGGATTTGGGCTGGTAATGATTCTGACCCGCCCGTTGATTCACCTCTTCCCCCAGCGCTGGGCGGATTTTGAGATGGATCGGGTTTACACCCGTCGGCAGCCCATTTGGGTGTGGCTGGCAGGCGGTTTTGGGCTGGGGCTGGTAGCCTTCACCTGGTACCGGCACTTCACGTACGGCGTGCCGTATTCGATTGTGGTCACACTGATCATCAGTATGACGCTGGTCAAACTATCGCAGGTTCTGTTCAACTACCAGCAGTTCCGCGCCTTTGCCGAGCGGGTACTCAAGCATGAACGCACGACCATGAATCTCATCAGCGTTGCAACCGCTCTGCTCGGATTGGTGCTGATGAGCATGGGCATCTGGCTCTATGGAGGAGGAAAGCACATGAATTACTTTTTGATTTTGGGAATCGGGATGGATACAATTGCACTGCTGAAGCCGGTCTATATGCACCTGATTCCGTGGGACGAAAACCGCTTCATTGCCAAAGCCTACGCCGAAAAACGCCCGGCATGGGTGGCGGTGGTAGCGGCAGTGGGTTTACTTCTGGTAGCGTTGACGTGGTACCTGCATTTTACGGCCGGTGTCCCGCATTCAATCGTCATCTCCCTGCTCTTTTCACTGACCGCCATAAAGGGGTTGACTCTGCTGCTGGATTACCAGCGTTTTCAGCAGTGGGTAGCCGGCATGCTGCGCCGCGACGGCGGCCGCCAGATCGTGTGGATTGACGTGGGGGTCAGCCTGATTGGATTGGTCATGATTGCGGTTTCGGTGTGGCTGTATACCTGAGAATCATCACCCGCAGCCGGGCCAATGGGGAAATGAAACGGCTCAGGCTGCGGGTCAATTGTGCAATCCGCCGGAAATAGGGCGATAATTCGGCCGGGTTTTCGACCACTTCAAACCCAAAGCGGGCATAAAAACCGACCAGTTCGGCACGGCAGGTCAGGTAGAGCGGCGGCGGGTTTTCCTTCAGCAGATGCCGGATGATGGCGCTGGCTGCGCCCCGTTTTCGCCAGGCGGGCAGCACCACAATGGAAGCCAGCTCCCGCGAGCCGTCGCGGTGCGGCTTGACCTGACCGCAGCCAATCACCCGGCCGTCCTCATCCATCGCCAGCCAGAAACGCCGCCAGTTCAAACCAAACGGGTTGAGCCGCTCGGCGTGAATCAACCGGCGGATGACGGGAGCATCGGCAGCAGTGGCGCGGCGCAGTGTGATCATGGGTGAATGATTGTAATCGGCTGTTGAAGATTATATAATAAAAAATGGAAGCACTTGTCTGATTCACCTGCCGGCGGGGGCTGCGGCAGGATTGTCCATCGTTTGCCGGAAAGGAGGGGAAGGCGATGGACGCTGAGCTGGTTTGCACACCTGCCAGAGACGAGCAGATTGACGAGTTTCTGGAATTGCTGCGTTTGGATGCCGAAAATTACCTGATCCCCACCATGGAAGTGATGGGCTGGTCGTGGGCTGAATTCGCCCGGCGTGTGCGCGGGGTGGGACGGGTGTTCTGTGTCTATCAGGGCGAACAAAAAGTCGGCTGTTACTGGATCGAAGAGCGCGGCCGCATCCTCCACCTGCACGGGATTGTGGTGGCGCGCGCCTTTCAGGGGCAGGGGATCGGTTCGCGCATCATCCGGCGGCTGGCCGAAGAATACCGCGGGCGCATGGATGCCATCGAGTTGGGTGTGCACCAGTCCAACCAGCGCGCCAGGGCGCTCTACGAACGGCTCGGCTTTGAAGCGGTGCGGTTTTTGCCCGAAGTGGGTTTTACCATCATGCAGTTACCCCTCAAAACGGAACGCGCATCAGACCCGCTGCCGGGGACTGCTTAATCCATCTGTGGAGGAAGGCGATGATTAAGAAGCCATTCTTCTTCATTCTGCTGGGAGTTCTCTTGATTGGGCTGCTGAGCGCAGCGGGCTGCGGGGGCGGCGTCATCTCTGCGCCCCCCGCCAACCGGACGGAAACGCCTCTTCCCTCTCCGACGCCGACCCCCACACCGACACTTCTGCCCGGCCCGGCTGCCACCCCCACAGCGCAAATTTCTCCCACCCCGTCCTGCGGCAATTTGGAGCTGGAATTGGACTATCAGCAGGTGCAGCAAGCCGAAGGTTTTTATGCTCTTTTGACCGCCAGGGGAAGCATTCCTCTCACCGTACAATTCCAGCAATCCCCCCCGCGCGTGGAAGGATTCGGCCAGGCCGAGGTGGGCGGCAACGGACATGCCGAAAATTGTTCTTGGATTTACACCGGTTTGCTTGAATACGATCTGCATGGGGATTTACTGCTCGACCGCCAGCCGCCGATCCTTCGCTTGAGCGGCAAGCGGGGCGCGCGCAACCTTGCCGCGATTGGCACGGAATGTTGGGGCGGTCAGCTTTCACCGGTCATTTCGGATGACATTCCCCTCTTTGAAATCGAGTATCGGGACACGGCAACTTTGAAGTATTCCTACGATATGCCCACCCTTCACGCCGAGGCGGTCTGGACGCTGCACTTTCGGTGTCCGTGACATGGTTTTCTCAAAGCTGCTTTTAGAGAAAGCCTTGAATCTTTTAAGATAAAGAGGTATTCTTTCCGTCCTTCTTCAGGTATAATATAAGACAAATGTTCGATATTCGAGGGCGGAAAGATGCCGGTTAATTACTTGCAAATTCAGGGACAAATTCAAGAAAAGTGCCAGCAGGCCCGCCAGAATCAGGCGGTCTATCGGGAGCGGCTGGAACAGGCCGCCGCCCTGCTCACCCGCTACGCCGCCGACCTCGACTTTTTGCGTCAGCGGGTGGAAGATGCGCAGCGTGCGGATGTTTCGCTGCGCTGTGCCGTGCCGCTGAATGAACGGCTGGATACCGCCGTCAGCCCCCCAAACCTTGCCCAATTACCGCTTTTACTGGCTGCCGACGGTTCACAAATCAACCCCAACCGCCACGATTCGGTCGAGTTTGCGGTCATCAACACCGGCATTTTCCGAATTTTACCGGCTGCCGACCTCACCCCCGGCGAAGAGGCCGAAACCCAGCTGTACCTGCTGGAGGACATCAACAACCCGGCTGCCCCGCTCACCGAGGAGGTGGTGGCGCTGCGCCGCGACCTGAACGAGCGCCGCCTGCTGGCAGACCGTGCCGGCCGCGAAACCACCCGCCCGGTCATCACATTAACCGACGGGCCGCTGGAACTGTACCGCGAACCGCGCGAAAATCAACTGTTTCAGCAATTGTTTGGCGAGTACCTGAGTGTGCTGCAAAAAACCAGCCAGCAGGAAGCGGTCAGCGCGGGGTATGTGGATAAACCCGGCAGCGATCTGGTGATACGCCTGCTGGAACTGGCGGCTGATTCGCGCCTGGATGTGAAGGAAACAACCCGCCGGCGACCGTTGGGAGGCGTGCTGGATCGGGTCATTTTTGCCGGGCTGCTTGCACCCGGTCAGCGCAGCGCGGTGTTTGTTATTCAGTCATCCATGGCGGAGCGTTTTGCCGCCTTTGACCCGGCTCTGCAACCCTGTTTCTTTTATCTCAATGTTGGCATTCATCCCGAAAGAGCGTGGATGGCGAGGGTGGAAATCACGCGCGGTGTTGCCGAAAAACCTGCCCTGCTGGAGGCCCTCCATGCGGTTTTATTGCAGCAGTGCCGGCAGATGGGCAGCAAACCCTACCCCTACGCGCTGCACCGCGCTCACGAAATTGCCTTAATCACCCGCCTTGAAAAAGAACAGATTGAAACCATGATTGCCCGTGCCATGCGGGCGATGGGCTTAGAGGTAGGGGATAAAAGCGCCAAGCAGTATCATAAAGACAATCTTTAGGCAGGAGGCAGAAAGATGACGACCACTTCTCCATTACAAATCGGGCGGCTGCTGCGCTCCACCACCAGCGGATGCGTAATCGGCTGCCGCGCCAGCGAGTTGAACCTGCCGGTTTTTGGCGGAATGGTACGCATCCCCCTGGCCGATGGAACACAGATTTACGGCCTGATTCACAACATCCAAATTGATGATGATGGTTTGATCCGCCAGTTAATCACCAGCGACAATGTTCCGCCGGACGTCCTGCTGGACAACCGCAACAACCGCAACGTACCGGTCGAAATCGGTGTGATTTTCATCGGCTACGCTGAGAACGGCAGCATCAGCCACCTGCTGCCGCCGCGCCCGCCGCTCAGCCTGGATGAAATTTTCACCTGCACAGCCCAGGAAGTGATCTCCTTCACCGGAAGCGGGCGGTTCGGCTACCTGCGCCATATTTTGCGCGCCGAAGACCTGCCGCAGGCTGAACTGCTGGCAGCGCATATCCGTCAGGCCGGAATGTTCCACCGTGCCCAGGGCGATCCCGGCTGGGTGCAGTCCATTACCCGCGAACTGGTCACCTTGCTGCGCGATGATTACGACCGCCTGATGAGCGTCTTGAGCGCGGTTGGCGATGTCAACCTGCCTTAACCTTTGTTGGGAGGAAAGATGATGACAATCAACCCTGAAAATCCAACCGAGAAACCAGTGGGCTATGTCGTCGGCGGTAGCCTGAAAGATTCGCTCAGTGTGCGCCTGACCGTGCCGCCCCAGGAAGTCAAGGAAGGCTCGTTTGTGGTCATCGAAAGCGGCGACTGGCGTTTTTACGGCACGGTGACCGACCTGCAGCTGGGCAGTACCAACCCGCGCTTTGCCGATGAGCAGAGCGAAACCCGCCTGCCGCCGCAGGTGGCTGCCCTGCTGCACGGGCAAACCCTCTTCACCAATTTACAGGTGCTGCCGGCGCTGATGCAGGAGGTTGGCCCCGACCCGGCATCGCCTGAATACGATGCCTGGCGCGCTCAGCACGCGGATGACAGCGGTCTGCAGCCTCAGCCGGTCAAGACCGTGCCGGCCCATCATGCCCTGGTACGCGGTGCGCGCGCCGAGGATGTGGCCAACATCTTCGGCGAACCCAGCGAGCGCAATTTTGTCATCGGCTTCACCCGCGAACAGAACCTGCCCATTCCGGTTGACCTGGAAAAGTTCGTGCAGCGTTCATCGGGTATTTTTGGGGCAACCGGCACGGGCAAATCCTTCCTCACCCGCCTGCTGCTTTGCGGGCTGATTCAGTACAACAAAGCCTCGGCGCTGGTGTTTGACATGCACAACGAATATGCCTACGACGACATCGCCTCCGACACGCGCGAGGTCATTCCGGGGCTGAAAAGCAAATTCGCCGCCCGTGTGCGCGTGGTCGGGCTGGGCAATGAGGCTTCCATTCGCGGTCAATCGCCGGATTTCAGCCTGACCCTGGCAGAAAGCGATATTCTGCCGGAAGATATCGAAATGCTGACCCGCGAGCTCAACCTGCGCGAAACCACCCCCGCCACGCTGGAAGCATTGTGGCACAGTTTCGGCCGAAGCTGGTTCAGCGAGTTCAAGAAAATGCGCAACGGCGCAATGACGGAAGACCCGGATACCGGCAAAAAAGTTCCGGCAGCCGACAGCGTCGCCTTTTGGGCAAATCAGGCCGGGGTGAACGTCATGGCTGCCGAAGGTCTGCACCAGAAACTGACCCGGGTTTTTAACAAGCCCTACATCCTCCCCAACCCACCGCAGGACAGCCTGGCGGAAATCATCAACCTGTTGGCGAACGGCAAGCATGTCATCCTCTCCTTTGGCGACCACGAAACCGATCTGGATTACCTGCTGGTGACCAATCTGATCACCCGCCGCATCCGCGATGAATGGGAAAAGCGCACCAATGCCTACCGCTCTCACCCCCAAAAGAACCCCGAACCGCGTCCGCTGGTGGTGGTGATCGAAGAAGCCCACAAACTGCTGAACCGTGAAATGGCCGCCCAAACCGCCTTTGCCACCATTGCGCGGGAAATGCGCAAGTACTACGTCACCCTGCTGATTGTGGACCAGCGCCCCTCGCAGATTTATGACGAGGTCATGTCGCAGCTCGGCACGCGGGTGAGCGCCTGGCTGGGCGATGAAGCCGATATTGCCGCGGTTCTTTCCGGGCTGGCCGGGCGGGATGCGCTGCGCGGCATGCTGGCGCGCCTGCAGCCCAAAGAAGAAGCCCTGCTGCTGGGCTGGGGGGTGAGCATGCCGATTCTGGTGCGTTCGCGCCGTTACGATAACCGCCTGTTCGAGGAAATCCGCGGCGGGCAGCCGCAAGCGCGCGGCGCCGAAGACGCCATCCGCGAATTGTTTGGGGAGTGACACTCAACCACCCCCATTGTCCATTATCTGATGACTTACTCAAAGTACTTTAAAAAATCCTGAATTTTTGTTCCTAAACAAGTTTGGGGTCAATACAAAACCGGGATTGTGACAAAACGATCCCCACTTCCACCTCCCCCAATATCGCAAAAGCGATATTGGGGGAGGCGCAGGAGGGGGCCTTGGCTTTAGAAGTGGATGATCCCGAACGGGCGTTGATCAGCGTTTGCAGGCGGCGGTTTGATTGTCTTCGACTTTGAGAAAGCCGCACCCATTTTCCGATCTTTGCGTTGGGGCAGGAGTATTCTATGGTCAATGGTGAGAAAGTAAAACGCCGCGCCGTGCCGGTTTTTTACCTTCTGGCTTTTGGTTTCTCATGGCTGGAAGTGGTTTTCAATCCACCGTTGCAGGGTCAGGCAGGTTTGCGCCATGCGTTCGGCGTCCAGCAGGGACAGGTCATCCCGTAAAGTGTGGTAAGCGCGCCAGAAGGCGGGAGTGCCGCTGCTTTCAATGCCGGTGGCGCGGAAGCCGGCGCGCACAAAGGGCGCAAAATCACCGCTGCGGCGGCGCGCCAGATAGGGGCTGGCCTGCGGGTCGGCAGCCTGCAGCTGGCTGTTCAGGGTTGAGTCGGTCAGCAGCGGCTTCAGGCCCAGCTCGGCATGGTAAATCCGCAGGTTTTCCCCGCTGCCAACCATGTCCACGCTCAATACGCTGAGCGTTTTGGCAAGGCGTTTGAGCTGCAAAGCAGCCTGACGCGCACCGAACAGCCCGGCTTCCTCGGCGCCGGTGAAGAGGAAACCCACCCGCGGGTGAAGGTGCGGCTTGTCCGCCAGCCATCTGGCCGTTTCCAGCAGCACCGCCACGCCGGAAGCGTTATCGTTAGCGCCGCGCGTAAACGCGCCATCACTGCCGCGCTGGTCGTAATAATCCAGCCCGATGTAGGCCAGCCCGACCACGCCGATTAAGACGCGCAGCACACTCAGCAAAATGGGCGGAAGCGGCATCTGCAACACTGCCAGCGCGCCAAAGAAAGCGGTCATCCAGCCGGCGCGGCTGAGGACAGCATACCACTGACGGCGCAAGGCGTACAAAGGCCCTTCCACATACGGCAGGGCGCGGGCAGTATCCACGTGGGCAACCAGCAGCAGGCGGAGTTCTTCGGCCTTGCTGCCAGCGGGCAGACCCAACAGGTTTTGACTGCGGGCTGTGCACGGCAGGCGGTACTGCAGCCAAAGCCGAAAGTACGGCAGCAGCCCAACCCACAACGGGGCAGCCACCGCCAGCCAGGCGAACCCCGGCAGCAGCCAGACCGCCGCAATCAGCCAGATTGCCCCCAGGCTGTAATAGGGAAAAAAGGCCGGCAGGGGTGCAAAGGTAAATTCCTGCCATTCACAGCGGTAGCCCAAGCCGCCAAGTTGTTCGGCCAGCCATTGCTGGGTTTGCCGTTCTGCCGGGCTGCCGGCCGGACGCGCGCCGATTTTTTCGGTAAGATGCACGGCACTTTGGCGCAAGGCGGTCAGCAGCGAGGAGTTTTCAGGCATGTCGGCAGGCGGTCAGCACAAAGCGGTCGAGCGAATAGCGGAACAACAGGGGGTCGTGGCGGAAGGCGGCCCGGATGGGGATGCCTTCGGCTTCCAGCAAGGCGCGTTGGGCGTGGTGTTCGGCTTTGCCCTGGTTGACGATGATCAGCGCGCCGCCGGGCTGCAGGCTTTGCCAGGCGGCTTGCAGCAATGCCCTCGGCTGGAAAAAATTAGCGGGCAGCCCCCATTTCAGGTGGTCTTCGGGAAAGACAAATGGAAACAGCATGAAAATCAGGTGAAAAGCGGCGGGTTGGGTGCTGAAGCCGCGCGGGATGTAAGTCACCCCCGGCAGTCCGCGGATATGTCCGAGGGCGTGATCGTAGCGCGAGTGCAGGTCGGCATATACCCGGTAAGCGTCAATTTCATAGCCCTGCAGGTCAATCTGACGGGGGCGGGGTGTTTGCCACCAGCGCAGCACAGCCGCCAGCGCCTGCACATAAAACCAGTGGGAGGGGCCAATATCCGCAGCGCGGACGGTTTCGGGCAGGCTGATCGGAGTGGCTTCCAGCGCGCTTTCCAGCAGGTGCAGGTAAAACAGGTTTTCGCGGTAGTTGATGGGGGTGGTCTGGGCGGCAAAATCTTCCAGGTGGTAGGTTCGAATCAGCCGATCGGCCAGCGCCATGGCGCTCGGGCGGTCTTCGGCCGGCAGGGCGGCGAAGGGGTCACCCCTGAGCCGCGGAGCGATGCGGAAACCCGCCCGCTGCCAGCGGACCAACTGACGCAAGGGATAATCCAGCCGGTTGCGCGCATCCCGCAACAGGTTGAGCAGAGAATTAATCAGCCCACTCATTCTAAAATAAAACGGATTGGTTGGACTTCCAGCCTTTTGCGGGCAATTTCACAATACTCAGCGCTGATTTCGATACCGATGAAGTTGCGGTAATTTTTACGCGCCATGACGCAAGTTGTCCCGCTTCCACACATGGGGTCAAGGACAATTTCGCCCGGCTCAGAGAAACAAAGAATCAGGTCTTCAGCCAGCTTATCCGGGAAGGTGGCCGGGTGCTGCAGTTTCAGGCGGTTGCCTTCGGTGTTGCTGGTGGCATACTGCCAAACGGTGCCGCGGCATTTCATCGGGTTGACCGCTTTCGGTTGAATCACCTTGAAACCGCCGTTGGTCAGGCGATCGGTGCCGGTATAGATTTTACCGGCATGTTTACTGGGCACCATCAAATGTTCTTTATGAAAGGTCTTGGGTTTTTGACCTTTGAAAAACATCAACACATATTCATGGTCCACTCGAAAACGGGTATTCCACCATGCACCCGGGTTTCCGTCTCGTTTGTAAATGACCGTTTCAAACAACTTCCAGCCGATTGAATCCACCCAGTTGACCGCCAATCGAAAAGAAGTCAGCGTTTTGGCAAAATTGCGGGTGGCATCGCCAATCACAACGACGGCAACACCCCCCTCCTTCGTTACGCGATACAATTCCCTGCCCAAAGCCACAAAGTCAAACTGCCAGTTTTTCTTGTAGTCGCGAATGTCATCATAAGGGGGTGAAAACACACTCAAGTCAATCGAGTTTTCCGGAAAAGTGGGCAATTCCTTCAGGCAGTCGGCTTGAAGGATTTGATTCATCCGCGACTCAAGCGAGTGATTATCGTTCATCTTTTCTAGTATAATCGAATCGTGGCGAAAACGCTAATTCAATTTGTTTGCCAGAACTGCGGGCGCACCTCGCCGCGTCAGCTGGGACGCTGCCCCTCCTGCGGCAGTTACGGGACAATGGTCGAGGAGGTGATTGCCGCCCCGCCTTCCAAAACCAAACCCGGGCGCGGGCTGAGCAGCCAGTCGCAGCCGCGCCGTCTGGCGGAAATTTCCGGCGATGCGGAAGAACGCCTGCCGCTGGGCATGGCGGAATTTGCGCGTGTGCTGGGCGGCGGGATTGTGCCCGGCTCGATTGTACTGGTCGGCGGCGATCCGGGCATCGGTAAATCCACGCTTACCCTGCAAATGACGCTGGAAATGGCGGCCCAATTTGCCCACCAAGGCGCCGCCGTGCTGTATGTTTCCGGCGAGGAGTCGGAACGGCAGATCAAAATGCGCGCCCTGCGCCTGCTGCAAAACAACCATGCTTCTCAGCCATTGCCGGAAAACCTGTTTCTGGTCACCGAAACCAATCTGGAAATCATTTTGGAGCATATCCGCACCGTTGCGCCGCTGCTGCTGGTGATCGATTCCATCCAAACCGTGTATCTGCCGGAACTGGGCAGCAGCGCCGGTTCGGTGGGACAGGTGCGCGAGTGCGCCTCGCGCCTGCGCGAGCTGGCCAAAACCAGCGGTATGGCGGTGTTCGTCATCGGGCATGTTACCAAAGAGGGTATCATCGCCGGGCCGCGCGTGCTGGAGCATATCGTGGATACCGTCCTGTATCTGGAAGGCGACCGCTATCAGTCCTTCCGCCTGCTGCGTTCGGTTAAAAACCGCTTTGGAGCCACCTCGGAGGTGGGGGTGTTTGAGATGCGCGAGCGCGGCATGGTGGAAGTGCCCAACCCCTCCGAATTGTTTTTAGCCGAACGCATGATCAACGCGCCGGGTTCGGCGATTGCGGTGACGATGGAGGGCACCCGTCCGCTGCTGGTGGAAATTCAGGGACTGACCAGTTATTCCAACCTCGGCAACCCGCGCCGCACGCCCAACGGGGTAGACCTCAACCGCCTGCTGCTGATCACCGCCGTGCTGACCCGCCGGCTGGGGCTGCGCCTTGCCGATCAGGATGTGTTTGTCAATGTGGTCGGCGGGCTGCGCATCAGCGAACCGGCAGCCGATCTGGCGCTGGCGGCAGCCATCACTTCTTCGATGCGGGATGTGCCGGTGCGCGCCGATGCCGTGCTGATCGGTGAGGTGGGGCTTTCCGGAGAATTACGCTGGGTAGGGCAGATGAATGCCCGCCTGCGCGAGGCGGCAAAACTGGGCTTCCGGCGCGCCGTCATCCCGCGCCGGGTGCGCAGCAATGAGCCGCTGCCGGAGGGCATCGAAATTCAACAGGCGCGCTCGCTGCGCGAGGCGCTCCATCTGGCATTGATCGAGGAAGGCTGAAGCGGACGAACGATTCGCCGTGCAGTCAATGGGTTAATCCATGCCGCCCGGCGGGGCGAGCGGACTGCTGCTTCGGCGGCGCTGACCAATGACGCGGATCATCACAATTGCCAGCGTAAGGATGGTGACCGGCAGCGCAACGCCGAGCATGACTTGCGTAAACAGCGGCAGGATGGGATGGCGGATGGCGTCCAGAATCAGGTAGGCGGTATAGGCAATATAGTAAAAAAAGAACAAAGCCCCCTCGCGGCGTAAAATTTTTGTGCCGGAGAAAAAGATGGGGATACAGGCCACCGCCACAGCGGTCATCACCGGCAAATCCAGCTGGCGCGCACTTTCCGGAATCACCACGCCGCCGGGGGTGACCAGGGCGGTCAGGCCCAGCACACCCAGCAGGTTGAACAAATTGCTACCAACCACGTTGCCCACAGCAATATCCCGTTCACCGCGCAGGCTGGCAATCACCGAGGTAATCACCTCCGGCAGGGAGGTACCGGCGGCGATGATAGTCAGGCCGATGATCAGTTCACCCACCCCCAGCGATCGGGCAATTTCAACCGACCCCTGCACCAGCCAGCGGGAGCCGACCCCCAGCATCACCAAACCGCCAACCGCCAGCAGCGCGTTCAACCCCAACCGGCGCGGAGCGGGTGTCGGCGGGCCGCCAAATTCGTGTTGGTATTCCTCTTTGACCTCAGCGCTTTCCCGCTGACTGATTCGAAAAAGCAGGAACAGATAGCCGAACAAGCCGAGGAAAAAGAACAACCCCTCCAACCGGTTGAAGCGCCCGTCCAGAGACAGCAGCAGGGTAAGCAGTGAAACGACCACTATCAACGGCACATCCAGACGCACCAGCTGTTGGGAGATGATCAAGGGGGTGATCATCGCAGAAAGCCCCAAAATGAACAGGACATTGAAGATGTTGCTGCCGATGATGTTGCCGACCGTCAGCCTGCCCGCTGAGCGAAGCGACCAGGCTGACGGCAAACTCCGGCGAGCTGGTGCCGAAAGCGACCACCGTCAGACCGATGATCAAGGGAGAGATGCCCAGTGCGGCAGCCAGCCGCGAAGCGCCGCGCACCAGCCCCTCGCCGCCGACGATTAACAACACCAGCCCTGCCAGCAACATCAAAACCGCCATATTTTCATCCTTTTCGATAGATTATGGCGTATTTTACCGGATGTGCAGGATAATCTCCAGCATCTGATGATTATTCACTTTCGTTAATGTCCTTCCAAGCGCAGCAAAACGCACCCGTGCTGATCAATTGCCCCTTCCTTCGCCTCCTCCAGTATCGCTTTCGCGATATTGGGGGAGGTGGGTGGGGGTCACAAATCAGATTGCCGCGCTCGCTGACGCTCGCTCAAAAGGACAACCGATGGTTAAAAGTCACTCCAAGCGCAGCGCGGCTTAACCAATCACCTCAACCAGAAAATAGGTCTTTTTCCCGCGCCGCAGGACGAGGAAACGCCCCTCCAACAGGTCGTTCAGCGTCACCTGCCGCTCACTTTCGCTGACGCGGTGATTATTGAGGTACACTCCGCCCTCGCTGATGGCGCGGCGCGCCTCGCCTTTCGATTTCATCATCCCGCTGTTGACCAGCAAATCCACGATATTCAACCCCGCGCCGCCGAACTGATCTTTCCCAAATTGGGCGGAGGGAACATCGGCGAAAATTTCGGCGATTTCGGCTGCCGAAAGACCCTCCACCGCGCCGCCAAACAACACCTGAGCGGCCTGCTCGGCGCGCGCCAGGGCGGTTTCGCCGTGCAGCATGCCGGTCATCAGCCGCGCCAGCGTGCGCTGGGCTTCGCGCTGTTCAGGGCGTTCTGCCAGCGCCTGCTGCAAGGCCTCAACTTCCGGCTGAGTGAGGAAGGTGAACACCTTGAGGTAGTGAATCACGTCGCGGTCGTCGGTATTCAGCCAGAACTGGTAGAAGCGGTAGGGGGAGGTGCGCTGGGGGTCGAGCCAGACCGCCCCGCTTTCGGTTTTGCCGAATTTGCTGCCATCCGCTTTGGTGATGAGCGGATAGACCAGGCCGTAGGCCGTCCCGCCGGTCACCCGCCGGATGAGCTCCACCCCGGCGGTGATGTTGCCCCACTGGTCGGAGCCGCCGGTCTGCAGCACACAGCCGTAAGTACGGTAGAGATGCAAAAAGTCGTATGATTGCAGCAGCATGTAACTGAACTCGGTGAAGGAAATGCCCTCTTCGCGTTCCAGCCGGGCGCGCACCGAGTCCTTGGCAATCATGTAATTGACCGTGAAGTGCTTGCCAATATCGCGTAAAAACTCAATCAGGTTGAGCGGAAGCAGCCAGTCGGCATTGTTGACCAGCCGCGCCGGATTGGTTTTGGCGTTAAAGTCCAGAAAGCGGGCCAGCTGCGCTTTGATGGCTTCGGCATTTTCTTCAATTTGCTGACGGGAAAGCAGTGGGCGTTCACTGCTCTTACCGCTGGGGTCGCCGATCATGGTCGTACCGCCGCCTGCCACCGCAATCGGGTGGTGACCGTAACGTTGTAAGCGCGCCAGCGCCAGCAGCGGCACAAGGTGGCCGATGTGCAGGCTGTCGGCGGTTACATCAAAGCCGTTGTAAACGGTTACGATTTGTGTGGCAAGCAGGTTCTGGACGCCTTCGATACAATCAAAGACCAGCCCGCGCCATTGGAGTTCTTCAAATGCGTTTGCAGGCATGGTTCACCCAATCGGAGAGAATTTTTGCTGCCCTGCGGCAGCCGCCTCTAATTCTAACACAGGTTAAGAAACGCTTGAGGAAGAAGGGGATTGAAAATGACAATCCCGCTTGCGGTCAATTTTCACTCAACTTGATTATTTTCGTCCCCCACCTAAACCTCCACCAAAATCGCTGTAGCGATTTTGGTGGAGGTCGGGAGGGGGAAGTTGTGCAGATGGTTGGGTTTTGCCATTATCCCGAATTCACGTTAATTATTTCCTGCCACAGCCTGCCGGGTTGCCGTGCAGCGTTCGCAAGCCGGGTCATCGCACAAAAAGGCCAGCGGGTCATCCTGCAGCGCGCCAACCAGCAAGCCGGTCATCTCCGCCAGCGGCAGGGCGCGGATGCGGGCTTCTCCGATGAACGTTTCGCGGGTGACGGCTTGCAGCAACGGTGCGGCTTTTTCAAATCCCAGCGAACAACCCGGAAAGCCCGGACATTCCACCACCCCGCCGGGGGTGAGCGCCCAACGCACAAACTGCCGCCGCCCGGCCAGTTTTTCGGCATAGTGAATGCTGGTGTTGACGGTGTGATCCACCCCCAGCAGCAACACCCAGCCTTCCTGCTCGTTCAGGTGGCGAATCGGCGCCAGGGGTTCGGCCAGGGTTTGGGCTGTCAGGGCTTCTTCCACCCCTATACCGGCAAACGAGAGAATGGGGTGTGCCGAGCGTTTTGCCAGCGGGTGTTTACGCAGCACCTCCGGCAGGATGCCCATCAGCGCATCGGCCGGCAGGTCGGGAGTGAAGAAAACCGCCATGGCGTTTTGGTCACGGCCGCTGCCGTACCGAATGGCATTGTTGTCCGGGCCTTCTTCCGGAATCAGCATGGTCTGGTAGGTGTGGGTGGGCATCATCAGGTGTGGAAAGACGCTCAACAGCGCGCCCAGCAGCGTTTCAGCGCCGCCGCGCACCTCACCAAATGCCTTCAATGAGGCATGGGCAATTACCGGCTTACCGGCTGGCACAGCCAGCCGCTGCAAACCCTGCACCAACTCGCGAAAAGATAACGGCATGGCAGCCTACCCCGTTCGGTGAGATTGGCCGTGCATCCACCCTCAGGCAGCCGAGAGGCGGCGGAGCACCTGGGCGACAATCGTTTCTATCTCATCCTGAGCGGTGGCGAACACAGCGCTATGAATATTATACGTCAGCAGAGAAGAAGCAATAGCCTCTACCAGCCCGTTGATTCCGGCCTGAGCGGCGGCCAGCGCCAGCGAGGATTGTGCCAGCTGCGGCTGGGTGACAAAAAAGATGCCCCCGCCGCCGGGCTGTTCACGCATCACGGCAGCGGCAGCCTGCGCCAGTAAAAACGGCGCGCTCAGGTTGATTTCCAGCGAACGCTGCCAGTCCCACTCGTCCAGCATCAGCAAATCGGCGGAGGGGGCAGCCTGCAGGCAGTACATCAACACATCCAGGCGTTCCCAATCATTGAGGACATCCTCAATCAAGGCGCGGGCTGCCAGTCCCTTGCCGGTATCCCCCACATACGTGCGGCAAAGTGAACCGCCGGCTTCAATTTGGGTGCGCAAATCCTCCAGATACAGGGGCTGTAAATCGTGGGCGGCAATCCGCCACCCGGCGGCTGCCAGCCCCAGCGCAATTTGCCGGCCGGGCGGACGAGCCGCGCCGCACACCAGCGCCACCCGCGCCCCACCTGAACCGTTGGCGCCGCTCATGGCTGCTCCATCGCCCGGGCTGCCACCTGCTCACAGCGCGGCGGCATGGGCGGATTTTCGCTGGCATTCAGGCGCAGGTTGAAATAAGGCGAGGGGTCGTAGGTGTTGGCAATCTCCAGTTCATTGAGAAAATGACCCTGCCCGTCATCCTTGACAATCGAAAAATGCAGATGAACCCCCACCGGCGCGCCGGGTGTACCGGAGTAATTGCCCTGAAACCCCAAAAATGTCCCCTGCCGCACAAACACTTCACTGCTGCCGGGTGGGAATTCCGGCGCGATCAGGGAATTGCCCTGTTCATCCGCCAGATGGGTGTAATACGTCCAGATTTGCTGCCCCGGCTGGAGCGGGTCCTGCGGGATGCGGATGATGAGGCTGGATTTCCAGTCCGGCAGGCGGCTCAGGTAGCCGTCGTAGGCAGCATAAACGGGGATTTGACCGGGCGGCGTGCCGCCGAATATATCCAGGCCGGTATGGCGGTGACCGGGACGAAACGAATCATCCCACAAAAACCCGATGTAGCCTTCGGTAGGGAAGGCAAACGGCGCGCCTTCGCAGCGGGTGTTGGCGCTGACTTTCCAATCGCCATAAGCCTGGGGGTTGCGGATGAACTGCACCACCCGGGTGGTGCGGCTGGCCGTACGGCGCGGGTTCAAGAACCAGAAATAACCCGCCACCAGCCCGGCGATCACCGCCCCGCCCAGTAAAAGGGGAAAGATGCGCTTCATTCCGGCTGAATCAACCGCCCCTGCATGGACCAGGGGCCTGTCCAGGTAATTTCCACCAGCCGAATTTGACCGCGCAGGTCGGCGCTGCTTTCGACAAAGACCAGTTTATTGGTGGGGGTGCGTCCCTTCCAGCGCCCGCGCACCGGTTCTTCAAAGAGGACTTCCACCGTCTTGCCGAGGTAGGCGGCGTGAATTTCGGCGGCAATGCTTTCCTGCAATTCTTCCAACAGGCGGAAGCGCCGCCACTTTTCCTCATCCGGCACATCATCGGCCATGCGGCGCGCCGAAACGGTGCCTTCACGCGGCGAGTAGCGCGCCAGATGAGCCACATCCAGTTTCAAGTCCGCCAGCAGATCGTAGGTGTGCTGGAACTGGGCTTCGCTTTCGCCGGGGAAACCGACGATCACATCGGTGGCAATCGAAACGCCGGGAATACGGGCGCGGATTTTCTCCACCAGCCGGCGGTACTGTTCGGCGGTGTAGCCGCGGCGCATGTTGGCAAGCACCTCGTCATCACCGGCCTGCACCGGCACTTCAATGTGCGGCATGACCTTGGGCAGTTCGGCAACCGCATCCAGCAGGTCATCGGTCATCCAGTTGGGGTGAGAAGTCAGAAAGCGGATGCGTTCCAGCCCCTCGATTTGATTCAGACGGCGCAGCAAACCGCTCAGGGTGGGGAAGTCGGGGTTGTCCTTGCCGTAGCGGTCCACAATCTGCCCGAGCAGGGTGATTTCTTTGACGCCCTGCGCCACCAGCGCACGGGCTTCGTTCAGAATTTCCTGGGGTGGACGGCTTTTTTCCACCCCGCGGCGGTAGGGGATGATGCAGAAGGTGCAGGCGTGCGAGCAGCCGTACACCACCGGGATGAAGGCCGAAACCAGATTGCCGCGCTCCCCGGCGGGCAGGGTCAGGTCTTCATCTTGCAGGGCGTAACGCAGGGCAACTTCAGCCTGTTCCAGATCGCGCCCGTCGCGGCGCAGGAGGTACTCCACCAGCGGGCGCGGGTCGGAAGGCGGCGAGAAAACATCCACATACGGGAAGCGCTCGGCCACTTTGGGGTTGCCCTTGACCCCCACCAGACAGCCCATCAGGTTAATCACCAGATCGGGGCGCTGCTTTTTGATGGGACGCAGTGAACTGAGCCGTCCGTAGGCTTTATCCTCAGCCGACTGGCGCACCACGCAGGTATTCAACACGATGACATCCGCCTCCTCGGCGCGCGGCGCGCTGGCATAACCGAGGTGTTCCAGCGCCGAAGCCACCCGCTGCGAGTCGGCCACATTCATCTGACATCCTTCCGTCCAGATGTAGTATTTCATGCGCCAAATTATATCAGGGTTTTGAGAGGGAATTAAGGCTGCTTTTATCCGATTATCATTTGGGGAAGAACTTATACGAACCATCCAAAACAAATGGGGTTGAATCACCCCTTCAAGATTGTACAATCATTAGACAAGCGAATTTGTATAAACAATAATAAAGGCAGTGTAAAACAAATCTTTTTATTATCGGTAAAGGAGATGAACCCATGAACCTCGAAAACATGCTTACCTACACCCCCATTCAATGGCAGCTGGTTGCCCACATTCTCATTCTGGGATTTGCGTCCATGGCAGCCGGTTTTGTCTATTTTCTTACCACCATGCGCGATGTTGCTCCCCGCTATCGGATTTCTTCCGTGTTGGGCGCAATTGTCATGGTGTCTGCCTTCCTGCTGCTCTATGCCCAGTGGCAAGCCTGGCAAACCACCTTTGCTTTTCAAAATGGGGAGTTTGTGCGCAGCGAAGGCATCTTCTCCAACGGCTTTCGCTACCTCAACTGGCTGATTGATGTCCCCATGCTGCTGCTGCAGCTGGTGGTCATCCTTGGCCTGGGAGCGGCTGCCAGTCGCCGGCTTGGCACCATCTTCGTCGGATCGGGCGTGGCGATGATCATCCTCGGCTACATTGGGCAATTTTATGAAGTGACCAACCTGACCGCCCTGTGGGTATGGGGAGGAATCAGCACCGTCTTCTACATCATTCTCCTGTACTACGTATGGGTGGAAATTGGCAAAGCGGTCGAACGAATGCCAGCGCCAGCCGCAGCCACCATGAAAAGTATCCGCTGGTTGTTCTTGATTGCCTGGACAATTTACCCGATTGCCTACATCATGCCCGCCATCCTGCCCACTGCCGATGGGGTCGTCCTGCGGCAAGCCATCTACACCGTGGCGGACATCACCTCGAAGGTAATTTACGGGGTGCTGGTCACCAAAGTTGCCGTGGATTTGAGCAAAGCCGAAGGCTGGACCAGCCTGTCATCTGAAACAGAACGGGAAATGGTCAGCGTCAATTGATTCTCTGTTAACCACAGTCAGCCCGCCTGATTTGAACAGGCGGGCTTTTTTTATTTTTGTGCTACACTGTATGGTTTTCTCAAAATTCCTTGACATCCCTGAAACTTTGTATCGAAACTCGAACCCCCACCCACCTCCCCAATATCGCCAAAGCGATATTGGGGGAGGCGCAGGAGGGGGCAAAAGCGCTTGGTTGGACGCATCAATAAATTATTCCGAATAGACATCGGTCAGCACTGGCCGGCTACTGTTTAACCATTTTCGACTTTGAGAAAGCCCCATGTAAAACGTGAGCAGCGCTGCCGGGCAAGTGGGGATATAATGGATCAGATCAAAACCTGGCAGGCAATGCCAATTAACCCACCTGCACCTCCCCCAAAATCGCAGGGGCGATTTTGGGGGAGGCGGGAGGGGGAAGAAAATTTGAAAATTGATGTAAAAATGATTTATCCCGAATTGACGTTAATTACCTCACCTTAAACACACAGGAATTGTTATGCCGCCAGCCGAACGAACCCTGCGGGTCGAGGCCATCGTCCTGCGTCACAGCGATTGGGGCGAGGCCGACCGCCTGCTCAGCCTCTTCACCCATGAAGAGGGCAAACTGCGCGCCATTGCCAAAGGCGCGCGGCGGCTGCGTTCGCGTAAAGCCGGGCATTTGGAGCCGTTTACACGCGTCAAGTTGATGCTGGCTCACGGACGCGATTTGTGGATTGTTACCCAGGCCGAAACGGTGGCCGCTTACCTTGCCCTGCGCGAAGACCTGGAGCGGATTGCCCATGCCAGTTATGCGGTGGAGTTGCTCGACCGCTTCACTTATGAAGAAGGCGCAAACCGCCCCCTGTTCGACCTGCTCGCCATTACTTTGCAGCGCCTGAACGAAGGTCAACCGCCCTTTACACTGCTGCGTTACTACGAACTGCGCCTGCTCGATCTGCTCGGCTTCCGCCCGGAGTTGTTCCGTTGTGTGGGGTGCGGCGACGAGATTCAGCCACAGGACCAGTTCTTCTCTCCGCTGCTAGGCGGGGTGCTTTGCCCGCGCTGCGGCTCACAGGATGCCTCCGCCCGCCCCATTTCGGTCAATGCCCTGCGTTTTCTGCGCCATTTTCAACGCAGCACCTACGCCGAAGCCACCCGCGCGGTGATTCCCGTGCCGGTTCAGCAAGAAATGGAAACCCGCATGCAGGATTACCTGACTTATTACCTGGAGCGCGGATTGAATACACCCGGGTTTTTACGCGCCGTGCGCCGGCGCAAAACCGATTAATCGTTCAGCGCTGCGGCACGCTCGGCAAAACTGAGCGGACGGTTGTACTGCTGAAAACCCTGCACGGTGATGCGGCGCAGCAACCACAGCGACACCATCAGGCTGACCGCAAACAGAAAGAAGACAATCACGTACCCCGCCAGCGGGCTGCCGCTCAGCAGGCTGATCAGGTCGCGCAGCACGCCGCTGGAAAGCGTGCCAATCAGCCGCGAGAGGGCATTGGCAATGCCCCACGCCCCAATGTACAGTCCTACCCGTTCGGTGGTCATATCCAGCATCAAAGAGAGGTTGGAAACGGTTGCCAGACCGCTGCCCAGCCCCAGCAGCACCACCCCGCTGTAAAATACCGCGCTGATTTCCAGCAATCCGCTCAGCGCAATCATCAGGAAGGCTGCCGCGGCAACCCCGCCGCCAATTTGGGCAACCCGCCGCTTGCCCATGCGCCGCTCCAGCAGGCTGGCGCTGGCCAGCGTGATGAGCATGCAGGTGCCCCAAATCGAGGTGATTCGGGTGGTAGCCGCCACGGGCAGGTCAAACGCCTGGGCGGCAAACGGTTCCAGCAGCACATCCTGACCGAGAATGGCCGCCAGCAGCAGAATCAAGTAAAAGAAAAAACGGCGCGCCACCGGGTTGGCAAACACCACTTTGAGGGTGCTGGTCCAGCCGGTGCGTTCTTCATCCGGCACACTTTGGAGTGGTTTGGAATGGCGCGGTTCCAGTCCTGCCAGCCCAATCATTCCCAGCAGCAAGGCCGCCCCAGCAACCATCAAAAAAGCGGTTTGCAATTGCTCCGGTGAGTAATTCACCAGCAGGCGGCTGAGTGTGGCGGCCGTGAAGATGATGGCAATAATCATCAGCGTCATCATCACCGCTACTGTGCGGCTGCGTCCCCGTTCACCGGTCAGTTCCGAAGCCAGCGAAAAATAACTGACCGCTGCCAGATTGTAGCCCATGCCCCACGCAGTAAAGGTCAGCATGGTGAAAATCAGCCCCAGCAGCGGATTTTCCGGCATGGTGAACACAGCAAACGGCGCAACCCCCAGCGCTGCCACGCACAAAAGCAGCCCCAGCGCAATGTAGGGACTGCGCCGCCAGCCCAAAATGGGGTGACGGTCAGAGTATGACCCAATCATCACCTGAATGGGAGCAAACAGATACGGCAGGGAGGCCAGCAGGGAAACCAGCGCAGCGGAAAGGGCCAGTTCCTTGATCATGACACGGTTGAGGGTGCTGTTGATGGGCACCAGCGTCATCGCCACGGCAACATGAATGAACGAGATTTGCAGGATTTTTCTCATCATAATCGCCATTGTAAGACATGGCGATTAAAGGCGAATTAAAGAATGACTTTTGTAAAACGGATGAATTACAAATCATCCTTTCATTCTTCAAGGAAATGACCTTTATCACCCGCGGCACGGCAGAGCATTCATGGATTAACGTCCTGTTGAGCGAGCGCGGCAATCTGATTTTTGACCCCCACCCACCTCCCCCAATATCGCTTTCGTGATATTGGGGGAGGCGAAGGAGGGGGCAATTGATCAGAACGGGTGCGTGTCACTACGCTGGGAGTGGCATTATTTTTTTTGAATCGCTTTGGCGCTTTGGGGCTCAATTCCGAGCCTTCTACCTTTTTGACTTTTTCCCTTCCCATCCAATCGCTGCGGCGATTTTACAGGAAGAGGCGAAGGCCGGAATCACTCATATCGTTCCAAAAGGATTGGAAAGACCGCGTAGTCGTTGAGCGGTGGAGTCAGCTGCAGTTGATTGCTGCCAACACATTCATATAAAAAGGCTACTTCGCCCTTGGCTGCATCACCCAACAATGCCGCCTCCAGGTCGGTTCGCTCCCCAAAAACTTCCACCTGAAAAACAATGCCGCTGGTTTGCTGATTGTTGAAGATCACTTTATTGCCCTCAATTCGGTAAGAGGCAAAGCCCGTGCCGTCCAGAATAACGTCCATGGGGATTTCAGTCGTACCGACTTTGATGGAGGCAGACTGAGTGAACTCAATCGCTTCAAGCAAAATAGAACCGTCAAGGTTGAACTGATACCAGGCATTTCCGGACGTGCCCTGATAGGTGATATCGGTCCCTTCAAACGCGGTTTGAAAATAAGGTGACATATCGGTAACAATCCAGCGTCCAATCAGGCAGGAATCAGCGACATCGGGTGTGTCCGTCAGCAGGGGGGTTGGAACGGCGGTTGGCAGAGGCGCTTCGGTCGGCACAGGCGTGGGTGGGAAGGTCGGAACGGCGGTAGGCGCAGCCGGCGAGGACACCTCCGGCAGCGCAGGTGAATCGCCGCTTCCCGCACAGCCGGCCGCAGCCAGCAAGAAGATGCCCCCGAACAGGAGAAAGATTTGAAAGCGGTTGAATGGTTTCATGAAAAGTTCTTCCCGTATTATTGGATAAATTCACTGAAAATTATAAGAAATTTTCGAGTCACTTTCAAGGTATTTTTTTACCGTTGATATGGATTGATCCGTTGTAGATTTTTTTCAGCCGTAACTTTTAGTCACAAAAGACGACTATAAAGACATACAAAGCCATATTATGGAGGTTTATCATGTCAAATTCTCACTCTCCACTGGCAATTTTCTCAATTCCAGTTGTGTTCATTTTAGGCGTGTTCGCGTTGATTCAATTCCTGCCGATTGGTAAAGATCAAACCAACCCGCCGGTAGTTGCCGAACCAAATTGGGACAACCCGCAAACCCGTGAAACTTTCCTGCGCGCCTGCGGCGATTGTCACAGCAATCAGACGGTTTGGCCGTGGTACAGCAAGATTGCGCCGGTTTCCTGGTTAATCAGCCGTGATGTCAACGAAGGGCGAAGAAAACTCAATGTATCGGAATGGGGAATACGCAAAAACGATGCCGATGATGTCGTTGAGGTCGTACAAAATGGCGAAATGCCGCCCTGGTTTTATTTGCCCTTGCATCCCGAAGCACGCTTGAATGCAGACGAAAAACAGGCTTTCCTGCAGGGTCTGACAGCCACCTTTGGCATGGATGAGTCATTTGAAAAAGAGGATGATGATTAGCGCTCTTAATTGCGGTGTGGGTGTGCATGTCAGATTAACTTAACGTCAATTCGGGATAAATCATTTTTAGATCAACTTTCGAATTTTTGTCCCCCTCCCCGCCTCCCCCAAAATCGCCCTTGCGATTTTGGGGGAGGTGCAGGCATATGCGCTAACTTAAGGGCAGAAATCATGGAATGAGGAATGGAGTGCAAGAGCTCTAACCCAGGTAGAATGTTGAAGACGGCGGCGCGGGGGGTCGCAAAGA
>Ga0308395_1000507_pt1 | contig 30355 bp, 28 predicted proteins | sample Hotspr20SampleP4_FD_202097 | JGI IMG/M metagenome (GOLD analysis project Ga0308395, IMG submission 202097) | Hot spring phototrophic mat microbial communities from Mushroom Spring, Yellowstone National Park, Wyoming, United States - 20050930_P4 ...
CTCGGTTCCCTGGCAGCGCTGCCAGTTCCATCTGCAACAGAACGCCGGCCAGTTCGTCACCCGGCAGGAGGCGAGAAAAACCGTCGCCGCGATGCTTCGCACGATCTTCAATGCCCCGGACAAGATGGAAGCCGAGCGGCTCTTGCAGTCGGCGCTGCAAGCCTGGCGCAAGGAGCACCCCAAGCTGGCCGAATGGGCTGAAGTTGCCGTTCCGGAAAGTCTGACGGTCTTCGACTTCCCCACCGCCCACCGCGTGCGCCTGCGCACGACCAGGCCTTACACGCATCAACCGGGAACTGCGACGACGCACCCGGGTCGCCAGCATCTTCCCCAACCCCGATTCCTGCCTGCGTCTGATTTCGGCCTTGCTCGCCGAACTCGACGACGAGTGAGACCCACAAGGTCTATCTCAACATCAACCCGTAACCCCAACGTCATGACCGCCGCCTCGGGAATTTACAGAAAAGGGGTTGCACAATCCAACGCAGAAAGGGAACCGCAAGCCGTTTGTTACTTACCTGAATCCGTGGTCGTTAAATCTACAACCTTTCCTGTGGGCTATTGGGCATGAATTTTCAGTCTGGCGACGCGGGTGATTGGTCTGCCAAAGCTCTTTCGAGGGGCGGTTGGCCTTCTTCCGCCCACGAAAGTCGTCCCTGGCGGGACGGAGTGACGTCATTTTCCTGCTCCAGGACGAGCCCCGGCCTTCCACTGGCGCGGAAGCGGGTATTTCGGTCGAGAGCAACCGCTGCGCCGCGCTCATGGCGAAGCTGCTTGCCAAAGCCGCTCTTGCAGCGCAACGAACACCTGGACGTGTTCGGCGAAGTTGCGGCCAAAGTCGAGCACCAGTCGTCGCGCATGCGCCACAAACTTCGCGGCCCGGTACATAATCTCCTGCAACACCGTCTTCAGCCGTCTTCTCTTGGCCGGATGACGGATCGGCGCAATCTCGCCCGTCAGGCCCAACTGCCCCAGCAGGCGCAGGCAGTTGTAGGCAAACGCCCCCAAGTGCAGCACGCAATCGTTGGTGTCGAATTTCCCCGACGGGAGTCGCTCCAGGTCCAAATCGGACTTGATCTCCGCATGGAACTGCTCGTGCGTGCCATGATAGCGGTAATGCTCGATCACCTCTTTGGCCGGCAAATCGAGGCTGGTCCACCAGCCGGCGAGTTCGATCTCCGGTACCAAGAGATGCTGGCCCTTCCTGTCGATGGTGCGTTCGATCACTTCGACGATCAGACGGAAGCTGCGCTTCTCTTTGCGCCACGCCCGTTCGACCGAGAGCTCGAGCAGCCCGACGCGCTTGCCCGGCCAGGTTTCCTGAAAGACTCCGGCCGCCTCGGCCTGAGCCACCCAGGCCGACTTGTCCTGCTTGCGCGGATTCCACTTCGTGATGAATTCCAGCGCCCGCCCTTCAGCGGCCCAGGCATCCCGTTCTTGTGCCTTGGCAAACAACAGCCGCGCGCTGTCAAAGCCGCTGTCTTCGACCATCAGGACAGCCTGTTCCGGCTTGACCAGACGCTTGACCCGAGCAAAGGCGCGCTCGTAGAAATACTCGGTCTGGCGGGCACAATGCCAAGCGCCGGCCCGCAATTCCAGTCCGACGTTCCAGCCTTCGTTGCCCAGATAGCCGGCGATCGGACAGTAGCCATCGACGCCTTGATAAGTGCGGCCCACGTCTTCTTTCTTCGTATCGCTATTGTCCATGACGAAGGTGTCGATCTCGAAGCGCACATAGCCTTTGTACGGGGTGATCGGGGCTTCGGTGCGTTCCAGCAGCCGCACCGACAACTCATCCGTCAGCGCCCGCAACTCACTGGCCTTGGCATCGAGCCGCTGCCGCATCCAGGCGCTGGAGGGCACTTTCGACAGCCCCAATGCCTCCTTGAAGAAGCGATCCGTCCGAAACGGCTCGATGGCTTCGAAGTCGCTCTTGCCAAGACTCAACAGCCCGGTCATCGCCTTGACCAGGTCCGAGGTCTTCATGCCTTGCGAGACCGGCAGCCGAGGATCGATCACCCGATCGACCTGCGCCGCTTCGCAGCACTGGCCGATGAGCGCCAGGCCGGAGTAGGAGGTCAGGTTCAGCTTGCCTGTCTGGCGCACTTCAAATTTCGGCATGTTCAGTTGGGTGAAGAGTTGCGATGCAGTATTTTCGCAAATAATCAACAAGTTATGCTTGATCTATGACAAACGAACACGGATTCAGGTGATATGTCAAGGCTCCGGAAAATAGGGACGGAGCCGGCGTGTCCGGCACACGCGCAAACGCGTTCCGTCCGCGCAAGCGGCGGACGAACGGTCTTGCAACGACGGCCGGACGAATATGCAAATGCATCGCTCTCGCCAGGGACACCCCGCCCTGAACATTGGTGGATAAATCTCCGGGGCAGGTCTCCTGACTCTCGGGTCATCATCGCCGGCCGGCCTTCCCAGAACAAGCCCAGTGGTAGGGGTGGCAGGCGACTTGCCGATTACAGTTGCGGTGGCAGTCCCGGATTTCCGGTCAGGATCGACCGGGCACCGGATTCCCTTTTCATCCCCTCCGCCGGATGGCGGCGGGAAACCTCGAAGCGGACAAGAACATACCGAAGTTGCCGCGATGTGGCATGGGTGCTGCTCCGTGTCGTCCCGCCAGCGCCAACTTTTCAAACCGAACTTGCCCGTAGCGTTTGCGCCGCCGCTACCATATTCCTCAGCGCCGGAATGACCTCGGCCCATTGGCGAGTCTTGAGGCCGCAATCGGGGTTCACCCACAGCCGTTCGGCCGGAATGCGTTCCGCCGCCTTCCTCATCAGGCCGACCATGTACGCCACAGTGGGAATGTTCGGCGAGTGGACGTCATAGACGCCGGGGCCGATCTCGTTCGGATACTGGAAGTGCTTGAAGGCGTCGAGCAGTTCCATGTCGGAACGCGAGGTCTCGATGGTGATGACGTCGGCGTCCATGGCGGCGATGGACGCGATGATGTCGTTGAATTCCGAGTAGCACATGTGGGTGTGGATCTGCGTTTCGTCACGCACGCCGTTGGCGGTGATGCGGAAGCTCTCGACCGCCCAACCGAGATACTCCTGCCACTGTGACTTGCGCAGCGGCAGGCCTTCGCGCAGAGCGGGCTCGTCGATCTGGATGATGCGCACACCAGCCTTCTCCAGGTCCAGCACTTCCTCGCGGATGGCCAAGGCAAGCTGTTTGCAGGTGACAGAGCGCGGCTGGTCGTCGCGCACGAAGGACCAGCTGAGCATGGTCACCGGGCCGGTCAGCATGCCCTTCATTGGCTTAGTGGTCAGCGATTGCGCGTATGTGATCCATTCGACGGTCATCGGACGCGGGCGGCGGACGTCGCCGAACAGGATCGGCGGCTTGACGCAACGCGAGCCGTAGGACTGCACCCAGCCGAACTGGCTGATCGCGAAGCCGTCGAGCTGCTCGCCGAAGTACTCGACCATATCGTTGCGCTCGGCCTCGCCGTGCACCAGCACGTCCAGCCCTATGGCCTCCTGCTCGCGCACGGCACGGGCGATCTCGTCCCGCATGGCAGCCTTGTAGGCGGCGGCGTCGAGGCGGCCGGCTTTGAATTCGGCCCGCGCCTGACGAATCTTGGTGGTCTGCGGGAAGGAACCGATGGTGGTGGTGGGGAACCTGGGCAGCTTGAGTAACTCGGCCTGCTTGGGGGCGCGCAGGGCATAGGGACTTTTCCTCTGGCTCATATGAGGGCCAATCTGCGCCAAGGCGGCCTTGACGGCGGGATTGTTGACGCGTGGCGAGGCTCGGCGCGCGGCAATGGCGGCGGCGTTGGCGGCCAGTTCCACCTTGACGGCATCGCGTCCTCGGTTGAGGGCCACGCCCAGGATGCGCAGTTCGTCGAGCTTCTGTTTGGCGAAGGCCAGCCAGTTCTTGATCTCGGGATCGAACTTCTGTTCGCTGTCCAGATCGACCGGCACATGCAGCAGCGAGCAGGAGGGAGCAAGCCACAGGCGCTCGCCGAGGCGCTCGGCCAGTGGCTCCAGCCAATCTAGCGTGGCGACGAGATCGGTTTTCCAGATGTTGCGGCCGTTGATAATGCCCAGCGAAAGCACCTTGTGGGCAGGCAGCATGCCAATCAGCGGCAGTACATCGTCGCGGCCATTGATGGCATCGACATGCAGGCCGGCCACCGGCAGGTTCGCTGCCAGATAGGTGTTATCGGCCAGTTGGCCAAAGTAGGTGGCCAGCAGCAGTTTGACGCGGCAACTCTTGATCTGGTGATAGGCGATCTCGAAGGCGTGTCGCCAGTCGGCATCAAGCTCCGTGACCAGGATGGGCTCGTCGATCTGCACCCATTCGACGCCTTGCGTGGCCAGCGTTTCCAGTAGTTCGGCATAGACCGGCAGCAGGCGCGGCAGCAGCGCAAGCTTGCTGGAACCGTCCTTGGTCTTGCCGATGGCGAGATAGGTCACCGGGCCGATGATCACCGGCTTGGCCTTAATGCCTTGCGCCATGGCTTCGGCTAGCTGATCCAGCAGGCTCGATGCATCGAGCCTGAATTTGGTGGCGGCGGTGAATTCCGGGACGATGTAGTGATAGTTGGTGTCGAACCACTTGGTCATCTCGCCGGCGGCCACGTCAACGCTGGCGCCGCCCGTCCCCGGCGCGGAGCGGCCGCGTGCGACGCGGAAATAATTGTCCAGCGCGTCGCCGGCAAAACCGCGCACCCGTTCCGGCAGGTTGCCGAGGGTGAAGCTCATGTCCAGCACATGGTCGTAGAAACTGAAATCGCCGACCGGCACGAGGTCGAGGCCGGCCTGGTCGGCCCAATGTTGGCGGCGCAACTTGGCGCCCAGCGCCTTGAGTTCGTCACGCGATGATTCGCCTCGCCAGTAGGCTTCCAGCGCGAACTTCAGCTCGCGCCTGGCGCCGATGCGTGGGAAACCGAGGTTGTGAGTTGTGGCCATGTGCCGTCTCCTTGTGCGAATAAGAAGCCCCATTTTATGCCCTACAGCACATGATGTAAAATGGTATTTTCTCAACAAACCATGATATTGGCTCATACATGATCGAGCGCATGCACTTGGCCATCATCCGGGAAGTGGAGCGACAGGGATCGCTGACCGCCGCCGCCGGCGTGCTGTGCCTGACGCAGTCCGCCCTGAGCCACAGCATGCGCAAGCTGGAAAAGCAGGCCGGCACAGCAATCTGGCGGCGCGAAGGCCGCAGCCTGCGGCTGACCCAGGCCGGGCAATCCCTGCTGGCGCTGGCCAACCGTGTCCTGCCGCAACTAGAACTGGCAGAAGAGCGCCTGCGCCAGTTCGCGCGCGGCGAGCGCGGCACGCTGCGCATCGGGATTGAGTGCCACCCCTGCTACCAGTGGCTGCAGAAGGTGGTGACGCCCTATCTCGCCGCGTGGCCGGACGTGGATGTAGATGTGAAGCAGAAATTCCAGTTCGGCGGCATCGGCGCGCTCTTCGCCCACGAGATCGACCTGCTGGTAACGCCGGACCCGCTGTTCAAGTCGGGGCTGCACTTCGAGCCGGTATTCGACTACGAGCAGGTGCTGGCGGTCGGCCGCACACACCCGCTGGCCAGCGCCGGCCACGTCGATCCCGAACAGTTGGCCGAGGAAGTGCTGATCAGCTATCCGGTGGATCCCGACCGGCTCGATATCTTCAACCTGTTCCTGCGCCCTGCCGGCATCGCACCGAAGCGGCACAAGACCATCGAGTCCACCGACATCCTGTTGCAGATGGTCGCCGCCGGGCGCGGCGTCGCGGCCCTGCCGCGCTGGCTGGTGCAAGACTACGCGCAGAAAATGGCCATCGTGCCGGTGCGGCTGGGTGAGCAGGGAATCGCCAAGCAGATTTTTCTCGGCGCCCGCAAGGCAGACCTCGATGTCGATTACCTCGCTGCATTTACCGAACTGGCGCGCTCGATCGACAACACTGCGCAAGGGGAAGTCGGTGCTCGCGAACGATAAATTTCGAATTGCACCAGACCTGCCACTCGCTCAACGATCACCTTACTGGCAGCTATGGACAAGTTGTGGGAATAGCCTCTCTGGCAGGTTCCAGTGTGAAACTACCATTTCGGTCGCTCTTGCTACGGGGGTTGCCAGCCACAACTCATCGCCCGCAAACCCGCATGGTTGCGTGGGGTAGCCTCAGGAGCGCTCCTCAGGCCAACGGAGAACGGAGAGGTTTTTCGGGGCGAAACCGGGCGATTTCCGCCGGGGAGGCGATGCCGACGCTCCTGAGGGTCTTGCGCGAAGCCCCGCCAGTTCTGGCGTTCCGGGCGGGCGTAAAAAAGCCCGAAACAGGTTCGGGCTTTGGGGATTGGTGGCCAGGGGCAGAATCGAACCACCGACACGCGGATTTAGTCCTCTGCTCTACCAACTGAGCTATCTGGCCAAACGAGTTGTGCATTATAGCGATGCAGCCTGTCCGGGTTAAAGGGATTTTGCTGCGGGACTGTAGATTGTATCTTGGTGGTCTTGGTGGCGCTAAGGCGACTCCACGCGGCCTATCACGGCTGCAATGGGTTCCGATGAGCACCGTTCGGCGATGATTCTACGCGGATCACCAGCCTTTGGCGCTCCTCTGTGGCATCCGACCGTCTTCTGCGGACGCCGATTCAATCCCCAAACACGGAACCGAACTCGACTCCCAAAGCGTAGCGACGTCCATGTTGTTGAGTCGTGTCTGTCAAGTTGTGCAAATATGCGTCATGGGTAAAGGTTGAGTGTGCGCTGTGGGCGCTGCGAAGGGCGTAGCCCGCAGCAGCGCCCACAGCGCGCGGCCGCTTCAGGCGGCCAGTCGCAACACCTCCTTCTTCTGCTCTGCCAGCAGCATCATGTTCAAGTAGCGGCTATCCTCCAGCCAGGCCTCGTGGGTTTCGACGCACAGGGCGCGGATCAGCCGCAGACAGGCATCCGCATTGGGGAAGATGCGCACGACCCGGGTGCGGCGCTTGATCTCCTCGTTGAGCCGCTCGAGCATGTTCGTGCTCTTCATGTGCTTGTGGTGGGCCCGCGGCAGCCGGTAGAAGGTCAGCGTCTCGCCGATGTTCGTCTCGACCCAATCGACCAGCTTCGGATACTTGCCCTGCCATTTACCGATCCACGCCGCTAGGTCGCGCTGGGCCTCCTGGATGTCGCGCCGGTCGTCAATCCAGCGCAACTCCTGCAGGCAATCATCGTCCGCCTTGCGCGGCAGGTAGTCCAGAGCATTGCGCAGGAAATGCACATAGCAGCGCTGCCAGGCGGCTTCAGTCAGCACTTCCCGGATCGCTTTCTTGAGCCCAGCATGGTCATCCGAGACGACAAACTCAACGCCCGAGAGGCCGCGTTCCTTGAGCCGAATCAGAAAGTCTTTCCAGCTGCTCTGGCTCTCCCGGTTGGCCAGCTCGACCGCCAACACATGCCGTTGCCCTTTCCTGTTGATGCCGATGGCGATCAGCACGGCCCGATGGACAATCACCCCATCCTCGCGCACTTTCTCGTAACGGGCATCGAGGATCAGGTAGGGATAGTCCTCTTCCAGGCGCCGCTTGGCAAACCGCTCCAGGGCCGCGTCCAGCCTCTTGTTGATGCTGCTCATCGTGCTGGCCGAGAAGCTGTGACCGCACAACGCCTCCGTGATGGCCTTGACCTTGCGGGTGGAAACCCCTTGCACATACATCTCGGCCAGGGCCGCCACCAGCGCTTTCTCGCTCCTCGTGTAGCGATCGAACAAGGCGGTCGAGAATTCCCCGTTCCGATCCCGCGGCACACGCAGTTCCAGCTTGCCGATGCGGGTGATGAGGCTGCGGCTGTAGTAACCTGCACGGTAACCCGTGCGGCTTTCCGTCCGTTCCCCCGGCGCCGCTCCCAGACATTCGGTCATCTCGCCTTCGAGCACTTCCTGCAGCGCTTCTTTCATCAACGCTTTCATCAGGTCGCGGTCGCCCGCGACCGCTTCCACCGCCAACAACTTCGCCTTATGCTTCTTCCTCGTGGTCATGGTTGCCCTCCTTTCAGGGTTCAAGGTCGGTTTGGTTCATCAACCTTTACCATGACCACCCGCCCGCTTCCCTCTGCTGGCGGTTTTGCACACAGGCCAGCACACTACCTGTTGTTGTAGTCCAAGTCGTGATTGTGCAACCCCTTTTCTGTAAATTCCTGAGTCGGCGGACATGACGATAGGGTTATGGGTTGAGGTTGAGATAGACCTTGCCGGTCATCCACTCGTCGTCGAGTTCGGCGAGCAAGACCGAAATCAGACGCAGGCAGGAATCGGGGTTGGGGAAGATGCTGGGGACCCGGGTGCGCCGTCGCAGTTCCCGGTTGATGCGTTCCAGCCCGTTGGTGGTGCGCAGGCGCACGCGGTGGGCGGCGGGGAAGTCGTCGCCCCTGAAATATTCATAACCTCATGATTTTTCCTGTTGTTTTGGCTATTTAACGGTACAATAACTCCCATCTTCCTGCAATTTACCCCCTGATTTCTGGGGGTTCTAGGATGAAACACTCCCCCTCAAGCTGTAGCGACCTGGACTTTGAAGCCGATTTCCTGAAGTTGGCGGATGAGTCGGTTGGCGGTTTTCTGGGTATTGGCACGGTCGAAGTGGTTGGCGCCCAGGTCTTGCCACTTGGTGCCATCGCGCAGCATGTGCCAGATAGCGGTGAGCATGGAAGCGGCCACGGCGATGATGGCCTTCTTGGCGCCCCGGCGAGCGCGAATGCGATGGAAGAGCGCCTGCAAATAGCCGCCCTTGACGCGCACGGCCGCCCAAGCGGCCTGCACGAGGGTGGTTTTGAGCCAATGACCGCCACGCCGCAGCCGGGTACTGCGTCGCTTGCCGGCGCTTTCGTCATTGCGCGGACACAGGCAGGCCCAGGACAGCAGATGGCCGGGCGTATCAAAGCGCGACATGTCGATGCCGATCTCGGCGATGACCACCTGGGAGGCGATATCGCTCATGCCGGGGATGGTGGAGATCAGTCGGGCGGCAGCGCGAAAGGGTTCGATCTGTTGGCCCACCTCCTTTTCGATGGCAGCGATGGCGCGATCCAAGGCGTCGATGTGATCGAGATGCAGCTTGAGCATGAAGCGATGATGAGGCCGGATGCGCCCGCGCAAGGCTTCGCGCACTTCCTCGCGCGGCGCTTTGACGCGCTGGCTGACGCAACTGAGCAGCCGTTGCGGGTCGCTTTCTCCAGCCACGATGGCATCGAGCACGGCACGACCGCTCTTGCCCATGATGTCGCTGAGCACCACGCCGAGCTTGAGGTTGGCAACTTCGAGCACCTTCTCGAATCAGACTATGGGCCAAGAGGTCGGCCAGCCACAACATGGCGTCATTGACGTCCGTCTTGCGTCCGGGCACGTTCTTGACATGCGCGGCGTTGGCCAAGACCAGTTCAAAGTGCCCTTCGAGGATATGCCACACGGGCTTCCAATACACGCCCGTGGCTTCCATGCCGACCTGCCGCACGCCAAACGAGTCCAGCCAGTCGGCCAGGGCCAGCAGGCCGGAGGTGGTGGTCGGAAACGTTTGCACTTCCTGCCTGAGCGTGCCGCCTTCGGCAATACGCACGCACGCCACCACCCGTCTCTTGAACGCTTATCCTCTTCGTCCCCAGGTTTCGTCATCGTAAAGAGGCGACAACTATTTTGACACGGGGGAGTGTCAAGTCCTGCTCGTACAGCTACCCGCAAATCCGCCAGGCCGGGCGCTTTGCGGTCAACATCCTGGCCACCGATCAGGCGGATGTGTCCAGGCTGTTTGCGCAGCAAGGAGCGGACAAATGGCGCGCCGTAAAGTGGCAGGCCTCGTCACTGAGAAACCCGGTCATCATTGACGGCCTGCACTGGCTCGATTGCGCGATTCACGCCGAGCATGCCGCAGACGATCACCTGATCGTGATCGGCGAGGTCAAGTCCCTGGGCGCCTCAGATGCCGGCGCTGCTGCACAGCCCTTGCTGTACTTTCAAGAGCGATATGGCCAACTTGCTCCGCTGGCCGCCTGTCACGAAGAAATCACGCCTTGTCGCTCAGCAGCTTGACCACGCTGGAGAAGTCGAGCCCACCGCGGCCTGCCTGTCGGTTCATGGCGTATAGGTTGCGGGCCACTTCGCCCAGTGGGATGGTGGCGCCCACGCCCATCGCGGCTTCCACGGCCAGGTTCATGTCCTTGAGCATCAGGTCGTTGCTAAAGCCACCGCTGTAGCCGCGCGAGGCCGGTGCGTTCTCCAGGACGCCAGGCCAGGGGTTGCAAACCTCGGTGGCCCAGCTGCGGCTGGTGCTCACAGCCATCATCTGCGACAGGGCCTTGGGGTCCAGGCCGTGGGCCACGCCCAGGGCAATGGCCTCGCCGGTCACGGCCATGATCACGCCCAATGCCATGTTGTTGCACAGCTTGGCCACCTGACCGGCGCCGGCAGCGCCCATGTGGAAAATGTTCTTGCCCATGGCCTGCAGCACCGGGCGGGCGCGTTCAAGCGCTGCAGACTCGCCGCCAACGATGAAGGTCAGCGTGCCAGCCGTTGCTCCAGCTACGCCGCCGGAAACCGGCGCATCGATCATCGAGAGACCACAGGCCTGCGCGGCCGCCGCCACTTTCTGGGCTGAGGCAGGGGCAATGGTGCTGCAGTCGATGATCAGTGCCCCCGGTGCCAGTTTGGACATGATACCCATTTCTCCCAGGTAAAGCGCTTCCACATGCCGGCTGGCCGGCAGCATGGAGACCACCACTTGTGCCCCGTCGATCGCGGCCATGGCTGAGGTTGCCGTTTCCAGCCCATGACCGCGCGCCTTCTTCAGCGCGTCGGTACTCAGATCGAAAGCACAGACGGGGTAGCCAGCCTTGTGCAGGTTGACGGCCATGGGGCCGCCCATGTTGCCCACGCCGATGAAGGCGATGCGGGGAAGTGTGGACATGGGTATCTCCTCGATGGGGGAAGTTGTTGGTTGAGTCGGTTCACTTCAGGTCGGCCAGCGGATGCGGGCCTTCAAACCTCGGGCGCAGGTGGTCTTCGATCCAGGCGGGCGTGACCTCGGATAGGGTGGCGGGCGTCCAGCGGGGGGTCTTGTCCTTGTCCACCAGCAGGGCGCGAACGCCTTCGGCGAAGTCAGGGTGGGCGCAGCAGCCGACCGAGGCCTGCAGTTCGAGCCTGAAGGCGTCGGCCAGCGACAGGTGCCTGGCTCGGCGCTGCAGTTCCATGGCCAGCACGGCCGAGGTGGGCGAGCCTTTGGCGAAAGTGGCGCCGGCCTGGGCCAGCCAGGGGTCTGTGTCCTGCGCCAGCGCGGCCAAGCGCGGCGCGAGGCCGTCCAGCCCGTCGTGGCCGATGATGGCGTTGATGCGGTCGAAGTGGGTGCGCAGCGCTGAGGCGGGCAGCTCGGTACCTGCGCCCAGCCGTTCGAGCAGGTGGCTCAGTTGCGCCGCGTCGCTGGCCTGTTCGCCGCGCCAGGACGCCGCCGCGATGCCGGCCAGCAAGTCGCAGTGCGCCTCATGTGGACACAGAAAGTCGGCCAGGCCAGCGAACAATGCATCTGCGGCATTCAGGTGCGCGCCGGTCAGGGCCAGGAAGGCACCAGTTTTCCCAGGCATCCTCGGGAGCAGCCAGCTGCCGCCCACGTCGGGGTAGAGGCCGATGCTGATTTCGGGCATGGCCAGGCGTGAACGCTGCGTGACGACCCGGTGTGAGGCGCCGGCCATGAGCCCGATACCGCCGCCCATGACGAAGCCGTGCCCCCAGCACACGATGGGTTTGGGGTAGGTGTGGATGGCGTAGTCGAGCCGGTACTCGCGTTCGAAAAAGGCGCTGGCCTCGGGCGGCACCTGGCCCGGAGGCAGGGCTCGGATGGCCTGGTACAGGCCGACCACGTCGCCACCGGCGCAGAAGGCTTTATCTCCGGCAGCATCGAGCAACACGCCAGCGATGGACGTGTCTTGCGCCCAGGCCTGCAGTTGCTGGGTCAGCAGGTCCACCATGTGCAGCGACAACGCGTTCAGCCTGGCCGGCGCGTTGAGCGTGGCGCGCCCGAAGCGGTGACCGCTGGCGGTGGGCAGGGTATCGAACAGAACGGAGGGTTCGGCCATGAGCATCACCCGTTCTTCCACTGCGGTGGCCGCTTTTCCAGGAAGGCCGACACACCTTCGCTGCGGTCTGCGGTGTCGAACAGGTCGATGAATGCCTCGCGCTCGGCCACCAGCATCTGCTGTGGCGACCCGTGTCGCGCGCCCTGGATCAACCGCTTGCAGGCGCGCACGGCGCTGGGGCTTTGTTGTCCCACCTTCTCGGCCAGCGCCAGGGCGCGTTCCAGCGCCTGTCCCCTGGGCACCACCTCATCCACCAGGCCGATGCGCTGCGCGGTGGTGGCGTCGGCGCGTTCTCCCAGCAGCACCATGCGCTTGGCCCAGGCTTCGCCCACGTTCCAGGCCAGCCACTGCGTGCCGCCCGCGCAGGGCAGCAGGCCGACTGAGGCTTCGGGGAGCGCCATGACGGCGTGCTCTTCGGCCACGCGCAGGTCGCAGGCCAGTGCGCATTCAAGCCCGCCACCCATGGCGTATCCGTTGATGGCGGCGATGCTCACGCCGTGAAACGCGGCCAGTGTTTCAAACGCCTGCCCAAAGCGGCGCGCCATCGTGGCGGCGGTGGCCTTGTCGGTGTCAGTGCCGGTGGGGGCGAACAGTTTGAGGTCGGCGCCTGCACTGAAGAACTTCTCGCCAGCGCCGGTGATGACCAGGGCATAGACGTCGCGGTCGGCTTCGAGGTCCTTGACCAGCCGGGTCAGGGCGGACAGGCTGTGCTCCGTCCAAGTGTTGGCGGGCGGGTTGTTCAGGGTTACGATGGCGGTGTGGCCGCGCTTTTCAAGCGACAGCCCCGCATAGGTAGGTTCAGTCATCGAATGGTCTCCGTGGCGTGGTCTTGCAACATGCGGCGGGCGATGATCACCCGCATGATTTCGTTGGTGCCTTCGACGATCTGGTGCACGCGCGAGTCGCGCAGCAGCCGCTCCAGCTGGTATTCGTGGATGTAGCCGTAACCGCCGTGGATCTGCAGCGCCTGGTTGCAGACCTCGAAGCCGATATCGGTGGCCAGGCGCTTGGCCATGGCGCAGTAAGTGGTGGCGTCGGGGTGGGCGGCGTCCAGCCGACTGGCGGCCAGGCGCACCATCTGGCGCGCGGCCACCAGTTCGGTGGCCATGTCGGCCAGCTTGAACTGCAGCGCCTGGAAGTCGGCCAGCGGTTTGCCGAACTGGCGCCGCTCGCGCATGTAGCGCTGTGCAGCGGTCAGCGCACCTTGGGCTGCGCCGACCGAGCAGGCGGCGATGTTGATGCGCCCGCCGTCCAGGCCCTTCATGGCGATCTTGAAGCCTTCGCCCTCTTGACCCAGCAGGTGCGAAACGGGCACCCGCACGTTGTCGAAGCTGATGGTGCGCGTGGGCTGGCTGTTCCAGCCCATCTTCTCTTCCTTTTTTCCGTACTGGATGCCGGGGCTGTCGGCGCTCACCAGCAAGGCCGATATGCCGGCCGCGCCTGGGCCTCCGGTGCGGCACATCACCACCAGCGCGTCCGTGCTGCCGGCGCCGGAGATGAAGGCCTTGGTGCCGTTGAGCACATAGCTGTCACCGTCACGCCGGGCCGTGGTCTTGAGCGAGGCCGCGTCTGAGCCGGCGTCCGGCTCGGTCAAGCAGTAGGACGCGAGGCGCTGTCCACTGGCCAGCATCGGCCCCCAGCGGCTGGCCACGTCCTGGCGGGCAAAGGCCGTGACCATCCAGGTGGCCATGTTGTGGATGGTGATGAAGGCCGCCGTCGAAGGGCAGGCGGCGGCCAGTTCCTCGAACACCACGGTAGCGTCCAGGCGCGAGAGCCCCAGGCCACCGTAGGCGCTGTCAGCGTACAGGCCGCAAAAGCCCAGTGCACCGGCCTGCGCGATCACGTCCTTCGGGAAATATCCCCGGGCGTCCCATTCGGACGCGCGTGGGGCCAGTTCTTTCGTGGCGAAGTCGCGCGCTGCCTGCTGGAACGCGGACTGTTCCTCGTTCAGCTCGAAGTTCATGGTAGACCCTCCTGGTCAGCGCAGACTGATGGTGGTGTTCACGCCGGTCGAGACGTCGTCCTCGAACCAGCGTGCGGTCACAGTCTTGGTCTGGGTATAGAAGGTCACCGCCTGCTTGCCGTAAGGGCCCAGGTCGCCGAGTTTGGACGCACGCGAGCCGGTGAATGAGAATATCGGCACGGGCACCGGAATGGGTACGTTCACGCCCACCTGGCCAACGTCGACCTCTTCCTCGAACTTGCGCGCGGCGGCGCCTGACTGCGTGAAGATGGCCGTGCCGTTGCCGTTTGGGTTGGCATTGATCAGGTCGATGGCCTCGTCCAGGGTAGCCGCTGCCACCAGGCAGAGCACCGGGCCGAAGATTTCCTGTTCGTAGATCGTCATTCCGGGCTTGACACCCGAGAAGATGGTGGGCGCCACGAAGTTGCCTTCGCGCAGGGCCCCGGGCAGTTCGGGTAGGCGGCCGTCGAGTTCCAGTGTGGCGCCTTCTTCCACCCCACGGGCGATCAGGGCTTCGATGCGTTCTTTGGCCGTGCGCGAAATCACCGGGCCCAGATCGGGGTTGTCGAGGCCATTGCCGATGCTCAGTCCCTTGGCTTTGGTCACCAGGTCGGCAATCCACTGCTGGGTCTCACCCACCAGCACCACCACCGAAATGGCCATGCAGCGTTGGCCGGCCGCGCCGAATGCGGCGCCGACCAGAGCGTTGAGCGTATGCTCTTTGTGCGCGTCAGGCAGGACGACGGCGTGGTTCTTCGCGCCCATCATGCACTGTACGCGCTTGCCTGCCAGCGAGGCGCGGTTGTAGACATGCCTGCCGACCTTGGTCGAGCCAACGAAGGAGACCGCTTTAATGTCCGGGTGGTCACAGATCGCATCCACCACCTCGGCCGCACCGTGCACGACGTTGAGCACGCCCTTGGGAATGCCCGCTTCGTGTGCCAGCTTCACCAGTTCCATGGTGACCATGGGGTCCTGCTCGGACGGCTTGAGCACGAAGGTGTTGCCGCAGGCAATGGCCATTGGGAACATCCACAGCGGGATCATGGCCGGGAAATTGAAGGGCGTGATGCCAGCGCACACCCCCAGCGGCTGCAGCCGGGTGTAGGTATCGACACCCCCAGCCACGTTCATCGCCAGTTCGCCGAGTTGCAGGTTGCCAATGGCGGCGGCGTGCTCCACCACCTCCAGTCCGCGGAACACTTCGCCTTCGGCGTCGGCCAGGGTCTTGCCCTGTTCGGCCGTGAGGGTGGCGGCGAGCGACTTCATGTTCTCGCGGATCAGCTGCTGGTACTTCAGGAAGATGCGCGCGCGGGTGCCGATGGGTGTCTTGCGCCAGGTTTTGAACGCTTCGCTGGCGGCTGCCACGGCCGCATGGACCTCGTCGGGCGTGGCCAGCGGCACGCGGGCCAGCACTGCCTGTGTGGCCGGATTGATCACGTCGCGCCACTGAGTCGTGCGGGACTGGACGAACTCGCCGTTGATGAACAGCGGCACCTGGGGAATGAGGGAAGTGGACATTGTGTCTCCTGGAGGAAGAGCCGTTCGACGGCGGACGAGATTTCACATATAATATCCGCTAGCTTCACAATCAACAACAAGTCAGTGATGTGAAAAGGAAATGTTGCAAATTTGTTTGCATGCTTGAGTTGAAATTTGTGAAGTTTACAAAATGAGTGGAGCCCGGAAACTCTTTGTGGGACCCCGCGTGCGCAAGCTGCGCGAGCAGAACGGCTGGAGCCAGGGGCACCTGGCACAGCGCCTGTCGCTGTCGCTGAGCTACGTGAGCCAGATCGAGAACAATCAGCGGCCGGTGACCGCGTCGGTGCTGCTGAAGCTGGCCGAGGTCTTTGGCGGTGATGTGGGCCAGTTCTCCGATGAGCAAGACCGGCGTCGACTGGCGGAGCTGGACTGCGCGCTGCACGACCGCACTCTGCGTGCCGACCCTCTGCCGCCGGCTGCGCTGTCGCGGCTGGTCGAGCAGGCTCCCGAGCTGGTGGACGCCTTTCTGACCCTTTATCAGCGGCACGCCCGGCTGCAGGAGGAGTACGCGCAAACCATCGACCGCTTCTACGGTGAGCAGGGCGGCGGCGTGCCGGGCGAGGGTCCGCGTCACGAAGCCGCTGTGCCTTTGCCGCACGAGGAGGTGCGCGACCATTTCAACCGTCGCAACAACTACCTGGACGCGCTGGACCAACTGGGGGAGTCGCTGGCCGCCGAGCTGAAGCTGGAACCCGGCCAGCGCGCACCGGCGCTGCGCAAGCTGCTGCGCGATCGTTGTGGCCTGGAGGTGGTCACCATGGACGACGAGCTGTCAAGTACCTGGCTGCGTCGCCTCGACGTCGCTGGGCGTCGGCTGGCGTTAGCGGCGGGCCTGAGCGACGCCCAGCAGGCCTTTCAGATGGCCACCCAGTTCGCCCTGCTGGTACATCGGCAGACCATCGACGACGAGCTGCGCGAGGGTGGCCTCACCGACCCCACCACCCAGGCGCTGGCGCGGCAGGGGTTCGCGCACTACTTCGCAGGCGCAGTACTGCTGCCCTATGGCGACTTTCTGAACGCTGCGCGACGGCTCCGCTACGACATCGAGCTGCTGCAGCAGCGCTTTCACGTGGGATTCGAGACGGTGTGCCACCGGCTCTCAACCCTGCAGCGCCCCGGAGCCCGGGGCGTGCCGTTCTACTTCGTGCGGGTGGATCAGGCCGGCAATATTTCCAAACGCCAGAGTGCCACCGCCTTCCACTTTGCGCGCCACGGCGGGGCCTGTCCGCTGTGGCATGTGCATGAGGCGTTTGCACAGCCCGAACGCATCCTCACCCAGGTTCTGGAGATGCCGGACGGCACGCGCTTCTTCGGCATTGCTCGCACCACTCGGCGGGGCGGGGGCGGTTTCCGGTCACCGCGTAAGCTATTCGCGATCGGTCTGGGTTGCGAGCTGTCACACGCCCGGGAGCTGGTGTACGCAGACGGCATTGATCCTCAGCAGCCGCGGGATGTGGTGCCCATCGGTCCGGGCTGCCGCGTCTGTCCGAGGACTGACTGCGTGCAGCGTGCCTTTCCGCCGGCGGGCAAAGCCCTGTTGGCAGACGACCTGGGCGAGTCGCTGGTGTCGTACCGCTTCGAGAACCGGTAACCAAGGTGCTCTCATATTGAACCGCCCCGGCTCTTGAGGAGGCTCCTTCGATTGAGAATGGAACCGTCATGAGGAAGTCACCGAAGTTTTTCCCGAGGTGCGGTAGCGTGCGGTGCGCATGGTCTTCGATGCCAAGGACCAGTACCCGCTGTTCGCCCAGGCGGAGCTCGACCGCCATCACAAGAGGTGAACGCCTTCATCGACGAGCACCGCGCTCGCTTGGGGGTCGAGCCGATCTGCACAGCGCTGCAGGTCGCCCCGTCGGCGTACCGGCGACACGCGGCGCGCCGGCGCAACCCGGCGCTGCTGCCGGCGCGAGCCCGGCGTGATGCCCAACTGCTGCCGCAGGTGCAGCGCGTGTACGACCAGAACCTGCAGGTTTACGACGCCGACAAGGTCTAGCGCCAGCTGCACCGCGAGGGCCTGGTGGTTGCGCGCTGCACCGTCGAGCGGCTGATGCGGTTCGCGGGGCTGCGCGGTGCGCGTCGAGGCAAGTCGGTGCGCACTACCGTGCCCGATACCAAGGCGGCGTGCCCGCTGGACCGGGTGAACTGGCAGTTCGAGGTGGATCGGCCGAACCGGCTGTGGGTGGCGGACTTCACCTAAGTCTCGACCTGGCAGGACTTCGTCTACGTCGCCTTCGTCATCGACGTGCTCGCCCGCTACATCGTCGGCTGGCGGGTCAGCGCCGCGATGCACACCGACTTCGTGCTCGACGCGCTGGAGCAGGCGTTGTACGCGCGCCAGCCTTGGCGCCATGGCACCCTTGCGCACCACAGCGACCGCGGTTCGCAGTACGTCTCGATCCGCTACAGCGAGCGGCTCGCCGAGGCGGGCATCGAGCCGTCGCTAGGCAGCACCGGCGACAGCGACGACAACGCGCTGGCCGAGACCATCAACGGGCTGTACAAGGCCCAGCTCATCCACCGGCGCGGGCCGTGGAAGACCCGCGAAGCGGTCGAACTGGCAACGCTGGAATGGGTGTCGTGGTCCACAACCGGCGGTTGCTCGAACCGATCGGCTACATCCCGCCGGTCGAGGCCGAGGCGAACTACTGGCGCGAGCGCGGGACGGCTTCATCCACAACCAAGCTCGCCGCGCAGGCCGCGCCGCAGGAGGATTGAACCATGAGTACATGGCCCAAACGGGGGGCCTCCGGCGGCCCCTGCGGGGGGCTGGAAGAGAGAAAATCCAAAGACCCAAGCAGCCAACTTGACCGTCAGACCAACCCAGTCTGACTCAAGCCAACAGGCCTCCTCGAAACCCGGGGCGGTTCAGAAGTTGCCGTCCCGGAAAGTCTGACGGTCTTCGACTTCCCCGCCGCCCACCGCGTGCGCCTGCGCACCACCAACGGGCTGGAACGCATCAACCGGGAACTGCGACGACGCACACGGGTCGCCAGCATCTTCCCCAAACCCGATTCCTGCCTGCGTCTGGTCTCGGCCCTTCTTGCCGAACTCGACGACGAATGGATGACCGGCAAGGTCTATCTCAAGCTCAACCCATAACCCTATTGTCATGTCCGCCGGCTCAGGAATTTACAAAAAGGGGTTGGACAATCCAGACGCCGCACCATCAACAGCGCCTCGACGTCGTTGTCGAAGGCGCGGTCGGCCACGCCACTGCGCATGGTGTGCGTGCCAGCGCCGCCCAACTCCTCGGCGGTGACCTCCTCGTGTGTAACGGTCTTGACCACTTCGGGGCCGGTGACGAACATGTACGACGTGTCTTTGACCATGAAGATGAAGTCGGTCATGGCCGGCGAGTACACCGCGCCCCCCGCGCACGGGCCCATGATGACGCTGATCTGTGGAATCACGCCCGAGGCCAGCACGTTGCGCTGGAACACCTCGGCGTAGCCCCCCAGCGACGCCACACCCTCCTGGATGCGCGCGCCGCCCGAGTCGTTGAGGCCGATCACCGGCGCGCCGACCTTCATCGCCTGGTCCATGATCTTGCAGATCTTCTTGGCATGCGCCTCCGACAGCGCACCACCAAAGACGGTGAAATCCTGGCTGAACACGAATACCAACCGCCCGTTGATCATGCCGTAGCCGGTCACGACACCGTCACCCGGAATCTTCTGGTCCGCCATGCCGAAATCGGTGCAGCGGTGCACGACGAACATGTCCCATTCCTCGAAGGTGCCCTCGTCGAGCAACACTTCGATGCGCTCGCGCGCGGCAAGCTTGCCCTTGGCGTGTTGGGCGTCGATGCGCTTTTGCCCCCCGCCTTGGCGGGCAGCGGCGCGCTTGCGCTCGAGCTGTTCGAGAATCTATTGCATGATGAGCTCCTAGGATGAAACGGAGTGCGAGCTGTGCCAATCCGTCAAAAAATCGGCCAGCGCCTGCAGACTGATGATGTCGCGCCCCCAGGGATCGCGGCGATTGGGCAAGTGGCGCAACCAAGCCAAGCGTTCGATGGCGCCGTCGATACGTTGGCGCACCTCCACCGAGATGCTGGCCTGCACATCGGACCACGCCTGAAGCACCTGTGCGCGTGGCACGTTCACACACCACAGCGCCGACAAGAAGTAGGTCAGCCAATCCCGGGCCTGGGCATCCGCCAGTGACATGACCTCCAACGGATCGTCCTCGAAATCCAGATAGACCACCCCTGGATCGGACAGCAACATATTGCGCGCGAACGCCTGGCTCAGGTACTGACCCGCAGCATGAACCTGCGCCAGGCCGCGCAGCCCACGTTCAAACGCCGGCAGCGCCACCTCCGGCGTGTCGGTCAACAGGGCGCTCAACAGCACGCCGTCCACATGCGACAACACGATGAAGTCTGGTGCTTGATGCAGCACCGCAGGCACGGGCACCCCGCTGCGGGCCAGCGCCTGCAGTCGCCGCACCTCGGTCGCTTGCGCAGCGGCACCACCCGGCGCCGGTACCGGGCGCAGTAGCGGGTGGCGCACAACACGCGCCAGCGAGGACATCAGCCAAAAGCGTGCCGCCGACCGCGGTGGGCGCTTCCCCTTGACCACGACGCGACCCTCTGCAACACAGAGCACCTCGATCCGGTGGCGCCGCCACACAGTCGACATCTCTATTCTTCGTAGCGTATCAGGACTTAGCAAGCATACCCTCGGGCTCAAAAACAATCTGTGAAGCGCTGACGACCAGAAACGGTTTTCTCAAAACGTGTCTGCGGGCACCAGCACCCAGCCTTCCATCAGAATGCGAGCGCTGCGGCTCATCACGGCTTTGGTGATTCTCCACTGCCCATCACTCTGGCTGACCTCGGCCCCGACGCGCAGCGTACCAGATGGGTGACCGAACCGGACGGATGATCTAGCGCCACCGCCTGCCACGAGGTTGACGAGAGTACCGGGAACGGCAGCGGCTGCGCCAATCGCTACCGCCGCCGTGCCCATCATCGCATGATGAAGTTTGCCCATCGACAGGGCACGCACGAGCAAGTCGATGTCTTCGGCGCGCACTATTTTGCCACTAGAGGCAACGTACGATCGCGGGGGGGCAATGAATGCAACCTTCGGCGTATGCTGACGTTTGGCCGCCTCGTCCACATGCGCAATCAATCCCATGCGCACGGCTCCGTAGGCACGAATCGTCTCGAATAAGGCGAGCGCCTTCAGATCGCCGTTGATTTCGTCCTGCAGCTCGGTGCCGGTGTAACCGACGTCGGCTGCGTTGACAAAGATCGTCGGAATACCGGCATTGATCAATGTTGCCTTGAGCGTGCCGACTCCGGGTACCTCCAAATCGTCGACCACATGCCCCGTCGGAAACATGGCGCCTTCTGCACCTTCTTCGGCAGTTGGCTCCAGAAACTCGAGCTGCACTTCCGCAGCAGGAAAAGCAACCCCGTCGAGTTCAAAATCACCGGTTTCCTGCACCCGACCGTCGGTGATCGGCACGTTGGCAATGATAGTTTTTCTGATATTGGCCTGCCAGATGCGCACAGTACAAAATCCGTCGTGCGGTATTCTTGCCGAGTCGATCAAGCCTCTCGAGATAGCGAACGGTCCGACGGCCGAAGACAGATTACCGCAGTTACCACTCCAGTCAATAAAGGGTTGATCAATCGAGACCTGCCCGAAAAGATAATCGACATCATGATCCGGATGCGCACTCTTGCTAACGATCACCACCTTACTGGTACTAGACGTACCCCCACCCATTCCATCGATATGCTTACCATAGGGGTCAGGGCTTCCGATCACGCGCATTAGAAATTTATCACGCGCTTGTCCGGGGACTTGACAGTGCTGCGGCAAGTCTTCCAGTCTAAAAAATACGCCTTTACTCGTACCTCCACGCATATAGGTGGCGGGAATTCGGATCTGAGATGCGGTTGACATTATCGATACTCCATTGATTTTACGAGGCCGCCAGATGCGCCTCGATAAAATCCTGTGCAAAGCGCTGCAACACCCCACCCGCCTCATAAATCGACACCTCCTCGGCCGTGTCCAGTCGACAGGTGACGGGCACTTGCAGCCTTTCGCCATTCCTGCGGTGGATGACGAGGTTGAGGTCGGCGCGCGGCTTGCGCTCACCGATCACATCAAAGATCTCCGTGCCGTCGATGCCGAGCGTCAGTCGTGTCGTCCCAGGCTTGAACTCCAGTGGTAATACACCCATACCAATGAGGTTAGTGCGGTGAATGCGCTCGAATCCTTCGGCGACGATCGCCTCGACGCCTGCCAGACGTACACCTTTGGCTGCCCAATCGCGCGAGGAGCCTTGACCATAATCGGCACCCGCGATGATGATGAGCGGCTGCCTGCGGCCAAGGTAGGTTTCGATCGCCTCCCACATGCGCATGATCTTTCCGTCTGGTTCGACACGCGCGTACGAGCCTTGCAGGATCTTGCCGTCGACCACGACCATCTCGTTCTTGAGTGTTGGATTGGCGAAAGTGGCGCGCATGGCGGTCAGGTGATCACCCCGGTGAGTCGCATACGAGTTGAAGTCCTCCTCCGGCAAGCCCATTTTGGCCAAATATTCACCTGCAGCGCTATCGGGTAGAATAGCGTTGGACGGCGAAATATGATCGGTGGTAATGTTGTCGCCCAGCACCGCAAGCGGGCGCATACCCTTAAGGGTGCGCGGTCTGGCGGCTAACGCGCCTATACCCTCCTTGTCCCAATAAGGGGGACGGCGAATATAGGTGCTCTGCGGTCGCCAGTCGTATAGTGGCTTGACCCGAGCTTCGCCCCCCTCTTTACGCTCAAACATTGGGATATAGACGCGACGAAAGTGTTCGGGCTTGACGCAGTCCTGCACGATTGCGTCGATCTCCTCGTCCGAGGGCCAAAGATCCTTCAGCGTTATAGGCCTACCATCTGGCGTGGTACCAAAGGCGTCCCGCTCGATATCGAAACGGATGGTGCCCGCAATTGCATATGCCACCACAAGCGGTGGCGATGCCAGGAACGCCTGCTTTGCATAAGGGTGAATGCGTCCGTCGAAATTGCGATTACCTGAGAGAACGGCCACGGCGTATAGGTCACGGTCGATGATTTCCTGCTGGATGCTCGGGTCCAGCGCACCAGACATGCCATTACACGTCGTACAGGCGAAACCAACGATGCCAAAGCCCAGCTTCTCCAACTCTTCTTTTAGGCCTGCTTCCTCGAGATAGAGCGCCACGGCTTTCGAACCAGGCGCCAGCGAGGTCTTGACCCATGGTTTGCGGGTGAGACCCAAACGGTTCGCGTTGCGCGCCAAAAGCCCCGCCGTGATCACGTTGCGCGGATTGCTCGTGTTGGTGCAGCTCGTGATGGCTGCGATGATCACCGCCCCATCTGGCATGCGTCCAGGGATCTCTTCCCACGGTCTGGCGATGCCCTTGGGCGTCAGATCGGTCGTTGCCAAGCGAGCATGTGGATGCGACGGCCCTGCCATGTTGCGCACGACGCTGGAGAGATCGAAAGTCAATACACGCTCGTACTCGGCGTTGCACAAACTGTCTGACCACAATCCCGCAGTCTTCGCGTAGATTTCGACTAATTTGATCTGCTCGTCGCTGCGGCCAGTGAGTTTGAGGTAGTCGAGCGTCTGCTGGTCGATTGAAAACATCGCAGCAGTTGCACCGTATTCCGGCGCCATATTGGAGATGGTCGCACGGTCTCCGAGGGTGAGGCTTGCCGCGCCTTCCCCGTAGAACTCGAGGTATGCTCCCACGACCTTCTGCTTGCGCAGGAATTCTGTCAGCGCGAGCACGATGTCGGTCGCGGTGATGCCCCGGCCTGGACGGCCCTTGAGCTCCACGCCCACGATTTCCGGCAGCCGCATCCATGAAGCGCGGCCGAGCATCACATTCTCAGCTTCGAGGCCACCCACACCAATCGCAATCACCCCTAGCGCGTTCACGTGCGGCGTATGACTGTCGGTGCCCACCAACGTATCCGGGAACGCGACACCTCCCTGCGCGTGAATCACGGGCGACATCTTCTCCAGATTGATCTGGTGCATGATGCCGTTTCCCGCAGGAATCACGTCCACATTTTGAAACGCGTGCTTGGCCCAGTTGATAAAGTGAAAGCGGTCTGCATTGCGACGGTCCTCGATCTCTCGGTTTTTGCGAAAAGCGTCCGGGTCGAAGCCGCCATGCTCGACTGCCAGGGAGTGATCCACGACCAATTGCACCGGCACTACCGGATTGACCAAGGCTGGATCACCGCCGGCCGCAGCAATCGCATCGCGCAAACCGGCCAGATCTACCAGCGCCGTTAGCCCAAGTATGTCATGACAAACGACCCGAGTTGGATACCAGGGAAAGTCCCGATCGCGGCGCCGCTCGATCAGTTGCTTGATGGATTCCGACAAGATCTCGGGATCACAACGGCGCACGAGGTTCTCTGCCAGCACTCGGGAAGTGTACGGCAATTTCTCGTAAGCACCAGGCTGGATGTTTTCGATCGCCTCGCGGGCGTCGAAATAATCGAGTGACGTACCAGGCAATGGTTTGCGGTAGGCGATATTCATGATCGTATCTTTCGAATCACGCGCGCTCACGAAGTGGAACAAATTCTCGATGCTCGGGCCCGGTGTAATTTGCGCTGGGCCGAATAATCTTTCCATCGATGCGCTGTTCGATGACGTGAGCACCCCACCCCGACGTTCTCGCAATCACGAACAAGGGAGTAAACATCGATGTTGGAACACCCATCATGTGATAACTTACGGCGGAGAACCAGTCGAGGTTGGGAAACATTTTCTTGATATCCCACATCACCGACTCCAGGCGCTCAGCAATTTCGAACATTTTCATATTGTTCGCGTCCGCCGACAACCGTCGAGCAACTTCTTTGATCACCTTGTTTCGAGGATCGCTGACCGTGTAGACAGGATGCCCAAAACCGATGATGACCTCCTTGTTTTCTACACGGCGACGAATGTCAGCTTCCGCCTCATCAGCAGAGTCGTATCGCTTTTGGATCTCGAAAGCCACTTCGTTGGCACCCCCGTGTTTCGGGCCACGAAGTGCACCTATGGCTCCTGAGATGCAGGAGTACATATCCGAACCCGTACTCGCGATCACGCGCGCGGTGAACGTCGAAGCGTTGAACTCGTGCTCGGCATAGAGAATGAGAGATGTGTGCATGCTGCGAACCCAGAGTTCACTAGGTACACGGCCATGCAGCAGATGCAAGAAATGACCTCCAATCGTGTCATCATCCGTCTCGACATCGATACGTTTACCATTGTAACTGTAGTGATACCAATACAAAAGCATCGATCCGAGGCTCGACATGAGCTTGTCCACGATATCACGCGCCCCCGGATGATTGTGATCGTCTTTCTCGGGCGCCACACAACCCAGTACCGAAACGGCCGTGCGCATCACATCCATCGGATGGGCGGAAGGTGGCAGCTGCTCCAACACCGTCTTGACTGCCGCGGGTATGCCACGCAACGATTTGAGCTTGGCTTTGTATGCAGTCAACTCTGCCACGTTGGGCAACTTGCCATGCACGAGTAGATAGGCAATTTCCTCGAATTCGCAAGTCTCAGCGATATCAAGGATGTCATAACCACGATAATGCAAATCATTGCCCGTGCGGCCCACGGTGCACAAAGCGGTATTGCCAGCCACAGTGCCGGACAGGGCGACGGATTTTTTCGGTTTGAAACCAACGGTAGCGGATGTAGCGGCCATGGGAAACTCCAAAAGGTGGGGCAAAGATTGAAACGAAATGGCGGGCGTGTCAGGGTTGGGCATCACTGACGAGATGCTGAAAAGAGCGCGTCAAGCCGCTGCTCATACTCGTAGTAGCCAATCCGCTCGTAAAGCTCTTCACGGGTTTGCATGAGCTCAAGCACGTTCTTTTGCGTGCCATCGCGACGGATGGCATGGTATACCGTCTCGGCCGCTTTGTTCATGGCGCGAAAAGCAGACAGGGGATAGAGCGCCATCCGAATACCTACCGCGCGCAATTCCTCTACGGTAAATAGTGGCGTCTTGCCGAACTCGGTAATGTTGGCCAACACCGGCACCCTGACAGCATCGACGAACCGCTGATATGTTGGCAGGTCGATTGCAGCCTCGGCAAAGATGCCATCAGCCCCTGCTTCGACATAGCGAATGGCTCGCTCGATGGCAGCATCGACGCCCTCGACAGCGATGGCATCCGTACGCGCAATCAGAAAAAAATCAGGATCAGTCTTCGCGTCCGCCGCCGCTTTGACACGATCGGCCATCTCTTGTACGGAAACGATATCCTTGCCCGGGCGATGTCCACACCGCTTGGCGCCGACCTGATCTTCGATATGGCAGGCCGCAGCGCCTAGCTTGATGAGACTCTTGATCGTGCGAGCGATATTGAAAGCGCTAGGTCCGAAGCCTGTGTCGATATCCACCAGGAGCGGCAGATCGCACACGTCCGTGATGCGACGCACGTCGACCAGAACATCGTCCAGCGTGTTGATGCCCAAGTCTGGCATCCCCAGCGAACCGGCCGCCACACCGCCTCCCGAAAGATAGATCGCCCGGTAGCCCGCGCGCTTGGCTAGCAAAGCATGGTTGGCGTTGATCGTGCCCACGATCTGCAGGGGCACCTCTTGACGGAGTGCCTCGCGGAAACGGGCACCGGGAGATGGTACGTTCATATTGCTTCTCCTCAAATTCTCGGGAACATCCGACACGCAAGCCCCACCGCAGGATGGCTGCAGCTGAACAGACCTGGTCGCATCGGTGGCCATGTCGCGACATCGCGCGAGATCGACGCTGCCGCATCGTTGCCGACCTTCGGTCGCGTCTTTGCCCGTCGATCACCGCGATCGTCGCGATACGGCAAGTGTACCGCATTCATAATTATTGATGCAAAATCATGTATGGGTCCAGTACCTTTGGCACTCGGGTTGATGTTCCAGGAGGAATGATAACGGAGATTGCTGGCTGAGGGAATGGTGGGGGCGCTCGGCGTTGTAGAAGACCAGCCAGTCGGCCAGTTTGCGGTTAAAGAGCGCAAGGTCGGTAAAGAGCAACTCCTCGTGGTAGTCGACGAAGGACTCTTGGATTGTTCGGTTGAATCGTTCGGCGTGGGCGTTCATCTTCGGGTTTTTGGGGTAGGTGTACCAGCGCTTGATGCCGCGCTCCTCGAGGAGCTGGGCGAAGTCGGCCTCGAACTCACTGCCGTTGTCGGACAGCACGACCTTCGGGGTGTGGGGCAGCAAGGAGAGGCCCTGTTCGAGGGCGCGGGCGGTGTGTTAGGCTTGGGTTTTCTGGGTTTGACGTGTCGTTGCAGGGGTTTTCGTCGTCCGCGGCTATCGATGCGGCTGTGCGACTCATAAAAGTTGACTTTTCCGCCGCCCACCGCGTGCGCCTGCGCACCACCAACGGGCTGGAACGCATCAACCGGGAACTGCGACGACGCACCCGGGTCGCCAGCATCTTCCCCAACCCCGATTCCTGCCTGCGTCTGATTTCGGCCTTGCTCGCCGAACTCGACGACGAGTGAGACCCACAAGGTCTATCTCAACCTCAACCCGTAACCCTATTGTCATGACCGCCACCGCAGAAATTTACAGAAAAGGGGTTGCACAATCCGAGGAGTCGAACCAGTTGAGGCTTAACGTCCTGCCGTGAGCGTCGTTCTCTTCAAATAGGTCGATGCGGGCGATACCCGTCGTAGCGAGGCGTATTTCGTGCTGCTCGTCGTGCAGCACGATCTCGGCTGCTGTCAGTTCCAAGTGCGCCCGCCCCATGACGTTGAGGTGCACGCCCAGCGCGTTGCGCGCTGCCAGCAATACGCGCCCCCAGCTGGCCACAGGCGCGAGGATATCGGTGAGGCTGCCAGCCAGCGGGGTATTGCCTTTACCAGTGGCGCTGGCCAGCAAGGCCGCCTCAGGCACGCCCAGCAGGGCTGCGGCCTCGGGGCCGTGTAAATGGCGGTGCTCGGCCAATAAGGCCCGCCAGCGGGAATACAGACGAGGCGGATCCGCCAGCAAATCCGCCCGTTCCTCTGATGACACCGGTACAACGCGTTGGGTCATCTTTGGTCTCGCTCAGAACAAGTAACGGCCGCGGAGGTAGAAAAAGCGCGCGGGTGGATCCATCGTTGCGCCCACGTTACTCCAGTTGATGGGCTGACGACGGTTGCTAATGTTGTCGATGCCGACAGACAGGGTCAGGCCGGGCGCTGTTTTCCAATCCAACCGAAGGTCGACCGTGCCGTAATTGGTGGCAAACGGGGCGCTGCCGCGGATGTTTGGGTCCACATTCCAATAATCGCGGTACTGTCGTGTGCGGGCTTCTATCGCCAGACGACCCTGTTGGTATCGTGTGCCCAATCGAACCACCCATCGAGCGCGCTGGGTCAGCCTCGTGCTGGCGCCGACGTCTTTGGCATCGAGATAGTCCACGCCCCACTGCGCGGTGAACGAGTCCGTCAAGCGCCAGTATCCCTGCAGTTCAGTACCCTTGATGCGGGCCTGAGCAACATTGGCGTACTGGCTTCTCGAGATCACACTGGCTGGATCCGACGGCTGCCGAGGCCGCACCACGGTCTGAATGAGGTTGTCGATGCGGCTGTCAAACACGGTTAGCTCGGCGAAACCTTCGTGGCCGTTCCAAGCCAAGGCGACCTCGTTCGTGCGGTTCTTCTCGGGTTGCAGGTTCGGATCACCGACGACCAGAAGGCGGCCACGGAAGAACCGCGAGTATTGCTCCAACACGCTGGGTGCGCGGAATGCCTCGCCATAGCCGTAGCGCAGCGTCCAGGGCCCCTGACTCCAGCTCAGGGCTAACCGGGGCGTGTTCACAGAGCCAAAGTCGCTGAAGCGGTCGTGCCGCAGCCCAGCCAGCAGCTTGAACCCGGCACCGATGCGCCACTCGTCCTGCAACAGCACGTGGTCGTTGCGCCGCTCGGCGCGTCGACTTAAGATGCTGATGTCAAAGTCATCGTTCGTGCGACCAGCGCCCAAAAGCACGGTGTGGGTATCAAAGTCGAGCGAATAACGCACCTGGGCCTGCTGCTGCTGGTAGTCGGTGGTCTCGATATTTGGGAAGGATCGCGTCGTCGATCCGATCGAGCGACCGGTCGACACATCAGCGGCAAGCAACCCCGGTCCGAGCACACCGCGCCACCTAAGCGCGTAGAAGGTGCGACGCTCGCGCTCGTAGCCCTCAAAAGGCGTCGCGATCGGCCGATTGGGCGGTGCAGCGGCGAGCACGTCCGGTCTGGTGTCGCGCTGGTTCAGATACTCCATGGTCCACCCTAGTTGGTGGTCAGGTGTGATGGCCGTTTCACCACTGTAGCTAACAAAAGACTGGTTGATGTCCGAAAGGTCGGCCCTGGGCGCGCCGGGGTCATAATAGAAAAGACCACGGTCACGCTTCTCCACTGACAATCGGTGTTTGGCACCGGCCAGACCGAAATTGAGCGTGGCACCGGCGGTGACCGTCTGGCGCTGTCCTCCTTCGGTCTGGCCCAGGGTAGCGCGCACGCTGCCGCTGCCATCGCGGGAGGTCGCGACGGGCTTGGTAATGATGTTGATTACCCCACCCGTGGCATCAGCACCATATAACGCCGACATCGGGCCGCGGACGATCTCGATGCGCTCGATGTCTTCCAATGCAATCAGGTTGAGATTGGTAACCGAATACTTGGCGGTGCGCCTGAGACCATCTACCAACACCAAGAGGGGCGAGCCAGCACCGGTGATAATGCCGCGGATCGCCAGCGACGAGTTTGAGCCCATGGCGCGCGCATCGACGCCGGTGGCTAACATCAGGGCTTCTGTGATGCTGCTCCCAGCATAGCGCTGCAACTCCTCCTGCGAGATGACCTGCACGGATGCCTGCACGTCGGCGATGGGCTGGGCGCGGTTGGTGGCCGTAATGACTACAGTCTGCAAAACTTGCTCGGTCGGTGCCGCTGGGTTCGCATGCTTGGTTTGCGCCCAGGCTGCAGTACCAATCAGTTGAATGATTGCCAAGGCGATGGGTTTGATGCTGAACTTCATGGTTGAATCCTGGTGGGACTGTCTAACGATCACAGTACAGAGGAACAGAACAACATCATGTGGTTGTTCCAGGGCTGATGAGGTGAGAAGGCCATCGGACTTGGTGCTGGCGCCGATGCGAATCCCTTGTGCCGCGCGGCGTCTGCACCCATACCATCACCCTTCGATCGCCGGCTCGCTCGAAGCGCAACGTCATCGGGAAGCGGTCACCGTCCTTAAGCGACTGCTTTAAATCGATCAATCGACCAACATCAGGTGGTACTCGCCACCGCGGCGCAGCTGCGCTTGCGCTGGTGGCGGCAGTTCGATGCCCTCGATCGCACGCATGCGCATGACGTTTTGGGCATCGATGATGCCGCGGTGGATCTCCACCACGCGAGCGACGGGCGTAACCGGGCCCACCAAACAAACGGTCGGGCTGATCACCGGTGTTTCGGGTGCCTCGCAAATACGCCGAGCCATTGGTTGCACCGGACGCCGTCGGTATCGCGTAGGGTGGTCTATACGCAGAGAGTCGAGCTTGAAATGGTGCGCGGATACCGGTCCATTGTGTGCGGCTAGCGCGATGAACACCACGGCTGTGGCTAGCAAAACCTTGGCACCATCGGCGTTGATTCGGATTCATGGTTTGATCCTCCAGTGTACCGGCCCCGATTATCTGGACACGGTTTTGCAACTCAGGCCGCCTTTCGCATGGCATCAGCCTGACGGGCTTCGAGGGGTGACATGAAGCCCAGTTTTTGGCTTCGCCGAAACTTCGTTTTCGA
>Ga0308395_1000513_pt1 | contig 30214 bp, 26 predicted proteins | sample Hotspr20SampleP4_FD_202097 | JGI IMG/M metagenome (GOLD analysis project Ga0308395, IMG submission 202097) | Hot spring phototrophic mat microbial communities from Mushroom Spring, Yellowstone National Park, Wyoming, United States - 20050930_P4 ...
GGAATGCCAGACAGTTATGCGGTGACCTGAGATAGCACTCCCGGAAATTCATAACCAGGTTGAAAATCCAGAATCGGGGAGGTCTCCCTATTTGCGCCCAAAAGAGGGCGATTTATGCACCAAAGCCGACCGAAATTCAGTTTTGAGAGAGGTCTGTAAGGAGGAGAGGCGTGATGGAAGTCATACGCCGTGCAGAGGTTGTCGTGAAAGATGGCGAGATATGGCTGACGGGACTGCCTTATCGGCGAGGAGAAACAGTGGAGGTCATCATCTTACCGCCGTTACGCAGGATGCCAGTGTATGCCCGTTTGACCGCCCGGGCGCTACGCCAATCGGGTGTGATTGGCATGTGGAAGGACCGTACAGACATAGAAGATAGCAGTGCCTATGCGCGGCGACTACGGGAGCAGTCTCAGCAGCGGAGGGAAAGCGGATGATTCTGCTGGACACCGATGTGATGATAGACCTTCTTCGCCAGTATCCCCCAGCCATAGCATGGCTTGAGTCTTTGGATGAGGATGAAGAGATTCTCCTGCCCGGGTACGTGGTGATGGAACTCGTTCAAGGGTGTCGTAACCGGCAAGAGCAGGACCGGCTCCGGCTTGTTCTCTCGCCATATGGGGTGGTATGGCCAGACCCTGCAGATTGCAATCGTGCCCTGGAACTTTTCTTTGAGTACCACCTGAGTCACGGTGCTGGTATGTTGGATGTACTGATTGCCCAGACTGCTATTGCACTGAACGTGCCCCTGTACACTTTCAACCAGAAGCATTATGGCTTCCTGAGCGATCTCCAGACAGTGCAACCTTACGTCCGGTCGGTGCTACCTGGCACAAACATACCATGAACCATATCGCGCGCTTTGAGGCTCTGGCAGAACAATGGGTAGAGGGGACGTTCGCCCGGCTCTTCGGCGGGCAGATTCATCCCCTGGAGGTCGCCACCCATGTGGCCCGGGCGATGGAGGATGCCTGCTCCCAGGCCGCCGATGGTGCTCCGCTGGCCCCCACCCACTACCGGATTGACCTCCACCCCCAGGACCTGGACGCGCTGCGGGCCCGCCACCCCGCGCCGGAGGAGGAACTGGCCCGCTATGTGGAGGAACTGGCCCGCCAGACGGGAATGGTCCTGCCTGTCTCCCCGATCATTGTCCTGCGCCCGCTGCCGGACCTGCCGCCCCACACCGTGCGCGTCCAGGCATTCCAGGGACCGTCGGAGGGCGATGATGAAGGTGCTACTCGCCAGATGAACGGCGAGGTTCCGCTTCCCTCCGAACCGTCCCCCGGACGCTGCTTCCTCATCATCGGTGGAAAGCGACATGTCTCCCTGACCGCGCCCACCATCAACATCGGACGGGCACTGGACAACGACGTCATTATAGAGCACCCCCGCGTCTCCCGCCACCATGCCCAACTCCGTCGCCGCTATGGCCGCTACGTCCTCTACGACCTGGGCAGTTCCGGCGGGACACTGGTCAACGGCTACCCCGTCCAGGAGTGCGTCCTCCGCTCCGGAGACGTCATCTCCCTGGCGGATTTTGAAATCATCTACGGCGAAGAGCCGGTTTCCCCTCCCGGTGAACCGCCCGAAGAGACGTCCATTACAGAGGGAATCCCTGTCCAGCCCCAGGAACCGAGATGATGGTGGGAGAAATTCTCTTGCTGGCCCTGCGCCTCCTTCTGGCCTTGCTCCTCTACGCTTTCCTGGTCGCGCTCTTCCTTCTGCTCTGGCGCGACCTGCGCCGTGGCGCCGGACGGGAGATGGTCCCCCGTGAAGAAATGCGCCTGGTGGTTGTGGAGGCGGGGGAGCGCGGACCCGAACCCGGCACCGTTTTCTCCCTGCAGGAAGTGAATTCTCTGGGACGTGCCCCCTCCAGCACCATCCGCTTCTCTGACCCCTTCGTCTCGGCCCACCACGCCCTGATCACCTGGCGGGAGGGGCACTGGTGGCTGGAAGACCTGGGGAGCAAGAACGGCACCACCCTCAACGACGAACCGGTCACCCGCCCCACCATCGTGGATGCGGGCGACCTGATCGGCATCGGACGGATTGTGCTGCGGATGGAGGTGGGAGAATCCCCCGCGCCTTCAATAGCACACGGATGAACACGGGTTGGACGGATGGACACGGATAAAATCCGTGAAAACCCGTGCCATCTGTGTTCATCCGTGTCCGATTCAAAATCCACCCGTGTCCGATTCAAATGCCGGAGGAGACTGTGAAACTCACCACCATGCACGACGCCATCGCCACCTACGTCCACGACGGCGACACGGTCGCCATTGAGGGTTTCACCGCCTGTATCGGCTTCGCCGCCGCCCACGAAATCATCCGCCAGGGTCGGCGCGACCTCGTTCTCTGCCGGATGACCCCCGACCTCATCTACGACCAGATGGTCGCGGCCGGGTGCGCCCGAAAACTGGTCTTCTCCTACCTGGGCAACCCCGGCGTGGGGCCGCTCCACGCCATCCGGCGGGCCGTGGAGAAAGGCATCCCGGCGCCCCTGGAACTGGAGGAGTACTCCCACTTCGGGATGGTCGCCCGCTACATCGCCGGGGCCTACCGTCTCCCCTTCTTCCCCCTGCGCTCCTACGTCGGCAGCGACCTCCCGAAGGTGAACCCCCGCATCCGGTTCGTGGAAAGTCCGTATGGCGACGGCCCCATCGCGGTGGTGCCGCCCCTCAACCCCGACGTCGCCATCATCCACGCCCAGCGGGCCGACGTCAACGGCAACACCCAACTCTGGGGGCTGCTGGGGGCCCAGAAGGAGGCCGCCTTCGCTGCCCGGCACGTCATCGTCGTGGTGGAGGAGATTGTGGACGAGGAGGTCATCCGCTCCGACCCCAACCGGACCCTCATCCCCGGCCTCATCGTGGACGCGGTGGTCCACGAACCCTACGGCGCCCACCCCTCCTACGTCCAGGGCTACTACGACCGGGACAACGACTTCTACCTGCGCTGGGACGAGATCAGCCGGGACGAAGCCGCCACCCGCGCCTGGCTGGAGGAGTGGGTCTACGGCGTGCGGGACCGGGCGGAGTACGTGGAGAAGATGGGCCGGGAGACCTGGGAGCGCCTCAAGCCCGCCCAGGCCTGGTCCCGGCCCGTCAACTACGGATAGACAGGAGGTCCCGGCTGCAGGATAACTGCTCGCAGTTGTCCTGCAAAATACCAGGAGACGGCCAGTATGAACGACTACACTCCCTCCGAGATGATGATTGTCGCCGCCGCGCGGGCCCTGGCCGGGGTCCGCACCGTCTTTGTGGGCGTGGGGTTGCCCAACATCGCCTGCAACCTGGCCCAGCGGACCGTGGCGCCGGACCTGGAACTGGTCTACGAGAGCGGGGTCTACGGCGCGCGGCCGGCCCGCCTGCCCCTCTCCATCGGCGACCCGGCCCTCATCACCGGCGCGCTCTCCGTATGTTCTATGGCCGACCTCTTCGGCCTCTACCTGCAGGGCGGGCGGATAGACGTCGCCTTTCTGGGCGGCGCCCAGATTGATCGCTACGGCAATCTGAACACCACCGTCATCGGCGACTACGCCCACCCCAAGGTCCGCCTGCCCGGCTCCGGCGGGGCCTGCGAGATTGCCATCCACGCCCGGCAGGTATTCATCATTATGCGCCTCAGCCGCCGGTCCTTCGTGGAGCGGCTGGATTTCCTCACCAGCCCGGGCCACCTGGGCGGTTCGGGGGAGCGGGAGCGGTTGGGGATGCCCGGTCGGGGGCCGCAGGTCGTCGTCACCGACAAGTGCGTCTTCCGGTTTGACCCCGGGACGGGCGAGATGGTGCTGGTGAGTCTGCATCCGGGGGTGCGGTTGGAGGACGTGCGGGCGGAGATGGGCTGGGACCCCCGCGTCTCCCCCGACCTGACGGAGACGGAGCCCCCCACCCCGGAGGAACTCCGCCTCCTGCGGGAGGAACTGGACCCCCAGGGGATATATCGGTCATAAGACACGGATGAACAAGGTGGGCATAGGGTAACTGCCTGCCCGGAGCGGTTTGCAGATAACGTAGCGCAGGCTGTCAGCCTGCATACAGGCCTGGCGGCCTGCGCTACAGGGGTATGCCTTTTTCTGACTTCGTCCTACGGCCACATGTCTGAAGGAGGACGGTATGGTCAGAGAGCGGTGGCGGATTTCGGCCAGTATCGGAATGTTTGTCGTGTTGTTCCTCCTTGTCGCTGGCGCTATTGGTGCCCAGTCTCCCGATCAAAACGACAACGATCATTTTGTCTACCTGCCCTTAGTGGCAAGAGAATATGACCCCACCTGGGCCTGGAGAGAAGGCATAACCATCACCCTGACACCAAGTCCTGGCGGTATCCTGATGGCGATAGACCATCAGAGGCGAGTGCATCTTCTGTGGGATGTGTCTCTATCTCCAAAATTTATCTATCACAGTTATCTGAGTTCCTCGGGCTGGACTTCGCCCACTGTTGTTGCTTCCAGTTTGGGCTTCTCTGAGGTCATGCATCCTCCTGCTGTTGCCATAAATGATATTATGCACCTGCTCTGGCGTAACCGAGAAACCTCTAACGCCCCCTACCGTATACTATACGCCACCTTTGAAGGTGGCCAATGGACGCCAGAGGAGGTAGTGTTTCAGTCTCGCTACTCTCCTTTAATCTACCGTTTGCAGGGCATAGCGAAACCGGGCTTCTCTGGAGTTGTTCATGCCGCGATAGTTGACTGTGGGTTGTTCTCCTGCGACGCCTATTACACGTCTCGGAGAGATGCCTGGAAACCAGCAACACAGATGGATAATTTCCAGTTCGCTCTCCTTGAGGGGCCCTACGGAAAAGCCTGGCCTGACTCCCTGGGAGGGATTCGTCTCTATGTTAACAACAATAACTACGATTTATACTATTCATACTGGCAAAATGGTCAGTTCCTGGTACGCAATCGGCCTGTTGGTAGGGTAAAAATAGCCGGCAGGGAAACCCTCTCGGACGGAAATAACTTGCATATCTTCTGGCTTGACAAAGTCCCGATTTCTGGAGGAGAGGTTACTGGTCTCTACCATCAATGCCTGGACGACAATTTGACTTCCTACCCGGTAGAAGTACTTTCTGGCTACAATCCGGTTCAAAAGGTGGTTGGAAGCACAGATTATTTCGGCTTTGCGGCTCTGGCTTGGGAGGAGAGCGAAGGGAGTACCGCCCGAATCCGACTCGGTATATGGAACGGTTGTTCCAGGCTCTATTTGAAAACAGTTCCTACCAGAGGGGAGAGAACCCCCCCCTACGCTGTTGCAGTCAACGGGTCTTCAGGTACAGTCTGTGTCCTGGCAGGTTACTCCTATCTCTGGTATAGTCCACAATTAGAAATCATCTGTGCCGATACTGAAATCGGAAGGATTGGAGTTGATCCCGCGAATTGAACAGCAACCTTTCAGGGGTGCTCTCAAAAGCCAATTCACCGTTTTTACGGAGGACGCTGTGAGAGTTCAAGAAGTCGTCATTCTCTCCGCCGTCCGGACGCCCATTGGGGCGTTCGGCGGCGTGCTGAAGGACATCCCGGCGGCCCATCTGGGCGCGATCGCCGCGCGGGCCGCGCTGGAGCGGGCCGGCGTCCCCGCCGACGCGGTGGATGAGGTCATCTTCGGCTGTGCGCGCCAGGCCGGCAACGGCCCCAACGTCGCCCGGCAGGTCGCCTGGCACGCGGGGGTCCCCGTGGACCGCCCCGCCTTCACCGTCAACAAGGCCTGCGCCAGCGGCCTCAAGGCGGTCACCCTGGGGGTGCAATCCATCCTCACCGGCGAGAATGAGGCGGTCCTGGTCGGCGGGGTGGAGCAGATGTCCCAGATTCCGTATCTCCTGCTGAAGGCCCGCTGGGGCTACCGGCTGGGGGAGGATACGGTGGTGGACGCGATGTACCGGGACGGCTACATGTGCCCGCTGGCGGAGATGCTGATGGGGGAGACGGCGGAACTGCTGGCGGACCGCTACGGAATCACCCGCGCGGAGCAGGACCGGTTCGCGCTGGAGAGCCACCAGAAGGCGGTGGCGGCGTGGGAGAACGGCGCCCTTGCTGGCGAGGTCGTGCCGGTAGAAGCGCCGGGCCCGAAGGGAGGAACCGTTCTGGTGGAACGGGACGAGCGCCCCCGGGCCGACACGTCGCTGGAGAAACTGGCGAAACTCCCCCCGGCCTTTCGGAAGGACGGCACCATCACCGCCGGGAACGCCTCCGGCATCGCCGACGGCGCGGCCGCGCTGGTTGTCGCCTCCGTTGAGTGGGCCCGGGCTCACGGGCTGGCGCCCTTGGCGCGCTTCCTGGGCTTCGCCTCCGGCGCCGTCCACCCCCGGGAGATGGGGCTGGGACCCGTCCCCGCCACCCATCGGCTGCTGGAGCGCACGGGCCTCTCCCTGGACGATTTTGACCTGATAGAACTGAACGAGGCCTTCGCCGCGCAGGTGCTGGCGGTGGAGCGGGAGTTGCCCTGGGACCCGGCCCGGCGGAACGTCCACGGCGGCGCGGTCGCCCTGGGGCATCCCACGGGCTGCTCCGGCGCGCGCATCCTGGTCACCCTCCTCAACGCCCTGCGCGTGCATGGCCGGACGCTGGGCCTGGCAACCCTCTGCGTCAGCGGCGGGCTGGGGATGAGCGTGGCGGTAGAGCGCATGTAAGGACAACTGCGAGCAATTGTCCTACACAGTCATTCGCCGGAGGGCCCCACCCGGCGGCTGATGGCCCCGATGTTCAGGCGAATCTCCACCCCCGGGGCAATCTCCAGGCGCGCCAGCCCGCTCTCCCGGTCCAGGTAGGTCAGTTTGCCGTAGATGCCGCCGATGGTCATCACTTCATCCCCCACCTGGAGTTCCTCCATGCGCTGCTGGTACCGCCGTCGCGCCCGCCACTGGCTCCAGAGCATGAAGCCCAGCATGGCGGCGATGAAGAGAATCAGAACAAGCGTTTGGTCCATCCAGGTCTCCTTGAATCACGAAATCAGCCCCTTCTGCAAGGCGTATCGGATCAGGTCCGCGCGGGTGCGCAGCCCCAGCCGCTCCATGATGTTCTCCCGATGATGCTCCACCGTCTTGACGCTGAGCCCCAGCCGCTCCGCAATTTCCCGGCTGGTCAGCCCCTCCGCTAAGAGCCGCAGGACCTCCTGCTGGCGCGGGGTCAGTTGTTTCTCCGGTTCCGCCTGGCCTGCCTGGAGACAGCGCAGATAGCCCCGAACCAGAAGCCCCGCCAGCGTCGGATATAGATAGACCTCTCCCCGGGCGACTACCCGGATGGCCTGAACCAGGTCCTCCGGGGATGCCCGTTTGGGGATGTAGCCCTCAGCGCCCGCGTTGAGCATCTCAAAGAAATACGCTTCCTCTTCGTGGATGGTGAGGGCCAGAATGTGGGTCTCCGGGGCGACGGCCCGAATCTGCCGCGCGGCTTCTATGCCGTCCATATCCGGCATCGTAATATCCAGCAGCACCACGTCCGGCCGGAGTTGGGATACCTGCCAGACCGCTTCCGCGCCGTCGGACGCTTCGCCCACCACCTCCATATCAGGCTGGCGCTGCAGTAATGCCCGCAGCCCGGCGCGGACGATTTCGTGGTCATCCACCAGCAGAAGACGGATGCTCATCGGACTCCTCTTCCAGCGGAAGGCATACGGTCAGGACGGTGCCTGCGCCGGGCGTGGAACAAATCTCTGCACGTCCCCCCATCAGTTGGACGCGCTCCCGGATCCCGGTCAGTCCCCTTCCTCCCTTCCAGAAGTCGTCGGTCTGCTGGACGGTTTCGGGGTCTATCCCCACGCCGTTGTCGGCGACGGTCAGGCAGACCTGATGGTCCTGCGCCGCCAGGGTGAGGCGGACCCGGGTCGCCCGGGCATGGCGGGCGACGTTGGTGATGGCCTCCTGGGCGACCCGATAGAGGACCGTCTCCACCCGTTCCGGAAAACGCCGACGCGGCCCCTGAATCTCCACTTCCACCACGAACGGATAGCGGGCCGAGCACTCATCGGCGTAGGTGATCAGGGCGGGGATCAGTCCCAGCCGGTCCAGCGCCGCCGGGCGGAGGCGGTTGACCATCCGGTAGAGATTCTCCATCGCCCGGTCCGTTATCTCGTGGAGATGCTGGATGCGAGCGCGGATTTCCCTGTGGGGAGGTTCCTCGGGAAGCGTCTGTTCCAGGGCGGCCAGTTCCCAGCGCAGGGCGGTGCAGGCCTGACCGATTTCGTCGTGCAGTTCGCGGGCGATATACCGGCGTTCCTCTTCCTGAGCCCAGACCAGTCGCCGGGTGAACTCCTGTCGCAGGGCCTCCTGCTGGGCGGCCTCCTCGCTCAGCCTCTGCTGGGCCTCCAGGCGGGCGCGGGTCAGTTCCTCCATTTGCCGGGCCCGCTCCTCCTCAAAGAGCCGGAGCGCCCGGACGGTGAACAGGGCCACCAGACCGGCCATCACGGCCCGCCACAACTGGATGGGGATGCCGAACGTGCGCAGAAAGAAGATGTCGTTCAGCCAGTTGGAGGGAGGGAGTGGGCCAGCGGCCACAAAGACCTGGCCGGGGACGGCGTAGAGCGCCAGGGCCAAGCCCGCCCAGCGCAGGTCTGCGGCGGGCCCTCGGGCAGTACGGGAGAGGCAGCGGCTTTGGCGGCAGAGACCGACGGCGGCCAGCAGGGCCGCCGGGATGGCCAGGGAGTAGCGGGCCCAGGCGTCCGCGGCCGGAACCCAGTTGTTCGGTTCCCCTCCCCAGCGGGCCGCGACCATTCCTTCGCCCACCAGGAAGATAAGGCCCAGGGTCAGTCGGGCCTCGCGCGCCGAAGGCCAGCCGTCCAGACTCAGCAGGCGCAGGCCGAATTCGGCCAGCAGGAAGAAGGCCAGGGCCAGAAGGGTCAGGTCTGCCAGGAGAGGGATGGGGTGGCTTGCCTGATGGATGGGGATGAACCACTCTCCCCATTCGTGGAAGCCGTGGAGGACGCCGAACAGGGCCAGAAACTGGAGAGGGCGGGCCAGTGGGAGGGAGGTGGGGCGGCTGGCTTCCAGCCAGACCACCACCCCCATGGTGAAGAGGGCCAGCCCGTAGAGCAGGTAGATAACGTCCAGGCACCTCAGGAAAAAGGCGGAAAGCGTGGCCATCGCCAGGGAGTATATCCCGAAGGCGGGGCAATGTCAAGGAAACAGTAACTGTAGGACAACTGCGAGCAGTTGTCCTACAATAGACATAGGGGCGAGGTAGATGCGTACCTCGCCCCTGCTGCCGATGGCGCTGCGGGCCGCCTCTACGGCCGCGTCATTCCGGCCACGCTACCGCCGATGTCGGCGATGCTGTCGTAGAGGACCTGGAGGATGTACTTGCCGTTGTGGGTATATGCGCCCGGATCCTTGCTGGCGAACTGGTAGTTGTACGCGGCCTTCAGGAGGCGCGGCGTCCAGGCGTTGTAGCGGTTCCCGAAGTTCGCCTCCTCCGGATCCGCCACCCCATTGCCGTTGGTGTCAATGAAGAAGTACGGATAGGCGTAGGGGTGGTAGACGATGGGCGTGCCAACCTTTTCGGCGGCGTATTTCAGGATGGCCGCGTAGAGGACCTCCTGCATAGTCTCCACTTCGCCGGCGATGCCCTCGGTCGTGTTGCCGTCGCCGTCAAAGTCGGTGGGAGACATCCGGATGTCCTTCGGTTTCTCCACCTTGTGGCAGCCCGCGCAGGTCTTCGCCTCTATCTCCAGCCCATGGGCGTCGTGGCAATCCAGGCAGGTCTGGAAGCCCTGGACGTGCATGAAGCGCCCGGCGTAGGTCTTGCCATCGTACTCGTAGGCACCCTTGACCTCCGTGCCGAAGAGGCTGGCCCCCGCGGCGAAGTAGTGGATGTTGCGGAAAGCCAGTTTGTCGGACGGGGTATCCGGGCCCACTCCAGCCGCCGCGATGGCCCGGTTGACACTGACCGTGGATTCCAGGCCCTGGTGGCAATGGAGACAGAGGTTGGTGTCCAGGTTCTCCAGCGCGACTTTCGCCCCGCTGGGGAAGGTGACCTCCTTCACCTCGTAGCGGGCCGGCCAGTTGGTGTGGTCGTGGCAGGTGGTGCAGGCCATGCTGCTGGAGGGTTCCACGGCGATGGTGGCCCCGTTCTTCAGGAACATGGGGAGACCCTCGGCCGTGTGGCACTTGACGCAGGCCGCCGGGACCTCGCCCTTGGCATCCCAGTGGCGCCAGGCCTCAGCAGAGCCGTCAAAGTGACCGGCGTCCGTCCGATGGGCCTTGCTCAGGTCCACGGGCTGGCTGAGGGCCGCGTTCAGGTCCTCAATGGAGTCGTAGAGCAACTGGATGATGTACTTGCCGCCGTGGACGAAGGCGCCGGGGTCCTTCAGGGAGGTCTGGTAGTTGTACGCGGCCTTTAGGAGGCGCGGCGTCCAGGCGTTGTAGCGGTTGCCGAAGTTGGACTCGTCCGGATCGGCCTGCCCGTTGCCGTTGGCGTCCACAAAGAAATAGGGATACGCCGCGGGGTTGTAGGCGATGGCCGTCTTGGAGACCTCTTTGGCATAGGCCTGGATGGCCCGGAAGAGCATCGCCTGGAGGCCTTCAATTTCGTAGTAGATGCCTTCTTTTACATCTCCGTCGCCGTCATAGTCCTTCGTGGAGCCCTCGGTGCGCACCTTCTTGAAGTCCTCCACGGAGGCGACACCCGGATGGCACAGCGTGCAGGCCTCCACGTTGATCTGGAGGGAGTGGGGGTCGTGGCAGTTCGCACAGGTCTGGAAGCCCTCCACGTGCGCGAAGCGGGCGTCGTAGGACTTGCCGGCGTATTGATAGCCACCCTTTGCCAGGGTGCCGAACTGGGTCGCCGCCGCAGCGTAGTAGTGAATGTTGATGAAGGCCAGGTCGGCGCTGACGGCATCGTCGGCAACTCCCGCCTTGGCGATGGCATTATCCACAGCGACGGTGGAGGCCCGGCCCTGGTGGCACTGCATGCAGCGGGCCTCGTCCCCCAGGCCCTTCACCTCCGCGCCGGACGGGAAGACGACGGAAGTCAACCGGGCCGCTACCGGGTTGTGGCAGGCCTCACAGAAGATGACGGTGCCCACCGGGGCGGCCTTGTCCACTTTCCAGGCTTCGCTTCCGTCCACGCCCAGGAAGTCCAGGAAGCCCGGGGTGCTGTGGCATTTGGCACAATCGGCGGGGATCTCGCGCGGGTCTGCCTTGTCCCAATAGGTGAAGGAGAGCGAAGCCGCATCGGCATGGCCAGAGGCGGCCCAGATGTTCAGGAACGGGCAGACCGCAGCCTCTGCGGGGGATGGGGGCTTCTCCTCCGTGGGCACAGGGGTCGGTGTGGGCGGCGCGGGGGTAGGGGTAGGAGTGGGGGTGGGCTGGGCGCAGGACGCCAGCATCACCGCCGCCGCAACCAGGAGGAGCGCCGTCAGCAGGGTGAGCCACTGACGTTTGAGAGATGGATGCATCGCAACCTCCTTTGGGAGATGTGGGTAACTCTGGGGATAAACCCCCAGGGTATGATGGGGTAAACTGCCTATAGTATACACCAGAAGTGGGGAAAATGCAAGTTTGTAGGACAACTGCTCGCAGTTGTCCTACCACCGCGACACCGTCACCGCCCCGCGATGACGGCCTGGCCCAGGGAGATGCCGGCGTCGTTGGGCGGCACCAGGCGGTGGATGTAGACGGTGAACCCGGCCTCCCGCAGAAGCGCCACCGTCCTCTCTAACAGGACCACGTTCTGGAAAACACCGCCGGAGAGGGCCACTTCGTTCAGTCCACTCTCCTCCCGCAGCCGAAGGCAGACGTCCCGCACCATAGCCGCCACGCCGTTGTGGAACCGGGCCGCGATCACGCCGATGGGCACCCCGTCCCGCACATCCGCAACGACGGCCCGAATGACCGGCGCGGGGTCTATCTCCTCCCCCACTCCGAAGGCATACGCCTCCTCCACCCGTCCGTCTACCTGCATCTCCAGTTCTATCGCCGCCTGGGCCTCGTAGTTGACCTCCTGGCGCACGCCCGCCAGCGCAGCGACGGCGTCAAACAGCCGTCCTATGCTGGAGGTGGGAACGGTGTTCAGCCCCCGGGCCAGTTGCCGCTCCAGAACGGCCCGTTCGGCGGGCGGCGCGGCGGCGACCGGCGGCAGCACCTCATCCCAGGGGACGCCCGCCGCCCAGAGGTGGGCCAGGGCCACCCGGTAGGGCCGGCGGATGGCCGCGTCGCCGCCGGGGAGGGGGATGTAGCGGAGATGGGCCGCCCGCCGGAAGGACGCGTAGTCCGCAATCAGGAACTCCCCGCCCCAGATGGCCCCGTCCGCCCCGTAGCCGGTGCCGTCAAAGGCCACGCCGATGACCGGACGGTCGCCCGTCAGCCCGTTCTCGGCCATACAGGCCGCGATGTGGGCATGGTGGTGCTGGACGGCGACCAGCGGCAGGCGGTCCGCCAGGCCCCGCGCGTAGCGGGTGGCCAGGTAGGCCGGATGCATGTCGTGGGCGACCACTTCCGGCTCTATGCGGAAGGTCCGCTTCAACTGCTCCACCATGTCCTCAAAGAAGCGCAGCGTCTCGTAGTTCTCCATATCGCCGATGTGCTGGCTGAGGAAACCGTACCGTTCCCGGGTCAGGCAGAAGGTGTTCTTCAGTTCGGCTCCCACGGCCAGCACCTGGCGGACCGGAAAGGGCAGGTGGATGGGGTACGGGGCGTAGCCGCGGGAGCGCCGGATGGGGTACTCAGCCCCGCGCACGGCGCGGATGACGCTGTCGTCGCAGCGGGCGTGAATCTCCCGGTCGTGGAGCAGGAAGGCGTCGGCCAGGGCGGAGAGGCGCCGAAGCGCCTCGGCGTTGTCGGTGACGATGGGCTCCTCGGAGTAGTTGCCGGAGGTCATCACCAGCGCGATGGGAAACCCTTCCGCCGGTTCCAGGAGCAGGTAGTGGAGGGGGGTGTAGGGGAGCATGACGCCCAGGTAGCGGTTGTCCGGCGCCACCAGCGGGGAGATGAGGCCGTCGGCCCGGCGGCGCAGCAGGACGATGGGCCGCTGGCGGGAGGTCAGCAGCGCCCTCTCGGCGTCGTCCACTTCGCAGTACCGCTCCACCGTCTCCAAGTCAAAGGACATGATGGCGAAGGGTTTATCCACCCGCCCCTTGCGCTCCCGCAGACGGGCCACGGGGGCATCAGCGGTGGCGTCGCAGGCCAGGTGGAATCCGCCCAGTCCCTTAACGGCGACAATCTGGCCCGCCACAATCGCCGCGCGCGCCGCCTGGAGGGCCTCTTCGCCGTAGAGGGGCGGGGCATCGGGCGCGGCCCGGAACTCCAGGCGCGGCCCGCAGACCGGGCAGGCGTTGGGCTGGGCGTGGAACCGGCGGTCCGTGGGGTCGTCGTATTCGGCCTGGCAGTCCGGGCACATAATGAAGGGCGCCATGGTCGTGTTGGGCCGGTCGTAGGGGATGTCCCGGATGATGGTGAAGCGGGGTCCGCAGTTGGTGCAGTTGATGAACGGGTAGCGGTAGCGCCGGTCCTGGGGGTCAAAGAGTTCCCGCAGGCAGTCGTCGCAGATGGCCACGTCCGGAGAGATGGGTATAAACTCGCCCGGTCGGGCCTCGGAGTGGAGGATGCGGAAGACAGGGCGCAGGTCGCAGGTCGCAGGGTCGCAGGTCGCAGGGTCGCAGGGAGCAGGGCCGGGGGTTACGGTAATGTTTTCAATGCGGGCCAGGGGTGGGGCGTCTGTCCGCAGGCGGGCGATGAATTCGTCCAGGACAGCCTCCGGGCCCACGGCCTCTATCTCCACGCCGGAGGAACTGTTCAGGACCCAGCCGGAGAGGCCCAGGCGGGTGGCCAGGTTGTAGACGAAGGGGCGAAATCCCACCCCCTGGACCACGCCAGTGATATGGATGCGCCGGGAGACGATGGGGCCGTTATCTGCGCCGTCCATTTCGGACCACCTGGGTCAGGGCCAGGAGGGCCGCCAGCGCGGCGGCCACCAGGCCGGGGTTTGTTTTCAGGAACGAGGCCGCGTCCCCCAGCGGGGCGAGGGCCGCCGGGGGGGTCAGGGTCGGCAACGGGGTCGGGGTGGGCGATGGAGTCGCCGTCGGGGTGGCGGTGGGCGTTTCGGTGGGTGTCGGCGGGGCCGTCGGCGGCGGGGATGGAGTGGCGGTGGGAGACGGCGTAGGGGTGGGAGTATGGGTCGCCGTGGGCATCGGCGGAAGGGGGGACGGCGTCGGCGAGGGGGACGGAACGGGGGAAGGGGTCGGCGTGGCCGATGGCGCCGTCACCGGCGCCGATGCCCGTCCGGCCCGGTATGAACCGGCCAGTTCGCGGGTCAGATTCAGGTAGAAGTCCCCGTACCCCGCGCTGGGTTCAATCTGCGTCTCTTCCATCCACTCGTTGAAACTGGTGATGATGACCCAGTCCGCCCCGCTGTCGGCGGCGCCCTGCCAGCAGCGGCGGTAGTACTCTCCCCCGGCCCGGTCGCGGACGAAGGCGTCGGCGCGGCCGGTGACCCGGTCGTCGTATCCAGGCATTACCGTCGCCACCCAGAACTTCTCCACGCCGTTGCGGGCGCTCCAATCCCGCACTCGTCGGCCCCAGCGGACCAACACCCTCTCCGGCGCCGGGTCCCAGGCGACGCTGTAGAGGTGGTTGCCGTCAAATACCCGCAGGTAGTCCAGGTGGATCCCTTCGGCGATCCAGATGGTCTCCCGGTTCGGGTCCACTTCCTGCCGGATGGCCTGCCAGGTCTCCACGGAGTACCGCTCCTGCCGCCAGAAGAAGATGACGGGGCGACCGTTCACCCGCAGATAGGCGGGATGGGCGGCGTGGACGGTCCGCACATGCCGGAGGGCGGCGATGACGTCTCCCGTGGAGTGGATGAAGGGGCTGGTCAGTTCCAGGTCCACGGCGGCGGAGAGGCCGTGCCGGGCGGCGATGCCCAGCAGGAGCGCGAAGTTGGTCTCCGTCTGGTTGTCCGCTATCCGGGGACCGTACCAGGACTGGACCAGGGCGTCAATCCCGGCCTGACGGGCCCAGAGGACGTGTCGCTCTATGGCCGCCGGGTCGGCAGAGATGTAGAGTTGCGCCGGGCGGTCAGGGAGGGGTCTCTCCCAGGTCGCCATATCGTACCAGGCGTAGTAGAAGGCCAGGACCAGGCGCTCACCGGAGGCACCCGCCGGGGGAGCACCCAATCCACCGATGAGCAATCCCAGCAGAAGCCAGTATCCCCATTTTCGTGACATCGCAGCGGATATTCTACCATACAATGTCGGAGTTTGGAAGGGGCGAAAGACGCGAAAGGCACGAAGGGCGCGAAAAACTTGCGCCGACTGAAGTCAGCCTTCTTAGGCCTGCGGCCGATGGTCGGCCTTCGCCGACCAGATCTCTTAGGCGCGCCCATAGGGGCTGTCGGCGGAGACCGACAACTGGCACGAAGTGCCCAGGGAGGACGATTTCAATCGGCGTGTAGTTACTTCGTGGTTTCTCTTTTTTCTGACCTGTGGTACAATTTCCCCCTGATGATTCCCGACTCCCATGTCCATACCCGTTTCTCCTTTGACAGCCAGGCCTCGCCGGAGGCCGTCTGCCGGGCGGCCATCGCCCGGGGAATGCCGGAGATCGCCCTCACCGACCATGTGGACATGAACCTGCTGGACGGCGGCTACGGCTATTTCCGGCCCCAGAAGCAATGGGAGGCCCTGGTCAACTGCCGGGCCCGCCTGAACGGCCGGGTGCGCGTCCACATCGGGCTGGAGTGCGGCGAACCCCATCTCTTCCGCCCGGACCTGAGCGCCCTTCTCTCCGCCCACCCCTACGACGTGGTCCTGGGCTCCATCCACTGGGTGGGCCACCGCCCCGTGGAGACCGCCGATTTCTTCCACGGCCTGGAATTCGGTGAAGGCGTCGCGCTCTACCTGGACGAACTGGCCCGCCTGGCCGAGGAGGCCGACTACGACATCCTGGCCCATCCGGACATCATCCGGCGCGCCATCTTCCACCGATTCGGGTGGGCGGAGGTAGATTGGACCCCCTACGAGGCCCCGATGCGGCGGGTGCTGCGGGCCGTGGCCGAACGGGGGAAAGCGCTGGAAGTGAACACTTCCTACCGGCGGCGCGGAATGGGGCCGCCCGGCCCGTCCGTTCAGGTTCTGCGCTGGTTCCGGGAGGAGGGAGGCCGGTTCGTCACCCTGGGCTCCGATGCCCACCGTCCGGAGGACATCGGCGCGGATTTCGGGGAGGCGCTGGCGATGGTGCGGGCCGCCGGGTTTGAGGCCATCACTGTCTTCCGACAGCGGCGGCCGTATGAGGTACGGTTTTGAGCAGTAGAGATGCTATGCACTGGGAGGGAATGCCGATGCATCAGGCAACAGTGCGGCGTATAGAATTGGACCTGACCCTTGAACAGATTCTATCCATCGTCCGCCAACTGGGACCTCAGGAGCAGGAAGCCGTGCGGAAGGCCCTGGAGACGCGCCCCTGGAGCCAGCGATTGGATGCGCTGTTGGCCCGTGTGTGGGAGCGTGTTGCCAGTTACCCCATCAGCGAGGAAGAGATTAACGAAGAAGTAGAACGGGTCAGGACTGCACGCTATGATCAGGGCGGTCATTGACACAAACCTGTTGGTCCGTGGCCTGCTCAAAGGTCCGGCTACTTTGCCGCTCATCCAGGCGTGGAAAGAACAACGCTTCCGACTTGTGACCTCGGAGGAACTGCTTACCGAGTTGTTTGAAGTGCTGGCCCGACCGAAATTCAGCCGTTATTTCACCAGGGAAGACGTGCGGGAACTGGGCGATCTGATCTATGAACAGGCGGAAGTCGTAGAGCCAACCGTCAATATCACCCTCTGCAGAGACCCCAAGGACAACATATTCCTGAATGTAGCCGTCACCGGGAAAGTCCCATATCTTGTCACCGAGGACAACGATCTCAAAGATGATCGGGGATTGAAAGAACAGATGCACACGGAGTACGGCGTTCAGATTGTCGGTCTCTCAGAGTTTTTCTCTATCCTGGCATCAATGGAGAGAGGAGTCTAAAGTGGACCCACGCGCGCTCTTCCTGGGTCTCCTGCAGGGGGCCACGGAATTCCTGCCCATCAGCAGTTCCGGGCACCTGGTCCTGGTCCCCTGGCTGCTGGGCTGGCCCATCCCCAGCCTGGCCTTTGACGCCATGGTCCATTGGGGGACGCTGGTCGCCGTCATCGCCTACTTCTGGCGAGACTGGCTCGCCCTGCTTCGGGGGGCCTGGGTGGGGCTGCGCGCCCGCTCCCTGAACGACCCCGGCGCCCGCCTGTTTCTTCTCCTCATCGTCGGCACCATTCCCGGCGTTCTGGCGGGGGTCCTGCTGGAGGACTTCTTTGAGGGGATGTTCGCCCGACCGGACGCGGCCGCCGGGTTCCTTCTCCTCACCGCCGCCCTTCTGACCCTGGCCGAACTGGGGTGGGCACGGCGAACTTCGGGGCCCGCCCCCCGCGCCCTCCCGGCCATCTCCTGGGCCGACGCGCTGGTGGTGGGGCTGGCCCAGGCCGTCGCCATCCTCCCCGGCGTCTCCCGCTCTGGCGCCACCATCGCCGCCGGGCTGGGCCGGGGGCTGGAGCGGGAGGCCGCTGCCCGCTTCAGTTTCCTGCTCTCCGCCCCCATCATCCTGGGCGCAGGGGCTATGCAGTTATGGCAAATGGCCCGGGCCGGAACTCTGGCCGGAGAGGCTCCCCTCCTGGTCGCTGGCTTCCTGACTGCCCTGGTGTCCGGCTTTGCCGCCATCCATTTTCTGCTGAACTATGTCCGGCGGCGCCCCCTCTATCCTTTCGCCCTGTACTGCATCCTGCTGGGCATCCTGGGCCTGACTGTTGCCGCCCTGCGGGGGTGATTCTCACACAAAGACACAAAGGCGCAAAGAGCGAATTCGTGTCTCATTCGTGTAAATTCGTGTTATTCGTGTTCCTGTTCGTGGCCGCCTGCGCCCCTCAGCCGCTCACCGTCACCCCGGCGCCGGTCACGCTCCGCATCGTTGTCTCCGACGCCTGTGAGCGGCCGGTCCAGGCACTGGCCCTGGCCTACCACCGCCAGAAGCCGTGGGTGGCGATAGAGGTGCAGGTCTTCAACGACCGCTTCGCTCTGGACCGCCTGCAGGCCGGCGCGGCCGACGGGGCGGCCCTCCTCTGGACCGATGAGGCCCCATTATGGACCCATCCCTTCGCTGGCGACGCGCTGGCGATCATTGTCCATCCCGCCGTACCGGTGGAGGGCCTGACCCTGGCGGAGTTGCGGGAGGTCCTGCGGGGGCGTATCGGCGAATGGCCCGACGGCACCCCCATCCAGGTGGTCAGTCGGGAGAGGGGGGCCGGCACCCACTCGCTGGTGAAAGCGGCCGTCCTGGGCCCGTGGGACCTCACGCTGACGGCGCGCGTCGTCCCCGATGATGAGAGCATGCTGGACCTGGTGGCCCAGACCCCCGGCGCCATCGGATACGTCCCCCTCAGCCGGGTGAGTGGAAACGTCCGCGTGCTGGTGCTGGAGGGACGGTCTCCCGCCCCGGCCGCCGACTATCCCCTCTCCTGCACCTGCCGCTGGGCCGCGCGGGCCGAACCGACCGGCGCGCTGCGGGAGTGGCTGCAGTGGACCATCGGTCCCCAGGGCCAGGCCATCGTGGAGCAGGCCCTGCGCCCGCAATGAGTCAAAAACCACGAAGGACACGAAGAGTTTTTTCGTGCCTTTCACGGCTAAATGCGGCGTAACTGTTTAAGCGGTGACTGGAAGTCACCCTTCCTGGGCCGCCGGCCTTCGGTCGGCCTGCGCCGACCGGGGGTGTCGGCGCAGGCCGACGCCGGGCGCAGGAGCGATCAGAGGCCGATGTCCCATCGGCGCTGACTGAAGTCAGCCTTCCAGGGCCGCAGGCCTTTGGTCGGCCTTCGCCGACCTCAGAGTGTCGGCGGAGGCCGACACCCGGCACGAAGTGCCCAGAGAGGGCGATTTCAATCGGCGGTAATTACAATGCGGCTATCCCTGGTTCACGACTGGCTCAATCAGCGCGGGGGTGCCGAGGACGTCCTGGAGACCCTGGTGGAGACGTTCCCGGGGGCCCCCGTCTACACGTCCATCTACTGGCGGGACGGGATGCCCTCGGCCTACCGGTCCTGGGACATCCGCACCACCTGGATGGACCGCCTGCCGGGCATCTACCGTCACCATCAGCCCTACCTGCCCCTCTACCCGCTGGCCTTCGCCGGCCTGGACCTCTCCGGGTACGACGTCGTCCTGAGCAACAAATCCGGCTTCTGCCACGGAGTGCGGACGGGACGGGCCGTCCACATCTGCTACTGCCTGACGCCGACCCGTTTCGTCTGGAACTTTGAGGACTACGCGGCGCGCGAGGGGCTACCGGCCCCCGTGCGGCAGGCGCTCCGGCCCCTCATCGCGGTCCTGCGCCGGTGGGACTGGCGGGCGGCCCAGCGGGTCACCCGGTTCATCGCCATCTCCCGAGAAGTCCAGGCCCGCCTCCGCCGCTACTACGGCCGGGAGTCCGTCATCATCTACCCGCCGGTGGATACGGCCCGCTTCCGCCCCGCGCCCGCGCACGACGACTACTACCTCATCGTCTCCCGGCTGGTTCCGTACCGGCGGATTGACCTGGCGGTGGAGGCCTTCAGCCGGTTGGGCCTGCCGCTGGTCATCGCGGGGGACGGGCGGGATCGGCCCCGGTTGGAATCTATGGCCGGGCCGACGGTCACCTTCCTGGGGCGCGTCCCTGACGCCGACCTGCCCGACCTCTTCGCTCGTTGCCGGGCCTACGTCCTGCCCGGCGTGGAGGACTTCGGCATCGCGCCCGTGCAGGCCCAGGCCGCCGGGCGGCCCGTCATTGCCTTCGGCGCGGGCGGCGCGCTGGATACCGTCCTTCCGGGCCGAACCGGCGTCTTCTTCCACGAACCGACGGCGGAGGCGCTGGCCCAGGCCGTCCGTTCCTTTGATCCGGAGTCCGTGGACCCGCAGGAGTGCGTCCGCAACGCGGCCCGGTTTGACCGCAGGGTGTTTAAGGAGCGAATCCTTGCAGAGGTACTGAAGACTCTCTGAAAACCACAAAGACACGAAGAATCTTAAAAAAATTTCTTCATTTGGTGTCTTCGTGTCTTCGTGGTAAAATTCCAGGAGGTGGCGTGGAACTCCGCGCGTTTTTGAGGATTCTCTGGCGACGCTGGTGGCTGGTGGTGGCCCCGGTGCTGGTGGTGCTGGCCCACCTGCTGGTCACCTACCAGTCCCCGCCGACGTTCTACCAGGTGGTCATGCGCTTCGCTGCCGGGACGGTCCCCGCGGGCCTGAGCGTGGACTACGACCGGTACTACTCCTGGCTGACGTCGGAGTACATCGCCAACGGGCTGGCGGACGTCGCCCGGACGCGGGCCTTTGCGGAGGCCGTCGCCGCGCGGCTGGCGGGAGGGGGCCTCTCCGCCGACCCCGCGGCCATCCAGGGCGCCATCGTTACCGACAACGCGCAGTCCATCCTGGTGGTCTACCTCACCTGGCCCGACCCGGCGCAGGCGGTGGCGGTGGCGCAGGCAATAGCGGCGGAACTGACGGAGAACGGCCCGTCCTACTTCCCGCAGATTCCCTGGCCCCAGGAGGCGGGGCCGGCGGCCCGGCTGCTGGATGAACCCGTGCCGATGCCGCTCCCCCCGTCCCTGCGGGCGCAACTGCTGGGCCCGGCGATTCGGCTGGCGCTGGCGCTGGGGGTCGGGGTGGGGCTGGCCCTTCTCTGGCACTACCTGGACCCGACGGTCCGGGAGGAGGGGGAACTGGAGGCACTGGGGCTGCGGGTGCTGGCCCGCATCCCCCGCAGCCGCCAAATTCACCGCAGAGACGCAGAGAGCGCAGAGGGTTGATCCACGAAGGGCACGAAGTTTCACAAATGACGCTCAATCCTTCGTGCCCTTCGTGTCCTTCGTGGTTCTCTGTCCTCTACCAGCGGCGCGCGGGCAAGGGCCGAAAGGTCCGGCGCGCCCACGGCGAACATCGCCACGCGCAGTTGGGTGATGAGGACGGCCGCCGTCTCGGCGACCGCTTCGGCCGATTCCGCCGCCGCCACCAGAAACGGGCGGGCAACCCCGCAGACGGTTGCCCCCAGCGCGATCGCTTTGGCGACCTGGATGCCGTCCCGGATGCCGCCGCTGGCGACGATGGGGAGGTGGGGGAGGGCCCGCCGGACCTCCCGCACCGCCTCGGCGGTGGGGATGCCCCAATCCCGGAACGCCGCGGCGACGGCCCGCTGGAGGCCGTTCTCGGCCCGGTACATCTCCACCTGGCTCCACGAGGTACCGCCCGCGCCCGCCACGTCCAGCGCCGCCACGCCCGCGTCGGCCAGGCGGCGGGCCACGTCGGCGGAGAGCCCCCAACCCACTTCCTTAACAATGACGGGCACTTCCAGCGCCCGACACACCGCCTCTACCTTGCGCAGGAGGTCGGAGAAATCCGTCTGCCCTTCGGGCTGGAGGGCCTCCTGGAGGGGGTTCAGGTGCAGGATCAGGCCGTCGGCCTCCACCATCTCCACCGCCCGGCGGCAGTGGTCAACGGTGTAGCCGTAGTTCAACTGCACCGCTCCCAGATTGGCCAGAAGCAGGATGTCCGGAGCCACGTCCCGTACCCGGTATGTTTCCGCCAGCGTCGGGTCCTCCAGGGCGGCCCGCAGGGAACCCAGCCCCATCCCGATGCCGGCCTCCTGGGCCGCCTGGGCCAGCCGCCGGTTGATCTCCCGCCCCTGGGGCGTCCCGCCGGTCATGGAGGAAATCAGCAGAGGGGCCTGCAACCGTTTGCCCAGAAAAACGACTGCCGTGTCCACCGCCTCCAGAGCGATTTCGGGGAGGGCGCAGTGGACGAACCGGTAGCGCTCAAACCCGGACGTCAGCGTCTCAAACGAGACGTCCTCTTCCAGGTTGATCCGGATGTGGTCCGCCTTCCGTCGGGGGTGATCCTCTCGCAACGATTTCGCTCCTGGAGTGTTTTAGGTAATAGCATCATACCAGCAGGCTGGCGGTTTGTCAACAGGGATGACGTTTGTAGGACAACTGCTCGCAGTTGTCCTACAATATTACCATAGTTGACAAATTCGCCGCCCGCACTACAATATCTGCCATCCTGAAAGGAGGAGCACAATGAGCATCTACGAACGCGTCGTCAAAATCATTGTGGACCTGCTGAGCGTGGAGCCGGAGAAGGTGACGATGGACGCCCGCTTCCGCGAGGACCTGGGGGCCGATTCCCTGGACCTGGTGGAACTGGTCATGGCGTTTGAGGAGGAGTTCGGGGGGACCATCTCCGACGAGGAGGCCCAGCAGATCAAAACCGTGGGCGACGCCGTCCGCTACATTGAAACCCATATGATGGCGTAACGTAATTACCTACCAGGGAGCCCCCGGGCAAGCGCTATCAAAGACGCAGCGAAAGCATGCCCCTGTAGCGCAGGCCGCCAGGCCTGTATTCGCAGGCTAAAGCCTACGCTACATGATCTGCAAACGATTCAGGGTAGGTACGGCGTAACGGCAAAACGCCGACGGTTTTTATGGCGGCGGCTCTGCCGCCGCCATAAAAACCCTCCGCGCTCCGGATGCAGGAGGAAGGCATGCCTGCCCCATGGGCATCAGCCCGACGAAAGCATCGGGCTGATGCTGCGCAAAAACACAGCCCGCAGGCCTCGGCCCCGAGGGCCTTCGGCCCGAGGGGGCTTTGCTGAATCAGCCCGACGGTTTACCGTCGGGCTTCCGTTGATGCCGATAAAGGCATGCCTGCCCCCACCGCGCCCTGCTCCCTGCGACATGCGACATGCGACCTGCGACATGCGACCTGTGACCTGCGTCTTGCTCCCTGCGTCCTGCTCCCTGCGACCTGTGCCATGCGACCTGCGACCTGTAACCTGCGACCTGTTCTCCTCGCCCTCATCCTGGGCCTGATCGCCGCGCTGGCAACCGTCACCGCAGCGGCCGCGCGGCCATCCCCTCAACTGGTCATTACCGGAGTGGAGCCCCGGACGATGCTCAGCACGACCGGAGGGACGCTGAGCATCTACGGCTCCGGCTTCACCACCGCGACGGTGGCCCGGCTGGTGGGGTACGGCCTGCTGGATACGGCCTTCGTCAACGTCAATGCCCTGCGGGCCGTGGTGCCGCCGGGGGTCCCGGCGGGCGTCTACGCGCTGGAGGTCAGCGAGCCGGGCTACTCGGCGACGCTCCCCGCCGCGCTCACCATCGTCGCCCCCACAGCGGCCCCTGCTCCGACCTCCCCTCCGCCTCCTCCGCCGCCTGGCCGCCCCATCCTCACCATCCGCAACTTCTCCGTCCAGCCCGCGCGGGTGTTCGCCGGAACCGAGTTCGTGGTGACGGTGGAAATCTACAACAACGGCAGTCGCGGGGCCGAAAACACCCTGGTCACCTTCCCCGGCGGGACGTTCGTGCCTGTGGGCCAGGCCGGGCACCTGGTCGGCTTCATGCACATCAACGCCACCGTCGTGGTCACCCAGACGATGCGGGCCCCGGCCAACCTGGCCTCCGGCACCTACAACCTCCAGATCAACCTCAGCGCCAACGACTTTGAGGGCAACCACTACGAGTACCCGCAGACACTCTCGGTGGAGGTGGTGGGCGGCGGGGCCGGACGGCCCCAACTGGTGGTGGAGTCGGCCTGGACGGAGCCGCCGGTCCTGGGGCCGGGGGACCGGTTCACCCTGACCCTGCAGATTGTCAACCGGGGCGAGCGGACGGCGACGCGCGTGGTCGTGGGGCCGGCGTCGGCCGAACTGGTCGTGCCGGCGGAGGGGAGCAATCTGGCGGCGGTGGACCGGGTCGCCCCGGGCCGCGCCGTGACGGTGACCCTGCCGCTGGTGCTGGGAACGGTCAAACAGGGCGGGCGCATCGGGCTGGAACTGGCCCTCTCCTACGGCGACGCGGGCGGCGGCACCTACAGCGACCGCCAGAACGTGGGGCTGGAGGTAAGCAGTTCCCTGGCCGACCGGCCCCAACTCCTGGTCGCGGCCGTCCACACCGACCCGCCCGTGGTGGCCCCCGGCGACTTCTTCACCCTGACGCTGGAGGTTCAGAACGTCGGCGGCGGCGATGCCCACCGTCTCCTCCTGACCCTGGGTGGGGAGGGCGGGAAGGAACTGGGGCCCTTCGTCCCCCGGGAGACCGGCAACGTCCTCTTCGTCCCCCGGGTCCCCGCCGGGGAGCGGGTCCGGGTGACGGTGCCCCTGGTGGTGGACGGCTCGGCGGACGCCAAAGCGTACGGCGTCCCGGCCCTTCTATCCTACGAGGACGCGCGCGGCACCGGCCGAAGCGACGTCCAGCGCATCAGTCTGGTCGTCCAGCGCCGCCCCATTTTCCGGATTGACTTCTACCGCCCGGTGGAGGGGGCCATGGTCGGGATGCCGTTCCCCCTACCGGTGGAGGTCATCAATCTGGGGAAGGCAACGGTCAACGTCACCATTATGGAGGTGACCGGGGAGGGGCTGGAGATTCAGAACGGTTCCCTCTACGTGGGCCCGCTGGACGGGGGGACTTCGGCCTCGCTGGAGGCGACGGCGGTCGCCCAGCAGGCGGGGACGGTGGAGGTGGTGGTCAACGTCCACTACCTGGACGATTTCAACCGCCCGCAGACGGTCAGCCAGACGCTGACGGTGGAGGTGGCGGGGTCGCCGGAGCCCGTACCGCAGGAGTCGGCCCCGTCCCCGGAAGGGGGCGGTTTCTGGGAGAAGATTCTGCGCTTCCTGCGGGGCCTGCTGGGGCTGGGGAGTTAGAATAGAATCAGAAGAATCGGAAGAATCATCAGAAGAATCGGAAGAATCAGCGGTGGGACGTGCCCTGCCGGTGGAGGCGGGCATATTGCTTATCGGATGGTAACCATTCCCAGCAGGACGTCCCCCGCTGCGGGATTCCCGACCGCATCCACCACCGGAACCCCCTGGATCTCGGGATAGGTGTACAGGCCGGTCCGGACCTCGTAGAGTCCGGCGGGCAGGTCCGCCGGGATAGGGATGGTGAACCGGCTCAGCACCAGGTCACCGGCGTGCCAGGCAGAAGTCAGGAAGGGCGCGCCGTCGTGCTGGCTGCGCAGGTGGCCCTCTCCGTCCAGGAGATGAACGAAGAAGTGATAGTCGCTCCCCGGTGGCGGCCCAACCTGCACCCACCACGCCAGCCAGACCTCCAGCGTTGCCCCGGGAGTCGTCTCTTGCGGCAGACTGTATCCCAGAAGGGCGACGCCGTTGGCAAAACGAGGCGGTTCCGCCGGACGGATGAGATCAGCCAGGACATCCTCCCGGTCTGTTCGTTCCCGCACGAAGAGGCGGTACTGCCACCCATCCGGCATCCGGACGGCCCGCTCTTCCCGCACCCCGGCCATCCTCTGTAGCCGCTGCTGCACAGGCCCCAGGCCATTTCCCTCCGGCGATACCGGCCCGACGATGTAGACCGCGCTAGGAGCGTCCGGTATCAGCACGGACATCCGCCCGTCCACCAAGCGGTGAGGATGGCGGAAGAGCAGCGCGTCAAAGACCGCCGGGCTCTCCTCATAGGCTGGCTCAGCCCCGTTGCTCAACAGGACCACTTCCGCCCCCTGGGCCAGTCGTCGGGCCTCCAGCGCGGCCTCTCGGGGATACTTCAGGGGAATGCCGTAGCCGCCGGTGGTGGGATACCGGTCCATAAACCAGAACAATCGGCCCACCGCAGCCAGTTGCCACCCTCCCCAGAGAAGGGCCAGCAGAACGCCAACGATACGGGCCGTGGGCCGATAGCGGGACGGGAGGGCCCGATATCCCCATCCTACCAGTGCAGCGATCAGGAGAAAAACGGTGGGGTAGACCAGAATCAGGTAATGCAGGTGGACCGCTTCCACGGCCCGACTGCGCAGGGCGACGGGAACGGCGAAGCAGAGCAGAAGGACGACGAAGGTTCTCCGCTCTTCTCCGGTGCCCCGGACCAGCCGCAGGACGGCGTGGATGAGAGCCAGGGCCAGGAGCCCCATCATACCGGTATTGAGCCACCAGAGGCGCGGAAGTCTGTCCAGGTACCCCACAAAACGGGTACCCGCCATCCCGTGGATCTCGGCGCTTCCGGTCAGGATGAATGCAAAGCGAAGAGCATCCCAGGAAAAGTAACTCTCTTCCGCGCGGGCGAAATTCCAGAACTGCCGGAGGTTGGGCCAGCCATGGAGGGCATCGTGGACTCCATAGGGGGCCAGAGCCAGCGCAAAAATCGCCATCCCTACCAGGAGCGGTCGGAGCGGGACCTCTTTCCAGAACGGCAGCAGGGAGAGCACCAGTACCGGGATAAAGGCAATCCCCTCCAGTTGGAGGCCGACCAGCGCCGCCAGGGCGGCCCAGGCACCGACCAGCGCCCACTGGCGCCGGCGGACCAGAAAGGCCAGGAGCGCGGCGATGAAGGCAACCGTCAACAGTGGGAGGGTCTTGGCCCAGATTTTACGGGCCAGGAGGATGGCCCAGGGGTTGACGGCAAACAGAAAGGCGGCAATCCAGCCGGTGGCGCGGTCAAAATACCGTTTCCCCAAAGCATAACAGGCCACCACGGCCAGGCCGTTCAGCAGGCCGATGAAGACGACCGCCGCCACCGGGTCGTCCCATATCCGGAGCGGGATGGCGGTCAGGTAGAGGGTGAGGGGGAGGTTGGCCATCCCGATGGATGAGCCCACCCCGGCGACCGGGAGCCCCCCTTCCATGCGATCTCCATCGCCCGGCGGACCACGGTGGCCTCGTCCAATTTGAACTCCGCCAGGGTCGGCCAGATCAGGCGGGGGAGAAAGGCCAGCACCAGAAGGATGACCAGCAACGGGTCGGGCCGACGGATCGGACCTCTCATCCGGGTGCTCCTGAAGAAAATGATTTCTCATTGCGGCGGTAATTACCTACGTACCGACGAAAGTCGCCCGCCATAGACCTTCGGCCTCCGGTCGGCCTTCGCCGCCCTCACCCCACCCCCGGCAGCTGCGCCGCCACCCCCTCCCTTCTCCCGCCCCGGCGGGAGAGGGGAGGGGATTGGGGGAGGGGTGAGGGCAGGCCGACGCCCGGCACCGCGTGCCCAGGGAGGCGGATTTCCCATCAGCGCCCAGCGGCAAGCCGGCCGGGCAGGTAAGGGGGTGCCCCAATTTCGTCGGGACTGGCCGCTTTGTAGGACAACTGCGAGCAGTGGGCCTGCAACTTTGGGACACACCCGTAGGTCAGGGTGTGTCCCAAAATCATCGGGAGCCCGGTGGGCCAGGCCGTAAACGGCCTGGCTGAGGTTGCCCAGGGCGCTGGAAGCGCCCTTTCCCTTCGGTAGCCCTTCGGGAACCCGGGTTGCCCGGGTGGAGAAGGGCGCTCTCGCGCCTCATCTTCGCCTGAGCATGGCCGTAAACGGCCAGGCGAAAAGGCCAGCGGCCCAGCCCGACAAAACTGGGACACACCCGTAGGTCATTACGACCTGACACAGGTCAGGGCAGGTAGTTGCGCCAAACTTCAAAGAGGGAGTAGCGGCAAAGGCGCTGGGGGTAAGGCCGCCGCAAAAACCCCACATCCCCCTCAGGGGGCAGAGACGCGGATAGACACCGGGGCGCTCCGGAGGGGGCGCCCCTCTTCGTCCCGCCCCACGGCCTGGAAGGTGTGCTCCCCCACTTCCAGCGTCCAGAGGACCTCATAAGGCGGAGCGGTGAACGTCGCCAGCGGCTGATCGTCCACGTACAGGGTCACCTCCGCCACCCGGACGCCGTCCGCCGGGCGGACGGCGACGCGAATGGCCTGATAGGCCCCGGGCACGACCGGGGAGAGCCGGTAGATGGTACCGTTGTCGGGGTGGGTGATGACCAGAGGCAGGTCCGGGAGTTCCCCTGAGGTCGAAGGCGCGGTGGAGCGGAGGAGCGCCTCCGGCGGCAGGGGCCAACCGTTGGCCCGGGCCCACTCCCAGACCTCCGCCGGAGGGACGATGAAGACCCGCTCCTGGACCCGCTCCGGCGGCGTGTCGGGCCCCGCCGAGAGGCCCGTGGCGCGGTCTATCCGGAAGCGCCGGTACCAGTTGTCCGGTTCCGTCGGGGTGGTACCGGCGATGAAGAGTTCCTCGCGCGTGCGCGGGCAAAGGTCCGTCGGCAGAAGCCCGGAAGGGACGCAGACCCGCACCCGCTCCAGCCCCGGCGGCTCCGCAAAGGGGATGACCGGCTGACCCCGCAGCGCCCGTTCCATAAAATCGTGCCAGATGGGGCCGGCCCCTTCCACCCCGGAGACGTCCCGCATCGGCCGCCCATCGGCATTCCCCACCCAGACCCCGGTCACCAACTGCGGCACGTACCCCACCGTCCAGTTGTCCCGCCAGTCCGACGAGGTGCCGGTCTTGGCCGCCGCCGGGCGGGAGAGGTTGAGGACGCTGCCCGTGCCGAAGGCCGGCGCGCGGGCCCGCTCGTCGGAGAGGATGTCGGTGATGAGGTAGGCAACACGGGGGTCCAGCACCTGGGGGCCGGGGGCCATCGGGGCCCGGTAGCGCCGATGCCCCCGGGCGTCCCGCACCTCCAACACGCCGAAGGGCTCCACCCGCCGTCCGCCGTTGGCGAAGGCCGCGTAGGCGGCGGTCAGTTCCAGCAGGCGCACCTCGCCCCCGCCCAGCGTCAGCGCCAGCCCGAACCGCTCCCCCGTCCCGAAGGAGGTCATCCCCAGGTCGCTGGCCAGCCTCACCAGCCGGTCCACCCCCACCATCTGGAGCACCCGGACGGCGGGGACGTTGAGGGACCGGGCCAGCGCCTCCCGCGCGGAGACCGGCCCGTGGAACCGGTGGTCGTAGTTCACGGGCACGTAGGGGAGCCCCTCGCGGGTGGGAAAGGCGGTGCGGACGTCCAGGATGACCGAAGCAGGGGTGAGTAGGGGCAGGGCCTGCCCCTGCCCCGGGGCGACCGCAGGGGTCGCCCCTACATCCGCCTGACCGTCAGCATAGGGAGTGAAGGCGGCGGCATAGGTGAGGGGTTTGATGGCGGAACCGGGCTGCCGGAGAGCCAGCGCCGCGTTCACCGCGCCGTCTATGGCCGGGTTGAAGTAGTCGGGGCTGCCGACCATGGCCAGAATCGCGCCCGTCTGCGGGTCCAGCGCCACCAGCGCGGCGTTGTTCACGTCCCGCAGGCCGCTCTCCTCGCTGGCCTGGGCCAGCCGCGCCAGATGCCGCCGGATGACCTCCTCGGCGGTCCGCTGGAGGTCCAGGTCCAGCGTGGTGGTGACGACCAGTCCCTCGGTGTAGAGGGCCTCCGTACCGAAGCGCTGCTCCAGCCAGCCCCAGACGTACATCACGAAATGGGGCGCCTGGATGGAAAAGGGCGTCGCGGCGAAGTGGAGCCGCTCCTGTGCCGCCAGTTCCGCCTGTTCGGGGGTGATGTACCCCTGCTCCACCATCAGCCCCAGGACCACCCGCTGCCGCTTCCGGGCCCGTTCCGGGTCGGTCAGGGGGTTATAGAGGGCGGGGGACTGAGGGAGACCCGCCAGGAGCGCGCATTCCGCCAGGCTCAGTTCCCGGACGCTTTTGCCGAAGTACGTCCGTGCGGCGGCCTCTATGCCGTAGGCCAGGTTGCCGTAGTAGACTTCGTTCAGGTAGAGGGCCAGCACCTCGTCTTTGGTGAACGCCCGGGCGATGCGCCAGGCCAGGATGGACTCCCGCAGTTTGCGCGGGAGGGTGCGCTGGGCTCGCTCCTGGGGAGAGAGGAGCAGGTTGCGGGCCACCTGCTGGGTGATGGTGGAGCCACCCGCCAGCACCTCACCGCCCCGGAGGTTGATCCAGACCGCGCGCAGGATGCCCCGCAGGTCCACGCCGGGGTTGGTGTAGAAATCGGCGTCCTCGGTGGCGACGGTGGCCTGGCGGCAGTAGAGGGGGATCTCCTCCAGCGGCACCGGGACGTGGCGCCCGGCGTGGGGGTCGGCAATTTCGTAGAGCAGACGGCCTTCCCGGTCCAGGATGCGGGAGGAGGCGCCGGTCTGGTGGTCGTAGAGAGCGCGAGGAGAGGGCAGGTCGGTCAGGAGGAGATGAGCGCCCACCGCCCCGGTCCCCGTCAGCAGAGCCAGAAAGGCCAGCAAGAACTTCCAGAGGTGACGTTTCATCGCGTCTATTTGCCCCGAATTGCACGAATTTCACGAATGAGTTCACTGCAAAAACTCATCGCAGAGAACGCGGAGAGCGCAGAGATTTTCTTTATTGAGATTCGCCTTGCTATAGTAACAAATTTGAGGGGCGGTTTCCCTCGGTGCTTATGCAGGGCTTTGGGCCCCTCCCCCCTTCACCCCCCTCCCCATCGCTTCACTCTGGGGAGGGGGGATG
>Ga0308395_1000515_pt1 | contig 29982 bp, 23 predicted proteins | sample Hotspr20SampleP4_FD_202097 | JGI IMG/M metagenome (GOLD analysis project Ga0308395, IMG submission 202097) | Hot spring phototrophic mat microbial communities from Mushroom Spring, Yellowstone National Park, Wyoming, United States - 20050930_P4 ...
GGAAATCCTCGCGCAACGCCGATCCGGAGATGGCCAACTCTCTGATGTGCCAGCGGCGACAGAAATCGGCAATCGCTTCCCGAGACAGCTCAACGCGCAAAGCCTCCGCTACGCCTCCACTTTTTGCAAACATGCGTTCCTTGAATACCCTGTCCAGCGAACGGGCGCCGGGGATGAGAGGATCGCCGTTCACGTCCACGTTATCTGCGCCTGCGGTCAACTTGCGTTCTGCCCCAGCTTTCGGGAGACCGTGCTCACTTTAGCTGTACCGCTATAGTGAATTATTATACACCATGAAAAGGCAGCGGAAAGGCGGTAGTGTATCCGGGCCATTTCAGTTAGGGGTAGAAGGTGTGAAGGCAACTGTCCGACGTTGCGGCGGTCGTCCAAACCGCCACGGTCGGGGAGCAGACTTCCTTTCGCCACACCTTTTCTTGTGCTCTGCAACGAACATTGGCTTTCACCGTCGGACGCCGTGCACGATTGACATTTGATGCAAGGTTCACTATAGTGTGCATACACCAGCTTGACATATTCAAAGAGTGCCGAGAGGAGGCAGACCATGGCGCTCGAATATCCGGATATCATCTGTGAGTATATCGAAGCAGCCCAGCGCTATGAAAGCGACGGTGTCCAGATCGTGCCCTCGCTGGAACCCGCTGAGATTCCCGTAGACGGCTACGCGATGTTGATCCTCCTGCTGCAGAGTGCCCTTAACGTGCCGACCGAGGTGGTCATACGGCCGGAGCCGCCGGTGGCAGGGCGGCTGCGCGGGACACCACTGCTCGAGATCGGTGATGCGGAGCTGCGCGTCCGTTTGCAACCCGCTCAGGTAGGGGCACTCTATGTGCCGGTCAAGGCGGTCGCGGGCGCCCGGGAGGGGCAATACGAGCTCCATCTCCACGTGACAGTCAAAGCGGAAGGAATCGCCCAACGGATACGGCCGCCCCAAAAGAGCGACGGATTTCGAGACGAGCTGCTGGATGATCTGGTGGGACTGGACCTCGGTCGGGTGCTCGGGGTACGTTACACGGTCACGCCCACACGCAAGATTGCTCTGCCCTTCGCCATCGCGCGCCGCGCCGAGACGCCTCAGCCGCCTCCCACCAGCGCTTCCAAGTTTGAAGGGCTATGGCGCATCGAAGACATAGATTGGCAGCTCAAAGCGCAACAAGAGGTGACCGCGAGACGCATCCACATCATAGAGGCCTTGGCGCCGGAACCCTTATACGCGGGACTCCTGGTCGAGGGTCACGAGCGCTGCGCCCACGCCGGCATTCATCTGAGGGTTGGAGAGGCGATCGCGCTGGGCAAAATCCTGACCTTCACGGCGCATCGCTTTGTGGCCAACGATGCGATCGCGGATGGCCTGTTGGTGCCCATCTGGGAAATCGCCTTGCGCTTGGACATGCCCACCGATGATCCGCTATGGGTGGTGCGCAAGGCGGGCTTCGGTCACCTGACGCGCCTGGCCGTGGCCCTGTCATTTGGGTTGATTGCGAAGGCGTTCAACACCCAGCCATGGGGGTTGGAAGAACGCCGTGGCCTGATCCAGGAGATCTCCGGCCGGCTGGATGGGGGTGATCCTCTGCCGGTTGAGCTGCTGTACATCCCGTTGCTGGCCGCCTCGACCGTCGTCGCCCGGCAGATTTGTGCGCCCGGTGAAAATGCGCAGCAAAGTCTGGAGCTGCTCAAGGCGGCCAAGCTGGCGCGTGCCGAAGTCTTTGCCGATCCAGAGCTGGCTCAGTCGAGCGCCCTGATCGATCGCTTGCTGGACACTGTGCTGACTCACAGCACCGCATAAATTCCACTGGGGGACAACGCAGTCCATTGACAGGCTCAGCGGCTATTCGACTTCACCTGCTCACCTGAGAGGAGTTCGGCTGGCAGACGTTCCGCCAGGTTGGCACGGATGCGGGCGATATTCTGGGCCACTGTCGCTTCCTGATTGAAGATCGCTGAGCCGAGCACCAACACATTGGCGCCGGCGGCTACGATCTCCGCCGCGTTGTGCGCTTTCACCCCGCCGTCCACCTCGATATCCACGTCCACCAAACCGCGCTCGTCGAGCATACGCCGCAGCCGCGTGATCCTGGCGCTGCTGCCGGGAATGTACGACTGCCCCCCGTAACCGGGATTCACCGACATCACCAGCACCATATCCACGTCGGGCAAAATTTCTTCCAGGCTGACGAGCGGGGTGGCCGGGTTGAGCGTCACACCGGCTCGGATGCCCAGCTCTTTGATTTGATGGATCGTGCGATGCAAGTGAACACATGCCTCCACGTGCACCGTCAGAATATCGGCACCGGCGCGGGCGAAGTCGGGGATGTACCGTTCCGGCTGGGTGATCATCAGGTGGACGTCCAACGGCAACGTGGTGACGGGGCGCAGCGATTCTACCACCAGGGGCCCTACTGTGATGTTGGGGACAAAATGGCCGTCCATCACATCAATATGGATATAGTCGGCGCCGGCGGCTTCGGCGTCGCGCACCTGTTCACCGAGCCGGGCGAAATCCGCCGACAGAATGGACGGCGCGATCTTCACCCGTCTCATCTCAGCCTTTCACCTTTTCATCTGAGTCGGCATCGCCCGCTTCGACCGGCGGGTCGGCTGTGGCAGCAGCAGGAAGGTTGAGCTCAGGATTCCTGGAACGCTCGATCGCCGGAAAGGGCTCGGAGTACGGGGGAAGCGCCACGGCAGCCTGAGCGCTGACCGTCTCCTCCATCACCGCGGTCACACAGTAGGGGCAGATATCCCAGCGCAAATGCAGCAGCTTGCCGCAGTTGACGCACTTTTTCTTCAGGATGGCATGGCAATCAGGACAGACCAACCAGTCGGGCTCCACCTTACGCCGACAACCGGGGCATACGATCCGCTCTTCCAGGTCCTGCAACAGAGCTTCTTCTTCCAGGGAACGCTCATAGAGCTCGGCCAGGGTGGTCTGCGGCCGCAGCAGGAAGTAGATCACCAACCCCAACGGCCCGAAGATGGCCACCATCAACGTGGCCAGGAGGATGGCAAAGATATCGCGCGATCGGGAGCGAATGTCGCGAAAGGTCCACACGATCAAGCTGATCCATATCGCCAGGAGGAAAGCGCCCCCAAAAGCCAACAGGACCTGCAGCGCGACGATCACAATATTCGGAATCTGAATCGTGGGCATTTGTCTTTTCCCTCGTGACAAGGCGTTAATCAGTAGGATTATACCATTGAGCTGAGCGCGTGGGAAAAAACGCAACCGCCTACGGGTGCATTTCAATTCGGGAGCGCACGTGTGGCAAGTCCGCAAAGATCCTATAGTCCGCACGCCATCTGCGTGGCAAAGGCGCGCAGCTGTCCCAAACAGCGCTCGCTGCAGGATTCACTTCGGCGTGTCGGGACTTATCCACAGGAACCGCCGGTTATCCACAGCCCGACGCAACGTATCCACAGGTGAACATGGGCACACAGGTGCCCTGCGCTTGGAGGGGGAGGTTTGGTGGTGCACTTTCGCTTGCCGACGCGCGTCGCTCGGCGCGGTGAAGAACCCCCCAACTTTGAAAGGGCCAGCCACCGCCTTTGAGGATCCTGAGGCATCTGGCGAGGAGCGGCTGCATCGTGGCCGCTGGCGCATCACGCCACCTGCACCGGCGCACTAACCGGCCAGCAGGCGTGCCAGCTCTTTCTCGGCGGTGTCGTCGTCCAGCTTCTTGAAGAGAGGCGCCGGCTCGCGCAAGGCCTGCCCCGGCGGCAGCTGTGAGGGCTGCCACTTCCCCATCGCCTGGCTGGCGTCGTAACACAGGGCGATGTGCGCGCGGGTGGTTTCTTCGAAGATTTGCGTGTATTGGCGGCCAAAGAGTTGCCCGTCGTAGCCCAACATCTCGTGCAGGCGTTGGCTGGTGAAGGGCAGGACAGGCGCCAGCAAGGTTTTCAGGTTGTCAATCACGCGCAACATCACGTAGACCGTCGTGGCTGCCGCCTGGGGATTGCTCTTGATCTGAAACCAGGGCGCCTTCTGGTCGAGATAGACATTCGCGGCACGCGCGATGGTCATCGCTTCCTCCAGGGCCGCTTTGAGCTTCACCGCGGCATATAGCTGCCCCACACTGCCAAATCCCGCTTCGCTGAGCGCCAGCATCTCGCAATCGGAGCTGTCCATCGTGGCGGGCCATGGCACCCGCCCGTCAAAGTTGCGGTAGGCAAAGCTCAACACGCGATTGGCCAGGTTGCCCCACGTGGCGACCAGCTCATCGTTGTTGCGGCGCACGAAGTCCGCCCAGGTGAAATCGGTGTCGCGCGTCTCCGGCGCAATCGCCGTCAGATAATAGCGCACCGGGTCGGGATCATAGCGTGACAGGAGATCCGGCGCCCAGATGGCCCAGTTGCGACTCTTGGAGAGCTTCTGACTTTCCATATTGAGATATTCATTCGCCGGCACATCGTAGGGCAGATTGAACCGGTGGTTGGGGTCGTCGTCGTAGAGCCGCTCGGTGGCCATCAGCTCCGCCGGCCAGATGATGGTGTGGAAGGGGATGTTGTCCTTGCCCATGAAGTAATACGTCTTGGCGGCGGGGTCATACCACCATTCCTTCCACTTTTCCGGCTGCCCCACGTTATGCGCCCACTCGATACTGGCGCTCAGATAGCCGATGACCGCCTCAAACCAGACGTAGATGCGCTTGTGTTCATACCCCGGCACCGGCACCGGAATGCCCCACTCAATGTCACGCGTGATGGGGCGTCCGCGCAAGCCTTCCCGCAGATAGCTGCGCGAGAAGTTGATCACGTTGGGACGCCAGTGTTCCTTACCCGCGTTGAGGTACGCCCACAGGCGATCCTTCAACTTGGGCAGGTCGAAGAAGAAATGCTCAGTCTGGCGCACCACCGGCGTGGAGCCATCGATACGGCTGCGCGGATTGATCAGTTCGGTGGCGTCGAGCAGCTTGCCGCAATTGTCACACTGGTCGCCGCGGGCACCGCTGTAGCCACAATGCGGACACGTGCCCTCGACATAGCGGTCGGGCAAAAAGCGGCCCTCGCTTTCGGAGTAGAGCTGGTTCTGCACCTCTTTGTACAGATAGCCATTGCGCAGGCACGCCAGGAAGATGTCCTGCGAGACGCGGTGGTGGTTTTCCGTGTCGGTGTGGGTGAAAAGGTCATAACTGATGCCGATCTTCTGCCAGGTCTCCAGGAAGCGCAGATGGAAGCGCTCGAAGATCTCCCGCGGGGAGACCCCCTCGGCATCGGCACGCACGGTGATGGGAGTGCCGTGGGTATCCGAGCCGGAGACCATCAACACCTGGTTGCCCACCAGCCGATGGTAGCGCGCGAAGATGTCCGGTGGGATATAGGAACCGGCCAGGTGGCCGATGTGCGGGTCGCCGTTGGCATAAGGCCAGGCGGTGCAGACCAGGATTTTCTCGCTCATAGGTACTTCGTCCCTCCAGACGCGACAGGCGGACGCGAAGATAAAAACGTGCGGCATGCTGCGCCGGCCATGCCGCAACCGCAGTCAATCGTATCACGGGGTGGCGGTGCTGTCAAGTGCCCCACGGCTTGCACGCCCTGAACGAACGTGTTATAATGCCTTTTAGCGCCCTGCAGGGCGACTCAGCGAACGACAAAGGAGTGCCGAGATATGCCTATTCGGATGGGCCCATTTGAGCTGATCATCATCTTGGTCATTGTGATCATCATCTTCGGCGTGGGTAGATTGCCGGAGATCGGTGGCGCAGTGGGCAAGGCAATCCGCGAGTTTCGTCAATCCACCGCCGAACCCGTCAAGAAAGAAGAACCGAAAGAAAGCGCCAGCAAGGCCGAAAAGGCTGAAAGCTGATCGCCCCAAAGCCTGGGACTGTGTCGGTTGGGCTCTTGATGATGCTGCCCCCTGCGCGTGGGTGGATGGGCTGGACCGGTTCAGGGGGCAGTCAGGATCTGATGCTTCAACGAACCACCTGTCGGAAAACGCGCAGCAGGTTGCCCCCTAAGATGTTGCGCACCGCCGTTGCGGTGTAGCCCCGCTGCATCAGGCCGGCAGTCAGGGCCGGCAAGCGAGTCACATCCTCCAATCCGGCGGTCACACCGTCATATCCGTCGAAGTCGGAGCCGATGCCGATGTGCTCGGTGCCAATGCGCTGTGCGATGTAATCCACGTGGTCGAGCAGCCGTTCCAGCGAAGCCTGTTCCGGCGCCGGGGTGATGAACTTGGGCACGAAGGTCACACATACCACACCTCCGCAACGTGCTATCCCCTCCAGCTGGGCGTCGCTGAGATTGCGCGGATGGGGACACAGGGTGTAGGCGTTGGCGTGCGAGGCGATCACCGGACCTTCCGCCAGCTGCAGCACGTCGGCGACGCCGGGGGCCGCGAGATGGGACACATCCACCAGCATACCGAGCTCAAAAGCGGTTCGCACCACCCGGCGCCCAAACTCGGTCAACCCCCTGGCATCTGCCTGGGCAATGCCGTCCGCAGCTGCATTGCGCCGGTTCCACGTCAGCCCGATGCAGCGCACCCCGAGCCGATAGAACACGGGCAACAGGTTGATATCCCCGGCAAGCGGTTCGCATCCTTCCATGCTGAGGACACCGGCGACAGCACCGCGGACCTTGGCGCGTTCAATCTCGGCGGCACATGTGGCGACCACAAAACGCCCGACACTCTGTTGGGGCAGCTGATGAAAAGCTTCCACCTGGCGCAGTGCTTCCACCGTGGGATGCTCCGCGGTGGGATGGCGCTCCGAGAGCGTAAAAATGGCGAACATCTGGGCACTGATCCCACCCGCTAACAGACGCGGCAGATCGAGATGCCCATCGTCCAGACGGCGATCGAAACGCCTGCCGTCCCAAACGCTCAACGAGAGAAAGTCGCAATGGGCATCAAAAACCAGGCAGTCGCGGTGAACGTGTTCGGGGGAGAACATAACGCGCAGGTAGTTTATGGAGTGTCTGTCGGCACATGCACCCGGGTTGAAGCGATCATCCTCCCCTCTGTGTCGCGCAAGACCACGAGGTCGCCGATACTCCAGGCTGCGCTGGTGCGGCCCCAATACAGATCGGTGGCCGTGTCTACGCCGACCGTGGTGTGTACGTAGATCGCCGCGCCGTTTCCTCCCAATCCAAACTCAGGGAAGGTGTAAGTCGCCTCACGGTCGTTGGAGAGGGTCCAGCCGCGCATCCACACATATAGCCCCTGATTGATCAGATAAACCGCCTCTTTTGTCACATCTCCGGGGTTGAGCACCGTGATGGATATCCGGATCTCGCTCGCCGGAACAGGGGTCGGCGTCGGCACCGGGGTGGGGGTGGGCAAGAGGGTCGCGGCCGGGATGATCGGCGGCGCAGTGCCGGGCAACAGCGGTGTGGGCGGTTCAAAGGGCAGCGGCGCAGTCGGAGAGGGAAGTGGCGGAGTGAACGTGGGTGTCAGAGCCGGCAGGCCCCCCACCGGGATGACCAGCTCCTGCCCTAACATCAGATAGTCGGGATTATCCAGGTCGTTTGCCCGCATCAGGTCCTCCAGGCTCACTTGGAAACGCGTGGCAATGGAGCTGAGCGTATCTCCCGCCCGTACAATGTAGGTGATGGGGCCGGCCGGAGTGGGGGTCACCTGGGGCTGGGCCGGGCCCGTCGTCGGTGCGGGGTTCGCAGCGGGCGACCCGGAGGGAACGAAATCGGGCACCTCGGCCGCAGTTGTGTCACCGGATTGCCGGGCCAGCAGCGTCGGGGCCGCGATCGCTTGCTCAACCGATGGGACGGCCGGAGCGGCACAGCGCACCATGCTCCAGCTGATGATCAGTGAGATAATCGCATTGGCAGCCAGGATAAAGACCACCTGCCCCGCCGGCAGGCCACTCCGACTGCGCACACGACGGATACGCTGCGGCATTTCCCACCTGCTTTCGGGGAAGTCTGTCGGGACGCCATAGCGTGTCTCCAGTGATTCGTCCTCCATGGTCACCTCCTGTGCATAACATAAGTATACCACCAAAAACTCGCATCGTCCACAATTGTCCACTTAGTTACGGATGATTACATACGCACCGCTCCCGCATTAAAAAATGGGGACGTTCCCGTGGTGGGAACGTCCCCTATTGCGCAGCCGCGTCGCAAGGGAGAACTGGCTATTGCCAGTCGGTCAAGGGTCCCTGGCGGCCAAAGTTGTTGGCGATGAGCACCACATCCAGGATGTTCACCACGCCGTCGCGGTTCAGGTCCGCCTGATTGTTGGTCGAGTCCATTGCGGCGGCGACGATGGCCAGGTCGAAGACGTTGATGACGTCATCCTGGTTGAGGTCACCGGCGAGCAGGGTGATCGTGCCGACACTGTTGGCACGGGTATCCCCTGTGGCTGCAGCGCGGGCGGCAGCCGTGCCCGGTGCCGCCAGGCCACTCAGAAAACCGGCCATACGCACCGTGATCGGCTCCGTACCCGCAACGGCAAACCTGCCGTCGGCGTCGGTTACCGCCTGGGCCCCGCTGGCGCTGGTGACCACGGCGCCGCTGTGATCACTGCGCCCTTGCAGGATGACCGTGCCGGAGATGCAATCGGGGGTGACCTCCACACTGCCGTTGCGCACGCCGACCGCGACCGGTGTGCCACCGTCTGGCGTGACATCGGCGCGCACCAGCGTCACCGCCGAGAGCCCGGGCCGCTGGGGACGCCAATCCATGATGATCAGGCCCTGGTTGCCTTCGATCAATTGGCCGCCGATCATCTCGCCCTCGAAGAAGATCCGTCCGGCATCCGTGTCCACCTCATTGCGTCGGACGGCAGCTGGGTTTGCCAGGAAGACCCCATCCAGGCGCACCTGCACGCCCCATGCATACGGATCCGCATCAACCACCTGGATCACCTGCGGGTCATAGGTGATTTCAAGGGCCACGTTGCGCACGCGGGTGGCGTTGCGAATGGAAACCGCGCTCTGTGCGACATGGGCGCACCACGAGGTGCTCAGCCGCTCCGGCTCCACCACCAGCGTTGTCCCACCCGGGGAGACGCCGCCCACCGAGACGCTGGCGCTGGCGCTGCACGGTGCAAACCGTCTTCCTGTGGGATCGGTGGCCGTGATGTCGAAGCGGTAGACCCCGGCCACATCGGTGTTGCGGTACACGCCTTGATAGTAGCCGGTGAGGTCGTTCATCGGAAGGGGTGCCGCGCCTGCCGCTGCCGTGGTCGGCTTGGTGACAATTGCCGCTACCGCAGCACCTGTAATGGGGTTACCCGCCTGATCCAACACCCTGGCCGTCACGTAAATGGTGTCACCAAGGGCATATTGCGGTTTGTCGAACACGATGTCGGTAATGCGGCAGGCTGCCTGGGCACAGGCGGCGCGTTGAGCGACCTGCTCCCGCAGCCAGGGGAGCATCCCATACAAGAAATCACCCGGTGAAAAGGTGGCGGTCACATCGCGGCCGCCTGCGATGGTAGGCACGATACCTGCTCTGCCATATTGGGTGGCTGCGCGGGGATCAAGCCCTTTCTGCCCCACTTTCCAGGCGCTCAACCGGATGCCAGCCTCGAGCATGGCCGGGCTGGGCTGGGCATCCATAAGTCCCAGGTAACCGCAGTTGCCGTAGCAGCCGATAAAGCCGATCGCCATCGAGCCACGGTTGAAGTTGTCGTGGATGCCCACCACATCATCACCCCCGGCACGTCCCTCGTAGATGACCCCATTGGGATCAATGAGATAGTTATAGCCGATGTCGCCCCACCACAGCGTATTCGCATGGTAGTTCCAGATCGAGCGCACCACCTGAGCCCAGTTCTGGGGGTTGTTGGGGGTCGCGGTGTGGTGAATGATGATGTGCGTCACCGATTGATACTCGGGCGGCCGACGCGGGCTGAACTGACCGTCGGGGCAGCCCCACATCGTGCGCGACACCACCGGGGGCTTGGGCACCGGGCACACCCCGGCTTGAGGCGCTTCGGCAGAACCCATCTGGCTGGCAATGGCGGCGTCGCCGGGGCCGCTCTGGGTGTCGCTGAACGTCAACGTGACACTGCGCAGCATGGGTGATGCGCCGCTGGGCGCCGCCTGCATCGTCACGCGAAACTGGATGCTGACCTGACCACCGCCCACCCAGATCAGGCTGCCGCCGTACTGATTGTCGCGCACCGGGTAGTAGGCCACCGGGTTCTCCACCCAGTCGCTCCAACGGCTGCCATCCTGGCTGAGACGCGTTTCCATCTTGAGCACGCTCCCTGCCGGGACCTCCGCGCTCCAGATGGGCACAATATCCGACACCGAGGCCAGCGGAGCGTTGATCACCCCGGAAGTGAAAACCCCGGTTGACTGACCCGCCGCCAACGCGATGCCACCGGCTGTGAGCGCCACGCCTTCCAGACTGCCCGTGGCGGCCAGAAAATCGGCCGTCATCTGGGCTTCCTGAGACTGGATGATGGAGCTGCCGTCTGCTGCCGCGTACACGGCAGATTGGAAAGTGGGCTGACCTTCCTGTGCCTGCGCGACCAAAGGCAACCCGCTCAGCAACAACAATCCGATGCTGAACCAGCGGATGAGATACCGCCAAGGATAAACGGTGTTTTGCTTCATCATGACCTCCTTAATCCGATTCCGAACGGCCATCAGAACGCCACAGGCAGCACGCACTACTGCTTTCATCTTACGATAGTGCTGGAGTGTGCTCAAGAGAGTTACTGCGGAACTCTTTCCCGTGACAACTATGGCATCCGGATACGTGCTAATGCGGAACAAAGAAGGGCCAGCTGTGTGGGAAGCGCTGGCCCCCTTTGTTAGTCCAAGATTCAGGGTCACGGAATCGGGCCGAAGGGGCGCGGGCCGGTCAGGCCATAGTTCTTGGCGATGAGCGCCAGGTCGGCAATGGTCACCACGCCATCGGCGTTGAAGTCCATCATCTCCAGCGCGGTGCTGGTGCCGACCGGTGCGCCCAAGCTGCCCGCGGCCACCGTCAGGTCGAAGATGTTAATCGCATTGTCCCCCGTCACATCACCGGCCAGCAAGGTCACCAGGCCCAGGTCGCTGCCGGGCAACACATTGGTGGCACGTGCGCTCAGGTAGCCCGGCCGGCTGACCGTCACCGTCGGATAGGCAGCGGCAAAGGGGATGCTGACCACACCGGCAGGATCGGCCACGTCTACAAACACGCCGGCCACCACGGTCACGTCGGTGACAAAACCGGGGGTGGGGAAGTTGTTGTTCGGATCGTCGTCACCAGGTATCTTGCCGCCTTCCAGAGCGACCTGGAACTGCAGACCGGCGGTGGTAGGGCTGCCCACGATCAGGTTGGCCACCGGCCCCTGATTAGCAACCAAGAGCGGCGTCGGCACCGGCTTGCAGTACACATTGGGTGCGGGCAGAGTATCTGGCAAGCAGGGCCAGATGGAACTGCCGCTCTTGTTCGCCAGGCTCAGGATGGGGAAGGTGACGATGGACGTATCACCTGCCGCTACCGGCTGCACCTGCCAATAGATGCGGATCAGCGAACCGGTGCCGCCCAGGGGCACTTTGGGAGTAGCCCAATTGTACACCGTGATGTAAATATAGCTGCGCCAGCAGACGCCGGTCGCAGTGCCACAACCACCCGGAGCCGGAATCGGAGGTTCGTTGACCGGGTCCAGCGGCGCCGCGTAGCCTCCGATCTTGGACTTGTCAATGGTGTAGTCCACGCCTGGCGTCAGCCCGTCGAACAGCGAGCCGGGGCGGATGTCCTTGATGCGGACGACATCCTTGTTATAATCTATGGCAATTTGCACCGAGGCCAGATTGTCCACGTCGGCCACCGTCAGCTCGGTGGCCGCCACACCCCCGGAGGGCACCGTCTGGGGCCCCACCACCGGACAAATTGGACCAACCAAGGCGTTGCTGTTGCTGTTGGGGTTGAGGCAGAAGCCAGCATGGACCGTCTGCGCCGCTTCAACCTGCCCTTCTCCCTCAGGCTGCTGGGCTGCTGCAGGGGTGATCATCGTCGCGACCAGCACGAGCACCAGCCCGATTGCTCCTACGCGTTTGAACCAAGTAGCTGCTCTCATATCTTTCCTCCTTGATCATTCAAGAAACTTTCGCTCCTCCCCAGCATAGTCGCCGGGAGTCTTGCTGTGCGCACCTGTTGGCGTTCTCATCGCCCAATTTGTGCCGACTACGATTGACCTACTATCTACAGGGATTTTAGCAACATTACCCCGGCGTTACAACGGTAACAGCCTGCAAACGCTGTTAGGTGTTATCACGTAACAGGGCGGGACATGTCATCCGGGCGATTTTTGTCTTCGCGCCCGGGGCGGTTATAATCCTTGTGGTCTAAAAAATCACAGGAGGTGAAAAATCTTTGGAGAATCTCACCACTTATCAGACATTTTCGGCGCAGGCGGTGGAGGACTTCCATCGTGCCCGGCGCCGTGCGGTGCTTGAAAGCATCCTGGCCACTCTGTCGGGTCGTTCGGCAGATTTGCTTTCGTACGAGGATGTGCTGAAGAAGCTCAAGGAGCAAGGGCGCGCTTCGCGTGGATTGAAGGACATCCCCCTGGACGCCATCGTGGGCAGCGTGGGGCGTTATCAAGACTTCACGCGTACCTTTTTGCCGCGTCACGATGCGGACATCCATCGCTGGACGCGCGTTCAGATGGCGATGAACAGCATGGTCGGCGTGCCGCCCATCGAGGTCTACCAGATCGGCGATGCGTACTTCGTATTGGATGGCAACCATCGCGTTTCGGTAGCGCGCCAGATGGGTGCCACCCATATCCAGGCCTATGTGACCGAGATCAAAACCAAGGTGCCGCTCACGCCGGATGTGACGCCCGATGAGCTGATCCTGAAAGCCGAATATGCCGAGTTCCTTGAAAAGACCAAACTGGATGAGCTGCGTCCGGGCTGTGATCTTACCGTGACGGTGCCGGGGCAGTATCGCGTGCTGCTGGAACACATTGACGTGCACCGTTACTTCATGGGGTTGGAACAACAGCGTGAAATCCCCTATCACGAGGCGGTCACGCACTGGTACGACACGGTCTACATGCCGGTCGTGCAGGAAATTCGCGAGCATGGCATCCTGCGTGACTTTCCAGGCCGTACCGAGACCGACCTCTACATATGGATTATGGAACATCGTGCGGCGTTGCAGGAAGAGATGGGGTGGAGTGCCATTCCCTATGACGCCGCCGCGATGGATCTGGCAGAGCGGCGCAGTCCCACGGCGCGCCGACTCGTCAGCCGCATCGGGGGCAAATTGCTGGAAGCCGTTGTCCCGGATGAGCTGGCGGATGGTCCTGCGCCGGGGCAATGGCGCACGCAGCGTCAGGCCGATCAGTGGGAGCGTCCGCTGTTCGCTCACATTTTGGTGCCGGTCAGCGGTGAGGTGAACGGTTGGGTGGCACTCGACCAAGCTGCCGTCGTCGCACGTCGCGAGGGATCTCGGCTGCTGGGATTGCACGCCGTGCCAACCATCGAGGAGCGCGACGGGGAACGCGCGCGCCTGGTGCAAGCAGAGTTTAACCGGCGCTGTCACGAGGCAGGCGTGCACGGCGAATTGGCCATAGCGGTCGGCAGCGTGTCTCAGGTCATCTGTGGGCGCGCCCGTTGGTGTGACCTGGTCGTGGTCAACCTCGCGCATCCGCCCACGCCCCAGCCCGTGGCACGATTGCGCTCGGGATTCCGCACGCTGATCCGCCGCTGTCCCATCCCAATCCTGGCGGTGCCCCACCGCGCCACACCGTTCACGCGCGGATTGCTGGCCTATGATGGCAGCCCGAAGGGGCGTGAGGCCCTCTTCATAGCCACCTACCTGGCCAGCCACTGGAATCTGGCGTTAACCGTGTTGACCGTGCTGGAGGACGAACGGGCCACGCCCGAAACGCTCGAGGACGCACGTCAATATCTGGAAGCCCATGGAGTGAGCGCCGTCTATGAGACCCGCTCAGGCGATGTGGGTGCAGCCATCCTCGAAGTGGCCGAAGCGCGCCAGAGCGAAGTCATCGTGATGGGAGGCTATGGCTTCAGCCCTGTTCTGGAGTTGATGCTGGGCAGCTCGGTGGATCGTGTGCTGAATGAGGCCCAGGTGCCCATTCTGATCTGCCGCTGAACGCATCCCCATCCGTTGGTTCACCGGTGCCGGTGATGGCAAAGAGGCCCACCCCAGATGCTGTCACCCGCTTCATCGTGGCGGCTATGAAGTCATCGGTCGTCAGAACGCTTCCGGGTGGGCTGGGGTGCGCCCATAAATCTCGACCATGTCCGCCAGGCGGCGGATGGGTTCTTCCTGTGCAAACGCGTCCGGCGGGCAACGCCATGCCCAATTGCCGCTGTCGCGTCCGGGGTAGTTCATGCGCGCATCCGAGTCGAGCCCCAAGATGTCCTGCATGGGGATGATGGCAATGTCCGCCACTGAGCTCAACGCCAGACGGATGAAATCCCAATGGAATTCCTTGCCATCACTGCCCGTGTAGCGCAGGGCGAGCTCGCGTTCACCGGGCAGCGCGGAATGCCGGAACCACCCCACTGTGGTGTCGTTGTCATGGGTGCCGGTATAGACGACACAATTGCGCGGATAGCGGTAGGGTGGGTCCATATGCTCGAGGCGACCGCCACCGAAGGCGAACTGCAGCACTTTCATGCCGGGCAGTTCAAATTGCTCGCGCAATGCCACCACCTCGGGTGTGATCACGCCCAGGTCCTCGGCGATGATGGGCAGGCGCGGCACCTGGAGCGCGGAGCGAATGGCATGGAACAGGTCGGCGCCAGGACCCTTCACCCAGCGACCCGGAATGGCCGTTTTCTCACCCGCCGGCACCTCCCAATAGGCCTCAAATCCGCGGAAGTGATCGAGGCGAATGCAGTCCACCATCGTCAAGGTGGCACGCACGCGGGCGATCCACCAGGCGTAGCCCTGTTCCCGCAACACTTCCCAGCGATAGATGGGATTGCCCCACAGCTGCCCGGTGGCGCTGAAATAGTCGGGCGGCACGCCGGCGACCACGGTGGGCATGCCCCGTTCATCCAGCTGGAAGAGCTCCGGATGAGTCCAGACATCGGCGCTGTCATGGGCGACGAAGATGGGCAGATCTCCCATGATCTGGATGCCGCGTCGGTTTGCCGCCTGCTTGAGCGCCAGCCACTGGCGGAAGAACATAAACTGAAGATATTTATGAAAGGTACACTCCTCGCTGAGCTTGCACCGCCAGCTTTCGAGTGCCTCGGGGCGTCTGGCGACGAGCTCCGGTTCCCAGGCATACCAAGGGGCGCCCCCATGTGCGTCCTTCAGTGCCATGAAGAGGGCAAAGTCTTCCAACCAGTCGGCCTGCGTCTGGCAGAAGTGCTCAAACTCGGCATGCAACGTCCCACTACCCACCGTGCTGAACCGGGCAAATGAGCGGCGCAACACCTGCTTCTTGAAGGGTATGAGCGCTCCATAGTCCACGCGTTCGCGTGGAAATGGGGGCATCCCGACAAGGTCTGCGGGGGTGAGCAGTGCCTCCTCCAACAATCGGTCACAGCTGATGAGCAATGGATTGCCGGCAAACGACGAAAGCACCTGGTAGGGGGAGTCCCCGTAGCCGGTCGGCCCCAACGGGAGCACCTGCCAGATGCTCTGCCCACTCTGATTCAGGAAGTCGAGGAAGGCATAAGCGCCTGGCCCCAGGTCACCGCACCCGAAGCGGCCCGGCAGGGAAGTGGGATGGAGCAGCACACCACTGGCACGTTGGAACTCCATATTGCACCTCATAAATCTGCACTCCGTCTCGGTCATAGATCAACTGCACGCCGGGCAAGTCGGCAGGCGAAGCGCTGCCCAGCGCGCGCTCGGAAGGGCCGTAGAAGATATAACGCACCCGATGCTCCCTCAGCAAGGCCAGGCGCGCCTCTGTGCTCAGTGTGCCGTTGAAAAAGGCGCGCACCTGTTCGCGTCGCATCTCGGAATGCACGCTTTGCGGCCCGTGCCCGACGAAGGAACGCACCAAAGCACGCGCCGGCAACAGGTTGCCCATGTCATAGGCTGCCAGCACCACGGCATCTGCTTCAGCGTGCGCGGCCAACCAGTCCATCGCTGCCAGCACCGGGCGCGCGTTGAAGACAAATGGCGGTCGCCCCATCACCAGGAGGATGAAACCGCCGAGCAGCAACACATTGGAAAAGGTGCTGATCGTCTTGAAGATCAACACCGCCCTTCGGCGACACCCAGGGCGTATGCGATGTAACAGCACCACCAGTCCGCAGACGGCCATCAGCACCAAAGGCGCCTGATAACCGTTCAGAAAACGACGCTGCAGGTTCGAGGGGACATAGAGCAGCACCGGGATCACCAGCATCCACAACACCAGGAAGGAAAAATCCGGCTGACGCGACAGGGGGACCCGCCGCAGCAGTCCCACCAGCGCCAACGGACTCAGCAGTCCAAATCCGAGCAGGTAAAACAGCGGATGGGGCGACCGGACGAGGTTCTGCTCCTGCCAGCTGCGCAACACGGGATCAGTCTGAAAGACGAGGAGCGCGTGGACGAGAAAGGGCAACGAAGTGGCACCGGCAACGCCAAGGCGGAGCAACGGCTTCCAGGCAAACGCCCGGGAGCGCCACCCCTGCCAGGCCCAATGCAACGTCAACAGGCCGACCAGGATGGGAGGGCTGTAGGGATGGATCAGGCTTAAAAGCAACGCGGATAGCGCTACGCCGAGCCCATCTCTCCGATTGGGATGGCGCAACAACCGCAGCCCCGAGATGGCCAGCCACAGGATGGACGCCTGCGCCAGCACCAGATGGGGAAAGGTGAGCATGGTGAGGAAGGCGGAAGCATCCGGCACCCACAGGTCGGTGGGCATGACGCCGGGTGCGAACGCCCCACCGGCCAGCACCCATAGCCAGCCCAATCCACCGCCAGCCGCCACCAGAAACCAGCTCAGACGCCGCACGGCGCGCCATGGAGTGAAATGGGCGACGAAGCGATAGAGCGCCAGGAGCAAGAACGGGATCGCCGCCACCCGTGCCAGGTGAAGCACGAGCGCCGAGGGTAGGTTGGACAGGCGCGCCAGCTTGCCCAGCAGGAGATAGACGGAGTAGGCGAAGAAACCCGCGTGGTGCTCGGGCGTATAAGGGTTGTGGAACAACCAGCGCCCGGCCGCTCCCTGGTACATCGCCGCCAGATAATTGTTGCCATCCTCCACGGCCACGAAGAAACCACTGAAGGCATAATCGGGCGTTTCCATCCGCCATCCGAGCCAGTACGGGATGCTGGTCAGAATCATAAGCGCTGCACTGCCAAGGGCCCACCATCGCCACTCGAGGCGGCTGATGCCCCCCCTTGTCACCATGGCATCTCTCCTCTCACCAGACCCTGGTGGGAAACGAGGCGATGCGCCCCCACGAGCGCCGCGAAGAGCAGCAGGCCGACAGCAGCGACGGTCGAAATTCCCATGCCGACGCGGACGACGGGCGGTTGGTATGCCAGGACGACGCGCTGTCCCCCAGCCGCCAACGGCACGCCGCGCAACACGCCGGCGACGGGCAACACCGCAGCCGGCACGTCGTCCACCCATGCCAGCCAACCGGGGTACCAGTTCTCGCTCAAGATCAGCACGCTCGGTCCATCCACCCTCACGTCCAGGACAATGCGATCCGCCTGATACTCGCGGATGAGCACCTTATGGGGTGTGGCATTGGGCCGCTGCGAAGCCGCTGCATACAATGCTTCCAGTTGCGACAGCCAGTCGGTGGGCACGTCAGCGGTGAGAAACGGCCGGGCCACCTCTGCCGACACCGTCCAGGCACGCGGCAACGCACGACGGTTGCGATAGATATAGGTGTCCTCCAATCGTGCCAGCAACTCGAGATCGTCCATCGGCAATGGGAAGGCGGAGACCAGATAGGTCACATTCAGCAGCCCCAGCAGGGAAAGGTTGGGGTACACATCCCGCAAAGCGCTTTCCAACGGGCGACCCGACGGAAAGGGAGGGATGGTGACGCTGAAGCGACCGACGGGCACGTCCGGGGAGTGGGCGTAGTTGCCGGCCAGCTCCATAAATCGGTCGTAGCGTTCCAGATGCACCGGCTCGACCCCGTCCGCGGTCTGGATGCCCCACTGTGCGGCGACGTGGGGTGGGATGCTATAGCTGGGAGAGTAGCTGCGCCAAAGACCGGGTTGGTGGCTGAGATACTCCGCCGCTGCGGCACCCGGCGCAAACGCTTCCTGCGGAGCGGTGAAGCGCGTCAGCGTGGCGCCGAACGAGGTGAGATCAACCCATGTGAGGCACGCGAGAATCCACCAGGCAAGCGGCCCATGGAGGCGCCCCCGGGCGCTCAGTCCGAGCGTGAGCAACGTGGCAAGGGGCAGGCACGCAAGGCCCAACGTGGCGCGGTCGAAACGCCCGAGAACGGCAAGCCCGATCCCAGAAATAGTGGTTATCGCGGCGAACGTCGCGATAACCCTGCTGTGCCACGGGACGCGCTCCTGGATCAGGCGCTGGGCACCCATAGCTGCCAGGATCGCCAGCGCCAATGCGGCGACCATAAGAGCACGCGCCGGTGTGCGCACGTATCCCATCCCCGGCACGAAGCGATAGACCAGCTCAAAGATGGGCGTAGCCCTGCCGAGGGCATAGAGCAGGGCGATCAGGACGACCAAGCTTAAGAACCAGGTGCGTCGGTCATTGCGACGCAGTCCCCAGCCGGCCAACACGAGGGGCACCAGGCCGAGGTACGCCACCGCTTCGTGTCCGGCATGGCTCTGAGGGAGGAAGAGGGCCACGCCCAGTTGGAGCGGTGTCAACGCGTACTCGCCTGCCTCCTCGAGCGACAGCGCGCGATTGGCGTACGTGCTGAGCTCGACCAGGGGCAGCAGCTGCGCAGCACCCAACGCGAGCGCGCTGATCGGAATCACCGCCAGGGCAAGCAGCAGGGCCCCCAGACGCCTTATCCGCAAACGCCCGGCGCCGATCACGTGCCATAATACCCAGGCCGCGAGCAGATAACCTGTGTAGAGCACGATGAGCGAATGGGTGCAGAGCTGAGCTGCCAGCGCCAGGCCAGCCCATAATGCCCAACGCACCCGTTCCCTGGCCGATTCGGCCGCGATGAGCCGGCTCGTCGCGCCGAACGCCCACGGCATCCATGCCACAGCGGCAACCAGGCTGGCGTGTCCTCCTGCCGCGTGCGCGATGAGCCTGCCGCTCAACGCAAACGTCCAGCTGCCCATCAGGGCAGGCAGGGCATCGAGCTGATAGACGCGTCGCAGCACCCACCAGGTACCCAACCCGGCCCAACACAAGTGGATCCAGAAGAAGAGAGTGAAGCCCCCTCCAGAGGGCATCAGGAGCAGCAGCCACGCGGGAGGATAGAAACGCATCGCAAGTTGATTGGCTGCCAGCGGCATGCCGCTCAAATTTGCGGGCGTCCATAGGGGCAATTCCCCCGTGGCGTGCCAGCTGGCGGTCATCAGATATACCTTGGGCCAGTGGATGACCGTGAGGTCGGAATGGATGCTGTAGGTGGGGTAGAGCCACGCGTCGGGTTGCAGCAATGCCGGCAGGAACAGCGCACCAATGCCGATCAGCAGTGCACTGCCGGCAGCCCATCCCCCCTTGTGCCATGCCATACGGGTCACCGTCACCGGATCAGGCGGTCACGATCTCCCACTGCGCACGACGAAGAACAGCCCGGCGACGATCAGCAACACACCGGCGACGCGCTGCCAGCTGACCGCTTCGTGGAACACAAAGCGCCCGATGAGCAATGAAAAGATGTAGGTCAGGCTCACCATCGGATACGCCATGCTGAAATCGAGTTTGGAGAGCACGTCCAGCCAGAGCACCGCGCTCACCGCATAGAAGGCGAAGCCGAGGATCACCCACGGCGTGCGCAGCAAGTTGGCGAAGCTGCCAATCGGATTGTCACCGAACAGGCTCACCCCCCCGATCTCGTTCAGACCCAGCTTGAGCAGAGTCTGGCCACCTACCAACAGCAGAATGGCCACCAGTGCGGTCAAAAGGACGAAGATCATCGTTGGTTTGGCCTCCGACTTGAAGAATTTCTGCATCCTCTCATTTGCCTCTTGAGTGGGATTTTATGGCACACGATAGACTGTCACGGCACCCTGTTGGAAGACGGGCACCAACTCGTCCGGCAGGCGATGGGCGCCCAGCCGGCGCTCCTGAGGGCCGACGAACACAAAGCGAATGGCATAGCGCTCACGCAGCATACGCCACGTTTCGTCAGACATCTCCCCTTTGAAAAACGCCTCGGCGTATGCCGCCTTTGTCGGGGCGTTGATCGTCTCAAAGGGATGGCCGTAAAAACTGCGCACTCCTGCCTGGCCGGGCAGCACATTACCGGTACGCGGCGCCGCCAGCACTACGGCGTCCTCACCATGGGTCAGCAGCCAGTGCATCGCGGCGGTCTCATCCGTCGAGAGGTATAGGGCGGCCGCTTGCTCCTGACCCTGCGCGGCACCAAGCGCACCCGCCGTGAACACAAATAGTTGGAAGGCAATCCCCAACCAGCTGAATGCCATCGCCAGGGGGGTGATAGAGCGCGGCAGGTGGCTCAAGCCGATGCCGGCCAGCAGGGCGAGCACCACCCCCAGTCCGGTGAGCAAACGTCGTTGCAATGCGATGGGCGCGTAGATCAGGGCCAACGTGATGCCGCTCCAGACCGCCAGCATCAGGGCAGGATGGTCGCGTCTGCGCACGGCAACCCACGTCCCCACCACGGCCAGCGGCGCAAGGAGACCAAACCCCAGGACGAGGTCGGCAGGGGCAGGGGTGGGGGTCACGTTCTGCTGCGCCCACGCCACCAGCGCCGGATTGGTGGTATAGACGAAGACATCATAGGCCAACCAGGGGAGCGATGCGAGCGTCGCGCTCAGCGCCGCAATCCATGCCCCGCGCAAGGATGTGCAGGTGCTCCCCCGGGGATCCGGCGAACGCCTCAACCACATCTGCCATAATAAACGAACGGCAAATACAACGTAAAGGACGGGTAGCGCGAAAGGGGCGACGATCGCCAGGGCCATTCCGGCCAGTCCGGGCAGCAGCCCGCTGCGCACCCCATCCATCGGCCAGAGCAGGCTCTGCAGCAGGAAGAGCATCAGAGCCATGGCCAGCGGAAAGTGCGGATTGGCCAACATGCCCAGGAAGGCGAACGCCTCCGGCACCCATAGATCAATGGGAAAGAGCCCCATGATGACCCCCAGCCAGCCCAATCCGGCGCTGCTGGCCGCCAACAGAAAAAGCCGTCGCCGCTCGACGCGTCCCGGAGCCAGCCGTCCGACAAAAGCGTATATCGCTCCGAGCAATGCCAGGCCAGCCAAGACACGCGCCACGTGATACACCGCGATGAGCGACAATCCCGTCCCGCGCGCGACATGCCCCAGAGCAAGGTAGAACAGAAAGATCGCGGCGCCGGCATGGGGCTCCGGAGTATAGCTCAGGTGAAACAACCACGCTCCCTCCCAGCCCTGACGCATCTTGGCCAAATAGGAGTGCCCATCCAGCGGGTTGACCAAGAGGCCTGTGAACTGATATCCAACCGGCGTGGCAGCCCAGGCGATCAAGTAGGGCAGACAGGTGAGCGCCAGGATGATCAGCGAATATGCCCACACCCAATATTGACCATGTCCTCTTGCCATAGGCGCCTGCTCACCGGCAACGGGTCTATCGGATCGAGCGGCAACGTCCTCCCTCCAGGGGGCACGGCGATTGTCGCACGATATTCTACACACAGGAAGAGGGTTGGGGAAATTGGGCCGTTTCGATCGCGGTTCGCGCGATACGGGGATGTGTGGCAGGATGCGTGCAGGCCATAGGTGATTGTGACCCTTCCGCAGATGTGGTATGATGCAGGTGGCTTTTGTTGCGGATGTGGAGTGAATAGATAGCGTAAAGGAGCATAGTACTACGATGTTTACGCATAGGTGGTGTCGTTGTATTGGAATGTTGGTTGTGGTGTTGACCGGGACACTTATCTTCGCTCTTTTCGTGCCGCCGGCCGCCTATGCCCAGGACTTTACGATCGAGACGGTGAAAGAAAACGTCTATCTGCCGTGGAGCCTCAACTTCGCGCCGGATGGCCGTTTGTTCTTCACCAGCCGTGACACGGGCGAGATCCATGCGCTGAACGTGAACACAGGCAAGCTGACGACCTTCACACCCCGGTTGCCGGTCCGAGTGGGTGGCGAAGGTGGATTGCTGGGCATGGAACTGGACCCCGATTTCGCCCAGAATGGGGTACTATATGTATGCTATTCTACCGTTGTCATCCATCTGCCCGCTATCAGTGCCCGAGACCCTATGGCGGCCGACTACCTGAGGGCATCGGCGGGCGAGATGGGGGTTAATCGCCTGTCGCGCCTGGTGTTGTCGGACACCCAATTGGGAGACGAGCAGGTCCTGCTCACGATGCCGTATGCGCTGCGACATAACGGCTGTCGCATTGTCGTCTCTCTGGACGAACATGGCTATCTGTTTGTCTCGATGGGCGATGCAATCGAGCCGAACCGTGCTCAGGATTTGAATTCGCTCAGCGGTAAAATCCTGCGCATCCACCGCGATGGCAGCATCCCCGCTGACAATCCCTTCCCCGGCAGCCCGGTGTGGACGCTGGGCCATCGCAATCCCCAGGGACTGGCCTTCCAGCCGGGCACCGGCTGGCTGTGGTCCACCGAACATGGGCCGGACACGCGCGATGAGCTGAACATTATCAAGAAGGGCAGGAACTATGGCTGGCCGATCTGCCTGGGTGAACAAGCGACGTGCTCTGTGGACAATTACGAGCCAGCGGTCAAGGAGTTCTACTCCGACCAGACCATCGCCATCTCGGATTTGGTGTTTTACACCGGCAGCGCTTTCCCTGAATGGCAAGGCGACATCTTCTTCGTCACCCTGAGGACAGGACGGCTGTATCGGCTCGGGGTGAGCGGTGAAAAAGTGGTCGAAGAAGAAATCCTGGTGAACAATACATACGGTCGGCTGCGGGACATCGCCGTAGGCCCAGACGGGTACATTTACTTTTCGACCGACGCACGGGATCAGGCCAAGATCCTGCGCCTGAAACCGTCATCGTAAGGCATCTGGGGTGGCCCTGGTTATGGCATACCGCACCGGGATTGCCCAGGAAAGCTGAATGCCGGCATACCTGGGCTGTGAAACCTGTTGTCACCCTTGGGGCGCTTGGGACAGAGGGACAGGGTATCATCTATGAGTTGCGAGCAGGATTTCTTCAGGTCGCTGCGCAACAAAGGTTTGCGGCTGACGCCACAGCGCAAGACCATCCTCGCCGCGTTGCATCAGCTGGGTGAACTGGCCACGGCGGAGGAAATCTTCCAGCACGTGCAGAAGAGTTCCTCTTCGCTGGATATCTCAACCGTGTACCGCACATTGGAGCTGCTGAGAACATTCCAGGTTGTCACCTGCATCCAAGGTAGCGATGGCCAATATCGTTATGAGCTGGCACCTCATCATGCTCCCCATGTGCACCTGGTGTGTCGTGCGTGTGGTAGAGTGTTGGAAGCGACCGTTGACAGCTTGCAGCCTTTCATCTCTGATGCCTGGGAGCAGTATGGCTTCGAGGTAGATGTGAATGCACTTTCCATCGGAGGGCTTTGTCGTGAGTGTTGCGCGCGCGGGCGCTGAGATGCTATAATTTCATATTGCAAATATATAGGCCGTGGTGCCGGGCAATCCTTGGGGGCACCCCAGAGATTGTCCCTTACAACTTCACATCCCGAAAGGAGGCTTTCCAGTATGCGCACATCAATGATCCCCGACAGCGACTACGAACGTCGCATCGCACGGTTGCAAGAGGAGATGGCGAAGGCAGACTTGGATGTGCTGGTGACCTATTCCTCCGAGTCGGAGCCGGCCAGCAGCCGCTACTTGGCCGATTTCTGGCCCTTCTTCGACTTTGCCGGTGTCGTGGTGCCGCGTGAGGGTGAGGCGGCGCTGATCACCGGCGGCCCCGAGTCGTTCGAGTTTGCCCGGCAGTTCTCGCGCATCAGGAACATTCACATCCACCCCCTGTTTGTTGAGACCTCGGCACCCGACTGGGTGCCACCGGTGCAATATGAGGATTTCAGCAGCATCCTCAAGGCGGTGTGCCCGCGGCCACCGCGGCGCATCGGCGTGGCAGATTGGAACATCTTCCCCCATCCCATCTTCCTCGACCTGCAGAAGGCGGCGGGCGACGCGGAGATCGTCCCCGCCGATGATGTGCTGTTGCGCGTCAAGGCAATCAAGTCCCCTTATGAAATCGCGGTGATCCGCAAAGCATACTGGATCACAGAACAGGCGATGATTGATGCGCTCCATGCGGTGCGCGAGGGACAGGCGGAGTGGGAGATTGAGGCAATCGCGCACACCACGATGCGACGCCTGGGTGCGGAGGGCACTTCCTATCCAATCTGGGTGTGTTCGGGCCCCAATACGCGCCAGAGCCTATGTCGCTCTACCAACCGGCGCATCCGGCGCAATGAGTTGGTGCAGCTCACCTTCGGCGCGCGCTATATGGGCTACTGCGGCAATATGTGCCGGCCGTTTGCCATCGGCAGGGTGCCCGAGAAGGCGCGCCGGCTGATGAGCGTGGCGCTGGAGGCGTTCGAGGGCGCCTTGCGCGACATTCGCCCGGGTGCCACGGCACGGCAGGTGTTCGAGAACTACCACAAGACGCTGTCGCGCTACGGCTTTGAGGAGTTCACCCTGTATGGCCCCGCCCATGGCACCGGCTCCTCCGAGGTGGAGGGACTGTGGCTGGGCCGGGGGAGCGAGCTGGTCATCCAGCCGGGCATGCAGTTCAACATTGACATCTGGCTGAACGACGGAGAATATGGCCTGCGCTACGAAGATGGCATCGTGGTCACCGAAACAGGCATTGAGGAATTGACCTCCTACCGCCGCGAGATCATCGAGTTGTAGTATCTTGAGGTGGATAGGTTCATCGCTCAGAGGAGATCGCACTGATGGACAAGCGCAAACTCGCACAGGAGATTGTGCAACGTTACCGCTACGAGGTCATCCAGGTTGTCACCGATGTGCTGCGCATCCCCTCGCAGAATAAGCCACCGGTGGGTGAGGAGAAAGCGGTCCAGGAGTTTATGGCCACCTATCTGGCACGCGCCGGGCTGCCTGTGGAGCTCTACCAACCCGATCAGGTGCCCGGCATGCGCGAACACCCGGAGTTTTGGCCCGGAAGGGACTATACCAACCGCCCCAACCTGACCTCGAAATTGAAAGGCAAAGGGGGAGGGCGTTCGCTGCTGCTCACCGGACACTGCGACACCGTCGCACTGGGCGAGAATGTGTGGACACATCCCCCCTTCGCTGCCGAGATTCACCAGGGCAAGATGTACGCGCTCGGTGCCTCGGATATGAAGGGACAACTGGCCGCCATGCTGGTGCTCTACAAGGCGATCGCCGAACAGGGCATCCCGCTGCGCGGCGACCTGGCGTTTGAGTCGGTTGTGGACGAGGAGGAAGGGGGTGTGAACGCCACCATCGCCGGCCGCCTGCGCGACGGGGTGATGGACGCGGCCATCCTGCCCGAAGCAACCGGGCTGGACATCTATCCGGCAGTGCGCGGGGCGCTCATCCTGAACCTCTACTTCAGCGGAGCGGGCACGTGGCTCGAGGTGGGCAAGCAGGCGCAACAGGCGGATGCGGTGGCGCAGCTGGGTCTCTTCCTCTGTCACCTCGACGAGCTGCGCCAGAAACGACGCAGCCACCCGGTGCCACCGCTCTATCAATCCTATTCCGACCCGGCACCGGTGCAGGTGACCAAGGTGTACGGGGGCGGCTGGGGCAGTGAGGTACCGATTGCCGTGCCGAACGAGGTACGGGTGGAGCTGATCGCCCAGACGCTGCCCGGCGAGGAGAAGGAGGCGTGCCGGCAGGAGTTCGACGCGTGGTTGGAAAGCGTCATCGCACGCCATCCCGAAGCGTTTCCCAAGCCGCCACGCGTCGAGCCAAAGTTGCGTTGGATGTATCCCAGCCAGACCGAGCCGACGCATCCGCTGGTGACCACGTTGGCTGCATGTGCTTCCCAGGTGTTGGGCCGCCAGCCCACGATCAAAGGGGCGCCCTACTCATGTGACCTGTGGGCGCTGCATCGCCTGTTCAACATGCCGGCGGTGGTCTTCGGGCCGACGGGGGGCAATTCCCACGCCGCCGATGAATACGTCGAGCTGGATAGCCTCTTCGCCTTTCTGGAGAGCTTGTTGCTATTCATCCTCGAATGGTGTGAGGTGGCAGAATGAGCCGCTGGATTGATCTCTCCGGGCCGCTGTTCGTCGGGATGTGGAGCTACAATATATTGGGCGGGTTGCCGCGGCCGCTCACCGAGTACTATGTGGACAAGGAGTTCCGCATCGCCGAGGTGGGCTTCGAGTCGTTGCGCTATGTGCTGAGCAGCTTGTCGGGCACCTATCTGGAGACGGCGGGCCATCTCATCGAGGGAGGGCCTCCCCTGTCCGACTTCCGCGTGACCGACTTCATCCGACCGGCGGTGGTGTGCCACCTGCCGCGCAAGGGGCCGCGCGAGCTGATCCACCGTGCCGAATTAGAGGCACACTGCCCGCCGGTGCGTCCGGGTGACGCACTGCTCATCGAGTGCGGCTGGGGGGCGCAGTGGCGTTCGCCCAACTTCGTGAGCGATGGTCCTGCGTATCATCCCGACTGCGCCGCGTGGCTCTATGCCCAGCCGTTCAGCATCTTGGGCGTGGACGTGCCGTGCATCCAGGCGCCTTATCCCCTGCCGGATGGCAGCCAATATGAGGGCAATATCCTGCTGCCCATCTTCCAAAAGGGGGCGTTGCTATTGGCGCCGCTGGTCAATCTGGATCAGGTGACGGCGGAGCGTGGCGAGCTCATCGCATTGCCGCTGTATGCCGAGGGTGTCAGCGGCGCGCCATGTCGTGCCATCTTCCGGGAAGAGAGCATCTAAAATTGCGCTCCCACCCCAGCATGGCAACGGCAATCGGGGTGGGAGCGCACGCTGCATCGTCACTCGAAGTCTTGTACAGAGACCACCTTGCCTGTAGCGGCGGAAGCTTCCGCTGCCAGACAGGCTTGCACGGCGGCCATCGACTCCTCCGGGGTGATGATGGTGGGCGGCGTTTTCTCCAGGATGCAGGTGATAAAGTAGTTGAGCTCTTCTGCCAACGCGCCGCCACGCACGCCCGGACGGATCTCGGGCCAGTAGGTGGGATCCGGGGTATAGGCTCCGTTCCTGTCCACCACGGAAACGGGCGGATAGGTTTCCTGCAAGTAGACGCCGCCATCGGTGCCGATGATCTCCATCCGCTCATCGGGGAAGTAGCCTTTATGGTCCGGCATACACCAGACGTTCTCCAACACCCCGATGGCGCCGCTGTCGAAGCGATACATTGTCCATCCGATGTCGGGATACTTGTGCCCATGCACATTGAGCGTCTGGGCATAGGCACTCACGATCTTGGCGCCGGTGTACCAGAGCATGATGTCGGTGTCGTGCACTCCGTCCCCGATGATCGGACCGATCTTGGGCAACACCTGAGCACCGATGGAGACCGGCACGTTGCGGCGGGCATAAATGGACACAATCTTGCCGATCTTGCCGGCGGCGATCTCGCGCTTCACGGCGGCATAACGCGGATTGAAACGCACGATGTGCCCCACCATGAAGAACTTGTCGGACGCCCTGGCCGCCTGCACGATGGCGCGACAATCCGCCACGGTGGAAGCCATCGGCTTCTCGAGGAAGACGTGCTTGCCCGCCTTGATCGCGGCCAGGGTGGGCGCAGTGTGCTGATCCCACATCGTGGTGATGCTCACCGCCTCCAGCTCGGGATCGGCGAGCATTTCGTTGTAATCGGTGTAGAGCCTGGTCACGCCGAACTTCTTGCCCAACTCCTTGAGGCGTGACTCGGTGCGCGTGCAGAGTGCGTACAGCTCCACGTCGGGCAGGCCGGCGAGCGCCTCGCCGTGATATTCGCCAAACCAGCCCAGCCCGATGATGCCGTACTTGACCTTCGTCATTGTCTGCAACCTCCTTGTCGAGAGTCTTGCCACGCCGGACAGGTGCTCTTACGACTGTCCGCCCTTGTGCCAGTCCTTGCCCACTTTGCTCTCCATAAACTCCCAGACGACGCCGTCCTTGTGCACAAAGACCACGCGCAGGTCTGGGGTGGGATTGAAGGGCCCCAGGACCACCTCAGCACCTTCGATCTCCTTTTCCAGATTGTCCACGCGGAAGGCGATGTGGGGCAATGTGCGCAGAGGTCCCGTGACCGGGCTGTCGGGCTCATAGCGCAGGTACTCCACCATTTGCGGACTGTTCGCCGGATTGGTGACCCACACCCGTGTGGACTCGACGAACATCTCGTCGGGATGTTTTTCGGTGGTGGGCAACCCGATATGGTCAAACTCTCTCATCTTTGAAAACCTCCTCTTCATCGAGCTCACACTGCGCCGAGCCCATTCACACCAGAGGGTGGAGGCGCAGTGGAGCAATCGCTTAGCTCATATGGATTTCCACGTTATCTGCTACGCCGCCGAGCAACACGTAGCGGGTGGGCGCCGTCTGCAGAATCGAGCCGGGCACGAAGGTGTTGACCGGTCCATGCGCCACCAGGCGCGCGATGAAGCGCTGCCAGCTGACACCGCCCCCCAGATAGCCGTCCAGCCAAAAGCTGCGGTAACGCGCCCCCAGAATCTGGGCCGGGCCGATGGTGTTCGCCTTGGGTGGCACCCACGACCAGTCGCCACCGAACGAATGCAGGGCATTCTGCATAATGGTCATCGGGGTCAGCGTTACCAGGCGAGGGCCCGCCTTCTTGTACGCCTCCAGGTCGTCGCCGAACTCATAACCCAACGAAGACTCCCAGAAGGCGATATGACCGCACCAGCCGATGCCACCGTAACAGACGTCCGCTCCTCCCAGCTCTTCGATCATCTCGGCATAGCGCGGGAGCGCTTCGGTGGTGGGGAAGTGGATTTGGCTGAGCGGTGGCCGCAATTCGGGATCAATCAGGTTGAAGAAGCGGTCGAACATCGCTTTCTGGAAGGAGCCCTCCCAATCCGGCGGCGCGGTGCGGCCGTTTTCATCGGCATACTCGTCCATGTTGAAGGTGTGCACATGGTGCATCGGGATGCGCAGCGCGTTGATCATGCGCGCGGCAATGGGGTACTGCGGCATCGGGCCCACGGGGAAGATGCCCACAAAGCGTCGCCCTTCGTCCAATGCTTGCTTGATGCGCATCACAATGTCGGTGGCGAAGGCGGCATAGAACTCTCCGGGATCGTCAATGATCTCGATCTTGAAATCCGGGTTTGGGTGCTTCGTGATCTCCTCACGCTTGATGCGCCGCACCCGCTCGCACACCGCTGCATCCTTGAAGTCAAGAAAATCTGCCAGAGCGTATGTAAAGGCCATTTGTATCCCTCCTCTATGATTGGATTAGCCCATATGAATTTCAATCGGATAGCATGACCACCTGGTCGGTCTCCAGCGAAAGGCGCGCTGCCAGGGCGGTCTGCACGGCCAGGCGCGCCTGTTCGGGTGTGCCGCGCTCCGGGAGGCGATTGGCGCGCACACATTCGATGAAGTAAGCGACTTCTGCCTCATAGGCATCGCCCCCTGGTGAGGGCAGCGCGCGGGGCAGCTTGCCCGACTCGTAGACCATCAAGCTGGTGCCCTCGGCGGTGCCCGTCTCCACGCCGGTGCCCCCGGCGCGGAAGTTGAACTCGGCCGAGCCGCGTTCGCACAGCACGGCTAAGCTCATCGTGAAAGGATATCCCTCCGGCATCATCACACTGCCTTCGGCATGCGCTTGGACATCGCCGTAGTCCACCAATGTCAACACATGGTCCCAGCCTCCGTAAGTTCCGCGCCGGCCGCGCGCGTAAACCGAGCGGGGCCTCCCGAAGAACCAGTTGAGCGTGTCCAGGTCGTGGATATGCAGGTCGAGCACGGCACCACCGGTCCACTCGGCATTGGCGAACCAGTCCCCCCAGGTGGGCCGGGTGGAGAGTCGCCGCGCGACGGCGGCCAGCGGCTTGCCCAACGCACC
>Ga0308395_1000517_pt1 | contig 29869 bp, 44 predicted proteins | sample Hotspr20SampleP4_FD_202097 | JGI IMG/M metagenome (GOLD analysis project Ga0308395, IMG submission 202097) | Hot spring phototrophic mat microbial communities from Mushroom Spring, Yellowstone National Park, Wyoming, United States - 20050930_P4 ...
CTTGCGCGAGATCGCTGAGGCCCTGGGGATGCGGCTTGAGGTGCGGCTAATCCAAGACTCTCAAGACTCTACCGCTTGAGTAGCTCAAACCCCGCCGCCAACACGCCCCCCAACAGCAGCCACACCACGGCCTGTATGAGCGTGATGAAATGCTTTTGCGCCTCGATTTTAGCCTCGAGCCGACCGATGGCTTGATTGATTGCAGCCAAAGCCGAGGGTAACCCCTCGAGAGTCTTAAGCCGCCTGGAGTGCTCATCGAGGATAGCGGCGTGTCGCTCGTTGCTCCGTTCCAGTCGCTCTAAGCGGTCGTATACGCGTTGCATTTCCGGTTCCACTTGCGGCTTACCTTTCTACAAATCGGCTTACCAGCGTACTCCCAATCCGATAGCCCAGCGCCAGGCATCCAGCCCACGTCCGATTTCTACCGTGGCCCACCAGCTTGGCATATACAGGCCTACGACGCTGTATATGCCTATCTGAGCCGCTGGCCATGTGCGCCATTCCGCGCCCAAAGAAATCTCTAGTGGACCCTCAGACCAGATGACCTGCTCGGCATAGCACACCCCCCACAGTAGAGGGCCGTACACGACACGACACGCCGCACGGCCACCTGCCAGAGCGCTACCGCAGGCGAGCGCGATCAGCGTCAGTGTGAGTATCGCCAGCCGATGCATTGCTACCTCCATTATTTCCGTTGCGCATACTTTTCATCAGATCGATTCCAGATGACGCAATTAGCCCCGCACTTAAGCCAAACAACAACCAGTCCTGGTCTAGATACCCCAGCAGCTTACCTATGTACCCCAGCACCCCGCCCAACACGACAGAGGCCGCCACTACCGGCAGGCCGTCGAGGCTTTTTAGCACGTGTTTGCGCAAAAACGCCACTAGCGAGGCCACCACTGCCGCCAGTGCTGCTGTGTTGACAAACCACTGGGAGACGTCAACGGGAACGCTGTCCTGTGCCAGCGCCAGACTGCCGATTACCGCCACCAAAACCACAGATTTCCACATATTGACCTCCTACAGATTTGTTTTGATTCGCACCTGTGCAAGTGCGGCATCCTCGAGGTTGATCACGGTCTTCCCCGGCACGCTGCGCTTGCCGCTAGGCAGCCACAAAAGGAGCCCCTGCCGGGTGAACCGCCGCTCGTAGGCCGCATGGCGCTTCAGGAACGCCTCCGGGTCTATGTAATCGCGCTGAATAGCGGCTTTATTTGATCCAGGCCAATGGTCTGCCGGGATGTTGGCCCGGCGGATTTCAAAATGCAAATGAGCAGCGAATGGCCTGGCCGGGTCGCCCTTGCCGATGCTCCCTACGGGCTCGCCGGGCCAGACAGATTGTCCTTGCTCCACGCAGGGATGCAGTAGGTGGGCATACTGGCTAAAAAGCCGAGGGTAGCCCAGCGATTCGGCCAGCCGAGGGTGTTCAATCAGCACGATCCACCCCCAGACCCGGTGAGCCTTGACGTGGGTGACTACTCCTTCGGCCACCGCTACCACGGGGTAACCCAGATCGCCATCTCCGCTTGTACCGCTCAGGTTGTAGTCCACTCCTGGATGCTCATCAGGGGGCAAGCTCATCTGCCGCCGCCAGCCGGGGTAGCGGGGGTCTAAAAAGCCCGCGTCCAGGCGGGCGCGGGCGGTTTGTGGGAAGGGATGAACAACTCTCATGTTTCACCCTCGGGCTTTGCTAGTTCGGGCTCTGGCCACGGTATCTCGCCGGAGAGCACCTGTTCATCTGTGAGCTGTTCCGGCAAATCCCGAAGGGCCTGCCGGTAGGCCGTCCAGATCTCCGGCACGGGCTCACCCCGCTCGTAAGCCCGAACCACCACCCAGTCTGTTTCGGCCAGGCGGCGGTCCCGCTCGGCTCTGAAGGTCGCCCAAGCCTCCTGGACACGATCCCGTAGGGTTCGGATTTTGAGTTTAGCCATCCAGCACCTCCTCGGCGAGTTCGGGTTTCTCGCCGCCCTCGTACCAGCGCAGGAGAACCACCTCCAGCGTCCCGTCCTCGGCGCACCGGGCAGAGATGAGGGGAGAGAACGGGAGCGCTTCGGGCTCCACCTCCACAACCTTATCGCCGGGCTGAAGGGCAGAGAGGTCGTAGGCTTCTTGGCTGTCACGCGCCACGCTATTTGCCCATTTTACGCCACGCTAAATGTCACCACTTGAAAAATGAGAAACACGCTAAATGTCACCGGATTTGGCTTACAACGGATTAGTAAACAGTAAGATAAGCATGAAGTAAATAAGTCATTTATTAGAAGCTTCAGACTCTACTGGGTCAGATTTCACTGGCCTAGGCTCTGCTGGTTCAAGTTTTACCGGGTCGGGCTCCACCTCCAGCTTGAACCTGAGCGGCAGCGCCTCCCACTCTACCCACTCAGGCCACGGGATACTATTTAGCGCGCCAACGCTGTCAGCCTGCGCTATCGCTATCTGCAGCGCTGCGGCTTCCTGTTCTAGCGCGTCCAGCTTGTCGTAGTACTCGTTCAGGGTTTGCCGCCCTGCGGGGTTTATGCGTCTGAGTTGCAGTTTTGCCATCAGGTCGGTGAAACCCGCAGGCCGCAGGCGCTCGGTGGCGGTGTTTAGCGCGGCCTTGACGCGGTTAGTGGCCTCCTGTTTTGCCAGATCGAGCCATTCGGCCTCGAGTTCGGTTTGTAGCGCCTCGAGGTCTATATCGCTGCGGAAGCCGCGGATAACTAGTGTTTCGTCATTTTGGAGGCTAATGATGCCCGATTCTGCATAGGGCAGCATTTTGATGATTACAGTGTTCATGGTAACCTCCTAACGGATTTCAAATTCAGCCCAGATGCCGTCACCAATCAGAAATGTCACACCATCGGATGTGTTATTTACAATCTCTAGAGAAACAAATGTGGTATTGCTGTTCCCTAATAAAACATTCATTGAAGCGTCGCCAAAATTTGTGGATCCTGTCCAAGTATTCTGATTTGTAGCTCTAACACGAGGTCGTAGAAATGCAGAAAGTGCCCATCTAACTCTTCGTAAATAAATTGCTTTACCAGATGGTATTGAGACTGGAATGACTGCTATACAGTGGACGTAATTTGCAGGGAAGTTGAAATAATCAGTAAGAAACGACTGCACCATAAACCGATTTTGGTGATCGTAGCGGCCAGAAATTTCGTTGAATACAATCCGTCCGCTATTACGCTCTGCTTTAAAAATCTCACCTAGATAATTGCCCTCATCATCATATCTCCATAAATAAAAATCTGCTCCCACATTGCCGCTACCCTCATCTCCCCCTAGGCCCATAGCCCAGCGGACGCTTGAAGTTCGCAATTCTATATGGCGAACCCCTAATCCGTTGGCTCCTGCATTGGTAATTACCTGAGGCAAAAACAGCGTCCCCGACATTGTGTCCCCCGCTTTGTTCAGCGGGGTGTACCCAAGATGCCCCACCACACTGCCAGGCGCAAGTTTTTCCGCCGTCACGGCCTGGTTGGCGATTTTGGGCGTAGTGACCGCCCCATTGGCCAACTTCTCTGCCGTGACGCTCCCATCGGGATGGTCCAGCGTTGCAGCGTTGCGGTGAGCGGAGAGGGTCGTACTTCCTTGGTTGGTCTCCAACGTGCTCACCCGCCCCGCGAGTCCGGTGAGCGTGTCTGGCAACGTGGCGTCCCAGGGCAGGCCCAGGATGGCCCCGAGGCGGTTCTTCAGCCGCTCGGTGCGGTTCAGGAGGCGCTGGAAAAGCGTCTCCAGCGGCCCGATGTTCCGGGGCTCGCCTGGAATGGGTACCTGAAAGTCGGTCTCCCAGCGGTCTTCGGGTGTTAAGTTTCTTGGCATGTTACCTCCCTATGGGTATATCTGTATGGGCTCGGGATTCCAGACCCCGCCATCGTCCCAGACTCCGCCGTCATCCCAAGTGTCCCGGGGGCCTGCGATGTAGTAGATGGATCGGACCTTGGCGTGGGCAGGCTTCATTTCCCGCACCAGGGCAGGGATGCGTTCTAACTCCGCCCCAGTGATGGTGTAGTCCCAGGTGCTGCCGTCGTCCCACGCTCCCACCCCGTCGTCCCAGCGGTCGGTAATCCACTCGGGGCGGTAGGGCCAGAGGTGGAGGGAGAACTCGGCCCAGATGGAGGGGTCATAGCGGTACCACTCCGTCACGTGGGCCTCGTATCCCATTACCCGCAGCCAGTACACGAGCCCCGGGAGAGTACCTGCCCGTCGCCAGAACTCCCACGCTGCCAGAAGGCGGGCTCGGTATGCTTCCGTAACTTCACCAGGAAACCGTGGCAGAAACCGCTCCTCGCCGATGAGGTTCAGAGCGTCCTCGGGGGCCCGCTGGATCATGCGGGCCAGGACAGCTTGGCGCACGTGTTCCGCCAGGTTGTCTTTGGCCTCGCCCAGGCCCTTCAAAAAGCGCCCACCCGCCCCCTCCTGAAGCCAGGGCGGGGCCAGCCGCCGTTGCCACTCCTGGTAGGTCATCCCGCCACCTCCTGCCAGGTGAGGGTCGGGTTCAGGATTAGGGTCTCTACCGTCCCCAGGGCTACGTCACCGGTGGGCTGGGTTAGGGCCACGTTCACCACATAGGGGCGGGCGAACAGCGCCTCTATGAGGGCGGAGTAGTAGAGGGTGCCGCCAATGGGCGTGGCCCGCTGAAGCGCCGCCAGCTCCTCCGCCACGGCGGCTTGGGCCTGAGAAAGGTAGCCCGCCCGCACGTAGATCGTGGCCTCCACGTTCACAGTTCTAGCAGTGGCCGAGTAAACGTCCACGTTCGCTGTCAAAGGACGACGCTCCTGGATGTAGACGTCCACGGCGCTCACCACACTGGCCCCTAGGCCGCCCTCCCCCCAGATCACCACGTCCACCGTGCCCTGGCCCCGGGGGTGTTCGTCCAACACTCTGACCTTCGTGACGGCCGGGTGGGCGTCCAGCGCCCAGAACTCGTAGGCCGCCCGAGTAGCCCCGGTGCCCAGGCTGGCCCAGCGCAGGCGGGCCCGCCTCCGCAGCTCCTCGTCCGCCTCCTCGTCCCGGGCCGCCTCCAACAGCCAGTCAGGAGGGTTGGTGACGCTGACCCCGGGCAGGGGCGTGTGCAGGATGGATATCGCTCCTGCGGGCACGTTGTACCGGCTCCCTGGGGACTCGGCCTGGACCTCCACCTCCAGAGTGCCCCCCATGGGCAGGACTCCTCCGGTGGTGTTTTGGAAGCGCAGGCCGTCCGGTGTGCCCAGCCAGAGGTCACCGGGCTCCAGCGTGTAGGGCCCAAACCCGGACGCGGCGGTGAGAACCACCCGGCCCCGGGCGAAGGTGGCGGGGTACCGCTGCAGGCCGTAGGCGCTCTCCACCAGGAGGTCCAGCCAGGGGCCCTGGGCGGTGGCCAGATAACCCCCGGCGGCGATGACCGGCACCAGGGCGTAGAGGTCCTCCAGGGCGGCGGCGTCCACCTCCAGAATGGTCCGCCCCACTCCACCGGGGTGCCAGTCGGTGACGGGGAATCCCCGATCCTGCAGGCGGTCTATGAGCTCCTGCAGGATGCCGTCCCGGCTCTTTGGGGTGAGTAGATCACGCAGGCTGGGCACGCAGCACCTCCACGCTTACGTCAGACACGGCCACTGTCAAGCGGAAGGGACCCGCGGCGGTTTCTACCAACGCGTCCACGTGGATGCGCTTGAGGTCCTTTGTCACCCCTTCCACCGTGGCCCGGTAGACCCGAGGGTCTTTTTCTAGCTCCTGCTCCACCAGGAGCCTCATCTCGTACTCGGTGGCCTCGTCCAGGACCTCGTTCAGATACCGGCGCAGGTCCCAGCCGTAGGTGGGGTCGTAGAAAAGGCCTTCCCTGGGGGTCAAGAGCCGCCGGGCCAAGGCCTCCCCCAGGTTGGCCAGCCCGTCCGTGAGCTGGAACCTCAGCTCTGGTAGGGCGGTCAGATCGGTGCCGAAATCAGCCATGGTTCACCCCGAGTAAACTTTGCCGCTGCCGCCGATGATCTGGCCCACGGCGCCCCCCACCTGCACCGGGTCTCCCACTCGGGCCACGGGGGGACCGCCCCCGGATAGCTCCACCCGAGGGGCGTCTATCCGCACCAACGCGGGGTCCTGAATGAGGGTGACGCCCGCCTCGTCATCCAGTCGCACCCGCCTCCCGCCCGCCGTGCGGACTTCCACCACCAGCACCGCCCCAGCCTCCCACAGGTAGGCCACGGGGCGGGCAGGGTCTGCCTCCTCAAAGCCCAAGAGAACCCGGCTCCTGGGCCGCACCTTCACGTAGGCCCCGGGGAGGAAGAGCCGGAGCGGCACCCGCACCAGATGGGGCAGGGCGGCGTGGTCTGGCCTGAGGTCCAGGCGCATGTCCCCGTGGTCTTGCAGCACGGTGCTGGGGTAGAGGAGGGCGTAGTCCAGCTCCTCTGGCCGAGTCAGCAGGCGCAGAGCCCTTTTAGCCCGCTCACGCACGCCACACCTCCGTTATAAGCCTCCTGGGGTCTATGCGGTGCACTACCCGCTCCACCCGGATTTGGCTTTTGGCCCCGCCCAAAAGCTCCAGCGTGGTGCCAGGGCGCAGGGCGGGGTCCATGACCACCCCCCAGGCCCCGCGATCCGCCTCCTCCACGGCGTAGGCTGGCCCCGATGGATTCCAGGTGGGAGTATCCACGTCCAACTCGCCCCGCTCGTTCATCTGCCACACCATTCCCTCCGGCACCAGAAGCTCCAGGAGGTCCGCCAGCGTCATGGCCCGCCGGGTGTATCTGGTGGCCACACCGTTCAGGTCTATTCGTCCAGGCGTTTCTCCGGCCTCGCGGATGGCGTCCGCCAGCACGGTGCGGTAGGGGATGCCCTCGTAGTAGCGGGGCTTGAGGAGCTTCTCTAGTCCGTCCGCCCCGCCCACGAAGCGGGCTACCGTCCAACCCTCGGGGTGCGGGGAAAGGCGGACGGTGCCCTGCCAGGCGCTCACCTGGTCGTCCAGCTCCATGCGCAGAGTGGCCCGCCCGTCCTGGAGCCGACACTCGTCCCACGGCTCGGCCACCAGGAAATTCCCCACCGGCCTGCCCCGGAGGGGCAGGCTCAGGTACCCCGAGGCGATGGGACTGTTGTTTAGGGTGAAGGCGGGCATGTCAGGGTTTAGGTGGGGACTTGGAGGGGCGATCTGCCTCGAGGACGCTTACCCCGGCCCCGAGCAAGGACTCCTCACCGGAGCCGCCCTTCTGAGCCGTGGCCTTTTTGGTGGTCCGCCTGGTCTCCGGCCACCACTCGCGGAAGGTCATGGTGAGCCGGTAGCCCTCCCGCCACGAGAAGGGGGCCTCCTCGATGTCGGTCAGGTACACCTCCGCAATCTCCCACCGGCGGGTGGCGGGGTGGACTATCTGCACAGGATTATGTTTTTGCGCCCCCCGCCTGTTGCGGTAGTGCTCGGCGAACTGGCGGAGCCGATCTAGCTGACCTAGGTTTACCACCCGCACCTCCACCGTCACCTCAGCGGGGGTGTAACCCAGGCGGGTGGTGACCACGCCGTCCTGGCCCGGCACCTCCACCGTAGACTCTCGTAGGCCCCCACCTCGCACCGTCACCCGGCACTCCCCCACGATGTCCGCCCGGGGTTCAGGGGCGATGCGCCAGCGCCTTTTACCTACGAGGACAACTTCCTCATGCATGGCCGTCCTCTGCCGCCAGGAACTCCAGGCCCCGCACCACGATGCGTCCGGCGGCCCACTCGTCCAGGGCTTCCACCACCTCCCGGGCCACAGCCCTGGGGTCCCGGGCCCCGTCCACGTGGATGTTCACCACTACACTTCTCTCCGATTTGACCTGAGGGGCGCTGAGGGTGGGCCCCTCCATCCGAATAGGTGGGAGGGTAGGTGTGGGCGGAGTTACGCGGGGCAGGGAAGCGGCCAGCGGCGACACTGACCGCTGAATGGAGGCCTCCATGACCTGGGCCACCGCAGGGGTCATAGCAGTGGCCCCTAGAACCAGACCCGCCATGGCCATCCGCCCGTAGTAGGCAAACAATTTCGAGGGTGAACGCACCTGCAGCACGTCCTTCGCCCCCTGGGCCAGGGCTCCGGCCACCGTAGCCCCGGCCTCCCACACCTGCCGAACCCCGTCAGTGACGCTGGTGAGAGCCCGGAGGACTAGCTCACCGCCGGGTATTTTGGCCACCTCGGCCTTTATAGCTTCCACTAACTGGCCCCCCAACCCTTTTAGGGCCCCCACGATGCGGCCCGGAAGCCCCCGGAACCATTCCACGATGGAGCTAACGACCCCGCCCACCGTATCCCGCAACCCCTGCCAGGCCCCTCTGGCCGCGGCCAGAACGCCTTGCCAGGTGGAGCGGGCCTTATCCGCCAGGGCAGAGAACCAGCCCATGATTTTGGCCCAGGCCCCACTAGCCGCCTGGCCCACGCCGTCCCAGGCGGACTTCGCCCACCCGGCCACGGCGGCCCACATCCCTCCAAACCAGCTCTTGATCCGGTCCCAGTTTTTGACGATGAGGTAGCCCGCCGCGATGGCCCCGCTGACCAGCCACCCCCACGGTCCCAGCCCCACGAGGAGCCGCCCCGCCCCCATGAGAATGCGAGGGAGAAACGCCCGCAGCAAGCCCTGCGCTTGAGCCAGAGCGGGACGGAGTCCAGGGAGCAGGCGCACGGCTCCCACCTTTAGGAGCGCCCCGCCCAGCCGCAAGAGGGCATTAGGTAGGCCCAGGGTCAGAACGTTGAGGAGCTTCCAGGCTGCCACCAACCCTAAAGCCGCTCCGGCCAGGCGGGTGAAGTTCGAGGCCGCCCCCGCCGCTTGGACCTCAGTGTCCCCGAGAGGACGCGCTAGGCCGCTTACAAAGGCCAGGACGGGGCGCAGATAGCCCCAAGCCTCCCGCATGATGGCAAAAGCGTCTTTGACCCCGCCCACAAACTCCCGCACCTGCGCCCAGGCGGCGCGAAGGGTGGGCCCCAGCTGCCGGGCCCACCCCTTGAGCTGGTCTAGCCAGGCGGTGAGGGCGGGCTCCAGGGCCCTGGGGTCCGCGGCCTGGGCCAGAGGGCCAAACAGGCTCTCCACCCCGGCCCCGATGACACCTTCCAAGCTGGCCTTTAGCCGCCGGCCCAGGCTGGACGTGGTGTCGGTGACGGCCACGAGGTTGCGGAGGAGGTTTTCCAGCGGTCCGACCCGAATGTCCTTGAAAAACTCAAACGGGCGGCTCTTGAGGGTGGAATACAGCCCGGTCAGGGTGTCCGCGAACTGGTCCATGAGCCCGCCCAGCCGCCCGCCGGACACCGTGTCCCGGATAGCCTCCAGGACGGCCACGATGCCCAGGTCCGCGGACACGCGCCCGGCCTGTATGAGCTTTCGGGCTTGCTCGGCCGTCACGCCCAGGCGGGCGCCGATGCGCTCGTAGATTTTGGCCAGCGGGGCTCCAGCTTCGGCCAGCTGCATCAGCTCCTCCCCCTGGACCCGGCCTTTAGCGCGGATCTGGGTCAGGGCCGTGATGATGCGACCAACGGCCTCCTGGGAGAACCCCTGCATGGCGGAGAGGTCGCCAACCCCTTTGAGGATTACGGGAATCTCTATGGGCTTGAACCCGGCGATGGCCAGCCGTTTATACGCGTCTACCACCTGCTGCGTGGTGAACGGAGTCCGGGCTGCAAAACGTGTGGCCTCCTCCAGGGCCTCGAGGGCGGCCTCGCGGGAACCCAAGACGGTTTTGAGGGCCACCTCGGTGTTTTGCCGGAAAGCCACGGCGTCCAGCACCATCTTGGCCCCAAGGCCAGCCACCCCCGCCGTCACCAGGCCAGGAAGAGAGGTGATCTGACGGACGGCCCAGCCCGCCACCCCGGCCAGCCTACGGTAGCCCCCCTCAACGGTGGCTAATCCCGCCAGCACCGACCCCACCCCGGTCAGGTACAGGCGGGGCAGGGTCGTCCTGGCGCTCGAGGCCCGGACGCCCTCCAGGGACTTCTGCACCCGGGTCAGGTCCGCCACGGCGGCACGGATGCCCGCCACCTGGGCCTTGACCCGGAAGATCCACTCCAGGGCGTTATTCATCGCTGGGGATGGTGCTCAGGTAGTGGGCGGCGGTCAGGATAGCCCCGGCTCCCGCCTCCTGGTCCCGGTAGCCCCGGGCGTAGGCCCAGAGCGCCCTCGCCGCCGCCACCAGGTCTCTCCGCCGCAAAATCTCCGCCGCCCTCTCAGCCGACGCGCTCCAGAAATCGAGCCTCTTCGTCCTGGGCCAGGGCGATGAGGTCTGAGGCTATTTTGACCACCAGCCCAGGGCGCTTGGCCACGATCTGGGAGAAAGCCTTCCGGTCCGGTTCCACCAGGCAGTCCATGACCAGGGCTTTCTGGGCGGCGTACAGGTCCGCCCCGTCCCGGGCGCTGGTGGCCACGAACCGGCGGAACTCGGGCTCCTGGGGAGGCCGGAACCTGGCCTCCCCCCAGGAACCTCGAGCCACGTATAGCTCTTCACCTTCCAAGCGTTCCAAGGTCTCCATGCTCACCTAGCCAAAGGATTTTTGCTTCGAGGCCAAACATCCAGCGCTTTCCCTTTTAGTTCCACCACCACGGGCTCCGCCCCCTTGGACACGCTCACGCTTTCGGAGGTGGGGCGGAACTGGCGGATGAGGTCCACGGTGGTCACACCATCGGTATCGGCGTAGATCACCTGGATGTCAAACTCCTTCATTCGGTAGTCGTTGCCCCACTTGTCCAGGAGCTGGTGCCAGATGTCGGCGGGTAGCTTGACTGTCACCTCCACGGGCTCCTGCATGCCGGGGGTGCGGGCCACCGGCTTGCCCCGCTTGTACAGGTACTCCTCCTGGAGCTCCGGGACGCTGTATTCCACCTCGGCGTCCACGGGGATGGTCTCCCCGTCGATGACCAGTTCCACGGCCTGGTAGTCGTAGGCCTTCTTGGGATTCAGCTGCATGCCTCACCTCCTCACCGCACCGCCAGAGCGGGGTTTTCAAAGCCGATGGTCACGCTGATGTACTTGGCGTACCCGAGGGGCACGATGGCGATCTCCACCGGGAGGCGGCGGCTGGAGAGGATGTTCTCGGTGCGGTCCACCGTGACCCGCACCGCCGGGGTGCCGTCCACCTCAGAAACCTTCCCCTTCAGGGCCGTGGCCAGCATACCCCGGATGTAGGTCTCTACCTTTTTGGCGTCCCGGTCGGCGATGCCCCCGATGGCGGGGTCCACCTGGATGGACTCGTTCACGAACCTTAGCCCGGCCTGATACGCCACGGTGCAGGCCAGGTCCATCACGCTCCGGTACTGGTCCAGCTCAAAGTCGGAGCCCGGGGGGGCCATGATGCGCCCCTGGGTGAGGAAGTGCCCCGCGTAGGCGGGGTAGGTGCGGGCGGTGGTGAAGCGGGCCTCGTCCAGCCCAGGGGTCACGTACTCGTCCCGGTGCAGCTTCACCACGCCCACCAGGGGGCCGGAGGCCACCCGGCCCACGTCCTCCTGGGCGGGCCTGGCCGCCCGGCGACCAGCCCAGAGCCAGGTGATGGACCTGCGATTAATGCGGCCCGTGAGAGGGCTCGCCACCTCGGCGTAGCCCGCCCCTACGCCCACCCGGACGCTGGCGAAGTTGACCCAGGCGGTGCGCAGATCGTTGTCGCTCAGGTCCTGGGCCTCCAGCATGGCCCAGATGTAGCGGTGGGCCTGGGCGGCCTCCCCCATGCGGGCGTCCACGGCGGCGGCCACCGCGGGCGTAGCCGCACCCACCACGTGGATGAACTGATAGCGCAGCTGGGCCTGGGCATAGAGCGCGTCTATGGCGGCGTTGAGGTCCGCGAGGGAGTAGGCGGGGGCGGTGGCGGTGAAGGTGTAGGTGTCGCCCACCTCAAAGGAGGTGCCGTTAGCCCCGTCCGTGAAGGTAAGGGTGAGGCCGGTGCCCGGGATGGTGTATGTGCCGCTGGAGGGCACGGCGATCTCCAGGGAGTAGGTGTCGCCCCCGTCTAGAGAGTAGACGAAGGCGGCGGTGCCCCGGTTTCCCGCCCGGGTGATCTTGACCACAGCTTCGTAGGCGTCGTTAGGACTGCCAGAAACGGAAAGGTTGCCTGTACTCGTGCCCGTCTTCTGCACCGTGCCGATGCTACCCGCCACGCTGGCGTTGGCCCGGACGGCGTAGACCAGCCCGGCTCCCTGGGCGATGGCCTCGGGCAGGGGACCGCCGCCAAAGAGCTCACGGGCCTGCTTGGTGGACGTGATGGCCAGGACCTCGTTCACGGGCCCCTGCTGGGCCACGCCAACTTTGACGTGAACCCCTTCCCCCAGGGCGGGGAGGACGCCTAGGTTCCCGTCCTGCACGAGTATGTTGACGCCTGGCAGTGGCATCAGCGGATCACCTCCTTGAGGGCGGCCTCAACCGCCCGGTCGTACTCCCGCTCCGTCACCTCCTGCCCCAACGGCCACCCGGCCTTGACCCGAGCGGCGGCGAGAAGCCAGGCGGGAGTGCCCTTCTGAGCCGCCCACTCCTCATGGGAGTGGCGAATGTCCTCGCTTTGTGTTTGCGTTTCCTTCTCTTTCGGCATATCACCCTCCTAGGCCACCACACCTCTGGGCGATGGCCTCAAGCGTCACGTAGGTGCGCCTCTCCTCAACGGGCATACGCGCCCGGATGTCCAGGGCGTAGGCCACCCCCCGAGAGATGGCTCCACCCTCCTCCCACCTACCTCGTTCCAGCTCTACCACTGTCGGGCCAAACGTCCGGCGCAGAGCAGTGATGACCTCGGCCAGCATCTCCTCTACCTCCTCGTACCCCTCGCCCCAGAGCCACAGCTGGAGTCCCACCAACCGGGTGGCCACGCTGGCGCGAACCTGCGGAGCGGTGATAGCGCTGGCGGGGACGAAGCTCTCGTCTGTGGGCACCAGGACCAACCGAGGCGGAGCGGCCCGCTCGCCCAGGGCGTCCGCCCCCAGGTAGAAGGGGATGGTAGGCAGGGCCGCTTTGAGGGCGGTGTAGAAGTCGCGGATCATCCGAGCACCCTCCTCAAGTAGGCCTGGATGGCCTCGGCCATGTGGGGGGCGTAGCGGCCCAGGTCGTTCCCCTCGGGGAAGAAGGGGCGGGCGGGAAGGTCTACCCTGGTGGCCGTTACCCACCGGCCCTTGCCGCCCTTTCGCTTCCCCCGCCCCCCGGCCAGGCGGAAGCGGAGGTAGCGGGCCCGCTTGGGGGTGATGGTGGCCCCGAACTGGTGGGGAGCGGCGTAGCGGACGTTGGTGCCGATGGTAAACCCCCAGGGGGCGGCAGCCCGCACGTTGAAACTCCGGCGCAGCCGCCCGGTGTCCGAGAGGGTCTGCCCGCCCTCCAGCTGGGCGCGGAGGGAGGGCTTCCAGGGCTGGCCTTTGGGGTTGGTGGCGGTGGCAAACCGCTCCTCCAGGGCGCTCAGGGCTCCCCAGGCCGCGGCCTTCACCACACCGGCCCGGCCCTCAGGCGTGGCCAGGTGGCGGACGGCGCGGATGAGCCGCTCGAGGCCGGCAAAATCGCCTGTGAGAGATACACTCACGGCCACCTCCTGGGGCTGGTCACGGCGGAGAACGTCCCCTCGCGCACGTCGGGGGTGGAGTCCTGCACCTCCGGGCTTAACACCCCGGCGGCCACCCGTTCCAGCCAGCGGATGGCGTCCTCGTACCGAAGCCGCAGCACCTCGTCCGCCCCTCGGGCCGGGTCGTAGCCCCGAACCGCCATGAGGTCGTAGGCGGCGATGGCGGCCACCGCCCGGGTCAGGGCCTCGTCCCAAGAGGAAAGAGGCAGGGCGTAGCGGGCCCGGAGGTAAGAGTCGGCCAGCCGGGAGGCCGCTTCCAGCGCGTCCTCTATCGTGACCGGCGGGACACCCCTGAGGGCCCCTTCAGGCAGCCCCAGGCGGAAGAGGTCATCTCGGGTAGCGTAGGTCATTCAGACTCCAGGGCCTGCAGAATCTGCTTGGTCAGCTTCGGCCCAATCCCCTTGATGGCGATGAGGTCGGCCTCGCTGAGGCCGCGAAGGCTTTCCAGCGTGGTGTACCCCGCGGCCAAGAGGGCACCACGCCCGGGGAAGTCCTCCGGAAGGGGCGTGGCGCTCTCCTGGGCGTTGGGGAGAGCAGAACTGCGGTGGCGGCGCAGCGTGCCGAGTCCCATATGCACCTTTACTGAGTGATGAGGCGGACCACCGGGGGTTTGTCGTACAGGGGCGGCCTCTTGTAGCGGTGAGCCACGAAGTAGGTGTTGACGGCCATGACGGTGGAGTCCGCCAGGATGTCCCGGTCGGTCTCAATCTTGGGTTCGCCGTTGTACCACAGGGCAAGGCCGCCCCGCAAGACGAACAGGCTCACGTATTTGGTGGGGGTGCCGGTGATAACGGGAGCCCGGTCGGAGACGATGAGGGGCAGGCCCAGGACCCTGGGCAGGCCGCCTTGCTGAGCATCGGTGAACAGGGGCAGCCCGTTGGAATCCTTCACTTTGCGGAGGTCCCCCAGCACCTTGGAATGGACCACCACGGCGGCGACATCTACCTGGGCATCCCCAAAGGCGTTCAGGGCGTCCACGATAGCGTCGTAGGTGATGGTCGCGGTGTCCCGGTTTACCGTGGTCTGCCCGCTTCCGGTGGCGTTGGCGGCTTCAATCAGCGCGGCGTCAAACTTCCGAATGGCACCCTCCACCAGCTGGCGGGCCAGCTCGGCGTAGGGGTCGGCATACTGGGCGCTTAGCTGGGCCCAGGTGGTCATCTCCACCGCCTTACCCGCTCGCTGCACGGTAGCGGTCTCAGAGGTCATGGTGATCCTGACCGGGGTAAGAGCTTGCCCTTCTGGCACAATGTCAAACTCACCGATGACGTTGAAGTACGGGACCTTCACCGTGTCCCCGCCCCGCACTCCACCAGGAAGGGTGGGGGACTCCACCACCGCCGGGGTGCCTTCGAGCGCCACCCGGTTAGGCCAGGCGGCTTGGACGGCGTCCACCAAAATCTCGGGGATGATCAGATCGCTGCGGGTCGTCACGGCCATATCACTTCCTCCTCGCTAACTCCCTCATGCGCCGGTACAGGTCGGGGTTTTCCCGGTAGATGCGCTCCTTCTCCTTGTAAGAGAGTTTGTTCCACTCCTCCAGGGAGAGCTCGTGCGCGGGCTCCCGAACTGCGTCTCCCACGATGCGAGGAGCGGCCTCCAGAAAACCCTTGAGGGTCTTCAGGTCCACCTCCCTGGCCCACCGCTCGAGGGCGGGGGTCAGTTTTCCCGCCTCCTTGCCCTGGCGGATCAGCTCCTCCCGCTCCCGGGCCTCCCGCTCGGCCTCGAGCTCCCGGACGCGGGCGGTGAGGGCCTCCACCTGGCGGGCAGCCTCCTTCCAGGCCCGGACCACGCCCAGGGCCTCCTGAGAGTCCTCCTTGCCGGTGAGGGCCACTACTTCGGCCAGCCCTGCCCTGAGCCGGGCGATGGCCTCGAGGGCGGCCACCTCATCTTCCACGCCTAAAGCCGTCAAAACTCGCGTCATCTTTTCCTCCTCATTTCTTTCCCACGGGGCTTTCTCGTCCCATTGGCGGTAATGCTGGGCGATGTGCCACTTGACCGCGGCCACGTCCGATTCAGGGATGTCCACGCCGCCCCTGGCCCCCTGCAAAACCGCGGCAGCGGCCATCACCCCCCGCTTGTGGACCACCAGCTCCCCGTCCCGCACGTCGTGGTGAGGGAGCTTGTAAGACCCGAAATTCTCGGGGTCACCGGCGTCGTACCAGGCGAAGGCCTGGCGGTACCGCTCCCAGTCGATGGTCCCCTTTTCCCCGGACCCGTCCCGGGAAGCCCACCGCCGCACCCGGGCGATGGCGGCGTCCGCGTCCCAAGAGCCGTTTACTACCTCGCCCGCCCGGAACGGCACCGCCTTGGCCACCAGGGGCTGCAGGTGTTTGGTGGCGGGCAGGTTGGTGAGGGCGATGTTGATGAGCTCCACGATGTGGCCGTCCTCTACCCGAAAGGCGGGGGAGAAGTAGCGGTACTCCCGGTTCCGCAGGAGCTCTTGGGCTCGAGGCGTCCACTCTACGTTGACCGCCCACAAGCCGTTTGGACGTACCTCCAGGTCAAACCATCCCGCCGCCGGGGTGGGGCCGTTGGCCACGGGCTCAAGGGCCTGGTGCTCGTAGTCCAGGGAGAGGCGGTTCCCCCAGTCCCGCCAGGCCTGGAGGACGCGCTGGACGTCCTCGGGCGTGAAGAGGAAAGTCCCCTTGGTGGTTTCCAATTCGCCAAAGGGGAAGATACGGAATTCCCGCGGGATGCCGGCGGGAATCTCCGTGGTGAACGCACTTAGTACCCTCATGATGGCACGAAAAATCCCCCGGGGTGAACCCGGAGGTCTAAAGTATGCCGATTCTAGCTGTAGCTTAGCACAGGGCGCGCTATAGCGCAAGCCCTAGAAGACCGCCCCCCTTTCGGTCATCTTCCGGGCCCACTCTTCCTGCTCGGGAGTGGGGCTGGAGTAGAGGAGCTTGCCGCCAAACCATTTGACAAAGCCCCTGGCACGGTTGGCCCCATACCAAGAGTGAACGTCACAGCCGAGCCTGCAAACGAGGTCAAACGCCCTCTCTAGATAGGTTCTCCACCACTCCTCATCTCCCTTTTCCTCCGGTGGAAGAGCTAAAACCTGTACGTTCCCGTCATCGTAACTCACGCGGAAGACCACGCCGTGGTAGTCCACGTAGGCGTATCCGGGCTCGTAGGTCATGGCCGACCCCCAGTCCATTCTAACACCTGGCGGAAGTGGTCCGGGTCGCCCTTAGAAATGCTGAGGGTGTCCGTAAGCAGATACTCTATCCCTACAGATACTAGCTCTGTAGCAATGATGGTGCCCTTCAACGTGTAGAACTTCCCGGCGTAGGGCGTGACGAAGGGCGGCACTCCCAGGTACGCCATCTCTCCACGATACTCCGGCCCCATTACGTCACCTAAATCTACCAGCCGCCCTCCACTTCGGTGAAGCAGGTAGGCCCTGGTGCGCTCTATGAAGCCTTCTCTGCCCTCCAACCAGTGCCCCATCTCGTGAAAAAGAGTGCGAATGAGCTCAGAAGGGTTTTCCAAAACCCGCGATGACAGGTACACGGTCCCTAAACGGTAGTAGCTCCGCGCCTCCTTTTTATCCACTGCAATCCGAACTTTTCCCGTTTGCCCGGTCACCATATAAAACTCCCGCAGCGTGGCGGTTATTATCTCCCGGTAAGGCTTCAGGGCAGGCGACAAATCCACCTCAATGCCGGGCCCAGTGATAGCATCTCGTCGGTAAAAAAGCCTGCGCCCCCAGACTTCGGCCTGCTTCCATTGATCCATGCGCTCCAAGAGTGCCAATTTTTGCGTGGCAGCCTCCTGGATGGGTATCTGTCCCGCCTCAAGCAGCCGGTTCAGCTCGTCATACTCCTTCTTGAGCTCCTCCACCGCCTTCTGCGCCTTTTCCACCAGAGCCAGGTAGCTCTTCCTAATCTGCTCCGGGTCTCCGTAGGGGCGTCCCTTGAAGGCGGCGAGGAGTTCCAGGGGGTAGTCCTCAGGCTCGGGGCTCCATTCCCAGGATTCGGGGGCCGAGCCGAAACCCTTTTGGGGTGGGATGGTGTTGGGCCTGCCTATTTCACGCCGGCTGGCCTCGGCCTCGGTGAGGGGCCTCACCCCACTGCGGCAGTTGAAGTGCAGGGGGGGCCAGTTGCTGGCCCACCATGGGTCATTGGCGCGCAGAACAGTGCCGTTCCGCGCCCGACATATCTCCGTGGTGCGGCTGTCCAGCACGGCGTCATACATGAGGTAGGGGTGGGTTTTCTGCACCTCGGGGTCCTGGAGCTGGGCCCAGCGCCCCGACTGGTAGGCCATCTGGACATTGGTGCGGAAAATGGTCTCCACCCGCTGGCCGTTTCTCCTCCCCCAGGCCGCCTCCAGCCGGTTGCGGATGCCATCGGCCCACTCGCGGTAGGGGGTGCCATCCTCAAGCGCTTTGGTCAAGGACTCCCACACCTCGGCCACCACGTCCAAAAGGGCCACCCCGCTTACGGTAAACGCTTTGCGCCGGACTTGGGCGGTGAGGGTGTCCCACTCCTCCCGCGTGAGGGGCACCCGGGCCTGGAACCAGGCGATGGCCTCCTCGGGCCGGGTGAGGTCAGCGCTAACCCGCCACATCCCGCACCACCGCGTACCGCCCCGCTAACTCCGAAAGGAGAAAGGCAGCCTCCATGAGGCCAGCCAGCTCGGTTGGATCGGCTTCGGGGACAAGGGCTATGAGCCGCCGGCGCAGGGCCTCGTAGTCCCCAGCTTCCTCTACAGCCTGGAGGACGACATCCAGTTGCTTGCGCAGGAGGGGCACCGCCGCCTTGATGGCCTCGTCCGCCACCTGGTCAACGTAAAGCTGGCCCTGGACGAAACCGCTGGAAAGGGCCACCCGGTCCCCAGAGGCCAGGCGCACCGTTTGGGTGGAGGCCTCCTGGGCCACCGGCACCCCGTAGGCCTCCAGGATGGCCCGGAGGTCCACCGGCGCTCCGGCCTGGGTAAGCCCCTGAAGGGCCTGGGCCAGCTTGGCCAAGGTCTCGGCCTCCACCCGGCGGTCCTCGGGGGGCGTGGTGTCCCACCGAGGCCAGGGGGCGAGGCGGGCGGAACCCCAGTTGTACTCGGCCCACCAGCGGACGACCCCTTCCCGCAGGGAGGTGGCCAGGGACTCGGCGTCCGCCTCCAGAAGGTCCTGGCGCACCATGTTGTGCACCTGGGCGGCGGCGTAGGAGCCCCCCTGGACCTCGGTGGTGAGGTTCTGGCCCAGGACGGCCACGGCGATGGCCCGGTCTGCCCATGCAATGGCCGCCTCCCGGCCCCGCCACACCTCCCCCGAGGGCGAGAGGATGTCCATCTCGTAGCCGGGGGGGAGAACCAGCCCGGTGTCGGCCCCCATGCCGGCCAGGAGCCGGGCCAAATCCTCCCGCTCATCCTGGGCGCTCATTTCCCCAGCTTTAGCCACCCGCACTGCTCCCACCTCGTTGTCCCGGGCCCAGTACCGGGCGGCGTCCAACTTGATGAGCCAGGGTAGGGCGATAGCCCGCCACAAGCCCATCTCCCAGGGCCGCCTGGAACCATAGGGGGTGTAAAGCCACCAGGCCCCCTCCTTTAGGGGATGCTTGGTCTTCTCTCGGGTGCGCACGTACCAGCGCTCCTCCTGGGGGTCAAAGTAGAGGTACCGGGGGTGCCAGGGCTCCAAGTGGGGGAGGAGCCTCCCCGTCTCCTCGTCCTCCCGCCAGTCCAGGCGGGCCAGGCCCACCCCCAGGAGGAGCCCCCAGGCCAGAACCTGGTAGAGGGCCTCCTCGGGGGCGAAGCGGAAAAAGTCCAGCTCGAGGGCCCGGGCGATGGTCTTCCCCTCCCGGTCGTTGGGCCGCTCCACAAGGAAGGGCAGGCCTAAAAGCCCCCGCACCCGCACGCCCACCGTGGCCGCCACCCGGTCGTCCGCCAGCATGGCGCCCACCAGGTCCGCCGCCGGGAGAAGGTTCCCCCCCATGGCGGCCCGTGTGGCGTAGGCCAGGTCCACAGGAGCCCACTCCCGCCACCCCCAAGGGGAGGGCTCCCGAACGAGGTCGCTTAAGCTTCGTGGATTCTTCGCCATATCTCCTCCAGTTTGGGCCTAGCCAGGGCGTATTCCACCAGGGTAGGGCGGTCGGCGTGCAAGAAGCGGGCTAGGTCCCGGGCCTCTGGGCTGCGCTCCTTTTCGGGCAGGTGGAGCTCCAGGGCCTCTCGCAGAACCAGCCGCACGTGGTTCCAGGGATACCAGCGCCCGGCCACGCGGATCCAGTAGCTTCCGGGCCGCCCCACCACGGGCTCAAACCCCGCCCCCCGCCCGCTCCCAGGCGGTCCCGCCCGCCGCATCCGGCTCCTCAGCGCTCCGTGGAAGGCTAGGGCCCAGCGCTCGCGGGCCCTTCCGTTAGCTCGTAAGTGTAAAAGATAGCCCCGCAGCGCCTGCACCTGTACCGCCTCACCAAAACCACGTCCGGCCATATTCCCTCCAATCTTACACGACGACAGGATTTCACTTCTCCGCTCCCACACTGAGGGCAGGGCACCTTGACGTAAGGTAAGCCTTTACGGGGCATCAGACACCACCCCCACCACCCCGGAGCCCGCTCCAGCGCCCCGGCACTTTCAGAACCTGCCCAGTTCCCCTCGAGGCCCTCGCCGCGTCCAGGGCCAGAGCCAGGGCCATGACCAGGTCGTCGTGAAGCCCCTCGGGGGCGGAGTAGGCGTAGCCCCCCGAGGGCAGAGGACGGGCCTCAAAGGCCCGCAGCTCGGCCAAAAGCTCAGGGTGGGGGTAGAGGAAGAGTTCCTGGGTCTCCAGGGCCGACTGGAGGCGCCCCACCAGGTTTTCCTTAGACCTGGTGTCCCGCCCGTCGTCCCTACCCCCGGTGATGCGGATGGGCCTCACCCGCGGCCACTCGGCCCGGATACCCTCCCAGGCGGCGTCCCCCACGCCGGTGGCGTCCACGTGGGCGTAGGCCTCGTAGCGGGCCAGGATGGCCGCCACCTTCCGGGCGGTGAGGGTGTAGGAGAGCCCCCGCCACCTCTCCACGCGCACCAGCTCCAGCTGCGCCCCCAGGCGAAGGACCGCCACGGCGGTGTAGTCCTGGCTCCGGGCCAGGTCCACCCCGGCGGCGTAGCGCTCCCCCGGCCTCGGGTCCTCGGGGCCCTGGAGGAGGAAAGCGGCCTCCAGGGCGTCCTCGCTAAAGACCCGGCCCTCGGCGTCCACCCACTCGGCCAGAATCTCCTGGCGGTAGCGCTCCTGAGTCATGGTGGCGGCCATGCGGGCCAGCTCCTCCTGGGAGAGGAAGGGGTTGCGGTGGGAGGGCTCGTGGAAGTGGGCCCACGTCGGGTCGCCCAGGGTCAGGTTCCAAAGTTCATAGAAGGCGTTTCTCCCCTTCGGGGTGGACGCTATCCAGGCCGAGCCCAGGCGGTCTAAGAGGGTGGGGAGGATGGCCTCTTCCCAGACTTGTGCTAAACTAGGGGTGAAAGCGGCCTCGTCTATGATGGCGAGATTGTAGGCCCTTCCCCGCCCTGGCACGTCCTTTGAGTCCAGGGACCAGAACTCTATACGCCCCCCGGAAACGTAGCGGATGACGGGTTGGGGCCGCTCGGCGGCCCTGACCACCCCGGACCTGGTTCGGCGCAGAAGCTCCTCGTAGGCCGGGGCCAGGAGGGAGTAGATGGGGGCAAACCAGCCCACCGCCTGCCCCCGCTCCGTCGCGGCCTGGGCCGCCAGGCGGAGGAGCAACGTGGTCTTCCCCCAGCGCCTCCCGCACCGGAGGATGTTGAACCGCCTGGCAACCTCCACCACCTCCCGCTGGGCGGGGTGGAGGGGCGGAAAGACCAGGGGGATGACCCGCTTCACCCGTCCACTACCTTGAGCTCAACGCCCTCCAGGCTCACCTGCTCCACCCGCTCGGTGTAACCCCGCTCCTTGCCGATGGTCTTCAGGACGAACACGACGGCCCAGGGCTTCCCCGCCAAAGCGGCCTGGATGAGGCGGCTCTCCACATCGTCCAGAATCTCCTCCCGAACCTCCCGCAGGAGACTTTCCAGGCCGTGGCGCTGGATAGCGGCGTAGAGTCCCTGCCTGGTCACACCCAGAGCCCGCGCGGCCACGGCCAGGACGCCCCGAGAGGCCCGGAGGGCTTCCTCTACCTTCTTTTTGGTTAGCTTCTCCATGCCCTCTCCTATGTGTCAAAACACGTCAACTCCGCTCCACCTCCTCCACCACCAGCCGCACTTTGCCCGGCCGCTCGGGAAGGTTTCGTTCTGCGTACAGCTTAGCTACCTGGTAGTCGTCCTTCAAAACCCCAGCCCCCACAAGAGCATCCAAAAGAGCTTTTGTGATGTTGTCCAGATCCCGCTTGCGGCGGTCTGGCGGGTGGGCAAACACGTAGACCGTCACCTCCCCCGAGCACCGCACCCCCTGGGCCTTCAAAACCGCCCAGGCTTCTTTATGCCACCGCCGCGCCTGGGGAGAGAGGTAGCGGCCCCGGCCTCTAGCTCCCCAATAGTGGTTGATTGAAGGAGGCCAGGGCAAAAGCACATCCAGGATTTTCACGCTTCACTTCCCCTCCTCCCGCAGGACCCCCCGGCCCTCCGAGGCCCCACGGGTAGAAGGGTGCCGGACACCAGATACGGGGGTTTGCCAGCTTCCAGGGGTCGGACCCAGACGCTGGTATCCGGGCGGGTTAGGGGTACCCGGCGACCCCAATTGAGCCGGTACCTCAGGCGCACCGCACCTGTAAGGGTCGTGTTTGCATTGCGAGATTATCTCCATTACCGCGATTTGACGCTAAGGGTTTTTCTAGTCCTCTAACTTCAAAACGACATTCGCGCCCAGCACGCGCAAAGTGGCGGCTTTGATTTCCTCGAGGTGCTTTTGCGCTCCTTGGAAGTAGAAAATTTCTTTTTTACTGAACATCAGCACCACCTGACCATCCTCAAAACGTGTCCGAGCTTTGCGAACAAAAGATCGAACAAGCGGTCTGAGGAGCTTCAAAACTTCCTGCCAGCCACGCTTTAGGTCAAATTCTTTCAAGCCGCCTCCCGTTCACTCCATACCAGGCCCTGGGCCCGCCCGTTGCGGGCTAGCCATAGCGCCCAGGGGCTCAGGTCTACCCAAAAATCCAACTGCTGCTGATCGCTGCCCTCGGGGTTGCGCAGGGCTACCTCCACCAGGTAGGCCCGCCAGGCCCAGGTTTCGCACTCTGTAGCTATCTCATCGCGCTTTTTGCGCCATTCATCGTCCAGCGCGTCCCAGCGCGCCGAGTAGCGATGGCGCTCGCGCTCACGATGAGCATTGGCCCAGCGCTCCAGCGCTCGCTCGCGCAAAGCTACGGCCTGCGAACGCTCCTGGGCCACCTCCTGCACCTGGGGCCACACCTCGCCCAGGCCCCAGCGCACAAACCCCTCCATAGCGTCGTTGAACAGGCACCAGAAGGCCCACTCGAGCCATCCTGGGACATTTGGCTCGGCTTCCATCTCGAGCCTGGCGTAAAACGCCAGAGCGAACTCCATGCGGGCCTGATACGCGACATCCTCATCCGACAGCAGTGCTTCACCGCGTAGAAGGGCCAGAATAGCCGCCTTTTCCCGTACCAGATGCTCACGGTAGCGGGCCACAAACTCCTCGGCGCTTCTACCGTCAATCCGCAGGCCGCCTTTCTCGTTGATTTTCAGAATCAGCCCGGCATCGTTAGCCAGGGCGATAAGCTCTGCTGCGTTCATACCTCTACCTCCTGCCATATCTGTCTCTTAGCCGGCCACCTGTAGGCGTGAGGGACCATACCCTCGCCCAGCAAAACCACGCCTCGGCGCGCTCGAGTAACAGCCACATACATCAACCGGTGCAGCGTGTCGGGATGGGCTCGAGCCGCCCGGCGCGTGTAGCCCGGCCAGACGTAAACCCAGTCGGCCTCGCCACCTTTGACGCTATGGATAGTGCCTAGCCACACCCGCGCCCGGCCCTCGAGGACTGCCTGGGGATTGCGTAAAGCGACCATCAGCGCGTTACGCATCCCTCTGGGCGCGTTCCCCAGCAAGTGGTCGAGCAGCCAACCGGCGTTGCGACCTATCGCGTGTTCGCGGTGGTTGGGAAGAAACTCCTGCCAGACGGGGTGGTCGTCCCCAATGGTTTCCTCGTCGGGAAGAGCGTTGATGACCTCGAGGGCGCGGGTTTTGTTTCCCCGCCCGAACACGTCAGCAACGACGTGTTTGGTCCAGGCCTTCAGGTCGCTCCCCACCCGCTTGGGGAAGAGGAAGCTGCGGGCCTTCTCCCAGGCCGCCTGACCCCCACGGGTAGCGGGGAAGAGGTTGAAGCTCGAGCGGTGCGGCGCGTAGGGATTCCCCCAGGGAATGCCGCGCTCGAGCAATTCATTCTTCAGCGGTTCCAGCAGGTAGCGAGCGGTGGCCAGGAACAGTACACTTTGCCCGCTCCCCTCGCGCTCCAGGGCGTGCTCCACCGCCCAGCGCGGGTTTTCCGGGCTGTCCGGCAGGTAAATCACCTCACCCTTCTCGGCCCTGGGGCTATAGCGCTTCTGAGCCCGCTGGGAGATGCGCCCAACGATCTCCTCGGCCAGCGCCTGCACCATCGCCGGGACGCGATGGGACTGCGAGAGCACGATCTCCTCGTGGGCCTGCGGGGCGAGAAACGAACTCCCGTTTGCCCCCATGAACTCGTAGATGGCCTGGTCGTCGTCCCCGATCAGGGCCAGATACCGCGTGCTGGCGGCCCAGTGCTCCACCAGAGCTAGCTGGAGTGGACTGAGGTCCTGAGCCTCATCCACGTAGAAATAATCAACCCCCAGGCCAGGGCGCAGCAGGGCGGCCTCGAGCATCCCCGGGAAATCGATCACTCCCTCCTGGTGCATCCAGGCCCGCCAGCTATCCCAGAAATCGCGAGCTTTCTCCGGCCACTGGGCCATTGGGGTGAGGGTGTTGCGTAAGTACACCACCTGGTCGTATAGCTGGTCCCCAGGTGGGGCCTCGGCCTCGTCGTAGGGGTCCATCACGTCAAAAACTGATTCGCCCCCTCCCCTGATTCGGGGAGTGATTTGCCAAACGTCCGGGGCCTGATTGTTCCAGGATTTCAGCGCCGCGGGGGTCAGGGCCAGGTCTGGCCTGCCGATGGCCCGGTATGCTAAACTGTGAAGGGTACCCAGGTTCTCCTCGGGTACTTTATTCCCAATGCGGCGGGAAAACTCTCTAAAAGCCGCCCGACTAAACGAAGCCACCGCGATCTCTTCTCCCGGCACCCCCCGGTTGAGAAGTTGCTCAACTTGCGTCACCAGCCAGCTGGTCTTCCCGGTCCCTGGAGGGCCGTACACCCGAACGCGCTTAGAGGTCCACATATGGCACCCCGTTTTTATCGTCCTGGACGGGTGTAATCGCTGTAATCGCTTGTTGTTCAGAAGCGATTACAGCTATTTTTGCGTCCTGTACGGCATTATCTACATGTGTAATCGTGTAATCGCTTGCTTCACTCATTTTCTCCCGCTCAGTTTTTTGAGCGATTACACGATTACACCCTTTGTTTTCATTGTCCTGGACGGCATTAGTTGCTGTAATCGCTTGTTGTTCAGAAGCGATTACAGCGATTACACCCGTTGCAGACGTATTTTCTACAATCTCGTTCATTGACTCGGGCACCAGACTGACGGGTAGCTGCCAGTAACGGCGATAACGCACAACCCCATGCTCACGCACAGGTAACCTCACCAACTCGGCTCCGTAGCGCCGCAGCAGTAAAGCCAAATCGCGAGGCCGGATGCTCGCTCCTCGAACGTCAGCCGCCCAGGTGGCCAGGTTGGTGCTGTTGATCAGGATGTCGCCCTGGCGCACTAGGGGCAATTCCATTCGATGATGCGCCAGCCAGTTGATGCGGTCGTCCTCGCTGGCGGGCTTACGCTCCTCGAGATAGCTCTCTAGGAGGCCGCGCAGCCAGTCGAACTCCTCGGCCTCGGGGGCCTCAGCGTCCTCGGCGGCCAGGGCGATCACGCGTACCACGTCATCCCAATACCGCTGGTCTACCCAGCGCAGAAGGTGATGCGTGGCTCCAAACACCGCCAGCCGCAGCCGGCGCTGGTTGAGCAGGGTTTCGGCGTTGCCCAGATCCACCCCACGCCCATCCTCGAGCAGCGCGGTATATCGTGGGGGCGTGGACAGGTATCGGCGAATTGCCTGCAGACCGGGCCAGCCCCATTCCTCGCGCAGCCAGCGCAGCGCCTCCTCTCGTGTGGATGGCAGGGTTATCTCTGCCACGGCTTCCACCCCTCCCTGCGCTGCGCTCCACGGGGCTTGCTGGCCGGTTTGCGCTTTCCCGCTTCCAGACCGGAACGTAGGGTCTGGCTAGCCTCTTTCTCTCCTATCCCCGTTGCTTGCGCCTGCCCCAGCACGAGCTCGCGAGCCTCATCCTCGCTGATAATCTCCCCGCCGACCAGGCGCCCCAGCTGGTAGGCCATGCGGTTGAGGGCGTTGTTGCGGTTGCCCTCCCTGGCCTGAGCCCGGAACTCGGCCACGATGCGGGCCAGGGCTGCTTCCGCGTAACGCCGGATGTAATAGCCCTCGTCGTTTTCGTTCACGCGGCCTCGAGTAGTGCCCACCAGGCCGCCCCTGATGTACTCGGGGCCATAGCGGGCTACGAGGCCGACCTCAGCGGGGCTCAGCAGGTAGCCCCGCTGGCGCTCGGGGTGCCAGGCGGCCAGCAGGGCCCCGTGCTCGAGCAAATCGGCAGAGGATTGCACCTCGTAACCCTCTAGCTCGAGGGCCAGCCTAGCCCACCGCACGGCCTCTGGCGAGTAGCTGAGCCAGCGCCACTCGTTGAAAGGGGGGTCGTAAACAGCGCGGTGGGCCATAGTTCACCAGGGCGTATCAACGGCTTTTGTGGCCTTCTTCCTGGGGATGGGGGCGTAGCCGGTGATCACGTTCACCTCGCGCTCTTTGCCCTGCTTTTTGCTCAGCGTGAGCAGCACCGAGCGGCCTGGGGCGCTCACCTCTTCATTGCCCATCAGGATGCGCACGCCGCGCACCGGCTCCTGGCCCTCGACGAAGAACAGCGGCAAACGATCCAAATCCTCTATGCTTTCCACGCCGGGGATGTCCATATCCAGCAGCGGGGCGTCCTCCGGGCCGATTACCCGCCCCCAAAGGGCCCCGATCACTGCCCAAAAACGGCTTTTCTCGTTCCACGCCAACCCGTACTCGCCCGAGGAAAGCCGCACCACGGACGGGAGGTTGACGAGAGCCGAAAGCCGCCCCTCCTCGTCCTCAAACAGCATGCGCAGGACAGGCCTGGGCTCGTCGCTGAACTTGCTGTGCAGCCGCCCGGCCTGCACCTCGACCAGGCTAAACTCGTAAGTTCCCGGCTCACGCAGGACGAACTCCGAGTTTTCCTCTAGCTTCACACCCTTGAAGATTCCCATACCATTGACCTCCTTGGTCTTTTTGGGCTTCTGGCCCTGGTGCCAGGCTGATCAGCGGCTCAGCCTGGCGAAGCCGTTCAGTGCGTCAACTCAAGCAAAAGGCCAGGAAGCACGCGCCACCCCCGGATTTCGGAGACACCACCCCAGTCAATCCCCTCGAGCCAAACGTTCTTCCCGTATGCTTTAGTCGGCTTTCCCCACCGCACCACTCGGTCGTTTAGATCGTCGAACGTCAACTCGATACCGAGTTGACAGAGCAAATCGGCTACCGCGCTCTCGCGCGTGTCGCCAACCCCAATCCCCCGATGCGCCTGAATCTGCCAGCGCCGACCTTTTTCGACGGCTTCTACCGAGATACACAAACGCAGCCCCATGTCGAGGAGCAGTTCCTCGAGGTTTTCTATGGGTTTCACAATGGGCATCGGATGTGTTTTGGCGGCCATTACGTCACCTCCTGTGCCGGCACAGGCCAGGCGGCTACATCCGCCGTAAGCTCACCATCCAGGCCGTAGTACTGCCCCGCGTAGCGGGCCAGTACCAGCGCTAATTCCCTATTGCGCTGGTGCAGGGCTACCAACCTGTCCACCAAGCTGTGCCCCTCAGCCCGCCACGCGGCCAGGACCCGAGCCTCGAGGGCCGGGTTCTCGTAAACGCTCATGTCCCCCGTGCCCCCACACGCGTTGCACACGCTGTAGCGAGGGGGCGGATTGTCAGGGTCGTAACCCCGATTCAGCCAGAAATCCGCAATGCCCTCATCATCAAAAATCAGCCCTCTGAGCCAGAGCCGGTCGAGCTCAAGATGAGCCGCATTCTCAAACTCGCCTGCGCCGTTGCAGTAAGGGCATCTAGCTGCCATTGCGTACCTCCACCAGCTCACCGTCGCAGCCTGCGTCACAACGCAAGCCATACTCGTACACCCAGTCGTAGCCATACCTTTCACCGCACTCGACACAGCGGAACGTGCGGTGACGGTTGGCGGCCAGCGCCTTGATCCGTCGCGCATCCATCCGGTCTTCAAACGTTTTGGGTTTGTGTGCTATACTCTTCATGGTGCAAGCCTCCTTCCCCCGGCCCCCGCCGGGGGACTTTGCTTACTGGGCCGCCTCCTGGCTGGCCCTGGTAGCCATGATTGAAGTGCTGAACCGGATGAGCGGGCCCGCCTCGAGCCGCCTAGCCAGTTCAGCCTCGGTGGTCATTTGAAGATGACGCTCGTCGGTGCCGATGTAAAAGCGCGGGTAGGGGCGTTCGCTCCTACCCATCGCGCAAAACCGGTCTAAGACCCGGCCTGAACGTTCGCAGACCTCGATGGCATACGGTGTGTTGCTGAACACCAGCATCTCGGCCAGCATCGCGGTTGAATCGGGCGCTACCCGCCAGGTCATGCCAGTTCCCTCCGTAGCCGGGTGAGCTGGTCGCGGGTTTCTTGCGATACGAATCGCGTCGAAATTTCGCCTCCTTCGTGCAGTTGAAGCAGCTCATCCAGGCTGCTGCTGCGGATGATGGTCACCCCCGCCACCTTGACGAAAAACGCCGAGTGCAGCTTTGCCACCCGCCGCCAGGAATCCAGCGACAGGCCGGACATCTCGGCCAGCTGCTCAAGGGTGTAGAAGGGCGGGCGAGGGGTGGTCTGCGGGGCTGGGATGGCCCGCAGTTCCTCACGGATGATCTGGCGCAGGGTGTCCTCGAGGGTCATTGGGGGGCCTCCGGGGTAGAAGTAGGGGTGTTCATTAGGTAATGATGAAACTGGTCATAGGGAATCCCAAAAGCTACCGACAAAGCCCGCTCAACCTTTGGGCTGATGGGCAACAGATCCACCTCCAGTTTAGCCACAAGGCTCTGGCTGATGCCAGCAGCTTGGGCGAGCTGATACTGATTCCACTTCCGATCTTGCCTGAGCCGGCGTATGAGTTGTCCTTTGCCGTTCATTACCTAATGAGTATACCTGGCCTGTGGCAAAAGTCAATAGCAAATAATGAAAAACCTGCTACCATGTTAACCATGATTCATTATCAGGTAATGGCACGTCCTTCGGCTCCCCCTTCGGATGCACTAGGGCTGTTGTTTCGCCGCCGCCTCAACGAACTGGGTAAATCGCAGAATGCGCTGGCTAAACACATAGACCGTTCGCAGGGTTGGGTATCCCAATACTTGTTTGGAGAAACTGAAGAGACACTGAAGCGGCTGGCTAAAGACGCTCCAGCTCGCTTATTGAGCTTGTTGCGTTTTCTCGAATGGACACCTGAACAATTTGCAAAAGACGCCGTAAAAGTTGGTGTTGACGTTCAAGATATTGTAAAGAACCTTGTACACCCGGCTATGCCAGGTCTCATCCCCTATGATGACGAAGACACCGAGGAAGTGGATTTCTGGGGCACCGTATCCGCAGGCAACGGCATGAGCCACGCCACACCATTAGGGAAAATGCGCTGGGAGCGAGACCTTGTTAAGCGCTATCAAAAGTACGGTTTATATAGCCTCGAGGTTGACGGCACCAGCATGTACAGCGAGGATATCCCCTACTCAATCCCACCGGGGGCCAAGGTGCTGGTGGCTCGCAATTTGGAACCGAAACCCGGCGATGTGATAGTGGTTTGGTTGCCCGAAAGAGGAAATAACGGCATTGGAGTGCTCAAGGCGTGGCAGGATAAGCGGGAGCAGGGGTATGTGGTGCTCAACAGTTGGAACAGGGAGGTTCCCCCCATTGTGCTCACAAACAATGAGCCACATCTTTTTCAAGGAGTAGTTGTGGGAGTGCAGTTCAACCCACGGGAGTTACCATCAGATATAAAGAGAAGTAAAAAGTAGCGATAGAGCTGTACTTAGGCGAAAGCCCGAGTGAGGATTGAAACGAGTGAGGATTGAAACGTATGAGCGCCCAACTTCGCCTGTACCTCGAGGGACCAGACCTGCCCGACCCGGCCCATCTGGGGCTGGGCGAGCTGGCGAGGCTTTTGGAGAAGCTGAACAGGGTGATCACCGCATTCGCAGAGGAAATCGAGATCGCAG
>Ga0308395_1000520_pt1 | contig 29839 bp, 41 predicted proteins | sample Hotspr20SampleP4_FD_202097 | JGI IMG/M metagenome (GOLD analysis project Ga0308395, IMG submission 202097) | Hot spring phototrophic mat microbial communities from Mushroom Spring, Yellowstone National Park, Wyoming, United States - 20050930_P4 ...
GAAGGATCAACGCAATGGCGAAGGCTAAACCGGAAAGCGGCGCGCTTTCGGCGACGGATAAGGCCAGTAATAGCCAGTCGAAGGATTGAACGAACGCCTCCGCGCCGGTCAGCCCGTTCGGAACCTTCCATCCGGCAATTGCGCCGCGCGACGGTGTTAGGGCCGCCTGAACGCCCATTGCCGACGGAATTGAGAGAAGAAGTACTGCTGCAATTGCAATTACTCTGCTCATAGAATATCCCCTCCATATATATATACAGACGGTTTACTGCTAAAAAACTCAAAGTGCCGATACAAAATCGGTCTTAGGTCTGAGAAGCTCGGCCAAACGTAGGCGAGTTTCGCGAACGAACACCGGCGGGCGGTAGACGGTGAAGGAAAGCTCGCCGAACTCGACCAGCGCTTGTAGATACCCGTCAACCGCGCTCCGATCTCCGGTGATCGTTACCGGCTGCGAGCGGTAGTACTCGCCGTCGGTGAAGTATTCGATCCAGCACCGAAAGCCGTCTTCTTTCGGTTCGATTAAGCAGAAGACGGCTTCCGACAGACGATAGAGTTCAATCGGAATTGTGGCCATTGTCACACCAATTCGGCCAGCGTTGTTGACAACTGGTTAATCATCCGCCGGTCAACGTCGTACAGTTTGGCCTCTTCAACAGCGTACAGACCGGCAAGATAGGCCGAGCGGTACGGGCCTTCATCCGTTGTTACCCACTTCCGCCCGTTTTCGATCCCTTCAAAGCGGTAATACCAGCCGCTGTTGCGAGGGATCAGCACCACAACGCAATTACCGAGATTACCGCGCCAATTCGCTTTGTCTTTGTACCACATACGACCTCCTACGCTTCTACCGGCGCCGTCTGTTCAACGGTCCTAATATCCTCTTCACTAATTCCCCAACCCCGCGCAAACTCCAGAACGCGCCGGAGCGCGTCGCGGAACGGAAGCGCAAGGTCGGTATCGTAGACAATCGGCTCATCAACGAATGCGGATAGCCAGCCGTCTTCGCCGCGATAGAGTTCGATACTGTATCGCGGATAGAAGATAATCCGGTATCCGTAATTTTTCTGTTGCCATTCCGGTGCAATCTTCATACAACCCTCCGACAGCGCTATGAACCTCCTAAAGATTGACTAACTTACGGTATATCACCCTCGGATGCTGGCCGGTTTCGTTCGCAACCACAACGGCCAGCGTTTCCGCAATATCTCGAACAACCCCGAACGAGTGACCTTTCTGCGCTGCCCAGAAGGTTAGAAATCGAACGATTTCCTCGGCGGCTTCGGTAATAGTTCCTGCGGTATCGCTGAGGATTGTGTCTTCGTAGGCGGCGGTGAAGTAGTACAACCCGTCGCCTTCTGACAGCGCTACTTCAGCCGGATAACTCACTGCTCTGGCCAGTGTACGCATACAACCCTCCTATAGATTGTACCCTAGTTCGGCCAGTTTTGGCCGGAGCGTTTCTGTTACCATCAGTGCCATCAGCGGCCCTTCGTACAGCCCGACAATCTCAATGAGATCAAAGGCCGCGTTTAATTCGTTATTCCGAACCGGTGCCTTGGTATCAACCCCTGCGTAGACGGCGGTATAGCCGGTGCCGGTGCTAACGATCCGACTTTCTCCGGCGCCTGTGTGAACGGTAATCATTTGTCACCTTCCTTTGGATCAAACCAAACTACCTTTCCGTTAACGAACTCAACCCGCGCTGCGCCTTCAACCTCCAACAGCGTATTGAACGAATTGCCACTGTCGGCCTCGTATATCAACCAGCGCGGGCGCTCGGCCATTTGCGCGTACCGCTCGGCATCAAGCGCGTTCAGCGCCAGCCGCGCAAGCGGATGATCTTCATTCGTTCCCTCCCTCTGCGTTAATCCAAACAGCCCGACCGTTTTGGTATTCCACCCTCGGAAACCCCTCAACTTCGTAGGAGGCCTCGTATGAATGGCCGGTTTCCGCGTCGTACACCAGCCAGCGCGGATTACCGGTCTGGCGGGCAAATACCTCTGCGTCTATCGCGTTGCTGGCCAGTCTGGCCAGATGGTGTTCCAACGCGCCGATGATATACTTTAAATCATCGGAAACTATCTCCGTCTTTGCCGAACCGTAGAACATCCGAAACGTATTCGGAAACTCAATCTCAACCCGCTCGCCGTCTTCGGGTAGCTCAATCACCAACGTTGTTTCCGACCGCCGTACCTTCATAACTTCCCTCCGTTCCGTCGCCGTTCCGAACCGTAATCACAGTATACCAAACTCCGCGCCGGTTGTCAAGAGGGTTGGTAAAGAAGATCACCAAATTGGCCAGGCGCGGTAATCCTCTGTCACAGGAACGCTAAAGCTATAATAATATTGAGAACTCCTGTGACAAAGTTCCACCCGCAACGAACTCACCGCGTAGAAATCTCCTGTGACAGCAGATCGGCCAGCAACGCGGTGTTCCTTCGTTCGCGAACCAGCCGGTCAAACGCACTACTTTGCTGGCCGGTTTGGGTGATCAGCGGTGTTCGGATAAGCCGAATATCACCGCCTTGACGAAACACAAACAACCCCGCACCGGCTGGCGGCGGCGGAAGCGCTGAAGGGCGGAACGGTAGCTTTGTTGTATCGCGGATACCGAGCGCGACGGCGTCTTGCGACGTATCAACCAACGCACCGGCCAGCACCGTACCGACGTTCATCCGCCACTGCATCGAAAAGCCGGTTGGTGTTTGCACTGAGAAAATTACCCTAATACCTAACGATCTGGCCTTGCTGATCAGTGCGGTAAGCGTTTTCTCTACCTCCGCAACGGCGTCAATAACGTCGGTGATCAGAACGATCAACAACGGTTCGTTCGCGCCGGTTTGTTCGTTGTACTCTTCGAGTGATCGAACTCCGGCCTCAACGATCAACGCGGCCCGACGCGCGGCTTCGCGAAGGATTTCCTTCAATCCGTCTTTGATCCGCGCCGTTCCTTCGTCCCCAAACCCGCCAGCCGGTGGGAAAAGGTTTCGTTTGTCCTCAACGATTGAAGGTACCAGCCAGTCGCCCTTCCCGTCAACAATTGCCCAACGGATTGACCGCTGGTCGGCCAGTGAGAGATACCAACAACGTAATAGGTGATCCTTACCGGCACCGCTGGTACCGTAAACGGCACAGTGCACCAAATCGCGTTGAACGTCTAGCCAGCGAAACTGACCGGTGTGATCAACGCCGATGGGAACACTGAACGCCGTCGGTTTTGCGGCCAGATTGAGCAACGAAGACGGCGGGTACGCAACCCGCGCCGGTGTCGGTTTGGCCGGTTGGCGCGGTTGTTCGGCCTTCACCGGCGTCACAGGAGGTTCTACGCTTATATTATTATAAGAACTCCTGTGACACTCTTCTTCGCGCGCCGGTAAAAGCGCTTTGACCGCCTTTGCGGTTTCGTCGGTTAGCTGTTTTGTCTGTTCAACCAAACCACTCAGTACCTCTGGCCGGAACGCAACGAACCACACTATACCGGCCAGCGCGGCAAGGAAGGGGTTACTGTTGGCCAGAACGGTAACGACCAACAGCAACCCACCGACAACAATCCCATCCGTCTGCCGATCCATACGATCACCCCCTCGCCGGTGAACGCGAATTGGCCGCCAACGACAGCGCGGTTACAAAGCAGAGAACGGCCAGAAACTCAAACCCGAAGCTGGCCAGGAACGTCCAGCCCATTTCCAGGATGACTTTTGCCGTTGACGCAAACGGGCCAAGAGGATTAAAGAGGCCCATTTGTTCCCACTCAACTACCAACAACCGCGCTTCAAAGTAATCGGTGAATAGGTCAAAGGCAATGAAGAAGTACGCGGCGTACTGCATTGCTGTGATCTGCTGTTTAATCAGACCGGCACTGGCAATTTCGATCAGCGTCGGCAGCAGTGTTAAGAAAACGGTGAAGTAGGCCAGATATTCACTGTTGACTTCCAGTACCCGCTGACCAACCGGCAAAATAAACCGGTACGTCGGCAGCAGATCGTACCGAACGGCAAGACCGGCACAGACGAATGCAATCAGTGAAAACGCAACCGCACCGGCGGCTGCCGGAACGCCTCGTACCGTTTTGGCCCAATTGACCGCCTTTGTAAGGTTGTCGCTTAGGTCAATCGTATCAAGGATATGGGCGAAAACGCCGTAGCGTACTAAAAGGTACAGTACTACCCCCGCGAAGATAATTTCGATCATTTGTTCCCTCCTCTCAGTTTCTCTTTGATCAGTCGCTGCCGGATTTCCGACCGCGCCCAATACGCGCTGTTCGCCGAAAGGTACAGTAGCCAGTCACCGTCTCCGGCCTCGTCAACCAACCGTTTGCACCTGCGACAAAGGCCGTCACTGACGGCATTTCGTTCAAGGCAGAGAAAACACTTTTGTTTGCTCATACGCCTTCCCCCAGCACTTCTTTGATCCGCTTCAGCGCGGCCCGTACCCTCGGTGAACGTTTGTCGCCGGTGAACAGTAGCGCCCGCCAGTGCGGCGGAACGTTCTCTACCGCCCGCCGAAGGTCAGAAAGGATTGTAGCCGCCGTTTCGTCTGTCTCCGCGACGGTTGCGAGTTCCGGCCAGCACCGGAATGCGGCCAGGATCAGCCTATCGGTGTAGCCGAATTGCCCGATCAGCACCGCTACCGTTCGCGGTTCTCTCAGTGCTAACCGAACAACCTTTCTGGCCACTCTCGGTTTCTGTTTGACCTCTTTGGCGATCCTCGGAAAGCGTTTAAGGATCGCGTTTAGTAGTTCCTTTTCGCTCATACGCCAACCTTTCTAACAACGATACCGGCACCAACGCCCAATTGCGTTCGACCGTTGCCGGTACGTCCTCGACAAACGAAAGTACGAGAATTGGCCAGCGTTGAAGTGCGTTGGCAATTTCGGTGAGTTGCACCAACGCCGACCGAATATCCGCCGAAACCATACCCTTGCGGGCCTTGACCTCAACCACCGCGCCGGTATCGCCGTCGCCGACAATTCCATCAGCGCCTAAGTGCGTTAGGTGACCAACCCGACCGGTAGCCGTCACCAACGCGATAAGGGAAGGGTCTTTCACCCTTCCCAAAATCGCCTGAAGTGTCTTTACGGCTTCCCGTTCGCGGTACTTCCACCTAGAACGGGATTTCTTCATCCAACACCTCCTCTGTAACTACCCGCTTCTCTGCCTTACGAGGCTTCAGCGGAATGACCTTTGTGATCTTTTTCCAGCCACTCGCAGTGCTTTCCAGTACAATTTGATAACGCTTCCCCACACAGCCGTTAACGGCGGCGTCTAAATCGGCCAGATCGGCCTTTTCCAGATCGCGCTTTCCGAGAAGTTCGCACAGTGTGCGGTACAGCGCACTACGCGGCTTGTTCTTGGCTCCGTCACCGGCCCACAAAGTGGCCTTCCTCACCCAGATTGAAGCCTCCGCTTCTTCGTCCGTCAGCGCAAACGTAAAGACGATACACTCTTCAAACTCCGGCGTTTCGGAAAGGCGCGTTTCGTAGGTAGCCCGCTTTGCTTCGCGGTATCCTACGAACTCCGCTTCATAAATCCCATCGTCAAGGTCTTTCAGACTGCCGGATGAGTTGCCGTTTCCGTTGCGTTTGACCAAATCGTTCAGCATACAAACCTCCTGATTGTCAATCGAATACTTCCGGCTCAATTGCCGTAGGAGTATTATACCCCACAAAGCCGGTGTTGTCAAGATCGTAGCAGAGGGTTCGATACGGACAAAACAACGCGCAGTATTGACTTCCAAACCACTCCGCCCGACCGATAACGCCACTTTTGGCCAGGGCAACGATACCGGCTGCGCGGTTAAGCAGCGCCTCGGCCCGTTCGTTGTCAATATCGAAGACGATTTCGTCTAATTCACCGCTATCGCGGTTGACCAAAAGGATACAACCGACCTCCGCGCCGGTCAGACTGCCATAAAGGTTTATCTGATCCTTATACTGACCGATCTTCGTTCTGGCGCGGTATTCTCGGCTGCTGACGGTCTTAATATCGATCACCGTCAACTTTCCGCCTATTCTGGCCAGAACGTCAATTCGGCCAGACAGAACCCCTGGTTCCTCTACCCGCAATTCGATTTGGCAATCGGGGTAGAGTTGTTGGAACAGCGACTGCAATTGTTGGTGAATGGCCGTTCCGATCTCCGCCGACCACAACCAATGATCGCGGCTGACGGCGTCGGTTGTCGGAATGCCCAACAGCGATAGCGTTAGTTTCCGCTCACAGCCGGTTGCGTCGCTGGCGTACACCAACCGCTGTGGTCTGGCCGGTCTCTGCTTCAGTAGTTCGGTAAGTTGTTCAACGATCATCGGTGTTCCCCTTTCTCGCTACTGTCACAGGAGTTCTGAAGCTATAATAATATTGAGAACTCCTGTGACAAAACTGACTGATCAACTAATCAATACTTCCGCCAAACGTCTGATACTGGATTGGGTTCGGCCAGCGCTGGGCAGACGCGCATAAACTCGTTCGCGGCTGCTTCGAGTTCCGTCTTCAACAGCTCGCTGATTTGTTCGTCTGTTGCCCGCCGAGTAGCCAGCAACACCACTTCGTCGTAGATCGGCAACCAAACCGCTGCGCGGATACCTAACCGCGCTTCCGGTGTTGTTGCCGTCGGATCGGGCTGCTTTATCCGCGTCAAGCGCTGCATAGCCTTGGCCAAAATCAGCGCGTTGCCGCCCTGACAAGGAAAGTTTTGCGCTTCGCGGCGAATGGCGAAGAGCTTCCGCTCTCGTTCGCGCTCCGCTTCGCGCTTGTGGAAAAGGTCAACCTCCGGTACCGGCGGTATTGCGAACCACCGGCGGAGATTGCCGTAGGTGACAGACGAACCACAATCGATACCCAACACCGACCAGCGTTCGGAAACGGCCCGCTGGCCGGTCTTTTGAAACCACTTCGTCAGCGTCTGGTAGGCGCTGGCGAAACGGTCAAAGAAGGCCTCCGCCTCTTCTCGCGAACAGAGTAGCTTTCTGGCCAGCCCAACCGGTGTACCGCCGTAGAAGTAGAGGAACGCTACGGTTTTGGCAATCTGCCGCGTTGTTTTTTTATACTCTTTACCGATCTTCGCGGCCAGCCCGCTTTCCAACACAAAGCGGATAATTTCCTTCACCGGCCAGTTTGGAATCCGGTAGCCTTCGATTTCCTGACCGCGAAACTCTAGTTTGACCGGAACCGGTTCGGTTGCCGACCGGTCAATCTGCAAATGGAACATTAGCGCGGCGGTGATACTGTGATTGTCGCCGCCGGAGAGGAATAGCTCTACCAGCGCCGGATCACAGGATAAATCCGCCGCAATCCTCTGTTCCATTGCCGCGTAGTCGGAATTACCGAATACAAACCCTTCCGGCGCCTTGAATGCGGATCGAATATCCAACTCTTCGCCGTCGGTTGGGATGTTCAACAGATTAGGCCGCTCGCAAGCAAACCGACCGGTTGCAGCACCGGCAATTTTGAATTGTGGGTGTATCCGACCCGTCAACGGGTGAATGTAGGCCAGAAAGTTTTGGCCATACGTTGTTACCCGCTTTTGATACTTCGCCCATCGGTCATACAATTCAAAGAAAGGACTGCTGAACTTCTTCGCCGCCGCGTCTCGCTCCGTTTTATCAAGCGACTGAAGCGCTATTCCCTTCAGCGCCAGCGCGTTGAGCACCTCAGATCGCTGAGTGACCGAGACGGTATCCGGCAATTTTAGCCATTCTCGCAATTCTTTTTCCAACTCGGCCCGCTTCTGTTCGGCCAGCGCAGTAACCTCTAACCAGCGATCCGCGTCGAACACCAAACCGCAATACTCAATCAACGCCGTCGGGTAGGCCAGTGAAGCGAACGTTCTAATAGCGTCTTCGTTGTCTAGCGTTTTGGCCAGATCGATTTCCGCGTTGTATAGTTGGATGAGTATTTCCGCGTCTCTAGCCGCGTACTCTAGCTGTTCCGGCGTTGGATCAAGCGCCCACTTACCGAAGGTTTCGCGAATATCCTTTGACAACCGAACGCCTAAGAACCGCTCCGCACAATCCTTCAACGAATGCCGAAGGTCTAGGCCGAGGAACAGCACCCGCGACGCCGTCGCGGTGCAAAAGACGTTGCGCGGCGCTTCGGCGAGATAGTGAAGGAAAAAGGCCAGATCGAATTGGATATTGTGTCCGATATACAGCCCGTCTAGCCTCAGCAACGGGCGGATAACCTCAACCGGTAATCGGTGAAGGTTGAACACCCAACTCTCAACCCGCTCGCCGTCGGTACGGGCAATTTGGAATAGGAAAATATCGCTGGTATACGGGTCAAGGCCAGGCCGTACCGGATCGCAGTCAACCGCGTCTAGTTCCAATAGACGGCGGATATGGCCGGAAACCCAATCCGGTACCGGCTGATCGAATAACGGTAGACCCTCTACCTTCTTTAGGTACTCTTTGTATTCCTTCTTTTTCCCCGAACGCGGATAACCGACCAGCGCCGGTAGTGGCGCGGTCTCTATATCGATAGCGATCACCGGTAGCCAGCGCGGATCGGTGATTTCGGTGATTGCGGATTGTGCTTCACTTAATTCGGCAACGTACTTCATCTGATATTCCTTTCTCACAGAGAAAGCACCCCTACCGACGTTGTCGCCGATAGGAGTGACCGTCACTAGGCGTCTAATTCGATTTCGTAATTGGCCAGGGCGTCGGCAATCGCCTCACTTCGAGTATCAAACGGGCCAACGTCGTCGGTTTTCCAGGCGCCTAATCCGACATCGTATCCGCCCAGAAACCAAACCCATTGGCGGCCTTCTCGAACCACCCAAATACTGATACCGTCTCGAACTTCCGCCTTGTACTCGCCTTTGCGAACTTTGGTGAATTTCATTGTCGGTTTCCTTTCTTCTAAGAAGCTATTGACTACACCAACACTATACCACATCCGAAGAAGGCTGTCAAGGGTGTTTTCGGAAGCGGTCGTATTTCGATCACCGACCGGCATTCGGTTGTCACAGGAAGTCTGATACTTATAATATATTGAGAACTCCTGTGACAACGTTTCTAACGCAACGAAAAAACCCTCACCGTTGTTGGTGAGGGTTCGTCTCGGTGTTGTTGGGGTTCTAGTTTCCGGTTGCCGGAACAATCAACGCCGTAACCTTACCGAAGCCGGTGAACTTTAACCGAAGGATCGGTACCGGCTTCGGCGCTACTAAGTCAGCGGCCAGTGTAACATCCGCGTCTACGAAGGTTGCTTTCGGCGCTAACGGATGAACAATCTTAATCGCCTCTACCACCGGCTTAATCACCGGCTTTAAGAAGGTAAACCCGCCGAATTGCCAGCCGCCGGTGAACTCAGACGGTTTCCGCGATCCGAACTCTTCGACGGCGGGTTGATCGGCGACCTTCTTCAGCCTAGTGGCCAGCGATAAGGTTCTACTACCGCTCGGCGGTATGGAAAAATCAACCCTGATCCCGCCCTCACAAACGGCGGTCAACCGCTGCTTATCGCCGAGGTTTACCGCCGCAAGGGTATTCACCCTCGGCAATTGATCCAACGCCCGAACCACCGTCATCGGTATTTCGTTGTCGAGAAACCGGAACGGAACGCTATCCGGTGGAAACTCAACCACCAGCGCGGCGGTTCCGTTTACCGCGATTGCGGTGTTTTCAACCAGCACTAGATAGCCGATAAAATCGCCGAACAGTACGGAAAACCCTTTTAAGTAAGTGCTGATATAAGGATACGTCACAGAACCCATTGGTTTACCTCTTTCTAGTTCGCGGCCCGCGCCGCATTGTGAATGGCCACTTTCCAGTTTGCCGCAAATTGGGCCGCGTACAGCGTATCGGCCCAGCCGTCGGCGATTAACTCGCCGTCTAACAGTACCGCCCAGTGCCAAACGTTGTAGTAGTTGCTGGTTAAAGTAAAGATTGTGCTGTACATAGAACCTCCTATCAGTGAACCGAACCGATTTCGCTGTTAGTATATCACAGACCGGCGGAGTTGTCAAGCGTTGTCGGTAAGATAATCAGCGATCTTTATCACTGCTTCGGCTGGCGCGTTCTCGCAATCGGTGGTATAGAACAACCGCCCGTCTTTGACTCATACAACAAGATATTTGTTTTCGCGGAATAATTCCTTCAGCCGATTTACCGCGAACTCAAACGCCTCTCGCTGAAGGTCAGCGCAAACGCACCCACCATCAAAACCCGACCAGTCGGTACCGGCGACGGTAATTTGCCGGTATCGCTTTCCGCAATCACAGACGATTTCGGCAACTCTTGAAGAAGCGTTTATCAGCCACATAAAACCCTCCGTTTCTCTCAAAGTACTCTCCGGTAGTTTATCACCGACCGGCGGAGTTGTCAAGTGGGTTCGTACCGGCCCGCGCCGGTGACTGAGGATTGTCACAGCATCGCTGAAGCTATAATAATATTGAGAACTCCTGTGACAAAGTTCCGTCTGAAACGAATTACCGGCCCGAACCGGCAATAACCCGAAAGTATTAGAAGTTTAATTCGCGAATTGCGTTTCGTAGTTCCTCTCAAAACCTATCAGCGCTGGCCGGTTCGTTGCGGGTGGAACTTTGTCACAGGAGTTCTCAATATATTATAAGATCAGCACTGCTGTGACAACCCCTCTTGACAAACCGAACCGACAGCGCTATACTACAGACGTAATCGATCTTTACCCAAAGGAGGTTTCCGATGAAGTTCCTAACCCGCGTTAACCGAGAAGTTGCCGTACTGACCGACGGCGAGTACGCAATTAGGATTTACGCCAACGAAGGCGTTGACTTCAACCTTCTGACCGGTAGCGAACCGGTTGAGACTATCGGCGAGGCGCTGCTAATCAGCGATCTACTGGCCAAATCGTCAGAGAAGACGTTCTACGTCTTCTACGATAACGTCGGCCTACGGATCACCGAGAACCACACCGAGGCGCCGGATGGCGCGCTGGTGATTGACGACGGTCAGTTTTTCGAGCACCGCGTAGCGCCCGAACCGCCGCCGGTGGTACCGGTGAAGTGGAAGTTCCGAAAGCCGCCGCGAAGTCGCCGATAACTACCCGACAAACAAAAAGCCCTCTCGGTGAATGCCGAGAGGGTTTCTGTTTGTGTTGTAAGTAGTTGCGTCTGTAACGTTGTCACAGGAGTTCTCAATATTATTATAGCTTCAGAACTCCTGTGACAGTTACACCAACTGCGCCGCGATTGCCGCGATCCGCTGAGCGTATCCGTTGCCAGGGACTGCCCATTTACCGTTGAGATCGATCCAAAACGGCGCCTTGCCGGTATACCGGTGAGTGCGGGCCAGTGACGCAAAAACGGAACCGGCAATGCAATCGTTTTGCGCCTTTGTTCGTTTATCCGGTACGGTTGCGTAGATTAGCAATAGCGCTAGGTGATTTTCAATTCCTTCGGCGATTGAAGGAAACGAATAGCCGCGATACCAAACGCCGTCTTTCTCCGCCCAGTGGCCTTGTGCTGGCCGTTCGCGGCTGCTCTGGCCGGTAACGCCGATACCGGCAAAGTTATGGCGCGGCGGGCTAGACCACCAACTGTTGAAGTATCCGGTTTCCAACAGCGCTTGAGCGATCACCATTGGTGTATACAGCCCAATTTCCGCGCATCGGGTGATATAGCGATCCGCAATTTCGCGTTGCGCGGGTTGATCGTATTGCGTACAAAAACGGGCCAGTGTTTCCAACACCCGTTGGCGGCTGATCTGAGGAATTACGACTGCGAATTGCGCCGTTATCATTTTCGCCCCCTTAGCAACGCAATCAAACCAAAGATCAATAGTACCGGAGCGTACTCTGGTACTAACGCTGCTGCCAGCAACGGAAACGATTTCGCAATTACCGCTTCCACCGTTCGACCTCCCTTCGTACAATTTCCAACACCGCCGGTACGACAATCTCTGCGACCATACCGGCAACCAACGGTACCCATCCGCCGTAACCGATCACCAACGCGGCACCGGCACCGACTACCAGTGTTCCGACAACGCCTAAACTAATCTGGCCGTTTTCGTAACGCGGTAGTTCGATCCGGTCTTCGGCTGAAGACGCAACGGCGGCGACAAAGGCACCGACGGCGCCTAGTAGGGCGTTCACCAAATACTGACCGGCGGTCAACCCGCTATGACCGGCGGTTAGGGCTTCGACGAGTTCGGTGACGATTTCCACCGTTCAACCTCCAACTGCTTAATCCGTTGTTGCAATTCGTTGACTGTTTTGGTCAATTCGTTCACCGAGTTGACCAACGCGGCAATGATTACCGTTTCTTTGAGTGTCTTTGTTCCGTCTACCTCTCCAACCGCCTCCGGCAATACCCGTTCGACCTCTTGCGCCACAAAGCCGACCTCTTCAGTCTCGCAGTCAACCCGACGGAACCGGCGCGGTTGTAGCCCGTCGGCGGTTTTGGTGAACGATTGAATATCGCGCTTTGTACGTTCGTCAGATAGTATCTGCCAGTTTGCGTTGACGTAATACCGCCAGGTACTTTGACCTCTGTCGTAACCGGCCCAGAGGATGGTTTGAAGACCACCGTTCGTCTGAAAGGTAGTTCCGGTAGGGTCAGAGAGCACCGACCCGCTCATATACAGACGTTGGCCGAAGAACGCGGTTGTCGGGCTGTTGTCGCCGCCCATCAACGCCATAAACACCGGCCTCACCAGATCGCGGTTAGTGTTCGGGTTCATTTCCCTATGGATTGCCCGAACCGGATTACCGGCGCCACCCCCTTCGATTTCTCGTTCGCAGCCCACTTCAAAGAATACTGAGTTTTGAAACCGGTCAAAAAAGATTTCAAAAAACGTTGCGTTGGTGTCGGCACCGCAAACCCTCATTTGTGGGGTATTCTGGTTGCGAAGCGGTATACTGTTCGCCTGGCCTAACCGGATAAAGTTCGTCTGCAAATCGCCGTTGAACCGAATACCGTTCGCGTTATTGCGGCTGAACACCGCCTTTTGTTCTAGTTGTTCAACGCGGCGGCGGAGATCGCGAACGGTATCAGCCAGCGTTAGGACGGTTGTTCGTTCGGTTTCGCTCATAGTTTGTCCGTTAGTTCTATTGTTGCGTTGTCTACCTCGTTTTGCGACCGATACGTTACCGACCGGATCAGTGCCAGATTACCGAACCCGAATTCGTTTCTCAGCGCGACGGCGTTGCCGGTGATCAGTAGTTCTCGCGGAAACGGGCCGGTCAGTGAGACGGAGACAACTCTTCGCTTTGAAGGGTACGGATCAAGCGAAGACACCGCTTCAAATGCGGCCTCGCCCTGGTTGTTGGAGTTGGCCCGATACAACCGCTCTCTGGCCGTCAAGAAATACGAAGAAGCCGCTTGAAACGGTGTTGACGATCCGCCGTACCAGACAATCAGCGCGCCTTCGTCTGTCGCGGCCCAGTCTTCGCGATACTCGCTCACAAACGGTACCGTTGGGGTCAGTACCGTTACCGGCGCGGGGAAAGCAAAGAGGGTACGAACGATTAACCGGATACTGTTCGTTCCTTCGATCACTGCTTTGAAGTAGGTTCCGTACCGCCCGATAATCGCCCGCAAAACCTCATAAGGGGTTCGTTCACCGGTGTCAATCTCCGGTACGGTGACAGTAGTTTGAACGTCCGAGATTATCGGAAACGGAAACGGGTTACTGAGATAGCGTTGCCCGTCACTTTGATAGTTCCGCAACAGCCCGTTGATAATCGTTCCGAGTGCGGTACCGTTCGCGTACCAGCGGTATTGATTGTCCGGCGTTGTTCCTTTCGGAAATAACACAAACCGACGGCGGAGAAAATCTTCAGCCCCGATGGCGGTAATCGTTGTTACCGTTCTCGCCGGTTCGCGGCGAACGGTAGCACCGGTAACAAACCCAGACCAAATTACCGTTTGTGGATCGGTTGCAAACGAACGCTGTGCGAAAAAGACGCGAAGGAAGTTGTCCGGGTTGCTGCACAGAGTATTCACAACGGTAATCGGTACTTCATCGGTCTCTACCGTCGCCGATCCGATTTCGTTCAGCGCCGAAGAGCACTGCACCGAAGTGTTTTGAAAAGTCATCAAAGCCTGGCCAGCTCCGTTGTAGAGAACAACTCTATTCATAAATTGACCAGCTCATAAGATAAGCACCAATTATGACGGTTCCTGTACTTGACGGGCCGGATAAGGTAAATTGATTTACAGAGGAAGGAATAGTAACCAGATCGGGTGCTATTTCTGGGTTTGCTAGGTACTGAATGTTCTTAACCGGCGATGATCCTCCGGCAACGAAATACCTATAATCAATCTCAACCAAAACGCCAGATGGGATTGTTGTTCCGACGGTCAAAGTGAAATCAAATAATGGATTTGACGTTTGGCGAGAAATCTGAAATCCTTGATTGATAGGCCCATACAGAACGATTATGAGTGGGGCGGGGAACGATCCGGTATAAGAGAAACTAACCGTTTTTGGTAAACCTTCGGCGGATGTCGTAGCGCCTACTGAGGTGGGGAAAGGGTTGTTAAATACAGTGAGTGCTTTTTTCCTACCGCGAATGGCGACAGTCGCAGAGAAGCCGGTCTGTTTGCTTATACTTACTTCTTCTATAACTACCGGAATGTTGTAGCTTTTGTTCGTCTGGTTGTTTTGGATGATGAACCTATGTGCAATATTTACTTCTCTGAACTGCCTGAACGCGGATAAAACTGTGTCTAGCTTAGTTGCGTACTCACTAAGCGTTGAACCCCGCACAAACAACACAACCGAAAAATCCTTCCGTCCCCAGACAAAAGGAACGTACTCAATGATAGAAGGTTTTGAGTTGTCAGTTATTTGATAAGATACGGCCTCGAAGCCGGAAAGACTGAGTATTTCCGCAACAGAAGATAGATTAAACAGCACTTCTGAGTTATAAAGTACTCTCACAAATGAAAGCGTAAACATCAGCGTATCACCCTCGCAGCCAGTGCTATATCGTCAAACAACGAACGGCCCGTTGACAGATACTGCGCGTTGACCGTAACGTTCACCGTTCGGTTTTGGTTCGGTTGACCAAAGAACGGTAATTGCGGCAACTGTGGAAGTTGGAACGCCGAAGAGACCCCTTCAAACACCGATCCGCCGAAGTCAGATACGGCGTTCTTGACCTTTTCCGGCAATCCGGTGATCGTCTTTACCGCGTTGTCAAAGAAGCCGATGATCGTTTTGGTAAGGTTCTTAATCTGCTCTTCGACAAACGGCGCGGCCCAGTCGAACAACGAAGAGAAGGCCTTCTTAATCCCTTCAAACGCCGCGTTGAAAGCGTTTTCCAATTCGGCCAGTGCTGTATCCGTATCGCCCTTAAGTAGTGCCAGCACCGACTTTAGTAAGCCTTCAACAACCGATAGCGCGCCGGAAACGATCCCTTCAATTGCGCCCCAAACGCGACTGAATATTTCCTCTATCGTCTCTTGGTTGTCGCGAATGAAATCGGCCAGGAACGTAAAGATCGGAATAAGGATCGCGGTGGCGATTTCCAACAGCGTAACGATAATCGATCCGATCTTCTCTCTGACCGTCAAAAAGAACGCCAATATCTTTGCGCCGTTCTCTTCGAGAAAGCCGACGATTACCGAAACGATAGCTTCGACCAACGGCGCAAAGGCGTCAAAGACGGAACGGATAATACCGATCACCGAGGCAATCGTTTGTGCGGTCTGTCTGAATGAAGCAACGGCAACACCGGCCAAATTGGCCAGTAATCCTTTCACCGCCGGTGCTTTCTCACCGACCGTACCGAACAACCCCGTTACCCGATCCTTGACCGTTCCGAACAACGCGGCGAGTTCGTTCAGCGCCGGTTGAACGGAAACCCAAAGATCGTTGAGCACCGTCTTCGCGGTTTCAATCACCGGAGTGAACTCGGCCAGTTTGGCGGTTGCGTCGGCGGCCAACGGGCCGATGGCACCGAATGCGTTTTGTGCCGTAGCCGCAATCGTACCCAACACCGGCTGAACGGCGGTCAATCCGTCGCGTAACCGACCGGCGATTGTTTCTGCAAATTGCTGTAGCACCGGTAAGTTCCGTTCTAACAGATCGGCAAACCAGCCCAGTGCAGCGCTGGCCGCGTCGAAGATCGGTTGTGTGGCGACACCGGCCAATTGTTGAAGGATATCCGTCACCCGACCCCAACGGCCTTGTAGCGTATTCGCCTGCGCGCTGACGACCGAAGCATCTAACCCCATACCGGCCAACGTTTGCCGGATGGCTTCCAACGCTGGTACGCCCTCTTCTTTCAGTCGGTTGATCTCCGAGCGCGGAAGGTTAAACCGTTCGACCACAGACACAAAGTCACCGCTCAGCGCCTCGCGGAGGGCGAACGCGGCCCCTTCAAGGCCTTGCGCCGGATTGCTGGCGGCGAGAACCTCGGCAACGGCGAGAAGGTCTTCTAACTGAGCACCGGACGCCTTTGCCGCCGGTAACAACGAAGCCGCCGCGTTGGCCATTTCGGTGAACGCAAACGGCGTTTCGGCGGCGCGTTGTTTGATCATCTGAAGAATTGCTTCCGTCTGTGCGGCGTCTTTCGTCATCGCTTGCAGTTGCGCGGTTGTCTGTTCTAGTGCGTTGTTAAACGACAACCCCGCCGCCGCAGCGCCGGTCAGTGCACCGCCGACGGCAACAACCCCGCCGATAGCCGCGCCCTTCACCAACCCAGCCGCAGCCTCGGCGGCTGAAGCCAGCGAGGAACGGAACGATCTCAACGAGTTCTCCGCCGCGTCTAGTGCGGCGCGGAACGGCTGATCGTTCAGTGATAAGGTTGCAAAGAGTTCACCGACGTTCATTGAAGTAGTGCCTTAATCTGTTTTGCGATTTCCACCGGATCGCTGTCCCGCTCGCGTTTGATCGCCGTCGGAGTAACCGCGTTGGGTGATAAGTTGGTCAGTAAGGTCAGAAACCGCCGCAAAGACATTGACGGCAGTTCGCGTCGAAGGTCAATCTGATATTCGCGCTGAAAATCCGCCTCAATTGCGCCCCAGGCGGAGATCAGCCAGTCAACCCTTTTCCCTCACTATTCCCTTCACCGGCCAGCCGGTATTCGGCCAGAACCCACTTCAACAGTTCGATCATCGCGGTGATCGTCAACCCGCGCTCTAACCACTCACTAACGAAGTCGCCGGTTGTTCCGTCGGTTTTCACCGCATTGCCAAAGAAGGAACGGAATATTTCCAACACTAACTGATCATCCGCAATCTCATCCGGCTTTCGCCGGAGGGCGAGGAGCTTTAACACCGACAACGCCGACGGTGAAGTCGGTAGCCGGTAAACGTCACCGAAGAGCTTGAAAATCGGGCCGCTACCCTCTAGTTCTTTCAGGAAGGCATCAAAATCCTTCATCAATCATCCTTTCTGTCACAGGAAGTCCCTACGCGGATGTCACAGGAAGTATGAATATATAATATATTGAGAAGTCCTGTGACAAAGTTCCGTCCGCAACGAATTACGCAAACGCGCCGGTGTAGGTTGGTGCCCCGTCAAACGTAAAGACGAACCCAAAATCACTCTTCGCGTTCGCTCCGCCGCCTGTACCCGTCAGCCGAAAATATCCCGCACCGGTGATCGCTCCGATCTCGGCGCCAGAAGTCGGGTTCAGCAGTCGGATACGGAAGTTATCGCGGCGGAACGTTCGGGCGGAAGTGATAACGTAGCGTTGGGTACTGTTGATGTTCGATCCGTCCCACACCAAATAACCGGACGCCTCAACACTCACCGTATTCGCCACCGGTATCACCGAGCCGGTTGAACCGCCGATGGTGAAGATCGTTTCCTCTTCACTTTCAACGTTCAGTTTCCAGCTTTGAATACCAGGAATTGCAGTATACGTACCGCTGATCTGAACTTCTATCGCTACCGCTCTGGCCGGAAACATTTACGCCTCCTGACGATACCCCGCCGCACTGCCGGTGCGAACGGTGAGGAATACTGCGTTGATACTGTAGTACGATAATCCGTTGTCTACCCCGACAAACACCGGCCCCGCAGACGGTACGGAAACGGAGAGGATGCGATACGGCGGCAAATCGAACTTTGCCGACACCAACGCGCGATACAGCGTCTCCGCCGTCTGTGCCGTCGTTTGTCGGTCTTCTCCGCGTAGGAGAAACTGAATACCGACCTCGTCAATCGCAAACTTTCCGTCGCTGAAGGTACCGGCGGTTGCAACCAACGCGCAACAGAGGGCCGTTGTCGCCGGTAGATAGTCAACGGTGAAGGTGACGGAAGGGAATAACGTCTGAAGGTAGTCGCGTAAGAGTAACCTAATCATACGGCCTCTCGGAGGCGGCGACGGAAGTAATCGATAATCCGCTGGCGTTTTTCTCGTAGCGGACGTTCAAGGTACTTCGCGCTACGACCGTTTGGATGGTAGAGATCGGTACGCTCGTGCTGGTATACAGCATAAGGAGTATTGTACCCAACCACCGCCTTTGTTCCTTTTTCATTCACCGCAACCGAACCGGAAGCGCTCAAGACGCCTTCATCAAACGGTACCAACTTCTTACTTTCGTCTAAAAGGTATTCCGCCGCGTCGCGAAGTGCTTCCTTTCGTTTTCGGTTGAGCGACAACTTCACCCTTGCGCCGTTCCAGTGAAACCGAACACTCATCGCGGTACTCCTATCTGTTCTCGGTGCGGCTTTCGGGTCAATCCTTCAGTATCCTCAACCAACGCCTTTATCTGTTCTGTGACGACCTTCAATTGGTCTTTTGCGGCCTCGTCTCCGGTAACGGCAACAATCCGCCGCAGTGACCTCGCTTCGCGTTCTAACCGCCGTAGTTCTTGCTCTTCGGCGTAATAGTTCGGAACCCGTTCAACCGGTTCGGTTTCCGTCAACCCCTCAATGTAAGCCGAAAAGGAACAACGACAATTCGGGTGAAAGACGCCGTCGGTTTTAGCCCGTTCTAGTGAAGGGTATTTCGGGTGTTTGCCGGTCAGACTGACAATCTTACCGTTATACGGATCACACAACGGGCAACGCGACGGGCCGGAACGGATAACCACCAAATCGTACCCATTGGCCAGCAGTGACGCCGCCCGCCCTTCGCGGAAGGCGTTCATTGTCGCCGTTCGGGTGGCCATTTCAACGTAGCTGGCCAATTCCCATTCTCGTCCGCTGCGATCCCTGAACGTAAACCCGCGCTCGGCCAGATAGGCTAATACGTCCGCCGCCGAACCTAACCGCGTTTCCGCGCCGAGCAGCACCGGCGATACTTCGGCGGCGACGGCGGTTCGGAAGGCGTCTTCGGTTTGTCGTAACAGTGCAAACCGCGTTTCACCGAGGAGGTTGAACAACTCGGCAGCGAGAAAGGCATTCGGTGTCGGGTTGACCAGTACGGTATCGGCCTTGGCCTTTGTCGCGCCCTCTTCAAACGCTGCAATCAGCGCCTTCAGCGCCTGGTCAACCGTTCCGGCCCGTAATTGCTCAACGATCTGTTGCGCCTGGCGGCGGAGTTCGGCCAACTGCCGTTCGCGATCTTTGCGTTCTACCGCATCAGCGACGGCAGCGAGCAACTTCGCCTCGGCGCGACTATAGGCTTCTAGGATTGCTTGGATGAGCTTTGTGACCGTCACCGGTACCCCTTTTCACCGGTGTCACAGGAGGTTTGAAGTTATAATAATATTGAGAACTCCTGTGACAAAGTTCCGTTGGCAACTACCTAGGCAAATATTCCGCTGAACGTCGGCTGACCAACGAAGTGAACGCGGAAGGAAAACTCACCGAGTTCAGACGTTCCGCCTCCGGCGCCGGTAGTCAATTCGATATAGGCGTTGCCGGAGATACTGCCTATCGGGTTGCCACCGTTCAGTATCGTTGTTGAGACGCGAAACTGAACGGAAGCGCCGGTTGTCGCCGCGCTCAACACCGCCAATTGACCGGCGTCGCGGGTTACTCCGTTGACCGCAACGAACCCCGAACACTCAATCAGCGCCTTACGGAGTGTTGGGATTTCGGTTTTCCAGCCGGTGTTTCCGACGGTAGTCGCGTCTTGAACCTCGGTTTCAACGGTAAACGACCACTCTTGAATGCCGCCGACGGTCACAAAGCCCGAACCGGCGTTAATCTCGAAGATAAAATCTCTGGCCAGATACGTCATACGACCTCCCGTCGCGGTTTGCACTGCAATTCTTCAAAGACGCGGTACGGCAGTGCGATCACCGCCAGAACGCGATAGATTTCACCGTTCACCTCAACCCATTCGACGTTTGGCGGTGCTTCTTCACAGAGGATACGTACCGTTCCGGTAACGCTCTCACCCGCGTCGGTTCCCTTCGTCTGCTGTCTGACCGCGTTGATCGAACGATTAATCACCAACAGCCCGCGAAACGAACCGGAACGGGTGAAGGTCTCTTGAAGGTTGCCGAAGTCGGTAATCGTCACCGAACGGGCGAGGGTAAAGACGGTATCGGTAAGAAACCGCCGCGCTAAGGCGCGGAGGGTTGCTCGGTCTGTTACTCGCATAGATCACCGTCACAGCAGCGCGGAAGCTATAATATATCTTAAGAACTCCTGTGACAACGTTTCACCCGCAACGATCCGCGCCGCGTTGAGAGGGTTTGAGAGGAACTACGAACTACAATTCGCGAATTAAACGTCTAATACTTTCGGGTTATTGCCCGATCACCGGCGCGGATGGTTGACTAGTCAGCTTTGTCACAGGAGTTCTCAATATTATTATAGCTTCACCGTTCCTGTGACAACTTACCAAACCCCGCGCTCGGTGTACCACACCAACCCTTCACCGATCTGCCGAAGCGCCGTCTGGGCTAATTCGTTGGCCAACAACTGCCAGTGTTGGCGGCGTAGTTCGTAGTTAACCTTCAGATCACCGGCGGAGAAGGATACGTCCCTGCTGTACCGGCGGTACAGCGCTTCGGCCAGCAGTGCGGCGGCGTAGTACACCCGTACCCGTTGCGGATGACTACTGGGGGTTTGTTGGTAAACCCCCACAATCTCTGCATCGGTGAACTCGGCCAGCTCTTCGACGGTATCCTGAAGCAGGAACCGGATCGCCGAAACCGGCTGGCCGGTATCTGGGTTGATTTGGCTAGGATCGTAACTAAACATTCGTTCGTACCCGCCAAGTGTATTCGCGAACGACGCCGACACCCCACAGCATATCGAGGGTGATCTGTGTTCCGAGGTAGTTCGGGTTATAGCTGCTCACAACCCGCATTGCCAACCCACTTTCGGGGTCGGTGACGGTTGACGTTACGGCGCCCATACCGGAAGGTACTTCGGGTAGTGGCCGGATGGCCACAATCAGCCCTCGCGGATGGTAGAAGAAGTTGGCGCGCTTATTCGGCGTTCCGGTAATCACCGGCACCAACTGCGAGACGTACCAGTCAAACCCCTCTAGGCGCCCGATGGAACCTTCGGTAATGGTCGCCTGCTGGTACGCGAAGTAGTTCGCCAGACCGGTATCGCTCTTGATCTGCGTCTCAACTTCCGGCCCGATCACCGCAATCCGGCCACTGACCGGAATACGGGCTTCGGTCAGGCGCTGGCGCACCAACCGGATTTCGGAAAGCTCTAACGCAGCGGCGGCGTCGGTATCGTTCGTAGTCACCGCAGCGTTAAGGGCAGCAAACAGTGACGCTTCCATTTGCTCGGCCAGCGAGCGAACGGCGTCTTGAACGAATAAATCCATCAGTGATTGATTGGCCAACAACGCTGCGGTATCTTCAATCACCGTTGTCACTTCCCAATGCTGGTTGAGGGTGATCTGCAACCCGTTCGATCCCGTCGGGGTTTGGATGGTCACCTGCTGGCCCGGCAGTTTCTGGTTGGCGGTTGTACCCATCGGTCGGGGGATTGTAATCGTCTGACCGAATTGGGCCGTTTCGTATCGCGTATCAGGTGTTGCGAAACGCGGCAGAATATGGGTAGCGCGGAGAAGTTCAAGGGCGCGCTGGGCAAGGATTGTCGGAACGTAGTTCAACCCGACGTTTCCACTACCTAAGTTGACGGTCATTTACTCCCTCCTATTCAACGATACGGCCTTCAGCGGCTGCGCGTAGGATTTTCTCGCGGTTTTGCCGCCAAAACGCGGGGTCTTTGATCTGTGCAACAGTAAATACTTCCGGTTCGGTAGTCAGTTGCGGCTGTTTGACCTTTGGTGTCTTTTGCCGCCCAAACAATCGCTCAACCCGTCGCGATAATTCGGTAGGGTCTTCAACCGGTAAAAGGTCTAGTACTTCGATCTGCTCGCTGTTCAATTCGTACTCTTCGATCAGCGATTGCCGAACGCGCTGAAGCTCTTCTTTCCGCCGTTGTGCTTCGTACTCTTTCGCGATCTCTTCGCGCAACTTCTCTCGCAGTTCGGCTTCGATCTCTTTCCGCAACGCTTCGCGCAATTCTGCTTCAATCTCACTGCGAAGGGTGGCGCGAAGGTCTTCGGTCGGTTGTTCAACCGGCGGTTTTACCGGCTCGGTAATCTCAGTTTCCTGGTTCTGGGCTTCCATTGAGCTTTGCTACCTCCTCAATAATCCGTTCTTCCGGCCAGTCTGGGTGAATGGTACGAACGGCTTCTTCTTTGCTCATTAGACCGGCATTCACCGCTTCAACCACCCACTTCACCCGTTGCGCCCGTAGTTCTTCGGTTTCGATCTGCGGCGGATACCAGTCAACCACCCATTCGTCTTCGTCACTCTGACGGTTTGCCACCAATGCGGCCAGCGTTGCGCAAACGCGGCGAATGGGATCGGAAAGTAGTGATTGATACCGTTCTACCGTCGCGTTCAGCCGTTGTTCAGCCGCCTGAATGGCGGCGCCAGAAGGTACGGTACCCTTGAAGAAGAAGAGCGGTACGCCGGTGAAAAGACTGAACAATTCCAACAGCGTATTAATAGTGGTCGCGTCGGGCGGAGAAGCGGAAAGCTGGCCGATTTCGGCATTTGGTTCACTGATCCGCACAAACGCGCCTGGTTCAAGCGTTATCGTTCGCCGGATCGGCGCGCCGGTTGCGTCGATCAACGGTTGACCGAAAAGGTTTGTGAGGTAATCACTACTGGCACTACCGAGGATATACCGCACCGGAAAGCCTACGGCGCGGTTTGCGGCAAGAAGATCGAAGACGGCTAGGTTTAAATCGTCTTGCAGTTGGATGAGCGGCTCAACGAACGATTTTCCGTCACCGAATTCGATCACCGGTATCGGATACGGCCAGCGTTCGGTTTCGGTGCGAACCCATTGTTGCGACTGTTCGCGATAGCGTTCGATGGTACCGGTTCGGAACACCGTCAACAACCGCTCGCCAGTATCGGTAATTCCGACAATCCCTATCGCGCCGTCGGTGAACGAAAACGCGCCTATCGTTCCGTCGTATGCCGGTACAAACACCAATGCGGGTTTCGGATCGGTGACGATCATCAGATAGCCGGTACCGTCGCGCACAACCGCCGCGAACAACAGTCGTAGTTGATACTCCGACGTGGTGAGTATCCGCCCGATTTGCTGTTCGACGGTTTTCCGCCGGTTTCGCACCCTGGCCAGATAGAGCTTATCCGCAACCGCAGCGATCACCGCTTGAAGAACCGGTAACGGCGTTCGGAACTCTCTACCAAATAGAGACCGCAACGGTACCGGCAACGGTCTGGCCGGTGGGTTGACCGCCTGACGAATGGTGCGGATCAGCGCGGCTTTCGATTGTGCCGTTTGGGGGATCATTGCCGGTGTATCCTCTCAATCGCTAACCCTTCTTTTTCGCAACGGGCCAGTGCGAGATCGGCGTAGTACGGAACGATTTCAATCCCAACACTCCGCAACCCTTCGCGCTCGGCGGCGATCAGCGTTGACCCCGATCCGACAAACGGGTCTAGCCAGTATTGGTATCGATAGGCCTTCATAACCCACTGTGGTAATTCAACCGGAAACACTGCCGGATGCGCCGTTCGTATATCGCGGCGGCGTTCACCCGGTAGCCTGATAACGTTGTGTTCTATTCCGTATTCCGGTGTTCGATACGAACTATTTTCCGGTTCAAACCGTCGTATTCGCCCGTCCGGCTCGCGAACGGTGAGAACGTTCGGTACCTTTCCGGCAGTCTTTAGCTTTCGCGAACGCTGTAACGGCGGTCGGTGATCCGGTCGCTTGAAGTGAAACACAAAATCGAACGATTGCAGTAACCTACCGTTCTCGTCTCGCGGGGTCGGTGTGAGCTTATCCCAAACGATCCATTGGAACAGAGGGAACGGAAACGCTTCGATCAGTGTTTCCCAATACCGCCAAACGGTACCGTTGATGTGAACGATACCGAGATTGACAAACGCACTCTGAACGGTTTCGATCTCGGCCAGACCGGCGAGGATACCGGTAACAACCGCAAACGGTACGTCGCCGATCTCTTGATATTTCCGAACTTTCGGGTAAGGCGGTGACGTAAGGATCGCCTCTACCGGCAACAACCGCGTAACGGTTTCTTTAACCGAAGGATCGGCGGCGTCGCCGCAAACCAAATACTGATTTCCCACCCGCCAAATATCGCCGGTCTGAACCCCAAATCGCGGATTATAGCTCTTCTGGGTCGAAGAAGTATGCATTCGGTTCACTCAACAGTAGTAATCGTTGCTTTTCTAAAAACCGCATTGCCGTCGCCGCCGCGTCAAGTGCGTCATCGTTTCTGACCGCCGGATACGACTGCCATTCTCTTACAAACTCGCCGCCTAATCCTCGCCGTATCGCAAACTGTCCGCGTCTGGCGTAGACGGCCAGGGCCGCTATCCGTTGTGCCTTCGGTACTTTGTTGTAAATCTGGGTCGCAACTTCGGTTCGCCCGCGTCGGATTAGCTCTTGCTGCAACAGATCGGCAATCACCGCACCGGCGCTGTTGGCCTCTACTACCAACCCATCAAGCGGTTTCGGTAGTTGCGCAATCCGATCCGCAATCGTCCGTACCGTTGTGCCGTAGTCTGCCCGTTCGGCCAAACAGTAATCCAATACGGCCTTCTTTGTGGCCGGATCAAAGACGATCTCAACGTAGGCCGGATAGTCTGCCGTCTTTGCGCCGCTGACGGTCGGGTCAAGCGCCGCAATCCGATAACCGGTGATCGGATCACTTTCCGGCAACGGGCCGAGCGGCTGGGTATCGTCGGAATAGGGGTTATTCTGAAGCTCGCGCTGAAAGGCCAACTCACCGCGACTAAGACGATACTGATAGATATACCACAGCGCGTCTGGCCGATCCCACAACAGCGTAGCGCCTTTGGCCAATTCGGCTTTGTGTTGTTGGTAAAACGTATCCGCTTCCGGTGTATCCACCGGATGCGCGGTATAGTGCCGTTCCCATTCGGCCCAAAGGTCGGTATTGGTCGGAGGGGTGATCAGCGCCGGATAGATCAACGCGGTAACGCCTGGCGTTTCGGCAAACGAAACGAATAGGCTTTGTCTGGCCAGAATGGTACCGACAAGGATATAGGTTGTGGTACCGGTGATATTATCACCGACGGCCAGAACCGCCCTATTCCACCATTCGATCAGCGCCGACGTTTCGATCTCGCTGCGGATGCTGGTATCGTCTTCAATATCGTCACCGATTACCAGTGTCGGCCTTCGTTTTGAGACCACTCCGCGGATTGCGCCGCTACCGCGCCCGAACACCGAAACCGCGCATCCGTCGGCGAGTTCGATTGCGGTTGCCGACCAAACCTTTGCCGGTCGGTGAAGGATCGGGAAATCTTCGCGTAAGAGTTCGTTGCTCTCTAAATCGTCTTTGATATTCTTCAGCAACCGCTTTGCGCTTCTATCGTTGTTGCCGATAAGAATTGTCAACGGAGACCAACGGTACAACAGCGAATGGATAACGGCAACGCGGCTGTAGATAGTGGTTTTACTGTGCCCTCGCGGGTAGGCAATCGCCAGTCGCTTTCCTGGCCGTTTCTGTCTGGCGTTTGCGGCGATTTCGTTCAGCAGTGCAAACGCCTCGCGGTGAAACGGTGGCGGTTCGGTTGGGAAAAGGTCGGGAAAATAAGCCCGCGCAAAGTATTCGAGATCATCCGCTGCGCGCAGTCGCCGACGGCCCAACGGGCCGGTTTCAGGAAGGTTGTTCGGCGAGAACGGCGGCGCGGATGCGTTCAAAGAGTTCATCGGGATCGGTCGGGCGCTGTTCGGAACGTTTGAGGGCTATCGGGAACAACAGCCGCAACGCGGCAATCCGGTCTGATGGTTTCAGTGACCGGTCGCGGGCGATTTCCAGCGCGATTGATACGAGTTCCTCGAAATCCATTTACCCCCTCCATATATATACAGACGGTTTGTTGCCAAATAACTCAAAGTGACGTTGAAAAATCCGTCTTAAGACGGATAACGTCGGTACCGGCCAGAGAAAAACAGTGGTGGGGTACCGGCTTACCGGCGCGGTTTGGGATTTGGATAACCTTCTGCTGTGGCCGAACGCGGAAAACGAACAGCGTATCGTCACTGAACGCAATTGCGGCCAGCAACGGGATTTTCAGCCGCTCGGTCAACTCAACGCCGGTACGAACAATCGCTTCCGGCAATATCGTTTCGTCGAACGCAGTTGACGGAACGCGACGGCGTTTAACTTCCAGCGCCGCAACCACAACGGCGTTTTGGATGATCACAAAATCCACCAATGCCGTTTTCGGCCAGCGGACGGCAACACCGGAAGGGAACAGTGCTTCAACCACCGAAGCGGCAATCCGCGTTTCGGCGGCTTTGCCGAAGGCCAAATCGGTGCGGAACGCGGGCATTAGCGCTCTCCTTTCCATTCAATCAGCGCGGCGCCGGTCGGTGAGACTTCTGTCACAGGAGATCGGATACTCATAATATATTGAGAACTCCTGTGACAAAGTTGCGATTGCAACGATTTGATGACCTCAAACCGCTTTGCAATTCCTCTCGTTCGCTTGAACGCTTCCTCAACTCCGGCCAGCCGGTATTCGCGAATGCGCGTTGTTCCTTCGCGTCGCTGAACACCGACAACGCGAATGCCGATGGTGGCTAAAATAGCCGACAGTGTTCGGATCGGCGCGGTGTCAACGTCTGACCGAACGCGAACGCCGAGCAACGCTTCAATCGCCGACCGGTAGGTCTTCAGGAACGCAATCCCTTCCGGTGTTGCCCGAACCGGCGCGCCTTCGCGGAGTTCGATCCCAAAGACGGTAAGGATTGCCAACAACCATTCGGTAAACGGGCCGAACAGCCGGAGATCGGCAGTCGGCTTTTCGATCCGCTCTTGCTGATCCTTCCACTGCGCGTATTCCGCATTCACCAGTGCGTACAGCCGCTGAGCTTTCTGATAGGCGCCGTTGCGGTCTGCTTTGACCAATTCCGCCGTTACCTCTTCGATTGCGCAGCCGTATCGCTCGGCGATTTCCTCTTTCTGCGCGAAGTACTGCAATTGATCAACCGCCTTCGCCTCGGTCTCGGTGTTCGGCGCGTTTGCAATCGCGGCGATCTCCGCTTCTACCTTCTCGCGGCGACTACCGTTGATAACCTTTCGGATATTCAGCGCCGCTTCTCGCGTCAGTGCTTCCTTAACACCCTTGGCCGGTACCGCAGCAATCTCGCTGCTGTTCCAGATACCGGCCAGACTGTTGAGGAAACTGCGCTTTAGCAGCGCATCCTTGGCCTTCGCGATTGCAAAGAGGTCGGTGTACAGTGCGTCAAAACCGGCCAGCGGAACGAGGGATTGACCGTCCGGCGCAAAGCGCAAATCCGCCGCGCTCTTACGGATTAAGGCCAGATCGCGGTAGTGTTCGGCGTCGGTAGCAACGTTCTTGAACGTCTTCGGGTCAACCCAACAGAACGCGGTCTTTCCGATGGGGTTTCGGAACCGGCCTAGCTGTTGGGCAAAGTCCAACGAATTACCGACGCCTTCCAGCGCGGAACGGGCAATACCGAACAGAACAAAATCGTTCCGTTCAATCGAAACGCCGGTACCGACGGATGGTGAGAAGAGGAAAATATCAACCGTCTCTAGCCGTTCGTTTAGATTGGCCAGAACGTCGGTGTTCCCTTCGCGCCCGTCTGCAGTGACAGCCAGTAACCGCTTAGTTGGTAGTTCCGCTTTGAAGAAAATCTCGGCCCGCTCAACGTCGGCTTTGGTGTTGCAGGCGATTGCGACTTTGTACCCTTCAGCACACAGTCGCCGCGCTTGATTGAGTACCTCCTCTGGCGTCGGTGAGAGGTACACCAACTCATACGTACAGTGCCGATACGTATTGACGATTGACCGCACCGGCCCGCCTAATGAGGTGAGGAACCGCAACGTCAACGGGCCAGCGTCGGCGTCGGCGAGAATGATCTTCTCTGCTGCGGCCAGACGCGACAGTAAATGAATGAAGACGCTCAGCTTCCGACTGCTGAGATTGCGGTCAAACACCAACGCCTGAAGGAATTGTTCTACTTCGTCAATGACAACTACCTTATACGTTATCTTTGGGCTGACCTTATCCACCGAATGCAACGTTACCGCCAGGCGCTTTGCGTCAACGTTCCATTCGCCTTCGCTGAAGTAGCTTTCCAGTCCTAACCGCTGCGCCATCTGCTTCACCAACGAAACGCGGTGAGAGACGGCCAGCACCGGTTGTTTCGGATAGTGCTCGGCCAACCAGCGTCGGATAAGTTCGGTCTTTCCGGTGCCGATTGCCGACTTTAGAACAACTACCCGTTCCGACGGCATCGGAACGTCAAGGTAACGTTGTTCTACCGTCAGTGTGTTCGGCAATTCCGGCGCAATCGGAACGGCGTCAAACCCTTCACTGCGGACAGAACCGGCAAAGCCGTACTCTTTGGCCAGCGCAATGAGAATTGCCGGTGAAGTCTCTTTCCCTTCCGGCTTCTTGTGCTTCCGCCAGTTGGGTGTACCCCATTCGTCTAACAGTCGCTCTGCCGTCTGTTCGTCAAAGAGCGACTGAACGGCCCACACCGACGCCAGCCAACGGTTGTAGTCCAACCCTTCGCGAGGGATATACCGTAACAACTCGCGAACGGTTTCCTCACTAAGCTGACCGCTGCTCAGCCGCAACGCCGGAAGGATTTCCAGCGCGTAGGCGGAGAGGTCGGAAAGGGAATAGATCGGCCCATCGGTGAACAACCACTCAACCGGCTTCGGTGGATCGGATTTTTGGTTCAGCGTTCCAGGAACGCGGAACATCCGCACCCGCTCCGACGTATCGTCAACAACGTACCCGCGCAAAGCGGCGACGGCTTCCAATTCGCGCTGAATGCCTTTTTGAACCTTCTCAACCACATCAATCGGGTATGTTTGATCCAGCACCCAAAACACCAATAGCCCGTTGCCGGTGGAAAGGACGGCTGACGGGCTGGGAAGCTTTTCCAGCAGTGCTAACGCGGCGTCGCGATCCGGCGGATACCCTTCGCGGTTGTGACCGGCAGAACCGTAGTCTAGGTCTACGGTGACTACTTTCTGCCAACCGCAAAGGTCAGACGTTCCGCGCTTGTCCGCTTCCGGCTTTACCGTCAGCGAGGCGCGCGAAAGGTACAGATTGGCCTTATCCTTCGCCGCACCGATTTTCTGTTCCAGCGTTGCCCACTGACCGGCTTCAACCGTCACAAACTCGCGACGGTCGCCGCGTTGGGCCATCAGAACGATATACCCGCGATCCGGTAGCAGTGTTCGCAGTTCCATACAAACCCCTTATCGTTGTCAAATCTCCGAATTGGCCACTTTTGGCCGCTAAGCCTATATTATACCACCGATCTTCGCGTTGTCAAGGGGGTTTGTCGAGAGATTTTTGACCGGTGGTTGAGGTTGTGAAGGATCAACGCAATGGCGAAGGCTAAACCGGAAAGCGGCGCGCTTTCGGCGACGGATAAGGCCAGTAATAGCCAGTCGAAGGATTGAACGAACGCCTCCGCGCCGGTCAGCCCGTTCGGAACCTT